>SDBU01000527.1_pt1 | contig 53230 bp, 42 predicted proteins | sample 2277071 | NCBI WGS metagenome assembly SDBU01 (sample SAMN10397929, study PRJNA504765) | marine sediment metagenome | isolation source: marine sediment core GS08_GC12, 126 cmbsf | place: Arctic Ocean: Gakkel Ridge, Loki's castle | collected 2008 | reverse complement strand
GTATTAAAAGGCAGTAAGAAATCCAAATTATGGCTTGCGCTTTCACTAGCAGGACTCTTTACGTCGCACAATATTACAACATTGATTTTTATTCCGGTGATTATTGCTTGGGTTTTGTTTATAATATTTACTACTTCCGACTCCCCTACCTTATTGCTTAAAAAGAAGATTAAGCCGTTAATTGTTTCCGGTTTTTGGGGTTTTGCCATTTCTGCCTTCTTTCTTTTACCTGCCTTGGTAGAGCAAAAATTTGTTCATGTTGAAACGCTTTTGCAAGGCTATTTCAATTATTTGGCCCATTTTGTCAGTGTTGGCCAGCTTCTGTTCACCAGCGCTTGGGGATATGGGGGTAGCGAGCTTGGACCGTACGACGATGTTTCTTTTGCGGTAGGGTTTGTTCAATGGTTTTTGCCTTTGCTGGCACTTTTGCTATTAATAATTCTTCGAAAAAAGAAAGAAGTAAGACTTGCTTTATTCTTTGTCATTCTGGGGTGGACAGCTCTTTTTATGACTCATCTTAAGTCCGGGTGGATTTGGGACAAAGTTGGCCTTTTATCATATTTGCAGTTTCCTTGGAGGTTTTTGAGCATAGCTGCTTTTTCTTTTTCGGTTGCAGCAGGGGCGATTACTTTACTTTTTGTCAAAAGGGAAAAGCTAGCTTTATATTCTTTAGCCGGCATAACTATTTTGGTTATTCTTTTATACTCGAGTATTTTTAGACCAGACAGGTGGATTGAGATTACTGATAGTGAGAAATTCTCGGGAGAACTTTGGCAAAAACAACAAACTATTAGCATCTTTGATTATTTACCAATTTATGCTGAGCTGCCGCCTGCAGAACGAGCTTCTGATGAACCGCAAATATCGGAAGGTGATGGTAAAGTAATATCCGGCAGAAAGGGTACCAATTGGCAAGAGTGGGAAGTAAATGTAGAAAGCGAGAGGGCAACAATTAGATTGGCGCTTTTTGATTTTCCGGGCTGGAAGGTATGGGTAGATGATAAAGAAGTGATTATTAATCACGACAACGAGCTTGGTCTAATAACCTTTGGCGTTTCTTCCGGAAAACATCTGATTAAAGCCAGATTAACCGATACACCTATTCGTCAAGCCGGCAACCTCTTAAGTTTAGTAGGATTATTTGCTATACCGCTGTATTTACAAAAACAAAAGAAGAAATGAAAAAAATTTGGCCGTACATATTGATAATTCTCTTGATTTTACCTATCGCGCGATATTTATTCGGCCCGGGGTACTTTAATATGCATGATGACCTTCAAGTGATGAGAATTTTTCAGATGGAAAAATGTTTTGCGGATGGACAAATTCCTTGCCGGTGGTCTCCCGATATGGCTTGGGGATATGGTCAAGCGATGTTTAATTTTTATAGTGCCCTTCCTTATTATTTAGGTGTTCTAATTAGGATTATTTCTCCATTTTCAATCATGGCGACGGTAAAGCTTTTATTTTTTATTTCATTGGCAGGGTCGGCAATTGGTATGTATTTACTGGCCAAAGAATTTTGGGGAAGACTTGGTGGGATTGTAGCAGCACTTTTATATGCTTACGCGCCCTACCATGCTCTGGATATATTTGTTAGAGGGGCTTTAGCTGAGGCTTTTGCATTGGCGATTTTACCTTTCTTGTGGCTTTCTTTATACCATCTGATAAAAAAGCCAGACTATATAAAGCTTGCTTTGGCTAGTTTATCGCTTGCGGCTCTTTTCACAACACATAATGTTTCAACACTGATGTATGCTCCTTTTACCGCCTTTTGGGTGGCATTCTGGCTAATTATTCAGAAAGGTAAAAAAAGTATTATCTACGTTTTCTTTGCCGGCTTACTGGGATTGGGTTTGTCGTCCTTTTTTCTTCTTCCGGTATTGATTGAACAATCACTCATTCAAAAAGAGGTTTTAATTGTAGAGTATTACGACTATCGGGGCCATTTTGTTACTTTAAGACAACTATTTTTGGACAGGTCCTGGGGGGACGGGCCATCTATATTTGGACCAGATGATAATTTATCTTTCCAAATCGGATGGCCGCACTGGTGGTTGGGTGTTATTTTGTTTTTGGTTGGAGTAAATAGGTTTGTTCACCAAAAGAAAAAAACAGTATCAATATTATTACTGGGACTGCTTGGATTATCAGGATTAACTGCATTTTTAACCCACTCTCGTTCAACCCCGATATGGCAGGCAATTCCAATTATTTCTTTTGTTCAATTTCCCTGGCGGTTTTTAGGTTTGACAATTTTCTTTATTTCTTTTGCTGGCGGGGCAATAGTAAGCAACCAGTTTAAGTCAAAGTTTAAGAAGCTCTTTGCTGCAACTACCATTTTATTAGCCATCGTGCTCAACCAGCGATATTTTATTCCGATTAACTTTTCATCAAAAGTAAACGACCAAGAAAAGCTTTCAGGTTTAGCATTTGAGCTGCAGCAAAAATCGGCCATTTTGGATTATCTTCCAAAAACTGCCCCCATAGCACCCGAGGCCGTAGCTTTTAAGGAGCCAAACTTAATCTCTGGAGAAGGGGAAATAATCGGTTTCACCAAAAGATCAAATAGGTTTAGTTTTGAGGCAAATATTTCCAAAGATGCAGAAGTGGAAATACCGGCGATGTATTTTCCGGGATGGACTGTGGTAGTTGATAAACAGCCGGTGCCCATTCAGATTCATGGAGATTATGGACTAATTAGCGTCAAGGTATCTTCCGGACAACATGACGTTCGGGGAATTTTTCAAAATACTCCGATTAGGACGGCTGGCAACGTACTTACCGTTTTATCTTCAGCCATTCTTTTTTCAGGCTTGGTAATTAAGGCAAACAAAAAAAGGCTATGAAAAAAAATCGTTCATTAAAAATAGTATTGGTATTAACTTTGTTATCTATTCCGGCAGTGTTGACTTTACTAATGCCCGGATTTTACGAACCGCACGATTTGCATCACTTGGCCGATATTCATCAGATGTTACAAGCCTTGCTAAGCGGTCAAATTCCTCCCAGGCTAGGACCCGATTTTACTTTTAGTTATGGATATCCTTTGTTTAACTTTTACTATTTACTTCCTTTTTACATTGGAGCCTTTTGGTATGCACTTTTCGCAAGTCTCACTGCCAGTTTTAAATTTGTCTTTTTAATAAGCGTTGCCCTGTCGGTTTACGGAATGTATCTTTTTTTGCGGGAGTTTGTCGGAAGATTTCCGGCGATCGTCGGGTCAATTCTATTTCTTTATACACCTTATAGAGCAGTTCAAATATATGTTCGTGGTGCGATGGGAGAGGCTTTTGCCTTAGCTTTGCTCCCATTTGTATTGTGGGGGGTAGTTAGGCTCATAAAGAAACCAAAGACTGGTAGATTAACTCTAGGAGTATCTTTAATTTTCGCTCTATTTATTATTTCTCATAACTATCTCTGGGCAATAATATTGCCGTTTGTGGTACTTTTAATACTTTTATTAATGAAAGTGGAGCAATCCAAGTCATGGCCAAGACTATTAATGACGGGTTTAATATCAATAGGACTAACAACATATTGGTGGTTGCCGGCGCTAGTTGAAAGTAAGCTGGTTTCTTCAGTCACCCCATTTCCTCTCATAGACCACTTCCCCTTTATAAAACAGCTTCTTATTCCTTCCTGGGGATATGGAAGCTCTGTCTGGGGACCGGGAGATGAAATTTCATTTCAAGTTGGTATCGTTAATCTATTGGTTGTTATCGTCTCAATCAGCCTATTGATGTTCTATCGAAGATTCTTTAAGAACAGAAAAGTTTACTTAATTACTCTTTGGGCGATAGTTGGCTTTTTCGTTAGTCTTTTTATGATGAATATTCGCTCATATTTTATTTGGAAACTGATACCATTTCATGATTTTATCCAATTTCCCTGGCGGCTATTATTATTGACGACTCTTTTCACTTCAATCATTGCCGCCGTCATAGTCCATATTTTGCCAAAAAAGTTTGCTAAAACCGCAGGATTTATTATTGTGGGAGCGAGCTTGGTATTAACTACCCAATATTTTCGTCCAAGTAAAGTTGTATTTAAGGAAGACGAAGATTATCTCAAAAGATTTTTTGAAAGTACCACCTACAGCGAGGATTATCTGTTATTGCCCAACTGGGTAGATGAGCGTCCTTCCCGTCCGCCTTTATCAAAATTTGAAGCCGAGGGGGCAAAGATAAGTGATATTGAAGAAATAAGCCCCGTTTATTACCGAGCAGAGATTGATGCTGAGAAATTAACTACCATCTCATTTCACTCTTACTATTTCCCCGGCTGGTTTGCAAAGATTGATGGTAAAAATGCTGAGATTAAACCCGGAAAACCGTATGGTCAAATTGAATTAATTGTTCCCGAGGGAAATCATCAAGTTGAATTTTATTGGCAAGAAACGCCTTTGAGAAAGTTTTCTGATTATATAAGCTTGGTATCTTTATTGGTTTTAGGTTTTTTATTTGTTAAGAAAAAACAATCTAATAATGCTAAAAAACAAAAATAAAGCAGTATTATTTATTATTGCCCTAGGTCTTGGATTTTTACTTAGGGTGTATTTCATTTCCTTTTGGACACAGATTAATGGAGACCTTCTTCTCTATATGGATTGGGGAGAAAGATTTTGGGAATTAGGAGCAAGACAATTCTATTTTGAAAACATGTGGTATTACGCACCACCTAATTACCCACCAATAATATCATTGCTTTATGCATCTGCTTATTGGTTATTTGAACGACGCTACGTTCTAGCCCAAATACACAATGCGATTAAAGTTATTCCAGCAGCATTTATTATTTATTTTGGAGAACACGGATATGAGATGCTACTTAAACTACCATCTATTTTGGCAGATTTGGCACTTTCAATCTTAGTTTATAAGGTAGTTTTTAAAATAACCAAAAATGGCAAAAAAGCCTTAGGCGGTTTTTTGTTATATCTTTTTAATCCAATTACAATATTTCTAAGTTCTGTTTGGGGGCAAACGGATAGTTTAATTGCTGTTTTTTCAATACTCTCGTTTATTCTTTTAATAAATAAAAAATATTGGTTATCGATTCCGCTTTTATTTATAAGTCTATACATTAAACCCAATTGGGCAATATTTTTGCCCTTATATTTATATCTATTAATTGTTACTCGACCAAAATTTAATCAATTATTTGCAGGTGGATTAATTTCATCAATATTATTTATAGTTACCACTTACCCCTTTGGAGGTAGGGATGTATTAGGATTTTTAATTTGGCTTCTAAAAACTCGTATTATACCAACAGCAACAGTGGCTCAAAGAGTTTCAGTTTCAGCTTTTAATTTCCAAACAATATTTTTCGTAATTGATAAAGATTTGGCATACCGTCCTGTTTTTGGAATTCCAGCAAACGTTATTGGTTGGGGATTATTTTTATTAATTTATGTTTTAACTCTTAATTTTATTAGGAAAAAGAAAGATTTAACTACTGTTTTCTTTGCGATTTTCACTATTGGTTTTGCTGGGTTTTTATTTTTACCCAACATGCTCGAGCGATATTTTTTTCCAATACTGGTTCCGCTTATTATTCTTATCTTTTCCAAGCCAAAACTACTTATTTGGGGGTTATTAATAAATCTCGCTGGGTTGGCGAACCTTATTTGGGCTTTTTTCAGAAGAAAATATGGTGAAATTAACGACTTATTCATAAATAATAATTATCTGCTGATAAAAATTGTTTCATTGATTAATTTTACTAGCTGGGTTGTCATCGTAAAAAGAACAAAGTTTTTAAAAGAAAGGTAGTTGTTTTCGTGATAAAATCTAAAGCGTGGTAAAGTTGGAAGGAGAACATTTAGACCCAACGGCCGAGATTACATTGGAGACCGTCAAAACCAGGGCTGTGAAAGGGGTGGCGGTATTGACGGGTAGAACATTTCTTTTGAGTCTTCTCGCACTGGTCGCAACCGGCTTTTTGGGAGCATTTCTCACAGAGAGCCAGTTTGGCATATTTTTTATTGTCTCGGCGGTAATTAATTTTTTAGCCTATTTTTCAGATATTGGCTTGGCTGCAGCCTTAATTCAAAAAAAAGAAAAAGTTACTGAAACTGACTTAAGGACGACTTTTACAATCCAGCAGGGTTTGGTTTTAATCCTTCTTTTGGGTTTAGTTCTTGCCACCCCCGTTTTTGAACGGGCCTATTCACTATCACCAGAGGGAAAAATGCTTTTATATGCCTTAGGTTTTTCTCTCATGCTCTCTTCGTTAAAAACAATACCTTCCATTTTGCTTGAGAGGGAGCTTGATTTTTCGCGCCTTGTAATTCCGCAAGTATTGGAAAATGTGGTCTACCATATTGTTGCCGTATATTTTGCCTGGCGTGGATTTGGAATTTCTGCTTTCACTTATGCAGTCCTGGCAAGAGCAATAGTAGGATTAGTAGCGATATATATTCTTCGTCCATGGCTGCCGGGATTAGCATTTTCTAAGATATCTTTAAAGAAACTTTTGAAATTCGGTGTACCGTATCAGCTGAATACTTTTTTGGCCACGATTAAAGATGATGGAATGACTGTATTCCTGGGAGGAATATTGGGCGCGGCTGGCATAGGAATATTAGGCTGGGCACAAAAATGGGCACTCTACCCCCTAAGGTTATTTATGGATCATGTTTTAAAAGTAACTTTTCCGGCATTTGCTAGGATGCAGGATGAAAAAAGCCAGTTAGCGCAAAGTGTTTCCCGCTCGATCTTTTTTGTCTGCTTTCTGGTTTTTCCATCGGTTATCGGTCTTTTAATCTTGGCTCCTCATTTAATCCAGATTATTCCCCGATATGAAAAATGGCAGCCAGCTTTAATCCCCTTGGCTTTAATCAGCGTTAATACCGTTTTTGCAGCTGCCACTACACAGCTGACTAATCTTTTTAATGCCATCGGAAAAATTAAAATTACCTTTAAACTGATGATTATGTGGACAGTGCTGACATGGGCTTTAGTTCCGTTTTTGGCAATCAGATTCGGGGTAAACGGAGCCGCAGCCGGTTATGCAATTGTAGGTGCAAGTTCGATAGTGCCAATATATATTGTCAGGCGTTATGTTAAGTATTCGCTTATCGATAGCGTGATTAAGCCGGGATTATCTGCCATAGTTATGGGGTTCGTTATGTTATTAGTCCGTCAGATGTTACCTGTCAATCTTTTTGCCGTGGGGGTTATAGCTACAGTGGGTGCAGTTTCTTATGGAGTCTCCAGTTATTTAATTTACGGTTCATCAATAGTTGGCGATGTTAAAAAAATTATTAAAGCGATATTTTCCCGATAAGAAATATTTACCCTTTGTTGTCATAATTATTTTATTAATTTTTGTCCGCTTCCTGTGGCTGGGAAAGTTTCCTGTCGGCGTTAACCATGACGAAGTTGATGTTATACTTTCTGCAAAAAGTTATTGGAAATTTGGTACGGACTTATCAGGGGTGCCTTTCCCTAAATCCTTATTTATAACTAATACTAGGGCTGGCTTAAGTGGTTTACCGTCTTTTTTATTATCTCCTGTTTATGGACCACTCACTCTAACAGCGTCGCTTGCAAGAATCCCTTATGTAATTTTAAGTATTTTAATAGCTTTTGAAATAGCAATTATTGTCCAAATATTTACAAAAAATACAAAAGTTTCGCTCACATCTTTCTTGATTGCACTTATTAATCCCTGGTTATATATTTACTCGCGTTCGCCAACAGAAGCGCCACTTTCTCTTTTTTTTACATTATTAGGAATAATATTTCTTTTTAGAAATTCTAAAAGCTTTTATTATTCGCTTATTTTTTTTGCTTTATCGTTTTTTTCATACCAAGCCGCAAAACCGGTTGTTCCTTTATTGGTATTCGGATTACTTGTAATCCATAGAAAGTTTTTTTCGAATAAAACAGCTAAAAACTATATTATATATTCATTAATTTTTGCAGGTATAATAATTTCTTTTCTTATTTGTTCCAGCGTAATTTCCGGGAGCACGTTATCTTACAGGAAAAATGAGCTAATATTTCTTAATCTTAATAGATATTCAGATATTGTTAACGAGCAAAGACGCGCTTCATTAGATTTTAACTATAAATCACTTTTTTTTAATAAATACATTGAACTATCGAAGGATTTCTTAAAAAAATATATTGGGGCGCTCTCACCAAGCTACCTCTTCTTTACCGGGGATCAGTACGTAACTATGGAGGAACATGGGTTTTTTTATTTCCTTGATTTGCCCTTCATCTTTATGGGGTTTGTTGGACTTTTAAAGTTGAAGAAGAAATACGAGAGACAATTATTCTATATTATACTTTTGCTTCTTGTGATAGCGCCTATAAGTGCATCTCTAAGTTTAATAGGAAATCAGTATATATTCAGGTCCTTTTTACTTCCGCCTTTGTTTATTATTCTAATAGCTTTTGGGATTGAATTTATTATAAGTTATTTCAATCGAAATAAGATAGTTATTTTAGTAATATCACTTTGTTATATCTTCTCCTTTATATATTTTTTGACAATCTTTTTCTTTAGATACTCTATAAAGCAGCAGGAAAATCATTCTTTAGGAGAAAGAATAGTTTCGGATTATTTAATTAGAGCCGCGAAAAATAAGGGATATATTTACGTTTCTGCTGACTACCCCTATGCCGCTTTTTATGAATATGTGTTTTTTTCTAGTTATCTTGATCAGGTTAAGGTTCTGCCCAGTGTTAATGCGTCTGAGTACGAAGCAGGACAAATTATATTTTCAGGAAATTGTATAAGCAAGGCAGGTGTAAACTTGCTTGAGGAAAGGGCATTGAAATGTGAAGACAAAGCGAGCGATTTCTTGGTTATCGAACACCAAAAAGATGCTGGGGCAATTTTTAGGATTTATAATGATACTTTATGTAAAGGTACAGTGCTTACACCATACAGAAGAAGTCATTTGATATCTGATTACGATATAGAGAAAATGGACAATACCACCTTTTGTAATAGGTGGATAAATAAGTATGAAGACTAACAATAAACCTTGTCCGGTTTGTGGAAACACCAAACAAAGGAGATATTGGGCGATGCCTGGTTATAGACTAGCCAGATGTGCAAAATGTGAAATGGTTTGGGATTATTTTCCTCCGGACAATTTATTACCCCAATATGATAAAAGTTATTTTAATAACGACAATTCGAAAGGAGGGTATGCTAATTATTTTGAGGGGATGAGGATAAATAGAAAGACGTTTTATAAACGGCTTAACAAAATTGAAAAGAAACTGGGTAGAAAAGGAAGATTGTTAGATGTTGGATGTGCCTTGGGAGATTGTCTCACAGAGGCTAAGAAATTAGGCTGGGTTGACGCCCGGGGATTGGAGGTTTCAGAATACGCATATAATTTTGCGAAAAAACGAGGATTAGATATTAAAAAAGGGCTATTGAGAGAGAATCGTTTTAAGAAAAACTATTTTGACGTTGTAACATATCAAGATGTTTTGGAACACATTAAAGATCCCGTTGATGAGTTGCGTTACGTATATAAGTTACTCAAGCCGGGAGGAATAGTGTATATAGTAACTCCCGACGTTGGTGGTTTTTGGAAGAAGATTTTGGGACCGCTATGGTACCACTATAAACCGATTGAACATGTTTCTTACTTCTCCAAGAAAACTATTCGTTTGACCTTAAAAAAAGCGGGGTATGTTGATATTGAAGCGAATAACACAACCCACGTTCTAAGCTTGGGGTATATTCTAAATAGATTAAGATTTTATTTTCCTTATATGTTTGAGTTTTTTCTTAAAATAACTGATTTTCTCAAACTCAGTAATTTCTCATTAAGGTTATACACGGGCGAACTGGAAGCATGGGGAAGAAAATCTTAAACATAAAAAAAGATAAAATTCTCCTGGTAATATTTCTTATTGCTGTTTTTCTTCGCATCTATAACATAAAACACACTTTGCTTTTTCATTACGACCAGGGTTATCACGGATTAGCAATAAAGCATATTTGGGATAATAAGGACCTAACCCTTCTTGGGCACAAAACTGACGTTGAGGGTATTTTTCATTCGTCACTATTTTATTATTTAATGCTTCCTCTTTACTTAATTTCGAGTTGGAATCCTGTTGGTGTCAGTACAATATTGGCAGGCCTAGATGCGATTTCGGTAGTTTTTATATATTTGACAGCGAAAAAATTATTTGACCAGAAAGCAGGCTTAATTTCAGCCCTTCTTTATACCGTTTCATATTCGGTAATTTCGTATTCAAGATGGCTTTCAAATGTAACCCTGATACCTTTTTTGTCATCGTTGATGTTTTATTTATTGGCTCTCAGCGGCGGTAAAAAAATAAGATATTATTCGTTAGCTTTATTTACAGCCGGAGTTATTGCCCAACTAAACGGTGCAATCGGATTTTTCTTGCTCCCTTTGTTGGTTATATACCTAATTTATTTTAAAAAAGACCTTCTTAAAAATAAGCTCAATCTAATTAAGTTTTTCTTTTATTATTCCTTTCCAAGCATTGGTCTTTTAATTTTTGATATTAGAAACAGCTTTTTAGTAACAAAGTCAATCGTTAATCTTTTTACAAGCAGTGAAAACAGTTGGTTAACATCTCTAGGTTTACAGAGAGTTATCAGAATAATAAGCAGCCAATTAACGAATTTATTAACTCATCAGAGTATATTTATGGCTTTGGCGCTATTGATGATAATCGTTTATTCATATAAAAAGATCTGGATTAGGAAAAAAAAGAAACATGTGTGGGCCAAGGGGGCTTTAATATTAGTATTGACTTACATTTTCTTATTATTTATCTATCAAGGCATTCATGACTTCTTTATTGTTGCAATAATTCCTCTCATGGTTATTGTAATTGGTTGGAGTTTATCTTCCATGTTACGTGACCCCTTATTGAAATATATGTCGATTGCAGTGCTTGTGACAACTCTACTATTAAACCTATATCACTGGAGAGAATTTCTTAAACCTAATTTCAATTTAGTGCCAATTGGGACAAGAAATTTGATAACCCTCGAGGATAGAATAAAAGCAGTAGATTACATGTATGATAAAGCAGGAGAAAAGCCATTTAGAACAGAAATATATATTATTCCCTATTACCAAGAAGAACCGTGGGACTATGTATTTAACTGGTATGCTTACTCCAAATATGGCTATATACCAAAGGATGAAGCTGACAAAGTTTTCTTAATTTATGAACCGGATTATGATTATGATTACAGGCTAGATGCATGGTTAGTTAAGGCTAACGAAAAATATGGAGAGGTTAAGTCAGATTTCAAGTCTAACAGCCTGATAGTTGAAGAAAGAGAAAAGTCATGAAAAAACCTAATCCTAATATTCTTATCCTGATTTTATTAGGAACAATTACATGGTCGGCAACTATGGTAAAAAGCGGCTTGAGATATTCATTTGGAACGGGATTTTGGGGGCCAAGCGGACATGACGGAGTTTGGCATATTGCCGTTATTAAAGGACTGGCAAGGGGATCATGGGAGATGCCGGTATTTTCGGGGGAGCTTCTGAAAAATTATCATCTCGGTTATGATTTGCTTTTAGCCTGGATTTATAAACTAACTTTTATTCCGGTTGAAATTATTTACTTTCAAATAACACCTCCAATTCTTGCTATCTTCACCGGTATATTAGCTTATAAATTTGTATATGATTGGAGAAGGTCAAAATTGCAGGCTTTTTGGGCAACATTTTTTGTCTATTTTGGAGGGAGCCTGGGCTGGGCCGTAACACTTGCAAGAACGGGAGGTATTGGCGGAGAATCGCTTTTTTGGTCTCAGCAGTCTATATCAACTTTAATAAATCCCCCTTTTGCCTTGTCAGTCGTTCTTATCTTTGCCGGCTTGATTCTTTTAAAAAAAGGCTTAAAGAGCAATAATAAAAGACAGCTAACTTTAGTTTCATTCATCTTCGGAATATTAATTCAAATAAAAGTTTACGCGGGGATTTTGGCACTGGGCGGACTTTTTGTTGCCGGAATATGGCGGATGGTTAAAAGAGAAGGAATAACTTTGATGCGTGTTTTTTCGGGGGCGGCAATTATTTCCACCCTTTTATTTTTCCCCTTAATGGGTGACGCAGGAAAGACGGTAGTATTTAAACCGTTTTGGTTTTTGGAAACAATGATGGGATTTTCCGACAGACTTAATTGGCCGCGTTTTGGTGAGGCGATGGTTAACTATAAACTGGCAGGAAACTTGATTAAAGGAAGTACAGCATATGTAGTTGCGTTTTTAATATTTGTCGCTGGGAACTTCTGGACAAGATTAATAAGCACACCATGGCTAGTTCGGAAGGTTCGGAACCTTCCGAAAGCTAACTATCTAGATATATTTTTTATGAGCGTGATTTTTGTGGGAATAGTAACGCCTATATTTTTTGTACAAAAAGGAACACCCTGGAACACAATTCAATTTATGTACTATTCTCTAATGTTTTCCGGAATTCTAGCCGGAATCGCCCTCGGCGAACTTCTCGAGCGCAAATCAATCTCTGCAAGGCCTGGCATTGCAGGCATGATAATAGCGTTAGTTGTGCTTTTAACTGTGCCGACTACTATTGGAACTTTAGGGCATTATTTACCGACAAGGCCGCCGGCCAAATTATCCTACCAGGAATTGGAGGCTTTAAAGTTTCTAGCCAAACAGCCCGAAGGAGTGGTTTTAACCTATCCTTTTGATAAGGATGCCGCTGATGCAGCTATAAATAATCCTCCGAGACCGCTTTATTTATACGAATCAACTGCTTATGTTTCCGCCTTCGCTAATAAACCTATTTATCTGGAGGATGAGGTTAATTTAGAAATCACCGGTTATGATTGGAAAGCGCGAAGAGAAAAAGTTGAGAGGTTTTTTTCAGCAGATATTAATGATGAGGCAAAATCATTTGTTGCCGAAAATAATATTTCTTACATTTATTTAATCCGCGACCAAATTCCTACTAAGGGTACCTATCAAGGGAACTTGGAAGAAATTTTCGTAAATGATGAAGTTAGCATCTTTAGAGTAAATTAGCCCAAATTTAAGCCTAAAAGTGATACAATTGATGCCATGGGGAAGATTTCGGTAGTAATTAATACATTAAACGAAGAGAAAAACCTGCCTCGTGCCTTAATATCAATAAAAGACTTAGCCGACGAAGTGGTAGTAGTGGATATGAGGTCGACTGACAGAACTCAAGCTATTGCTAAAACTGTTGGTGCTAAAGTTTATGAACATAAGCGTACCGGTTATGTAGAGCCTGCCAGGAATTATGCGCTAAGCAAAGCAACCGGCGACTGGATTTTGATTTTGGATGCGGATGAGGAAATTCCTGGCAAACTGTCTCAAAAGCTTAAAAATTTAGTTGAAAATCCCGATGCTGATTATTACCGTATTCCTAGAAAGAATGTCATCTTCGGCAAATGGATAAAACACTCCCGCTGGTGGCCGGATTATAATATCCGTTTCTTCAAAAGAGGATATGTCAAGTGGAGCGAAATAATTCACTCTGTTCCTGAAACCCGGGGGAAAGGATTGGATTTACCGTTGGAAGAGGAATTAGCCATAATTCATTATCATTATGTTTCGGTCGAACAATATATTGGTAGGCTAAATAGGTATACCTCAGAGCACGCCAAGCTGAGGATAAAAGAAGGATACAAATTTTCTTGGCCCGACCTGATAAGAAAACCGACTGGTGAATTCTTAAGCCGGTTTTTTCAGGGTGAAGGATATAAAGATGGAATTCATGGGTTTGCCTTAGCAGGACTGCAGGCTTTTTCCGAATTCATATTATATTTAAAAGTTTGGCAAGCAGAAAAATTCTACCATAGAAGTTTGGAGGTAAAAGAGATTGTGGATGTGATGAAGGAAGCCGAAGCAGAGATTCATTATTGGCAGGCAGATATCTTGCTTAGGAAGGGCGGAAGTTTCATTCAAAGAGTGAAAAGAAAATTTAAACTTCCCTAAAATGACTAAAGTCTTCGTAATAGTTCTTACCTGGAACGGAAAAGAAGACACAACCCAATGCCTAGAAAGCATTGGGAAATCCCAAATTCCAAACTTCAAATTACAAATAATTGTTGTAGATAATGGCTCTACCGACGGAACCCAGAAGGCTGTTAAAGAATTATTCAAAAATATTAATAATCCGCCAAAGCTAACCTGTAAACTGATAGAAAACAAAGCCAACCTGGGATTTGCTGAAGGCAACAATATCGGGATGAAGTATGCACTTGATAATAAGGCAGACTACGTAATGCTTCTGAATAACGACACCTATGTTGACGAAAACCTAGTTGCCGATTTAGTAAAAGAAATTAAAAAGTACCCCAAAGCGGGTGTGATTTCGCCAAAAATATATTTTGCTAAAGGTTTCGAGTATCACAAAAAACGGTATAAAAAGAATGAATTGGGACGGGTTATTTGGTATGCCGGAGGAGATATCGATTGGAATAATGCTTACGGTATCAACCACGGAGTCGACGAAGTCGATAAAGGGCAATTTGATAAAGTGTGCGAAACCGACTTTGCAACAGGTTGTTGCATGTTTTTTAAGGCCGATGTGCTTAGAAAAGTTGGTCTGTTTGATAATAGATACTTTGCTTATTTAGAAGACGTTGATTTGTCACAAAGGATAAAAAGGACTGGATGGAAAGCTTTATATGTTCCACCGGCACACCTTTGGCACAAAGTTGCCCAAAGTTCCAGAGTCGGCAGTGATATGAATGATTATTTCATTCATAGAAACAGACTTCTTTTCGGTATGCGCTATGCTGCGATAAGAACAAAGGTTGCCTTATTCAGAGAAAGCTTGAGGTTTTTATTAAACGGCAGAAAGTGGCAAAAAAGAGGAGTTTTAGATTTTTATCTTAGAAGGCTTGGGAAAGGCAGTTGGAAGTGAGCTTAAGTTGGTTCGGCATCCAACTTAAATTATTGAATTGTTAATAATTATGAGTAAAGATATTTCCGCTATTATCATCGCCAAAAATGAAGAGAAAAGGATTGGAGATTGTTTGAAGTCAATTAAATGGGTTGATGAGATAATTGTTGTTGACAATGGTTCAACTGATAAAACTGTAGCAATTGCCAAAAAGCAAGGTGCTAAGATAATTGGAGTTTCAAAAGCCACCTTCAGCGATTTAAGGAATAAAGGAATAAAAGAGGCGAAAGGGAACTGGTTATTATATGTTGACTCTGATGAACGTGTGACACCCTCCTTGCGGCGGGAAATAAGTCAATTAATCAGTAAGCCAGTAAGTCAATATTCCGCTTATGCAATTCCGAGAAAAAATATTGTTCTTGGTAAGGAACTAAAACACGGAGGTTTTGGCAAGTTTGATTATGTAAAAAGATTGTTTAAAAAGGATAAGTTGAAAAAATGGACAGGCGACTTGCATGAAGAACCGAATTACTTGCACAAAGGTAGATTGACTATTGGTAGAGAAAACGAGCTAGGCCATCTGAAAAATAAGATGACTCATATAAAAGCAAAAACACTATCAGAGATGGTTGAAAAAACTAACACCTGGTCGGAAATTGAAGCGAGGCTTATGTTTGAAGCAGGTCATCCGCCGATGAACATACCAAGGTTTCTTTCTGCAATGTTTCGCGAGTTCTGGTTTAGAATGATTAAAAAGAAAGCATTTTTGGATGGCTCAATAGGAATAATTCACGGATTATACCAAGTCTTTAGCAGATTTGTCAGCTACGCAAAATTGTGGGAAATGCAAACTAAAAATAATGGTTAATTGTTAATGGTTAATTATTAATAAATAAACTTAATAATTGATAATCAATAATTAACACTAAATTTATGCGAGCGGCAATATACAATCCATATTTAGATACTTTCGGAGGCGGAGAGCGGTATTCGATGGCTTTTGCTCAAAGTCTGGCAAAGAAAGGTTATCGGGTTAACGTTCAGTGGAGAAATTCTTCGATAAAAAAGAAATTAGAAGATAGATTTGGCATCGAGCTTGATAACGTCTATTTTGTTAAAGACATCAAGCGCGGCGACGGGTATGATATTTGCTTCTGGGTATCTGATGGAAGTATTCCCTTACTTCGCGCCCGCAAAAATATACTTCATTTCCAAATTCCTTTTAAAAATATTGGCGGTAGGACTCTTTTAAACAGAATGAAGCTGTTTCGGATAAATAGCATTGTTTGTAATTCCAAGTTCACCAAAAAGTACATTGATAAGGAGTTCGGAGTTAAAAGTATTGTTATTTATCCTCCGGTCGATGTAGAGAAACTAAAGCCTAAAAGAAAAGAAAACTTGATTATTTCAATCGGGCGATTTTCCCAGCTGACCCAAGCTAAAAGACAAGATATCTTAATTCGAGCTTTCAAAAAAATTTATGATTCCGGATTCCGAGACTGGAAATTAATATTAGCCGGTGGGGTTGAAATTGGCGTTACTGATTATGTAAAAAACTTAAGAGGAAAAGCTAAAGGCTATCCGATAGAGATAATCGAGAGTCCCTCCTGGAAGGAGATAAGAAAAATGTACGGTAAGGCTAAAATATTTTGGTCTGCATCAGGATATGGAATTGATGAGAAGAAAGAACCAAAGCGTGTTGAGCACTTTGGAATAACTGTCATAGAGGCAATGGCAGGAGGCGCTGTCCCTTTAGTGTGTTTTGCAGGCGGGCACAAAGAAATCATTTCGGAAGGAAAGGATGGTTATTTGTGGGCTACGGAAAAAGCATTGCTACTGAAAACCAAAGCATTAACGCAAAATAGACAACTTCTGCTTAAACTTTCCAAAAATGCCCGACAGTCAAGCAAGGTTTATGAATATGCACGATTTGAAGCTCAAGTTTCGGAGATTCTTTAAGGGCAAATGGCCTTATATTTTGCTGATTACTTTATGTTTAATTTTTTTCTACCCCATTTGGTTTAATAAAAAGATTCCTCTCCCCCTTGATGCTTTAGTTGGAGCCTATTACCCCTGGCTTGACTATAAGTGGGGGTATGTGGTTGGAGTGCCTTTTAAAAATATCGCCCTTTCTGACGTCTTTTCCCAACTTTATCCATGGAGAATTTTATCTATGGAATCTTTTAGGCACGGGCAATGGCCCTTGTGGAATCCTTATTCTTTGTCAGGGATGCCCTTGTTGGCTAACTGGCAGTCGGCACCGTTTTATCCTTTGAATATCTTTATGCTTATTTTTGGCGATCTTTGGGGGTGGACTCTGTTAATTATTGCGCAGCCGGTTCTCTCTCTTTATTTTATGTATCTATATCTTAGACAAATTCGCCTGAAGACAATCAATAGCCTAATCGGAGCAGTTGTTTTTTCTTTTTCCGGGTTTATGGTTACCTACATGCAGTATGGAACTTCAGGCCAAATCTTTCTCTGGCTACCTCTCCAGCTGTATTTATTGGAAAAACACATTCGGACTAACAAAAATATTTTCTTAGCTTTCTTTGCTTTGACTTGCTTCCCAATTCTCACAGGTGGTTTTTTTCAACCAGCTGTTTATGCCCTTGGAGTATCCTTTTTTTATGGACTGATTAGGCTTTGGCAGACATCACCATCAAAGATAAGATCAATCGGTATATTTTTTCTGTTTTTGATTATTGGTATTTCGACCGCATCTGTTCAACTTTTTCCAACCCTTGAACTTTTTCAATACTCGATTAGACTATCTGATTTACATATTTATGAGTACCAACTCGGACTTCTTCCTTTAAAAAATTTCATCATGTTTTTTGCACCCGACTTTTTTGGCAACCCTGCCACTAATAACTTTTGGGGAGTCCTGGCATATCATGAGACAACGGGTTATTTTGGCATAGCTTCCATTGTTTTGGTCATTACGGCAATTTCTAAATATAGAAAAAATGTCTACTTCTTTTTCTTCTCTCTAGTTTTTCTTGGGTCTTTACTTTTATCCTTCAAGAACCCTCTTAGTCAGCTTATTTATCAAATGGAAGTTCCAGGGCTTTCTACCGGATATGCCTCTCGCGCTCTAATGCTGACAAGCTTTAGTGCATCCATCCTTGCTGCTTTAGGCAGCCAAAACCTTAAATCGAGACGAACATTGATAACCAGTCTTCTTTTATCTTTGTCTTTATTTAGTTTTTTTCTATTAATTGCTTACCAGTATCAATTTTCAAAAACCGGCAGTTACTCAATACTCACTTCTTTTTTTGGAATTGATGGACTTTTGCATCTACGTACTGCCATCCGAAATATAGTTCTACCTCTTGGGTTGATAGTTATTTTTTCATTAATGCTGTATTTTATTAAGTCTAAAAAAACTTTACTCATAGCTGTGCTGATTCTTATTAGTTTCGACCTCCTTCGCTTTGGTCATAAATTCACACCCTTTTCTCCGACACAAATGGCCGATCTTTCCGTTCCGGTAATTGAATTTCTCCAAGAAAATACCGGCGAATACCGTATAGAAAGAGAGTGGGGGCCGCTGTTGCCACCGAATACGTGGATTTATTCGCGCTTATATTCTCCGTCCGGTTATGATCCTCTTTCGATCAAATCTTATGCAAGATGGTACAAAATATACCAAAGAGAGAAATTAGATGACTTAACCCACCCCATAAATTTAGAAGAAAACCGGTTTACTCGTTATCTTGAAACACAGGGTTATCATCCTCTTTTCTTGACCTGGCTGGTGTAAAGTATCTCGTAGCGCTAAAAAGGGATCAGGAAGGCAATATTGACTCTAAAGGGCAATATCTAAATAGCAAGATCCCGAAGGATAAATTTAAACCTGTTTTTGAAGAAGGGGCAACCGTTATTCTTGAGAATCAGTCAGTTCTTCCCCGGGTAATCCTGTATGATAAATTTTTAGTAGAATCTAATGACTTAAGGGCATTAGAAAAATTACAAGATAGTATCAATTTTCGTGATGAACTAATCATTAATCAGTACCCTTTATTTACACAACACAGTATTACTTCATCCGATACAGCTATTATTGAGTCTTACACACCAAACAAGATACTCATTGCGACGGAAACTCAAAAACCGTCATTTTTAATGCTTACTGATACATACTTTCCTGGATGGAATGCATTTGTAGATGGCATACCGTCTACTATTTATACTGCGGATGGTATCTTTCGCGCATTGGAAATTCCACCAGGCAAACACAGCATTGTATTTATTTATAAACCTGAATCTTTTTCTTCTGGATTAAAAATTTCGGCTGCCTCGCTAGCATTAATAGTAGTAGCAATCGTCATTTTTACTAAAAAAAGACATGAATAGGATGTCAAAGACTTATGGTTTCAGAGGAAGGGGTAGTTTATACTTGAGGAGAGTTAGATGAAAAAAAGCGTTATATTGACCTTATTTTTTATTTTTATCCTCGCCTATTTATTACGGGTACTTTATTTGCCAAAACTTGCTCTGACTTTTGGGTATGATCAGGCAAGAGATGCTTTTGTTGCCCAACAAATTATTGATGGGGATATTAAGATATTAGGTCCACCAGCTTCAACACAGGGTTTGTTTCATGGAGTCTTTTATTATTATTTCCTTGCACCGGCTTATTTAATAGGAAATGGTGATCCAATCGCTGCAGCTTATTGGATAGCTTTGTTTAATGCTTTAGGTGTATTTCTGGTATTTTTCTTAACCTATCTAATGACTGATAGAGAAAAACCTTCCCTTTTGGCCGCATTTTTATTTGCCATATCCTACGGCGCAACACAATATGCCACTTGGCTTTCCAACCCAACGATAGGAACATGGACAGTACCTTTAATTTATATTGGCCTATGGCTTTGGGTAAATGGTTCAAAAAAGTTTAATAAACTTGCTACTTGGGGACCGGCGATAACCGCTATTGGTTTCGGGTTAAGTATTCAAGCTGAAATATTTCTGGCCTATCATTTGGTACCGATACTAATATGGTTGTGGGTGGCAAGGACAAGAATAAATAAATCTCAAATTGTTCAAGCTTTAGTTTTTCTCATGGCTTCGGTCTCATCAATGATTTTGGTTGAATTTAAGTTTGGCTTTAAAAGTTTAGCCGGACTTTCTAGTTTACTTGGTATAAGTAGCCAGGATACAGTTCTTGTTAGCCGAGATGTTGCCGATTTTGTAGTTTTGTATTTAAACCAAATTGGTAGAACTTTTTCCAACAATATGTTTCCATCAAACATTGGATATGGTGGCGCCTTGGGATTAGGTTTTTTGTATTTTGTAATAAAAAGGTGGAGAGACAATGGCAAGAAAAAAGAAATATCCTGGGAGCCATTTTTGTTGACTTATATACTTGCCCATTTGCCAGTAGTCAGCGTTGGTGGTGTGAGCACGCCGTTTTTAACTGTTGGCTTAGGAAGTGCAACGGTTATTATTATTGCGATTTCAATCTGGAAATTATCCAAAAATAATAATACTTTAGCAAAGGTTTTGCTGCTTTTGATAGTAGTATCGAATATTTCGGCAATTGTAACTCGAAATAAACAAGGTCAAGTGATTTTTGCAATTCAGCGGGACTTATTATTAGAAGGGGAGCTTAAGGTTATTGATTACACTTACGAAAAAGCAGGGGGTGAACCTTTTAGTATAAATACTTTAACCAGCCCTCTTTGGATAAATACCGTTTGGTCATATCTTTATAACTGGTATGGAATGGAAAAATATGGCTATCTACCTGAATGGAGGGGTAGAGATCAAGTTGGACAGCTGGGCAATAACTTGCCAGACCCAAAAGACTCAACTAATCTTCACTTTTTCATTAAAGAACCTCCTCAAGGTATGGAAAAGTTTCACCAAGAGAGTGAACTAGAAGCTGAAAATGCACGTTCCATATTAGTTGAAACAAAAGCTTTTGGCGATTTAGAAGTACAACATCGGGAGATACGTAAATAAGAGATATGACAGACAAGCTTAAATCAGCGGAAGAACTTCACGAGAGTGTTCCCCCAGACTGGTATTACCGGTCAATAAGGGAAAACCTTATTCAAAGGTATGTACATAAAAGGCGTTTCGAAGAAGTAGGCAGGATTATAGAACCCACCGGAGGGAAATTATTGGATATCGGATGTGCTGATGGTGTTTTTACAAAAGTGATCCTTGATAAATCTAAAGCGGATAAAATTATCGGCATCGATGTTTTGAAAACCTCTATAAATTGGGCTAGAAAGCATTGGAAGAAAAAAAGAAAAATGATATTTAAAATTGGAGATGCACACAGTTTGAAATTTGAAAATAATACATTTGATGCTGTTTTTGCGATTGAAGTGCTTGAGCATGTATACGAACCAAAAAAAGTGTTAAAAGAAATTAAAAGAGTGCTGAAAAGAGATGGCTACGCCATATTCTTGGTACCAGCCGAAAGCCTGCTTTTTAAAATTGTTTGGTATTTTTGGACTAAAAATAGGGGAAAAATATGGAAGGGGACCCACCTTCATGCGTATTCCAACAGCTATTTAGTAGAATTAGTGAAAAATGCAGGCTTTGAAAAAATCGAGGATAATAAAATTATCTTTGAGACACTGCATCTGGTTAAAGTAAGAAAGAGATAAATATTCATGAGCGTATCTATCGTAATATCCAACTTCAATGGCGAAAAGCTTTTAAAGAAAAATCTGCCTTATGTATTGAAAACTATGGAGCATAAGGCAAACAAAATTCAAGAAATCATTATTGTTGATGATGCCTCACAGGATGGAAGCGTAAAGCTGATTAAAAGTAAATTTCCTGAAGTTAAGTTGATCAAGCACAGAATTAATAGGGGTTTTTCGGCTGTCGTGAACACAGGCGCCAGAAGTGCCAGCGGTAAATATATCGCTTTAATTAATAACGATGTTACCCCCGAAATTGATTTTTTGGAACATACGCTGCCCCATTTTAAGAAAAAGAATGTGTTTGCAGTTTCCTTTCATGAAATTGGTTATGGATGGGCTAAGGGAAAATTTGAAGATGGCTTTATAGGCCTTGAGCCGGGGAAAGAGGGTGATAGGGTGCATGAGAGCTTCTGGGTGAATGGGGGAAGTGGAATATTCAGAAGAGATGTATGGATGAAATTAGGGGGTATGGACGAAGAGCTTCTTTCACCTTTTTATTGGGAGGATATCGACCTTTCATACCGGGCGGCAAAAAGAGGGTATAAATTGCTATGGGAACCAAAAGCAAAAGTTCATCACAAGCACGAAACAACAATGAAGACGCTTCCCCGAAGGTATGTCGCCAGGATTAAAGAAAGAAACCAACTATTATTTATGTGGAAGAATATTACCAGCCCCAATCTCTTTCGAAAGCATATAGCGGGACTTTCGAGAAGATGTTTTAGACACCCAGGGTATTTTAGGATTGTTTTTATGGCTGCTGTAAAAACTCGCAGGGTTTTGAAGGCCAGGAAGAAAGAGAAAAAGGAATCTAAAGTTTCTGACGAAGCCATTCTTGCCAGATTTTAAAAAAATGCTATCCATAGTCATCGTCTGCATGAATACTAAGAAGCTGGTTCTTGATTGCATCGACTCCATTTCTGATGAAGGTTCAAAGATAAAATGGGAAATAATTGTGGTTGATAACGCCTCAACCGACGGCACCCAGCCGGCGATAAAAAAGCTTCAAACTAGAATGAAAAATCTATTTCTTATAGAGAATAAGCAAAATTTAGGGTATGCAAGAGCAAATAATCAAGGTATGGAAAAAGCGCGAGGGGAATACATTATTCTTTTGAACTCAGACACTATTGTTAAAAAGGGAGCCCTTGGTAAGCTGATGAAATTTGCCCAAATTAAAAAAGACGCCGGTGTCATCGGACCGAAACTATTAAATATTGATGGTAGTTTGCAACCATCATGTTTCCATTTTCCGACAATTGGAAATGCTATTCGAGAGTATTGGTTAGGGGAGAAAGGGTTATTTGAAAAGTACGCGCCTGAAGGAAAAAATCCGGTTACAGTTGATGTTTTAGTCGGCGCTGCATTTTTAATCACGCCAAAAGCATTAAAAAGAATAGGACTTTTGGACGAGAGGTATTTTACCTACTTTGAAGATATCGATTATTGCCGTCAGGTTTGGAGAAATGGTATGAAAGTTTATTATTACCCAAAAGCAGAGATAATTCATTACCACGGCGCTACTTTCAAAAAAATGGCAAACTCTGCTAACCGGTGGAAAAAGCTAATACCATCAAGCAAGATTTATCATGGCAATGTTAAGCATTACTTGATTACGACAATATTATGGCTTGGCCAAAAATGGGAACGGGTGAGGGCTTAAATAATGAAATGTAAATCGAAGCTTTTATTATTATCAATATTGATTATTGCCTCATTTTTAAGATTATGGAAAATAAACGAGGTACCGATTTCTCTTTTCAGTGATGAGCTGGATGTTGGTTATCATGCATACTCAATATTGGAAACTGGGAAGGACTATTCAGGAAATCCCTGGCCACTTCATTTTGAATCGTATTCGGATCTGAGAACTCCGCTTTACATATATTCTGCTGTACCAACAGTTGCCGTTTTTGGAATAACCCCTTTAGGGGTAAGATTGCCGGCGGTGATATTCGGCGTTTTGGGAGTGTGGGGGATGTTTTTGTTAGTTAATGAGTTAATGGGTTACGACAACGCGCTAACGCGCAACGGACAAACGCTTGCATTATTAAGTGCAGCAATTCTAACCTTCTCGCCCTGGCATATTCAGTACTCCAGAGGAGGTTTTGAAGTAACGATGCTATTGACATTTTTAATTTTCGGGCTATATTTATTCTTTAAGTCCCTCAAAAATGGCAAATGGTTATGGCTTTCGGCAGGAATACTGGTAGTGACGCCCCTAATATATAGTACTGCTAAGTTATTCACACCGGTTCTTTTGGTCTTTCTGTTTTTGGTTTGGAAAAAAGAGATTTTAAATATCCCTTTTAATAATCTCAAAAGAGCAGTTCTGGTTTTGATACTTTTGGGAGGATTAACTTCATATGCGACTCTTTTTTCCGGCGGAGGACAGCGATTTAGCTATATTAGTGTCTTTACTGATCCAGTAACCAGTTCGGAAGTTAATTACGCAAGGTTGACCGATACAATATTTCGCCAAAGTATGGGAATTTCCAGCTATATTCCCAAAGTAGTTAGCAGGCTAGTTCACAATAAATTTACCTTTTGGGGATTAAATGTAATTACTAATTATTTTAAGTCATTTTCAACAGAGTTTCTTTTTATTAAGGGTGATTTGAATTTACGTCATTCAATTGAAGGAGTTGGCCAGTTTTATAAAGTTGAGGCAATTGCCCTTATATTAGGCTTGGTTTCGTTTTTTGCTCTTTTTAAAGATAAAAAAATAAAGAAACTGATTGCTTTTTGGATACTTGTTGGCGTGATTCCTTCGGCCATAACTCGAGATGGCGGAACTCACGCAACACGGTTAATACTCATCCTCCCTCCCCTGGCAATCCTTATTGCCTTTGGTTTAGTTGAGGGGACAAGAGTGTTTTTCAAGCGATTTCATAAATTATTATTAACAACCTACATTATTTTATTAGCAGGATGTTTTGGGTTGTATCAGCATAGCTATTGGGTGCATAATCCTTGGCATTCAGAGCGTTGGTGGCATGCAGGTTATAAAGAAGTGGTAAATGTTATCAAGCAAAATGAAAACAATTACGAAAAGATTGTTATTACCAATGCCAATGACAAACCACAAATATTTTTTGCAGCTTACTCTCAATTTGATCCCAAACTGTGGCAACAAGGGATGAAAGTAAGGTCAGTTGACGGTTTCGGAGAATTAGAAAGTATTGGTAAATATTATTTTGGACAAGTGTCTGGGGGGATAGATGGTTTGGCAGACAATATGCAAGATGACGTTTTATATATTGCCTCTGCCCGTGAGGTTGTAGGCAACTTAGCCAAAGAACCACAAAAAACACCAAAAGGTCTTGAATTGCTGGAAATTATTACTTATCCTTCTGGTGAACCTGCTTTTTACTTTTTAACAAAACCATGAATAAAAAAATAATATTTTCGGGAGCCTTATTATATTTACTTATTGCCCCGTTTTTTTATCATTCAGACATTAAGGAAATCTTTTATAAAGCACAATTTTTAAGTCAGGGAGTTATTAACATATATTCCTTTTTTTCTACTAATCCTAAATTAGCTCTATTTGGACCTTTCGCCTACCAACCCTTGACTTACTTTGTTTTTGGCATCCTTTTTGTGCCTATTAGATTTATTGCCGGAACTGATTTTGTTGGCTGGCTGGCAATGGGAAATGATGCGGTGGGAGTTGAACATCTATTTCGCTATTTACTCCTTATGAAAATACCTGTGATTGTCTTCTTTTTACTAGCGGGTGCATATTTGACGAGAATGTTTAATGATAAAAAGCTTCAAAGAATTGCCCTAACTCTTTGGTTTTTTAATCCAATAAGCATTTATGTAGTTGGATTAATCGGCCAGTTTGACATTATTCCTTCGCTACTAACCTTGATGGCACTTTATTATGCAAGCAAAAAGCCTACTTTGGCATCGGTTTTGTTAGGATTGGGGGCAGCTCTAAAGAGTTATCCAATACTTCTCATTCCCTTTTTGGCAATTACCAGTAAAGGGAACTGGATTTCGAAACTAAGAATTATTGCTGTGGGGGTAATTACTTACTTTGTGTTTACTTTGCCTTTTATTGCCGACCCTTCTTTTTATCAGCAAACTGCTTTGTCGGGTTTAAGTCAAAGGATATTTATTCCAAACATTTCTTTTGGCTTTGGTGAAGGTTTATTAATGGTTCCCGCTCTTTATTTAGGGCTACTCCTTTATGCTATTAACAAGGATTGGGGGAATGAACGAAGCCTTCTTAAATATTTCTTGTCAGCGACTTTACTTGTGGTTGCGTCTATACATTTTCACCCCCAGTGGGCTCTGTGGTTTTTGCCGTTTTTAATAATCCAACTTGTACGAAATTCCAACTACAAAAAAGCTTTTTATAAAATGACAATAGCATTTATGGTTGTCGGTTGGTTTGGAACTATATTTTTGCTTAACGACAAATTCTTAACGTGGGGTTTGTTTAGTCTACTGGAACCAGCCGTGTTTTTCTTCCCCACTCTTAATGATTTGATTAAAAAATTCTATGACCCGCTTATAATGCAGAGCTTATTTCATACTGTGTTTTTGGTGTCGAGTGCATCAATAATCCTAAATTCAATTTATGAAAAAGATAACTGAGAATCCGATACTAATTTCCGCTATTATTGTTGCGACACTGTTTCTAATAGGTGCGTTTATTAGTACCTTTTTAGTACGCAACAGACTTGATAATCAGTTTAGTGGGTCAAAGTACGAATTATTATTAGATTCTATTGAGAGTGATATTTCTGTAGTAAACGATAATTTTAATATTTTAATGCTTACTTTTAAAAACCCTAACATAGAAAATCAGGAAAATATTTCCTTTCAATTACTTAAAGACGGACAAGTTGTTAGGGAATTGCATTTTTTCGGAAACAACGTGGGTGATCCTTCAGATGTAAGGCTGCAATTTGCTCCGATTCCAGATTCAGCGGGGAATGATTATAAAGTGAAGTTAAGTATATCTGAATCGAATAAGCCGCTTTCTGTTTTTGTTGGAGATGATGGAAGCATTGCGTATCGAGCTTATTATAGAAGTACAAACAAACTTCTTGTAATTCAATACTTTGTAACTTCATTCGTGTCGCGACTATTTTCTGACATGGTTTTTGTCGGCATTTGGGTTTCGTTGATTATCTTGGCTTTTATGATTTACAAAAAATAGGCTCGCAGGGTGGGACGATTTTCGAACAACAAATCTGTTAATGGAATTTATAATTCCAGCTTTATGTATTTGTGCAACTATGTTCTTAAACTTATTTCTGTCATCACCGCTTCCGCCAACAATCAAAAGAACTTCATTGTGACTGTGGGGTGAGGAATGTAACTGTATTATAATTATATTCGTGACTAATAAAAACGTGATATTGGTTATTTTTCTGAGCTGGTTTTTTTGTCTTTCACTAAATCTTCTTAGCCATAACGGTCTAATCTTTGCTTTCTACAACAGTCTTATTTACGCATTTACGCTAATACTGGTTGCTAGAAACAAACAAGAAGTATCCAAAATCTCTCTCGCCGTTATTTTCCTGCTTCCATTTGTTCCTCTTTATCGCTTTGTCCCAGCAAATCCGATTGTCTATTTCTACCTGTTTTTCGGTTTGTCTTTGATGCTCATTGCAACAAAAATCAGAAAGGCGGGTTATTTCTTTGTACTTATTGGGTTGGTAGCCATATTAGAGTCCGCATTAATTTCAAATGGTGTTTTTGTCAGCTCGTTTATCCCCAGCAGTGAAAGGCTGATTTGGAGCAATCCTGAAACTAACAGGCTTATTGCAGAGCACAAAAGAGATGCTGTCTTCATATTCTATCGATTAAGACCAGTATTTTTTAATAAAGGGGCCTACGTATATACTTTTTTCTCCAAAATTTCAGAATTATTTACATTACGAAATATTCAAGACACTTTACTTATCGCCAACCTTTATCCACTTGCTTACGGACTGCACATATCATTCCTAAAAAGAAAGAGGCTTCTTAACAAAGCTGTCCTCATGGGATTCGCGGTAACACTTTTTGCTTCAGGAATTAATAAATCGCCTGACAAATTCAACTCATTATTCGTTGCAGCCCCATTTATTGGTTATCTTATTGCACTTGGTTTATCGCGTGTTGATAAAAAGCTGTACACTATGATTTTTGTAATTAGTATTATTCTTGCAAACGCATTAGCTCTATGAAACGAAAATATCTTATGATTGTTTTTTCGATAGCTATTGTCACTTTAGTTACCCGTTTTGTAAACCTTAGCAAATCACCGCCACATCTTTCTAATGACGAAGTTTCATTAGCATATGATGCTTACTCGATATCAAAAACTTTACGAGACGAACACAACAACTTAATACCAATATCTTTTGAATCACATGGGGATTATAAAGCACCACTAACGGTTTACTTGACCTCATTTTCTATTAAATTACTTGGAAATACAGATTTTTCAGCAAGGTTTACTTCAGCTTTAATAGGAAGCTTGACGGTGCTTATCTTTGGTCTATTGACTTGGCAACTGACAAAAAATATCAAGCTTTCCATACTAGCAAGCTCTATTTTATCAATCACGCCTTGGCATATCTATACCTCAAGAATGCTTTTAGAAACCAATATCGCACTATTTTTTCTTGTTTGCGGCCTATATTTACATTTTTATGCAATAAATAAGAAAAAATATCTAATGCACGTATTGAGCTTTATCTTTTTTGCGCTTTCTATGTATAGTTACCACACTGAGAAAGTACTTGTCCCTTTAGTTCTTGTAAGTTTGCTTCTCTTAAAAAGAAGGTCTTTGCATAAAAATAAATCTTTTAAGTTTGGAATAATCATATTCGTGTTTTTAATTACTCCTCTGTTTGTTGATTACGTCAGCAATATAAACACAAATACCAGGGCGAGAACACAGCTACTTTTCACACAAGAGAGTTTTAAAAGTCGTCTTGATAAATATCCTGGACCTTTTCGTAAGGGCCAGGTTATAATTGCCGGTTTTTATGATAGTTATTCGACGTACATCGAACCAAAGCACTTATTTTTTGAAAACCCGAGCCTTTTACCCCAACCCGAGCCTTACCAATCAGGCTTCTTTTTGGCTCCCTTTATATTTGCTTTTTTTTATGGACTTTTCAAAGTAAAAAAACATTTTGGAGAAAATACTAATTTTATCTACATTTGGTTAATCATCTCTCCTATAGTACCTGCTTTAACTGTTGGAGGAGCACACGTTGTAAGAAATCTCCCCTTGGTTGCACCGATAACTCTAATAATAGCCACAGGTTGCTACGAATTTATCATTTGGTCTCGCAATAATAGACTGCTACAAGCACTTTATTTTTCATTAATTATTATCTCGTTTTTCTATTTCTATGCTTTGTATTGGCATTTCTTCCCCAAAGAATCAGGAGAAAACTTTCAATACGGCTATAAACAAGTTGCAGAGTTCATAAAGCCGCGATATGATGATTATCAAAAGATTATAATCGACCCAAAATTTGGAGAAGGTTACTATTTTGACGGCGTCCCTCATCTTTACATCTCCTACTACACAACTCTTGATCCAAAGTATTTACAAGAAAGAATCAAAAACGACCCCTGTGGGAATTGTTTTTCAAAATATGAGATAAGGGGAATTGACTGGACAAAAGAGAAAATAGAGAAAGGAGCACTTTATGTTGTTCCATTTTCAAATAAAATCCCTGAAACTCTTAGTGGCGAACTAGAAGCAATATATGAGATCAGCCTACCAAACCTTAGGCCAGCATTCATTATCTACGAAAGTTCCTCTTAAAGATTTTCAGGTTCGCAGGGTGGGACGATTTTCGAACTTGATTGTCTCAATTTATTTATCAAAAGTTTCAACAATTCTTGCGACAAATTCTCCGTGGTGGTCGTAGAGATCTTTGATTTTATTAGCATTTTTAGTTGATTTAATGTCATCTGTTGGTAAATTATATTCTGACCCAATGAATAAGGTGTTTGTTAGATCTCTGTCTTTAGGCCAAAATATCTTTCTGAATTTGAAATTGCCAAGATCCCAATTGGTACGAGGAATATCAACACATGTTGGACATCCAATGTCTTGGTGATATTGGGCCGGATCGTATTTCAGGTAAAAGAGTGTAAAAATATGTGGTTGGGCGTGACCGGTTTCCAGTATTACCTGATCGTATTTCTGATAATAAGGTTTGATCTCATTCATTATTTCCCGAAAACCAAACTGCCAGTCACCTTTTTCAGCATAGGGTATGTATAAATACTGAGTTGTTAAAAGTCCTGCAAAACTGTTTAAGTAAATGATAGCTACTCCAATAGCGGAAACAACTGCTACTTTTGCTGATAATTTTGAAGCTGACTGCCAAAGCTTGATTGCACCATAGCCAAAAACGATTGATAGAAGGCTAAAAAAAGGAAGAACTCTAACCGGGGAGAACCAGTTCCAAGTTATCGCTGCTGGAGTGGGTAAAAAGAGTAGAAATGCTAAAAAGATCCAATATTTTTTGTATCTTTTCATCAAAAAGTAGAGTCCCGAGAGATAAAATATGAACTCAATCGGATAAAAAACAGAATAGCCAAATATTCTTTGGATTGGCTCCGGTGTTCCTCTAACAAACAAATTAGCCGGTGAGAAAAATGAAAGGTATCTTGCGAATACATTTTTGGCAAGAAATAGAAAGGTGTTATCGGTGAGTGAGAAATATGAACCACTAAAATTCTTTACCAGACTAAAAATGCTGGTGTTATGGAAACGTGCCAGGCCTTCTCCTTTTATCATCATCAATATTGTCGGTGATGACAAAAGCAATATTATCAATCCAGAAGTTATTTTTGCCCTATTGTCTTTCAGTAAGTTTCGATGATAGATAAGTGTGAAGATTACAATTGGTAAAAACAGCGCTCGGTTCGAATAGTATGCAAAAGACGAGATAATGATGGTAATTAGTGTGAGATACACATATTTAACCTGCTTTTTTGATTTTGCTTGAAGAAAAAAGTAAATACTGGAAAGAGTGATGGGCAATGCCACTGTGGCTTCAAATGCCATTCTAGAAAAGTGAATAGACCAAGGCTGTATTGCAAAGAGAAATGCCGCAAGCATTCCAACTTTTTTATTAAATACTTCTTTGCCAATTAAATAGACAAGAAACACACTTAGTGTTCCACTCAATACTGATAAAATACGAACGCTTAATTCATTTAATCCAAATACGTAAATGAAGGGGATTGAAAAATATGAATAAATGGGGGGTTTGTAGTCGTCAAACGATCTGATTAAAAGTGGAAAACGATTACCGTACTCGTCTTTGCCTGTTTTAAGTAGCGAATAAGAATTGTATCCCAAAGCCGCCTCGTCCCAATTAAGAGACGGTGGTGAATATTGAACTTGAAATATTCTCAAAAAAAATGCCAGAAAAATTATTGAAAGAATTATTATTTTGTATTTAGTCATTTTGTTTTTACAACCCACAAATCTTTACCAAACTGATACACTGATTCATCGCTTGATTTTAAAACACCGAGTAATTCATATGAGGCAGGTAGCATTGAGATATCATGGTGTTTTGAAACTCCAACAAACTCTCCCGGAAACCCTATGTACACTATCCCGTTCTTTGGTACTTGGGAAAGTAAATCAAAACTTAAGAAAGTTAGATTTTGATAGGTCATCTGAACTTGGTCGTAATCATCCCAATAGTTGTCAAAAGATAAATTCAGATATGTAGGTATCGCCAATTGAGTAGGCCCGAAGCGGTTAGTAATAACAACTTCTTGGTCATTGTCAATATTTTTATCAACCCAGTTGGCAATTTGTTGGTATTGAAGAGTGCTTGGTTTTAAGTAATTAGACTGCTTTTTATATACGAGGTTAAGAAAATTAAGATAACTAATAATAACTAGAAAGATAAATATAAAAAAGATAGATTTGAATACTAATTTGAAGTTATTCTTTCCTTTTGTGATTTCTTTTAATCCTAAGAGAGTAAGAATAAATACCGATGCATGAAGAAATATTCCGTATTGAGAAAAATCACTTTTTTCAAATATTATTGCCGGGATCAGAGAAGATATTAGTACAGCTGCAAACCACAATTTTAAGTTTCTGTTTTTTTTAAACAACTGAAATACTCCATATACAATTAGGGGCAATTCCCAAACATAATATAGCGGTAAGTTTCCCTTTGGCAAGATTCCACTTAATTTAATAATGTCATATGATTCAATCGGTGATGCCAGCTGTTCAAAGTCGAGGAGGCTGATAGATTTTCTAATTACCCTATCCGTTGCGAGTGATAGTTTGTTATATGTAAATTTTCTTACTAAAGACGGGAGAATGAAATTTTTATTAGATGATAAATAATCAATTCTTTGTCGCTCGTCAATATCTTGCGAAAGCTTTGAGAGTGATATTTTAGTAAACAAACTTCCTTGGTTAAGTTTAGATAGCAAATAATTCTTGTTAATTAAAATGTTTGACGAAAGAAGAATAAGTGTTACCAATAGTGGCGCAGTGAAGTTTATTCTTGAATATATTTTTGTCTTAAAGTAAAAGAAAATCGAGGCCAGAAACAAGGTAGATGCTGCTAAAATTCCTTGAAACGAAGACAATGAAAGAAGAATGAAAGATGCAAACAAAAGATATGCGTCACTTTTTGCTGGTGTTTTGTCAAAGTAAACTCTTTTTAAATAAGTGATTGAAAAAACAAAGAAAATTAACGAAACTAAATTAGAAGGATTGTAGATAGCAGCTTGAATAAGCCAAGGTGAGGTTGCCAGCAAGACTGGGAGTATAAACTTTACCTTCTTTGATAATGGACGAAAGACGTTTTCGACCAATATATTTTTGTAAAGAAGAAAAACACACAGTAAAAGCAAGATGTTTGGAATTTTGGCCAGGATGAAAGAGTGTGGTAGTAGAAATCCAAAAAACATGTATGTAAAAATTGGAACCGGTGATGCGAAAAATCCGCTTGATCTTGCAAAGTCGATGAAATTATTGTTGCCCAATCCTCCTGCAAGCACTGATTTTGTAGCAACAAGTAGTTTAATTTCTTGAATTGCGAAAGGGGGAGAGTAGAAAGCGGTTAAAGCAAGGAGTAATATTGTGCTCACCGAGATAATAAACAACCCCTTTTTAATATGCAGTTTTGATACCACTGGTAGTATTTTATACCTGTCGAGAACGAAAACAAAAATGATCTGACTAATTTTAAATTATTTACGCAAACATTGTGCCTACTTAGAATTATTGTTTTTAGGTAGTTTATCCTTAAAATATTGGTATAATTGGGTATGAGCTTAATTAAACTGTCAGTGATTGTCCCTTTTTATAACGAAGAGGAGAATTTAGCCGACCTTCACCAAGAATTAGTTTCGGTATTGGGTAAACAAAAATATCAAAGCGAAGTTGTTTATGTCAACGACGGAAGTATTGATAATTCAACGAAAAGATTAACAAAAGCCATAAAGGCTGTGAAAAGCGATAATGTGTTAGTTAAGCTAGTTGAGTTTAAGAAAAATTTCGGACAAACTGCGGCAGTCTCTGCGGGGATTGATAATTCAGAAGGGAAATACGTATCGTTTTTGGATGCAGATTTACAAAACGACCCCAAAGATATTCCTCATTTTATGGATAAATTAGGAAATAAGTATGATGCAGTTTTTGGATGGAGAAAAGATCGCAAGGACGCAACTGTAAGGAGTTTTTTATCAATAGCTGCAAATAAGGTAATCAATTGGGTATTTAAATACCCTTATCACGATGTTGGTTGTTCGGCCAGGGTTGTTAAAAGGGAGTTTGTAGAAGAACTGGAATTATACGGAGAGCTACACAGAATAATGCCGATTTTAATTTATTTAAAAGGTGCAAGGATTGGAGAAATAATAGTTAAACATCGCAAAAGAGCGGCGGGACACTCAAAATATGGGTTTGAGAGGATAATTAAGACTATTATTGATATTCTGACCGTTAAGTTTCTGCATTCTTATGGAACCAAACCTGCCTATGTGTTCGGATCAGTCGGATTTGGAAGTTTTACCGTAAGTGGATTGGTGTTGTTGGCGGTAGCTTACAGAAAAATATTTCGGGGAGTATTTGTTCACAAAGACCCTTTGTTTTTAATTGCAATATTTTTTGGGTTGTTGGGAATGCAGTTTATTTTGATGGGCTTATTGGCGGAACTGCAGGTTAGAACTTACTTCAGCTCAAAGAAAAATGAGATTTTCGATATAAAATCAATTGATAAATACTAATGTGTGGAATAACAGGTTTTGTAGATTTTACTTCTCAAACAGACCCCAAGGTAGTTGATAAAATGTTGAGACAAATTGTCTATCGGGGCCCCGATTCTTATGGGAATTACGTTAACAAAAGTTCAATTGCCTCTTTGGGCATTAGACGATTAAGCATAATTGATTTAGTTACAGGAGACCAACCAATTAGTAACGAGGATGGAACAATAACAGTAGTCTACAACGGTGAAATTTATAATTACCGCAAGCTAAGAAAAGACCTTATCAAGAAGGGGCATAAGTTTAAAACCAAGTCCGATACCGAGACGCTAGTTCATTTGTATGAACAATATGGAGAAAACATGCCCAAGTATTTAAATGGCATGTTTGCCTTTGCTATTTGGGATGAGAAAAAACATAAATTGTTTATCGCCCGTGATCGGGTAGGGATAAAACCTCTATATTATTTCCATTTAAATAACTTACTAGTTTTTGGGTCAGAGCCAAAAACAATTCTCAAACACCCACAGGTTGAAAGTAAAATAAACCCTGATGCTTTAAGACGATATGCTTATTTTGGATTTATTCCGGGGGAGGTTAGTATGTTTAAAGGAATTAAAAAGCTTCTTCCTGGCCACAGTTTAACCTTTGATTCGAAGGGTTTAAAAGTGCAAAAATATTTTGAATTATCTTTTAATAAAAATACCAAGGGAGCTACATTAAGTGAACTTTTAGAAAAATCTGTTAAAAGCCAACTGCATGCGGATGTCCCGGTTGGAGTTTTTTTAAGCGGTGGACTTGATTCAAGTTTGGTTGCTTTTTATATTTCAAAATTCAAAAAACTAAAATCCTTTTCAATTGGTTTTAAGGAGAAGGGGTTTGATGAATCCGAGTATGCTCATATAATTGCTAAAAAAATTGGCACCCAACATTACAGTGAAGAGTTCACTCCCAAAGATGTAATTCGTATTTTCAAAAAAATTTCACCTCTTCTTGATGAACCACTTGCAGATGCATCACTAATCCCTACCTTTAAAGTTAGCGAGCTTGCCAGAAAGCATGTAAAGGTATGTTTATCAGGTGATGGTGGAGATGAACTTTTTGGCGGGTACCCAACGTATCAAGCTCACATTATGGCCAATTATTTGAAACTGGTACCTGGCTCAGTTAGTGTACTATCAACAATTCTCAAGCTGCTGCCGGATGAGCTGGTTAATCTTATTCCGGCTTCTTTTACTGATTATCCAAAGAAAGAGCTAGCCAGGATAGTTTTGTCAGGGGTAAACAAAAAAAATCCAGATAGACATCTTTACTGGATGAGAACATTCTTTTTAGGAGATAAAAAGTTATTAAGAAAACCAAAAATTAATCCGATTGAGGAGTTGTTACCAAAAATGCTCGAGTTTGATAATCCAGCCACCATTGGGCAAGTCATCGATTTTGTTACTTATTTAAGAGATGACTTTTTAGTAAAAACTGATCGGGCTTCAATGTTTAATTCACTTGAAGTTAGGGTTCCCTATCTTGATAACGATATTATTGACTTCGCCTTTTCAACTAAGGCAAAACATTTGGATTTACTGCAAACTAAAATTCTAATGAGAAAACTTTTGCTGGAAAAGCTTCCTGAAGTAGCCAATAGATCCAAAAAAGGTTTTGGAATCCCACTTAATAATTGGTTAAAGGGTGAGCTTAAAGACTTTGCTTACTCGATGATAAGAAGCAGAAAGTTATATAATTTGATCGATAGGCAAAAAATTAGAGAAACTTGGGATAAGCACCAAGAAGGATTGGAAAATAACGCTGGTACGATTTGGATGCTGATAATCTTAAGTGGCTGGCTAGACAATTGGGGATAAAATCATTAACGCAATGAAAAAAGGTAAAAGTATGAGTTTAAAAGAAAGTAGCAATTTTAAGGTTATCTTGGTATTTGTTTTCGCAATTGCTTTGGTATTGCGACTTTGGCGCTTAAATGCTGTTCCGGTATCGGTTTTTGGCGATGAGATCGACGTCGGAATACAAGCTCATTCCATCTTCCAGACTGGAAAGGACTATTTTGCAAACCCTTTCCCTGTAATTTTTCATTCTTTTTCAGAATATCGATTACCCATGCAGCTATATGTAGACGCACCTTTTGTGGGGATTTTAGGGCTTAATGAGTGGGGAGTGAGAATGCCGAATGTTTTGTTTGGCATGATTACTTTAGTATCATTTTACTATTTAATCCGTGAACTTTTTGGTAAAAAGTTAGCACTCATTTCTGTTGTTTTTTTAACTGTTTCACCATGGCATCTGATGTATTCCCGGCAAGCTAATGATTCAGGTATGCTTTCCCCCTTTTTAATACTGGGTACTTTGTTTTTTATCAAGGGTATGAAGGATTACCGAAGGCTGATTTTGTCAGCAGTTCTTTTTTCAGTGGGAATTTACTCCTATGCAACGGCGACATTATTGATTCCACTTTATGTTTTAGTCCTCATCCTAATTTATCGAAGGAAAGTTTTTAGATATCCTTTAAAGAAATTACTTTGGGTAGGTATGGTAGTAATGATTATTCTTATTCCCTACGCCAAAGCATCGCTTGATGGGAGAACGACTTCAAGATTTTCTTTTATCAGCGGCACATCCAATAAAATTGTGCAGGAGGAGGTTGATTCGAACCGTCTGTGGGCATCAAACTCGGCTCTTGCCAGATTGATATATAACAACAAAACTGTTTTTGCCGAAGGAGTTGTCAGAAGATATATCCAATCATTTTCACCTTTCTTTTTGTTTGTAACCGGAGATCCAAACTTACGTCAATCTATCGGGGGATTTGGGGAGTTTTATTATTTTGACTTAGTATTGATGATCGTCGGTTTGGTAATAATAATCAAAAAGTTTGATGACAAATCAAAAGAGGAGAAACTACCATATTATCTGTTTGGAGCCTGGCTTTTACTGGCACCTATTCCGTCTGCATTGACACACGATGGGGAGAATCATGCATCAAGACTTCTTCCCATGTTATTTCCAATGATTTTCCTTTCTGCGTATGGTTTTAATCAACTCTTGAGCTATGCAAAATCCCAAAGAAGAAAAATTATCCTTTTTGCATTTACTTTGTTGATGATATTAAACATGACAAAATTCTTACACAGATATTTTGTTATTTGGCCTAATGCTAGTTGGAGATTTTGGCAGAGTGGTTTTAAGGAAACCATTTCTTATGTCAAAGCTCATGACAGTGAATATTCACGGATATATCTAAACAATACTTACGAGCCAATGCTTTCGAGATTTCTATTTTGGTATGACTACGATATGGCTTTATTTCAAGAACAATTTCAAGACGACAAGCACGTTGAGGGTTTGGTACCCGGCTTTAATGGTTTTACCTTGGGGGAAAAGTATTATTTTGGGGAGTTTGAAAAACCGATCGAGCAATTGTTGAACAAAGATCACCTGATCGTCGCTTCAGCGGAGAGAGATATTACCAACCCGGAAATTTTTAATAAACCCGAAATTGAGCTACTGGAAACATTTTATTCACCAAGCGGTATTCCAATATTTTACGTTTTCACTGGAGGAAAGGTTTCTGAAAAAACTTATTAATAAAAGTTTAATGAAACACAAATATTTACTATTCTTAATCGTCGCACTTGCTTTTCTTATTAGATTCGTAGGAATTTCATCTAATCCAATTGGTTTTACACAAGATGAGGCGGGGATTGGGTATGACGCTTATTCATTATTAACAACTGGAAAAGATCAATGGGGGAATTCATGGCCCTTGGTTTTGCGTTCATTTGGAGACTTCAAGATGCCTCTTTATTCTTATTTATCAATTCCTTTCGTTTTTGTTTTTGGTCTTAATGAATTTGCGGTGAGGCTTCCAGGCGTAATTATTGGGTCGTTGGCAGTTTTGGCAACATACTTTATGGTGAAAGAATTAAGTGGAAAGAAAAAACTGGCATTGTGGTCTGCTTTGTTTCTGACGCTTTCTTCGTGGCATATTTCCTTATCAAGAGGTGCGTTTGAGGCTAATTTAACTACCTTTTTTATTCCCATTGGAGCCTGGAGCTTTATAAAAGGGGTTAAGTCTCCAAAGTGGATGGTAATCTCTGCCGTAGCTTTTGGATTAAATCTTTTCTCTTATCACTCCGCGAGAATTTTTACTCCTTTAGTTATGATTTCATTAGCATTTTTCTATCGAAAAAGTTTAGTAAAAAGTTTAGGCAGTAAATGGTCCCTACAAAACATATTAAGAAAACATAAATTGCCAATTTTGACCTTCGGGATATTTGCATTTGCAGCTCTTTTTACGATGTTTGCAGGAGCCGGAAAAAGAGGCTTAGATATCACAATATTTAACCCGACTGACAAATGGGTAGCAGTATCAAACAGGCGATATGAAGCAGTTTTAGCCGGCGCGCCTGATTTTGTGGCGAGAATGTTTACAAATAAAGCAACTTATATTTATAAAACATTTACTGAAAATTACATTTCTTATTTGTCGCCCAAATTTTTGTTTATTCAGGGAGCAGGGGGATGGGATTACGGCATGATTTCCGGAAGAGGGGTTTTATATTTGTTTGAATTAATTTTAGTTTCTGCGAGCCTCGTCGCTTTTATTAAAAAAGAGAAATTCAAAGGTATGAACCTAATTCTAATCTGGATATTGCTTTCACCAATTCCTGCTGCGCTGTCAAAGGGCGCAGGATCTGGAACAAGAGTGGCAGTAATGATGCCGGCTATTCAGGTTTTGTCGGCTTATGGTGCACTATATTTAGTGAGCAAAGCAAGTAAATATAAGAGTGTGTTCCGGTTTGAAAAACTTGCTCCACTACTTATTTTATCTTTTCTAGCAATCTCTTCGATCGGTTTTTTGGAGGACTATGTTTATCATGCTCCGAGAAACGCTGCCAAGTCGATGAGTTATGGAGTTGGGGAAGCGATGGAATATTTGAAAGAAGTAGAGAGTGATTACTCAAAGATTCGAATGAGCAGGCTTTTGGGTGTGCCTCAAATTTGGGTTGGATTTTACAACAAATATGATCCAACCGAGTTTCAAAGAGCCTCAGTTGATTGGTTAAGGTATGAAGATGAGGGCTACGTTTCCACAGATCAAATGGATCAATACAGTTTAGGGAAATACGTGTTTGGTAATTTGTTCTACGAGAGAAGACTAGATGAAGTGGGGACATTGTTTGTAGGAAGAACCGAAGAATTTCCTGACACGGTGACCTCAATTAAGACAATATATTACCCAAATAGCGACACTGCAATTATTATTGTTGACCCGGCCGACAATTAATATGGAAAAGCGGCTATTTGATTTTATCAGAGAGAATAAATTTATTATTTTCATCCTATTATTGGGTTTAGTATTGCGACTCATTCTTCTTTCACAAAATCCGCCATCTTTAAACTGGGATGAAATTAGTCATGGATACAATGCCTACTCGATTCTTAAGACAGGTAAAGATGAGTGGGGACAAGTATTGCCAATTATCTTCCGAGCCTACGGTGATTACAAACTACCGGTATACATTTATTTAACAGCTATATCAGAAGCGATCTTTGGCTTGAATGCCTTTTCAGTCAGACTTCCATCAATCGTTGCAGGTGTCGTAACTATACTGTTTACCTATCTTTTAGCAAAAAAGCTTTTTGGAAAGCGGGTTGGAATAATTTCTTCCTTACTGGTGGCAATTGAACCTTGGAGTTTATTTCTTTCACGAGGAGCCTTTGAGGCGAACTTAGCCCTAGCATTAATAATTTCTGGTATATATTTTTTCTTGAAAGGAATTCATAATTCAAAATTCTTCATTCATGCTTCTATATTATTGGGTTTATCTGTTTGGACATACAATTCAGCCCGTATCTTCGTCCCATTATTCTTATTACTGCTTGGGTATTTGTATAAGGAACAGATTCAGTCCCTGCTTAAACAAAACAGAACCGTAATACTTAATTCATTATTCATAATACTTATATTTTTTCTTCCCATGTTCTGGCAATTATTAAATCCCGAAGGCCTTGCACGATATGGGAAAGTGGCAATCTTGGATGAGGGTGCAATCGCCCAAATAAATGAAGCTAGGGTAACTTCCGAACTAAGTCCTTTTTTAGCCAGAGCGGTTCATAACAAAGCTACATTTTTTGGGCAAAGATTTGTCAAAAACTGGGTATCTCATTTTTCGGGGAGCTTTCTATTTACTAAAGGGGGAAGTCATTTCCAGTTTAGCATTCCGGGGTACGGTTTACTCTACAAGGCTAATGCGCTTTTTCTTGTCATTGGAATTTTCTATCTTGTAAAGAGAAAGAGCAAGGCATCTATGCTTATCTTGGGATGGTTGATTTTAGGGCCGGTAGCATCGAGCTTAACAAGGGAAGCGCCGCACGTTTTACGCTCCATTACTATGCTTCCGACCCCGATGATTATTGCCTCAGCGGGTTTTTGGAAGATGATGGATTGGCTAAAGAAGAAGAAATTGAAAATTCCGCTGCGACAGATTGTATTAGCAGGTTATTTAGTTGTTCTTGTAGGATTCGTTGAGAATTATTTATATATTTATTTCAAGGAATATCGCAGCGGCTATTCTTGGGCTTGGCAATATGGATATAAAGAGGCGGTATCTTATATAAGAACTAATTATGATAAGTATGACAAGATAATAATTACCAAAAAATATGGAGAGCCACACGAGTTTTTACTCTTTTACTGGCCTTGGGATCCGAAATCGTATCAGGAGGACGAGAATTTAATCCGTTTTGGGCAGTCTGATTGGTATTGGGTTGATAGGTTTGATAAGTTTTATTTCGTTAACGATTGGGAAGTAGACGAAGAGGGTACTGGGGATTATGAGTTTAACTTAGAAAGCGGAAAGAGTGTTCAGTGTCCAGTGGACAGTGTACAGTGTTTATTAATAACTAGCCCCGGTACTGTGCCAGAAGGTTGGGGCAAATTAGAAACGATTAATTTCCTGGATGGCCAACCCGCTTTCGAATTCTATGCGAATTAAAACGCTAATCACTAATCACAAATCACTAATCATAATTGTCGCTATTGCGACAATCCTGCGTTTGTGGGGCCTTTCCACTATTCCGCCGCACCTAACACCCGATGAAGCATCGCTTGGGTATAATGCCTATTCGATTTTAAGGACCGGCAAAGATGAGTATGGAAAACTATTACCTTTTATATTCAAATCCTTCGGTGATTATAAACCCGGGCTCTATGTCTATCTTGCCGTTCCGTTCGTAGCCCTTTTCGGCCTTACCGAATTTGCGGTTCGGTTGCCCGGTGCAATTTCAGGAATATTGGCCGTTTGGCTTCTTTACAAAATAGTCTTATTACTTTTTGCGAAGCAAAAACACAAATCACCAATCACTAGTCATAAGTCACTCGCAAGCATAGCTGCACTACTGCTTGCGATTTCCCCATGGCACATACATTTCTCAAGAGGTGCCTGGGAAGCGAGTGTTTCGCTAATGTTGACTCTCGCGGGGACATACTTCTTTTTAAAGTCTCTAAAAAATTCGAAATTCTTGAGCGCAAAGCGCCAAGCTTCGCTTATTTATGCTTCAATATTCTTTTCTCTTACTTTTCTTACTTATCAAGGCGCAAAGCTTGCGACAACTCTAGTTATAATTGCTTTGGTAGTTACTTTTTGGAAAGAAGTTAAGCAGTGGTTTACCTCTGCAAGGCCAGGCCTTGCAGGCTCAATATGTTTAGGATTGTTGATATCATTGCCGATTATTTTGAGTTTATTTCAAGGAAGAGCTGGGAGGCTGGAAGTCTTTAGCATCTTTTCGTATGAAAGGCCTCAAGAATATTTACAAACAATTCTGGACCAAGGTGAAGAAACTTTTGGAAGTATAAGCTACAACCTCTTTCATTCGGAGGGAGTTAATTTTGCCAGGGGGATACTAGGTAGATGGTTTAATCATTTCTCCGGCCGCTTTTTATTTTTTGAAGGTGATTGGCAAAACCCCCGACATTCTGCACCAAATCACGGCATGCTTCTTTTAACAGACTTAGTACTTCTTTTGGCAGGCGTTGTTGGATTATTACGGGGAAAAGGCAGGGGTTCAAAGTTTATATTATTATGGCTAATTTTAGCTCCTCTTCCGGCAGCTTTATCTCGAGACCAAGTCCACGCAGTCCGAGCGCTTAACATGGTCATTCCACTTACTGTGCTATCTGCTATTGGTTTAACAGGCATCCTTTGGTGGATTAATAGAATCAAAAACACCTTGATTCATTATTCCTACTCCTTTCTTCTTATCTCCATGATGCTAGGAGCAGTAATATATTATCTAGATTCCTATTTTGTTCATCTTCCGGTTCATAATGCGAAACACTGGTTTTATGGGTATAAGCAAGCAATCGAAGAAATTACACCAATCCAAAATAATTATCAAAAGATAGTTTTCCAGCAGTCATATAATCAGCCGTATATTTACTTTTTATTTTACGGCGTAGACGGAAGCTTTACTTCGCAAGGATATGACCCCGTGCGATATCAAGCGCAAGCAAAACTTGCTGAGACTGGGATTGATGTAGGCTTAGTAGAAAGTTTAGATAATATTTCATTCTCTTCATTCAGCTGGCCGTATCCGACCGACCAAAAAGGTACTTTGGTAATCGCCGACAGCGTTGGTATACCGTCTGATTTTAAAGGGTCCGACTACGGATTTATTTCCGAAATTAAATATCCGGACAATTTTACTACCGCATTTAGAATAGTAGAAATTAAATGAAAAAAGGAAAAATAATTTTGTTAGCAATACTTCTACTTGCTTCGTTTCTCCGCTTCTGGAGATTGGGGGAGATGCCTGCTTTGAATGCTGATGAAGCTGCGATTGGCTATAATGCCTATTCTTTAATTCAAACGGGGGCTGATGAACACGGAAATCCTTGGCCAATACATTTCCAGTCTTTTAACGATTATAAACCCGGTTTTTACTTCTACCTCGTCTTGCCTTTTGTAAAAATACTCGGCTTAAATGTTTTGGCCGTTAGAATACCGGGAGCATTGCTGGGAGTGTTAACGGTCCTGGTGGTGTATTTATTGGTATCGGAATTGAAAATAAAGGGACTTTCTTGGAAAAAGAAAAAGATTTCACCCTTAGTTTTTCCGCTTACCGCTTCATTATTTCTTGCTATCTCCCCTTGGCATATTCATTTTTCAAGAGGCGGCTGGGAAGTAAATGCAGCAACATTTTTAATTACAACCGGCTTTTGGTTATTTCTTAAAGCAATTAAACATCCGAAATACTATGTTCTATGCGCTATGTTCTTTGCTCTATCTATGTATACATACCATGCCGCTCGGATTGTAGTTCCACTTCTGATTATTGGACTATTGGTAATTTATCGACTGGAATTTATTAATAATTTTAAGAAGGGGGCGATTGCCGTTATTGTAGGAGTTTTAATCTTAATTCCTCTAGGGTTAGATTTAGCGAAAGGCGCCGTATTTTCAAGAGTAGCCGGTGTAGGGCTTTTTGCCGACCCAGGCCCAATAGCCAGGGTAAATGAGCAAAGAGGAGAACACGGGGATTTTAGAAGTCTGCCGGCCGTTCTTCTTCACAATAAACCTGTAAACTACACTTTAGCATTTTTGGAAAACTGGGCTGAGCATTATTGGGGAGAATTTCTGTTTTTATCAGGGGATGAGATACAAAGAAATCGCGTACCGGATATTGGACAAATGTACATGTTGGATATTTTGTTTTTAATTGCTGGGTTTATCGTAATTGCTAAGAATATAAAGAGCTGGGAAATAATAATTGTCTGGCTTTTGATTGCCCCGGTTGCAGCAGCTTTGACTTTTCAATCTCCACATGCCTTGAGGGCACATAATATGACGATTCCTTTGGTAATTATTTCCGCTTTTGGATTGGTTAACATTGTTGAGTTGATTGGTCGGATCAAGAAGTTTAGGATTGCTAGTTACTTACTACTTGGAGTTTTGGTATTTTGGAGTTTTGCGAGGTACGAGCATATGTATTGGGTACATATGGCTAAAGAGTATCCGTATTCGTCTCAATATGGAGTAAAAGAGCTGGTTTCGTATATAAAACAGGGTGGAGATAAATATGAAAATATTATTGTGACTGATGAGTATGACCAGCCTTATATTCTTTTTCTCTTTTACCTAAACTATCCCCCCGAAGGTTTTCAGAATGACCATGCGCTGACACCAAGAGATGAATTCGGCTTCTCAACGGTTAGAGACTTTGGCGCTTTTCGGTTTCAAGATATTGAGTTTGAACAGGTAAGAACGAGTTATCCCAACAGTCTTATTGTAGGTACGGACGAAGAGATTCCAGATGAAGCAAATATTGTTAAGGAGATTTACGGACAGAATGGACATTTATATTTCCAGATAGTGGCAAATTAGATGAAAGTAGCAATTATCGGCGCCGGCTTTACCGGCTTAGCAGCAGCCTATAAATTATCCAAAAACGGGATAGAGGTAACGGTTTTTGAAAAAGAAGATAAACCGGGAGGATTGGCGAGTGGATTTAAAGAGCCGGATTGGAAATGGCCTTTAGAAAAACATTATCATCATTGGTTTTATTCTGATTGGGCAGTCAGAAATTTAGCTGACGAAATTGGACAGAAAGTCATAATTGATAGACCTAAGACCTCAACCTTCGTTGACGGCAATACATATCAGCTAGACTCGCCGTTTAGTCTGTTGATGTTTGATAAACTGTCCTTTTTATCAAGGGTTAAGTCAGGGATGCTTTTAGCATATTTAAAGCTGAATCCTTTTTGGAAAAGCTTGGAGGGAGTTACTTCAGAAAGTTTTCTTAAAAAATATAACGGCAAAGAAGCTTGGGAGTTATTATGGAAGCCTTTATTTGAGAAAAAGTTCGGCAATTTCTATAAAGAGATACCGGCCTCTTGGTTTTGGGCAAGAGTGAAAAAAAGAAGTGCCAGACTTTTATATCCCGAAGGAGGATTTCAGGCTTTTGCTGAGGTTCTAGAGAAGAAGTTCAAGAAGAATGGAGGCGAGATTAAATATAAAAGTTCAGTTGAAAAAATCGATAAAAAGGGGAAGGAATTGATAATTAATTCAAACGGAAAGATTTATAGTTTTGATAAAGTAATCTGCACCCTTTCTTCTCCTCTTTTTGTTAAGATTACCAAAAATTTAAAGGCAGATTATATTGAAAGTCTATTAAATCTTCAGGGAGTAGGGGCGGTAAACTTACTTCTTTCTTTGGATAAGCAATTTTTGAGAGACAATTCTTATTGGCTTAATGTAAATAGCAGGCACTTTCCATTCCTGGCGGTTGTTGAACATACGAATTTCATGGACAAAAAACACTATGGTGGGGAACATATCGTTTACGTGGGCAACTATTTACCCCACGAGCATGATTATTACAATAAAGACGCCGTTGACTTGATAAAAGTGTTTTATCCGTTTCTCAAAACAATAAATCCGGAATTTGATAAAAAGTGGATAAATCGTGCCTACCTCTTTAAATCTCATTTTGCTCAGCCAATAATTCCCTTGAATTATTCACAAATAATACTTGACCTCGAAACCCCCATTAAGGGGCTATATCTGGCAAACATCCAACAGGTATACCCATGGGACAGAGGGACCAATTATGCAGTTGAGCTCGGTAGGAAAGTAGCGGATTTAGTGATAAAATCCCAATAATATGGCTAAAAATAAACTATCTATAGTATTGCTTACTAGAAACGAAGAGCCGAACATTGGAGCGTGTTTGAAATCTGTAAAGCGGATTGCCGATGAGATTATTGTTTTTGATGAATACTCGACTGATAAAACTCGCGATATCGCAAAAAAATTTGAAGCGAGAGTTTACAAGGTTAAACACGAACCGATATTCCACATCAATAAACAAAAAGCCCTGGAGAAAGCAACAGGGGATTGGATTTTACAACTGGATGCCGACGAGAGAGCGACGCAAGAGCTCGCCAACGAAATTGTAGAAGTTGTTAATTCTTCAAACGAAGATTTGTTAAATAGAATGATGCGTCGTCCTGAGCGACCGAAGGGAGTCGAAGGATCTTTCGATAAGAAACTTAAACTTTTCAAGCGACATCAGTGGGTTATCGAAAAGCGGGACGGTAAAATTGGTAAACCCACGGGTGAGGTGGTTGCCTTCTTTATCCCTCGACTCAATTTCTTTTTAGGAAAGCCCCTGATTCACGCAGGAGTCTATCCCGATGCTAGTATTAGACTTGTAAGGCGCGGCAAAGCGTGTTTTCCGGCAAAAAGCGTCCACGAGCAGATGAAGGTTAGTGGTGAGGTAGCTTGGCTGTTTAATGATTTAGAGCACCACGACTCACCAACTTTCCAAAGATATCTTGAAAGGATGAATCGCTACACAGATTTGCATGCAGACGAGCTTAAGCAAAAGAAAGTTCCAGCAAATCTTGTATATTTTTCCCTATATACAATATACAAACCCCTATATACTTTTTTCAATTTATACTTCAGGCATCTGGGCTTTCTTGATGGAATGCGCGGATTTATCTGGTCTCTCTTTTCTGCTTTACATTACCCTCTTGCTTATTTAAAGTATTGGCAATTCGCTAAATCTTGAGGAGAGATGGACTTTGAGTTGAGTAAGGAAGATATGAGAAGATTAGACCAGCTAGAATGAATTTAAAGGAAAAGACTGCAGTTGTTACCGGAGCAAGCTCAGGAATTGGGCGCGCAATTGCGCAGGAGCTTGCCAAAGAAGGAGTCCATATCATCTTGTCGGCTCGACGAGAAGGGGAGCTGTTTAAAACTAAAGCGAAGATCGAGGAAGCGGGTGGAAAAGCCGATGTAATCTCTGCTGATATGGGCAATCCGGCATCATTAAGAGAATTAGTCTCGCAAATTACCTCAAAAGTTGAAAAAATTGACTTCCTTTTTAATGTCGCAGGAATAGGTTACTACAAGTCAATAGAAGAAATATCGAAAGAGGAGTGGGACAATACCCTGGCGGTTAATTTATCGGCGCCGCTTTTTTTAACTCAAGGATTATTGCCACAGCTTAAAAAATCAAGTGAATCTTTAGTTATCAATATCGGGTCAGGTTTGGGAAAAAGTCCTGTTTTTCCTGAACGAATTGGTTATGTTGCCTCAAAGTTTGGATTGCGGGGGTTAAGTTTAGCTCTTTCCAGATACTTTGAGGGTAAATCTCCCAGAGTCTGCTTAGTTACATTAGGAAGTGTGCTAACAGACTTCGGCCCCGGAGGATTAGAAGGAAGAATAAAAAAGCAAGAAGAAGGAAAAAAATACTATACCCCCGAATGGGTGGCACAAAAATTAATCGAGTTGATTAAAAACGATAAAATACAAGACGAAATTACTATGCTTCCAACCGAACAGTTAAAGTGAAATCCTTATGAAAACGATGAAGGCGATTTCGTTAAAACAGCCATGGGCGAACATGATTGCTGAGGGCAAAAAGACAATAGAAACCAGAAAGTGGTCAACAAAATACAGAGGTGATCTTGTGATTTGTTCATCTCGTAAGCCTAAAATAAAGCCATATGGTTGTGCAATTTGTATTGTTGAGCTATACGACGTGGGACCAATGAAAAAAGAGCACGAAATGGAAGCATGTATAGAGGTCTACAAAGGTGCGCGTAGCTGGTTTTTGAGAAATCTACGGAAAATTGAACCTGCCTTTCCAGTTAAAGGTCAACTAGGGATCTATGACTTGGAGATTCCAGATGGGGTATTCATATGATGAGAAAAGTTGCCATAGATAGTGGACCGTTAACGAGTGGTCATAAAGTAAGGGGAGTGGGGGTTTATACGAGAGAGCTTCTGCGAGCTCTCAAGAAAGAGAGCAAGGGGTTGAAGATTGAAGCGGTAGATTTTGAGAAGGCGGATTTAACTAAATACGACCTAGTTCACTACCCTTACTTTAATCCATTTTTTGTAACCCTCCCACAAAAAAAACCTACTAAAATTGTGGTAACAATTCACGATCTTATACCCCTTATTTACCCTAACAATTATCCACCCGGAATTCAGGGAAAATTAAAGTTCCAAATACAAAAGTATCTATTAAAAAACGTAGATGGATTTATTACGGTTTCGGAGACGTCCAAAAAAGATATCGTCAGGTTTTTAAGCCTACCCGCTGAAAAGATAAAAGTAATCTATGAGGCTCCTAGAAAGATATTCAGACGGGTCACCGACCACCGAATACTGAACACTGTGAAGAGCAAATATAATTTGTCTTCACGCTTTGCGCTCTATGTTGGCGATGTTAACTTTAACAAAAACATAATGGGATTAATTGAAGCCTGCAAGCTAGCAAATATTGATTTGGTGATTTGTGGTAAACAAGCAAAAGATATTGAAGAGCTGGGCTTGGGATTAGATGTTTTAAGAGGACCTTCAGACTGGGTGCGGTTTCTGTTTAATATTCCCCATCCCGAATTGGCGCATTTCAAAGGAGCACTAAAAGAATTCCGAACCAACAAAAAAATTATCAGGCTAGGGTTTGTTCCGGACGACGAACTAGTGGTGATTTACAATCTAGCTTCAGTTTATTGTCAGCCCTCTTTTTATGAAGGATTTGGGTTGCCGGTATTAGAAGCAATGGCAAGTGGGACTGCCGTAGTCTGTGCAAAAACCCAAGCTCTAGTTGAAATTGCAGGGAAGGCGGCTCTTTTTGCTGACCCAAATGATCCGAAAGAGATGGCAGAGAAGATAGCTGAAACACTAAAAAACAAAAAAACTCAGAATAAATTAGTTAACGCAGGCAAGGCGAGAGTAAAAGAATTCTCTTGGGTAAAAACCGCAAATAAGACAATTGATTATTACCAACAAATTCTTGCCAATGAATGAAAGTCGTGAGGGGATATTGGCCGGCATAATTGATATACTTTGCCAATGGCAAAGGAAACGGTTGAGCTATCTATAATTGTTCCTGCATATTATGCTGAAAAATATATCGGGAAAAATCTTCAGGGTCTCGTCAGAACCTTAAAAAAAACAGGAAAATCTTTTGAGGTAATTTGCGTGGTGGACGGGAGAGCAGATAAAACTTACCAAAATGCAAAAGTTGTGGAAAAAGCCTATCCTAATCAAGTTTGCGTCTTTGGCTATAAAAAAAACGAGGGAAAAGGTTATGCCGTCCGATATGGAATGAAGAAGGCAAGGGGTAAAATATTAGGCTTTGTTGATTCAGGAAATGAAATCAAACCGGAGAGTCTAGCAAATCTTTTGAAAATTCAAAAAGAAAAAAATGCCGACATAGTAGTCGGTTCAAAATGGCATCCAGACTCGAATACTGTTTACCCGTTTTTTAGAAAACTATTATCTTTTGGCTATTTATTCTTGGTGAAAGCTTTATTTGATATCAAAGTATCCGATACTCAAGCTGGGATAAAGATTTTCAAACGGGAAGTAATAAAAAAAACCCTTCCTTATTTAAAAATTAAAGGTTATGCCTTTGATGTTGAAATATTAACTTGCGCACGAAAGTTAGGGTTTACGGACATTTACGAAGCGCCGATAAAAGTAACCAAGGGTAAACAAAAAGAAGACTACTCGATGCCTCTATTTACGGTAGTCAACGCAACTATCAGTATGTTTTGGGATACCTTGTCATTAAGAATAAAGCGAGGTAAAGGTAACTAGCGATATGAATATATTTATTGTCATTCCTGCATTCAATGAAGAGAAAAGAATTGGGGATGTTATTCGCGAGCTTAAAAAACATAAGTTGTCTATTATAGTGGTGGATGATGGATCAACCGACAACACGTTGTCGGAATGTCAAACGTCAAATATCAAATGTCAAATTTTAAGACATAAAGTAAATTTGGGGAAGGGGGCGGCGATGAAAACTGGAGCTGAAGCAGCGTTTCAATTAGGGGCAGATGCTGTTGTTTTTATGGATTCCGACGGTCAGCACAAGGCCGCAGACCTCCCAAAATTCATAAAAGCCCTAGAAAAAGACAGATTCGAAGTTGTCTTTGGCTCGAGAAACTTAAGCCTTGGTGTGCCTTTTGTAAGATTGTTAGGAAATAAATTTGCTGCAAGACTGATATCTTTACTTTTTGGAATTTACGTGTCCGACCTGATTTGCGGCTATAGAGCTTTAACCAAAAAGGCATATAAAAGAATTAATTGGGAATCGATCGGATATGCAGTCGAAACCGAGATGGTTATAAAGACCGGTAAATACGGCCTAAAGTATTGCGAGGTACCTATTGAAACCGTATACTTAGATAGCGTTAAGGGGGTAACAGTAATAGATGCGCTAAATATTTTATTTGATGTTTTTCGCTGGAGGGTAACGAGATGATTGTGGTCTTACAGTTTATTGGGGTCGCCTTTGCCTTAGTGATGATTTATTTTGCTTTGCTTAATTATCGCAGGGGGGAGCTTAATGCGACTGAAATATTTCTCTGGTTTGTTATTTGGGTAGCTGCTATTATTGTTGTTGTATTCCCGGACTTTCTGAGGGTTTTTTCAAGTACATTCCTTTTTGCAAGGCTATTTGACCTTTTGGTTGTCGGAGCACTGCTCGTCGTCGTTGTTATGGTTTCTAAGGCCTATATTGTTACAAAGAGAATGGAACGGAAGCTCGAGAAGTACGTTCGAAAAGAAGCCTTAAAAAATGTTAAAGAGAAGAAAAAATAGAAATCTCCCCAAAATATCCATAGTTATTCCCTCTTTTAATAAAAGAGACTATATTGGAGAAACTTTACAATTAATAGTAGACCAAAGATATCCAAATCTCGAGGTTTTAATTCAGGATGGCGACTCTACAGATGGAACGCTAGATATTATTAAAGAATATACCAAAAAGCATCCGAAAATATTTTATTGGGAATCTAAAAAAGATAAAGGCCAAGTTGACGCAATAAATAAAGGATTAAAAAAGGCGTCAGGTGATATAGTTGCTTATATAAATGCTGATGACGTTTATGAAAAAGGAGCTCTTTTGAAAGTAGGCGAATATTTTGCAAATAACCCTAAAACGCTTTGGTTAGCCGGAAGGGGAAGAGTGATTAATTCGGAAGGAAAAGAAATATCTGGATGGGTAACCGTATACAAGAATGTTTTGTTAGCCATTAATCGATATACGCTGCTGCTTACTGTTAACTATGTTATGCAACCCTCAGTTTTTATTAGTAAAAAAGCTTATAAAAAGTACGGACCTTTTGTTGGAACGCGTGACTATGTAATGGAGTATGATTTATGGTTAAAGCTTGGAAAAGCTAAAATGCCAAATACTCTAGATGGGAATCTTTCAAATTTTAGATTAACTATGGAAAATGTTTCAGCCACTCAATTTAAGAGTGTCTTAACTAACGATTTTCGTTTAGTTAAAAAATATACCAAAAATCCCATAATATTATTACTGCATAAAATTAATAATTTAGGTAGAATTGTAAATATATTATTGATGAAAAGAGGATGATAATTTACCCCGGAGCCCGAGTAAGGTGCTTAAGGATGTACTTTCGGATAAGAATTTCTTTGGGAACCAAGCTCCGTGCTAGACAGTTTTTGGGGCATTAAAGGATAAAGATTGAGCTGGACAGGAATTAACTTAAGAAATTTTTCAAGGGTATTATTTTTGACAAATGTAGAAGTGGCGAACACCGAGATTGGCGATAGGTGTTTTTGCGAAAATAGCGGTCAATATTTGTTCACCCATTCTAGTTAGCTTGTCATTGCCAAGAGGAAGCATAATGAAAGGTTTATGTCCTATTAACTTAAACCCGGACTTTTTTAGGAGAGGTTTTACTTCAGGCGGTGATAGGAATTGGTGGGGACCCTCTCCGTGATTACTAAAAAAAAGATCATAAACCTTTGTGGGGATTTCAAAACCTCGAGGTGGTAAACTCATAAGCAATAAACCCCCTGGTTTTAATACCCGATTAAGCTCACGAAGGAACTTAGGTGGATTGGGAGTATGTTCTAAAGTTTCAAGCGAGATTACTCTGTCGAAATACCTATCCTTAAATTGAGCCAGGCTCTCAAGGTTTGTCTGTTCAAAATTCTCTTTTGGATATTTCTTTTTAGCGATGTCAATTAGCCTAGAAGAGACTTCTAAATTTGTTAGTGTAAGTTTTGGTGTTTTTCTAAGGTATGGTATTAGATTACCTGTACGGGACCATATATTGAGAATTTTCTGGTGTGGTTTCAACTGTCCAAACTCTATGGCTTTTTCAAATCTTTGGGTATGGACGTAACCAAGTTTCTTATTAGCTTTTTCGTAAATGGATGCCACCTCATCCCAAAAGGAACGAACCTCGTTGATGGTAAAGGAATTCTTCATTTTTTATTTAATTATTTTAAATCGCAAGTTGTTTAGACCACCTTTTTTAGTTGATTTAGTAATTGTCTTCCAGGTATTTCTTATCTGAACAAAAAGCCAACCTGATGCAGTTGCCGGAATTATTTCAAGTATTCGTATAGTAATATTTGCTTGAAATAATTTAAAGAGTATACTTAAAAATTCTTCAAATAACCTTCTTCTTATAGGAATATTGATTGGCGTATATCCGTACTCCGGAACGGGAAGACCGCGCGCTTTTCTTTTAGCTATGCGAATAAAAGCCCCCCTCTTTTTTAGATCAAGCCCGTGTGAGTGCATATTGACCAACTCGTCTATTGAAATTTCGTCAAGTTTGACAATTTGTTTTTTTCTCATCTCCTCAATTAGTTGAAGGCCCTTTATAGTTCGGGCAATAACTACCGACCAACCTTGACCTCTTTGTTCGTAAGTTGGTGCCCATGCGTCGCCAACAGAGACATCGGCGAGCTCGCTCATAAAATCAACTTGGTAAAGGGAAAAGGGTGTGATATGAGACGGGATTAAATAGTTGGCGTGCAGTTTTCTAATTGATATTATCTGTCCGTTCTTTAGGCTTATTTTGAGATTTCCCGGCCATTCTCCTTCCCTGAATGCGAGTGATTGTATTTCATTTACATCATCTACTCCTTGGCTGCGCAAAAGACTTTTTATTGCCGAAAAGGCAAGGGTTTCTCCATAGAATAGACCGAAAATATATTTAATAGGCTTAACTGCAGGGTGGCCAGCCATCTGCAGCTTTCTTATGGCAACAATTTGATGGGGAAGGCCGGTATAGGCGATAGATTTATATGTGCCTGGAAGATTAGAAAGAATTTGATTGACTGGAGCAACGGTATATTTACTTTGGGCGCCTTGAAGGATTTCTTGTTTTGTATCGGCAATAATTGGTTTAGCTAGGTATGGTTTATCATCTCTCATTTTTAATGTAACAACACCATCAACCTTTTTATCTTCCAATAAATAAAGTTGTGTGCCACTGATAATTCCCCCGGACGAGGCGTTTTTTCTTATTGCTTTGCTTTTAAAGTACCCGATAAATATTTTTTGGTATTCACCAACAAGCCAATTATTAGGGAGTTTTCCGAAAACAAATTTATTTAATTTAGGATAATTGACATAGCGG
>SDBU01000526.1_pt1 | contig 53250 bp, 38 predicted proteins | sample 2277071 | NCBI WGS metagenome assembly SDBU01 (sample SAMN10397929, study PRJNA504765) | marine sediment metagenome | isolation source: marine sediment core GS08_GC12, 126 cmbsf | place: Arctic Ocean: Gakkel Ridge, Loki's castle | collected 2008 | reverse complement strand
TTGTGCACGTACACATCCCTCGGGATGATACCGTAGGTAGCCCTTTCCTGCTATCTACACACCTCTTCCAGATCTACCAACACAGTTTGCAACCGAGTGCTAGCCGGGGCGAGGATGACCCTGTCACTTGCCACGCCGGGGCAAATGGGCCAAAATGCCGCGAACAAACGCCGGCTCGGCCGGACGAGAGAGGAAAGCCATTGCGAGAAGAGCCGAATCCCCTGCGCGTCGTCTGGACGTTGACCATTGCCACGGCGCTATCGCTATTCGGCGATGCCACGATGTATGCTGTGCTTCCGTCACACTATGCGATCCTGGGGATCACCACCATCCAGGTCGGCTGGCTTCTCAGCATCAATCGCCTGGTGCGCGTACCCCTGAACATGATCAGCGGGTGGCTCTCCGATCGGCTCGGCCCGAGGCTGCCATACACAGTCGGGCTGACTTTGGGAGTCCTGTCCACCGTGGGATACGGACTGGGGAAGGGTTTCTGGCCGCTCCTGGGATTCAGGGCCATGTGGGGTGTGGCCTGGACGCTCATCGTGGTGGCAGCCTACGGCATGATCCTGGATGTCAGCACAGGGGGGACGCGCGGGCGTCTTTCCGGCACCTACGCCTCATTCTCCTTCTTTGGCGGGGCTCTGGGCCAGCTACTGGGGGCAATGCTGGTGGACTCGCTGGGGTTCTCCAGTGGGACGCTCATTCTCGGAGTGTGCACTCTGCTGGGGTGCGGGGCTGCCCTCACTCTTCCTCGAACACGGAATCGGACGGCGAAAGCCGCGCGTCATTCCGCCATCGAGACGCCCCGTGCCGTCACTAGGGTTCGGTGGGTAATCCGGGGGATCTGGCAGGGCGACGTCCGGTTGCGGGTGATAGGGGTGCTCAACTTTGCCCACCGGTTCTTCTTCGCGGGCGTGCTGTATGCCACTTTTGGTCACTACCTGCTGCACGCGATCGGGCAGAGCCTTCGTTTGGGTGCTCTTACCATCGGCGTTGCTTCGTTGACCGCCGTCCTGCTCTTTGCGCGCAACGTGGTGACCGTGCTGGTGGGTCCGGGGCTGGGCCATCTTAGCGATCGCCTGGGCGACAGGACCCGCGTGCTTCTCCTGGGGGAGGTGTTGGGGGTAGTTGGGCTGGCCTGCTTCGCGGTGGAACGTCCTGTGTGGCTGGTGGCCCCAGGCATGCTGTTCGCGGCCACAGCCTATGGCGTGGTGCCACCACTGCTGGTGGCCTGGATGGGCGACCTGACAGCCCCAGAAGGACGCGGGCCGATCGTGGGGGCCTATCAGACGATGGGAGATCTGGGGTCGGGTCTGGCGCCCCTGATCGCCTATCCTTTGCTGGCGGCAATCGGCCTACGGTCGGTGTATGCCCTGAGTGCCGGGCTCCTGGCTCTGACCGTGCCGCTTATCCTGGCCACCAGGCGACAGAAGCCAAAGGCGGCCCCGGGTACGGCTGGGTAGCAGTCCTATCAGGTCGCCTCGTGCCGAGATGTGGAAGGAGGCCGCTGAAACGGGAAGATAAGGCCCTCGCTCGCAATCCCCGGCCTGGATGAGGGAAGCGATCGTGGTTTGATGCAGGCCTTCGCCGGCCTCTCTGCTTTGTCAGTGACGCCGTGCATGCCACGGATCTCCCGACGCCATCGACCGGCACGCGACGCGAGCTAGCCGACAGCCTGCTCGTCCCAGGGCGGCTCAAGCCGTCGAACGGCGACGATGCCTCTGTTGGCATCAACCTGTACCTGGTCTCCGTTGTGGATCAGATCGGTGGCCCGTTCGAGGCCAAAGATGGCAGGAACACCGTATTCTCGAACCAGACTGGCGGCGTGGCTGAGCAGCCCCCCTTCCTCTGCCAGCACGGCTGAAACAATGCTGAACAATGGGCTCAGCTCGAACAGGGGCTCCCGGCAAACCAGGACCTCGCCGGGGAGTACGTCGGTGGCTTGGCCCAGGGTGTTGACCACGCGCGCGCGCCCCTCCGCCAGTCCCGGAGACACCGCCCGACCGCGGAGGGTGTCCTTCCCAGCCACCCTAAAGACGATGTCCACCGTCGCCCTCTGATCCTTACCGCCCAGCACGTCGGGCGGGGCATAGCGCCACCACCGGCGACCCTGAGCCTTGCGTTCTGGCACGAGGCGGGCGATTCTCTGGTCACCAGCGGCGCCCTCCAGCCAGTCGATGATCTCGCGACCGCCGAGCAGGCAGCCGTCATCGGGTGCGCTGGCCAGGCCTGCCGCCTGAAGACGACGGCCCACCTCACGTACTGCGTCGCGCTCGAGCAAGGTGCAGAGCAGCACAGGCTCGTCGCGATCGACGCGTAGCGGCGCGTAACGGCGGGCCAGCTCGAGCAGGTAGCGGTAGACTGCCCGGCGAATCCTTCCCAGTTGAGCCAGAACGCGATGCTCGGTTTCGTCGCGGTGGGCCGCGGCAAGCTCCCTGTGTTCATAGGCTGGCTGGACGCCGCGCTCCCTCCAGTCACGGAGCGCCTCGCGTGCCGCACTTTCGTCCTCTTTGATGGCGCAGATGTCCAGCTCTTCTGTCAGTGGATCGCCGCATAGGAACAGATGGCGATGGCGACGGAAGAAAGCTCTGAAGGCCGACTCTCGCTCTCCCTCTCCGGCGTGCTCAGACTGGGCCAGCCGATACAGGGCTTCATCGCGGCGAGTCATCTGATCCTCGGCCGCTTGCAGTAGAGCTCTGCAGTCCTGGTCGTCGCCAAGCCACCGCCGATGCAGGCGGAGAAGCAAGTCGGGTATGACCGCGTAGCTATCTCCGAGATGGCCACGCTGCTCCATGAAAGCCTCGTTCAGGGCCACGATCTCCTGGAGGTGGCTGCTCAGCTCACGGTCCGACAAGGTGGAGATGTCCAGTTTATTGAGTTGGTCCAGGCGCGGACGCTTCTCCTGCCACAGGGCTCGAAACTGCTGGTCCAGTTTGCGTGCGGCCAGAAGGCGCTGGGGAGTGACAAGAAGCCGGCGCAAGAGGAAAGCCTGGTCGCCCGGTGCCAGGGCCATTCGCCGCCAGCGGGTGTACAGGTAGCCCCGAAGGAAGAACTGGTCGCGCCCCGAATAGGACGCATAGAGCCGATGAGGACTCTGATAGTAGGCTGCGTTCATGGAATGGCTGCGGCTGCGGTGGTACCAGGAATAGGGACGCAAAGCTCTGGGCGAGCAGGTCGGGTCTCGGGTCAGTCTCAACGCACCGCGGCCGTCATCCGTTTCGCGGACGGCCACCGGCAGATAGGGCGGCACGCTGGTGGCCGGCCGAACCCGGAGAAGATACACTCTGCTGTCCGAGATGGCCCACTCGATAGTCTGGTAGCCCAGCAGGCTCTCGTCGAGCAAGAGACCCAAGCGCCTCAACTGAGTCCAAGCTGGTGGTTCCCCGGACTGTCCTCTGTAGGGATCGAGCCGGTGCACTCCACTGTCTGGTCCCTCTTGGACCTCCAGCACAAAGACATCAGGATTGCCGCTGATGGGGTCTACAGTGAAGAGTGCGCCGTGCGCCGAAGGACAGATCATCCGCTGGATCAATACCGCCATGGCCGACTTCAGAAGATCGACGCCGAAGCGGTGAGCGTAGTGGAGAGCCTCAGCGCTGAACGAGGACATCCAGCAGCCCATGACTGCCTCGATGACTCGGTCTTTGCTGTCTATGTCCAGGTAGGTCGCGTGTTGCCCCACAAAGCTCTGCTGGGGACTATCCTCGTTGGTAGCCGAGGAGCGCACCGCCACAGGGAGGCCCCCCATGAGCTGCCAGCCCTTACATATGGCGACTCTCACCTCTTTGGGCATGCGGCGCACTTTGAAGGCCGACTGAATAGCCCACTCGACGGCCTGGAAGTGAGGAATGCTTGTGGGCTGCATTGTCCTCAGAATGGAAGCGATCTCGCCGTGCAGCCCCCCCTGCTGCATGAAGCGCCGATAGAGATCGGTGCAGAGCACGACGCCATCGGGGACGGGACAGCCCAAACGCAACGCCTGGCCCAGCCGCGCGGCCTTGCCCCCACACTCGTGGAGGTCATCCAGCGATGTGTCTTGCAGGCGACGAACCAGGGACATACTTCTACACAGGGGTGTCGCACTCCTTCCTGCCTGTGCTGAACCGACGCCATCTGGTGTTCGTTGTAGCACGCCCGGCTCGAACGTGCCGTGGAACGCGCGTGAGTTTCCCGCGACATCTGCCAGAGGAACGAGCTGTCGAGAACGGCTGGGGTCTTGCGAAGGGCCGCTCGCGTAGCGTAGGCTATGCGAATAGGACGTGCTTCCTGAGGAACCCGAGCAGAGATTCGTAAAAGGCCTTGATGGTCTCTGCCTTGCGCCAGCCGTGGCCCTCCCCCGGATAGAGGTGATACTCGTGGGGCACGCCGCTGCGACGCAACGCCTCGATGATGGTCTCGGCCTGATCCCTGGGCACCACGCGGTCCTCCTCACCCTGAAACACCGCCACGGGGTCCACGATGCGGTCGGCAGCAAAGATGGGCGATCGCTCGCGGTAGCGATGGGCCATCTGGGGCAGCGGCCCTATCATCGAGTCCAGGTAGTGCTCCTCGAACTTGTGGGTGTCAGAAGCAAGGGTGAACAGGTTGGTCACTCCGAACCAACACAGCCCGGCCTTGAAGGTGCCCGGGTATCGAATGAGAGTCTGCAGCACGGTGTAGCCTCCCGCGCTACCCCCCGCGATGACCATCCTATCTTCATCCACCAGGCCCCGTTGGACAAGGTGACGGGCACCAGACACCGAATCGTCCACATCATAGAGGCCCCAATGCTCCCGCAGTTTGTTGCGATAGACCCGGCCATAGCCTGTGCTGCCTCGGTAGTTGACCTGGAGCACCGCATATCCGCGCGTGGTGAAGAACTGCGCGCCTGCCGAGTAGCTCGACTTGCTCTGCCCCGTTGGTCCCCCGTGTACCTGCACGATGAGCGGTGGGCGGCCAGGGATCGTGAAACGGTGGCCGCGGGGTGCATAGAACAGTCCGTGCACCTCATCGCCCTCCGCCGATGCCCAGGTGATGTGCTCCGGCTCGCTGAGGAGCTCGCGGGGCACGCTCTCGCTCTCCGCACGAGCCCTGACCCAAACCGTGCCCGACCTGGGTGAGTAGACCACCACACGCGGGGGCACCCGTGGGCCCGAGGCGATGAACGCCAGCTTCCCTGGCGCAGCCGCGTCGATTTGAGAGAAAGACGTGTACTGATCTAGCCCTGACATCGGCGCAGAATCGCCTGTGGCCACGTCCACAGACCAGAGCCTCGTTGACCCCTGTTCGCTGCGGCAGTAGTAGATCGTGGCGCTATCCCGGCTCCAGCCATAGGTGCGCATTCCCTGGCGCCAGGCTGGGATCCCCAAATCGGCATCGCACACCACCAACGGACGGTGTTGTTGCGTTGTCAGATCGAACAGATAAAGGTTGTCCCAGCCATTGGCGTCGGATACGTAGGAGAGGTAGCGGCCATCGGGCGAGAACTCGGGCTGAAAGACAGCCGTCTCAGGGCCGCCGGCCACGACAGTGCTATCCACCAAAGTGGGCGCGCCAGCACCGTCAACATCCAGAGTGGCCAAGACCAGCTTAGTGCCGTCCCAGGGCATGTTAGGATGGTTCCAGGATGCCCAGGCGATTTGCCGACCACTGGGATGCCAGGCGGGCTGCATGTAGAAATCGTCACCGTAGGCCAGCTTCTGCGGCCAGAGGGAGCCCTCACTGTCCACAACTGCCAGCCCGTCCACGTCCTCGTAGGTATGCACGTAGAGAACCCACTTGCCATCGAGCGACACCGTAGGAGCAGCGGCATCGCCGAAGGCGGGGGTGATGGGTTTGGCCTCTCCCGACGAAAGCCGCTCACGATAGATGCGCCCGCCCGAGATAAAGTAGGCATCGCCGTGTGCGGCGGTCATGTCGCCGCCGCCATAGCCAACGCGGGCCCGCACCGACAGCTCGGTGGTCAGGTCGCGCGGAGCGTCGGCGCCAGGTGGGGCGCAGACCAGCACTCCGTGGCCCGAGCGGACCTCCAACCACAACAGAGTTCCACCATCGCTATCCCAGGCCAGGTCGTCGAGGCGTAACCCCTGCGAAACGGTGCCGGGGGTGATGGGACTGGGCCATAGCCCGTAAGGTACTACATCCTTGGGCATCACTGGCACTCCTCGCTAGTGTGCAAAGGGAACGCGCGCCCTGTCCCGCCTGCCTACTTGGGCTCGGGGGCGCTGGTGGCGCCGGTAAGCTCCGCTAGTAGGTCAGGGGCCAGCTCGGCCAAGATAGCGTCGATCTCCTCATCACCTATGGCGGTCACCCGTCCCCCTTCATATTGGTCGGCGATCCAGTCCAGCACGGGGGTGAGGCGGGCATCGCGCTTGCCCAGGCTTCCATCAGGAGGAAGGCCGTAGTGAGTCTTGATCCAGTGCACCAGCCCGGCTGCCCCTGAGGTCTGGTTGATGGCCACGCGCAGCGGGCGGTTGAGGAGCGCCCCCGTGTCAAAGATGCTGTAGATCTCCTTGTCTTTCAGCAGGCCGTCGGCATGGATCCCCGCTCGCGTGGTGCAGAAATCCCGGCCAACGAGCGGCGTCATCGGGGGGACCTCGTAGCCCAGCTCCTTGCGGTAGTAGTCGGCGATCTCGGTGATCACCCGGGTGTTCATCCCATCGGTGGTGCCACGCAGGGCGATATACTCAAAGACCATGGCCTCGAGGGGCGTGTTGCCGGTGCGCTCACCGATCCCAAGGAGGGTGCAGTTGACCGCCGAGACGCCATACAGCCAGGCGGTTCCGGCATTGACCACGGCCCGGTGGAAATCGTTGTGCCCGTGCCATTCCAGTCGCTCCCCAGGGAAGCGAGCATAGTGCCACAAGCCATAGGCGATGCCGGGCACACTCCGGGGCAGGGCCGCGCCCGGATAGCTCACTCCGAGGCCAAGCGTGTCACAAGCGCGGATCTTGATGGGAACCCCGCTCTCCACCGATAGGTTGTGCAGCTCAGTTGTCAGGGGCAACACGAGGCCGTAGTAGTCGGCACGGGTGATGTCTTCCAGGTGTACGCGGGGCGTGACCCCGACCTCGAGGGCGTCTTTCACCACACCCAGGAACTGATCCATGGCCTGGCCACGGGTCATGCGCAACTTCTTGAAGATGTGATAGTCAGAGCAACTGGCCAAGATGCCCGTCTCCTCAATGTCCATCTCCTTGACCAGCAGGAAATCGTCATGGCGGGCGCGAATCCACCCGGTGATTTCGGGGTACTCGTAGCCCAAGGATCGGCACGCGTCCACGGCCTGCCGATCCCTCTTGGTGTAGAGGAAGAACTCGCATTGCCGGATTAGCCCCTTGGGCCCTCCTAACTCGTGCATGAACTTGTAGAGCTGCGCGATCTGCTGAGCGGTGTAGGGCTCGCGTGCTTGCTGGCCATCGCGGAAAGTGGTATCGGTGATGAAGAAGCTGTCCGCGGGTCGCATGGGCACGTGGCGATGGTTGAAGGGGATCTTGGGCACCTCATCATAGGTGTAGAGCATCCGGTAGAGCTGTGGCTCCTTCACGTCCTGAAGACTGTGTTGGTATATCGTTTGTTCGAGTGTGTTGCTCTTGTGACTGAACTCTAGCATCGTCTTTCTCCTCGCGTGCGACAACTCCACCCAGCGCACCAAAAGTCCCAGAGTCTCTACTAATAACACAAAAGCCAGCTATCCCGGGACGAGAAGCTGGTCGATTCCTTGCTGTCACCGACGCGCGTCACAGCGCCAGTTATCCCGGCAGCCCACTCCACGTGACGAGCGGCCTCAACCTGGGGCGCAGGTACCATTGGGGAATGCCACAACACATCAAAAGGGTCATGCTCGCCAGCCAGACTTGTACAAAAAAGCGCCCGTACAAGGGCGCCTTCGCCTTCGCTCACCACCACTATAGCAGGGACAAGCACGATTGTCAAGAACGGCTCGCTGGGGGTAGCCTGCCCACCGCGTAGCGTTGATGCATGACACGATAGTGCTTGTACCCTCTACGGGGCACTTGCACCCTCTACGGGGCACTTGCACCCCATGCGGGGCACTTGCACCGTTCGTCAACGTTCGTCCTGTCATCTGTGAGCTTTGTTCCTTCGGTGACATTATCATTTGACGGAACTAGACTCCCTCAGCGACATTTTGGGGCGAATGAATGCCAGTCCTTGACATTAGACCGCAGCCGCTACAATGGTTTGCGGGATCGGATGTTCTGCGGGAACAGGTACCAAGAGAACTGGTCTGGGCAAAGGAACCCCGTTTGCTGGCTTCTGCGGGGGCGGCCGTTGGGAGTGGGAGACGGCTGTGGAGTAGAGTGTTCTCGTTGCTGACCACGATGTGGATGTGGCGCGCACCATCGAGCTGAGCCTGAGGCCGCCCAATGAGGTCTCGCTGGCGATCGATGATGCCATCGGCGATACTCATGGCGGTGTTGAGTGTTGTAGAGTATGGTTCCTGTGCATGACGGCTGCGCAGTGGCGTCAGGGATAGTGCCATTAGGACTCTGGGTCGGACGGCCCAGACGCGGGGGAGTGGCCGGGGTCTCACGCGATGACAGGGGCTATGGCAGAAACCTTGCCGCTTTCAGCATCTGGGGACAAGTCTCGGGGAAAGGAAGGCCACCACATGAGCGAGCAAGAAAGAATAGACATCAGCGAAGCACAGATCGCGGTTCACTGGCACGAAGAAGAATACTTTCATCCGTCGGCGCAGTTCATTGCCCAGGCAAATGGAACGGATCCCGCCATATACGAGCGGTTCAGCTTGGAGAACTTTCCCGAGTGCTTTAAGGAATACGCCGATTTGCTCACCTGGTATCAGTATTGGCAGACCACACTCGACACCAGCGACGCCCCTTGCTGGAAGTGGTTCGTTGGCGGCAAGATCAATGCTTGCTACAACTGCGTTGATAGACATTTGCCCAAGTACAAGAACAAGGCAGCCATCATTTGGGTGCCGGAGCCAGAGGATGAACCGCATTTGACCCTGACCTACCAGGAGCTTTACATTCGGGTGAATGAGTTTGCGGCGCTTCTCAAGGACTCGGCTGGAGTGAAGGCCGGCGACAGAGTGACACTCCATCTGCCCATGGTTCCCGAACTCCCTATAGCGATGCTTGCTTGTGCCAGAATCGGCGCGATCCACTCCGTGGTATTTGGGGGATTCAGTGGAAGATCCTGTGGGGACAGGATAGCGGACTCTGGGAGTCGGATTCTGGTCACCATGGACGGCTACTACAGAAGAGGCAAGTTCCTCGATCAGAAGGCCAAGACCGATGTGGCCGTGGCTACCGCAGAGGAACATGGTCAGGCAGTGGACAAAGTCCTGGTCTGGAGACGCCACCGTGGGAAGTACCTGTCTGATTCGCAGATGGTGGAAGGTCGTGACTACTTTGTGGATGATCTGCTTGGTGCCTACAGGGGCACACGAGTGGATCCTGTGCCCATGCCCGCTGAGGCCCCTCTGTTCCTTATGTATACCAGTGGGACAACAGGAAAACCCAAAGGATGTGAGCATAGTACCGGCGGCTACCTGGCCTATGTCGCCGGGACATCAAAGTACATCCAGGACATTCACCCCGAGGATGTATACTGGTGCATGGCCGACATAGGGTGGATCACAGGTCATTCATATATCGTCTATGGTCCGCTGGCACTTGCGGCCACTTCGGTCATGTACGAAGGTGTTCCCACTTGGCCCGATTCTGGGCGTCCCTGGAGAATCGCTGAGCGACTCGATGTGAACATCTTCCACACTGCGCCCACGACCATCCGCATGTTGAGGAAAGCTGGTCCCGACGAGCCGGGAAAGTATGATTACCGGTTCAAGCACATGACCACAGTGGGAGAACCAATAGAGCCAGAGGTTTGGAGATGGTACTACTACGTGGTTGGCAAAGGCAAGGCGGTCATTGTGGACACCTGGTGGCAAACTGAGACCGGAGGATTCCTCTCTAGCACGATGCCAGCCATTCAACTCATGAAGCCTGGAAGCACGGGGCCAGCCGTGCCCGGCATCCATCCGGTCATATATGATGAGGATGGGAATGAAGTTGAGATGGGTTCCGGGAAGGCAGGGAACATATGCATCAGGAATCCATGGCCGGGAGCATTCCAGACCATATGGGGAGACCGCGAACGCTACGTTTCCACATACTATGCAAGGTATTGCACAAACGAGAACAGCAAGGATTGGCGTGACTGGCCTTACCTTACCGGTGATGCAGCCATGCAAGCCGAGGATGGCTATTACCGAATCCTTGGCCGAGTTGACGATGTCATCAATGTTGCCGGTCACCGATTGGGCACCAAGGAGTTGGAATCGGCTGGTCTTGAGGTCCCAGAGGTGGCCGAAGCCGCCGTTGTGCCGCTGGCAGATCCGATCAAGGGGCGGGTGCCCGACATGTATGTGTCTCTGAAACCAGGCTTCGAGCCCAGCAAGAGGATAGAAGCTGCGGTGATCAAGGCCATCGAGACATCAGTTGGAAAAATCGCCAGGCCGAAGCACGTTTATGTCGTGTCCGACATGCCCAAGACACGTTCTGGAAAGATCATGCGCCGTGTCCTGGCGGCCATCTCTAACGGAAGGGACATTGGGGACGTGACCACGTTGGCCAACCCCGAGATCGTCGAGGAGATTCAAAGAATGGTTCAGGGGTGAGCTGGACATAGGTTGGCATGCCCAAAGGGCCGCGTGTTGGTCAATGGGCAAGCACCTGAACACGCCGCAGGTCAGGGGCCGTTGACGAAGGGGCCGTTGACGAATGGCCCCTGACCTTGAAGTTGGCTTGGGGTGGCGCCGTTGATCCTCTGCCTGACGCTGTTCGTCAGCCCATGCGTCCGGTCGGACCACGGCTCAGTCGAATACGTACCGTTGATGCATGACACGATAGTGCTTGTACCCTCTACGGGGCACTTGCACCCCGTGCGGGGCACTTGAACAGTGTCAGGGTGGAATGGTCGGGTGCCTTCTCAGCGGCTGCAATACCCAGAAAGCACTTGGTCTGGCATGTCCCGGTTACAGAAGCGCCAGACATCACACTCGGAGAGATCGTATAGATAAGCCAAAAGGAGCATCTTGAGCAGAACCGCAGGATCATAGGGTGGTCGCCCCATACGTGCTTTGCCTTTGTAGTACTTCAGCAGCTTGTAAGTGAAGCGCTGCCAGGGCACCACCTGGCCCAACCAACATGCGAAGGAAATCGTCTTTGGGAACCACCGCGTCACAAAAAAACTCGCCGTAGAACGAATTCATGCCGGTGCGCTGGAACCGTTCCTTGCTCATTCCTGGCCTTCCTCTCTCGGGTGTGATGTCCAGGGGGAGTCTGCTAAACACCACGCAAAAGCCAAGCTCCCCGACGGTTTCTCGATGCTCTGCGGCTCAGCCACTTTCGGAAGGCGTCCTCTTGTGATAGAATCGACGAGCGTGCATCGCCTGCCAACTCTGCAAGGCACCACACAACAGTGTCCAGACCGAGGCTATCCGCGGGGCCAAAGGCGTCCCTGGTTGCGCACAGACGGGAGGCACAGGTGGATTCATTCACTCACTTGCATGTGCACAGCGAGTACTCGTTGCTCGACGGCCTGGCGCGACTGCCGGATCTCTGCCGCCGTGCTCGCGACTGTGGCATGAAGGCGCTGGCACTCACAGACCACGGCCAGATGTACGGACCAATCCAATTGCACCGCGCGGCAACGGAGTTTGGGATAAAGCCGATCTTTGGCTGCGAAGTCTATCAGGCTCCCCGCAGGCTCCATCAGAAGCAGCCCCGGTTGGATGCCAAGCCCTACCATCTGACACTCCTGGCCAGGAACATGAGCGGCTACAAGAACCTGCTGTATCTGGTCACCCAAGCCAACCTGGAGGGCTTCTATTATCGTCCTCGGATTGACAAGGAGCTCCTTGCTGAGCGCGCGGAGGGGCTCATCTGCCTCAGTGGCTGCATCTCTGGCCAGGTGCCCTCCCTGCTCCTGAAGGGGCAGCATGACGAGGCCCGCAAGATGATTGGCTGGTTCAAAGAGGTCTTGGGCCCAGACAACTACTTCCTCGAGCTGCAGCGGCACGAGGGGATTCCTCAGTTGGAGCAGGTCAACAGCCAACTCATTGCTTTGGCCAAGGAGTTCGGGCTAAGGTGCGTGGCAACCAACGACGTCCACTATGTGCGCAGGAGTGACGTCCCCGCTCACGAGCTACTGCTGGCCATACAGACCAACACTACCATGTCTGACCCCAACAGAATGAGGATGCCGGGGGACGACTACTATCTGAAGACGGCTGAAGAGATGGCTGAGCTCATGCCCGACTATCCCGAAGCCCTGGCAAACACTAACCTGATCGCCGAGCGATGCAACGTAGATTTGAGTTTCCAAGGGTACCACTTGCCACGGTTTGAGGTCCCAAAGCCCCACACTGCCCAATCGTTCCTCAGGGCCGAGTGCGAGAAGGGACTGGCCCGTCGCTATGACCAGGTGACGCCGGAGATCAGGGAGCGACTCGAATACGAGCTGAGGATCATCCACGAGATGGGATTCGACGACTACTTTCTGATCACGGCTGACCTAGCCAGCTGGGCAAAAAACGAAGCCAAGATGCTAGTTGGGGTACGTGGCTCCAGTGCCAGCAGCCTGGTTGCGTACACCTTGGGCATTTCCGACGTGGAGCCGCTGGGTCTGGGCCTGATGTTTGAGCGGCTGCTGCACCCGGGACGTGTCACCATGCCCGACATCGACCTGGATTTCCCTGAGGATCGCCGTCACGAGGTGATCGACTACTTGACCGCCAAGTACGGTCGGGACAGGACCTCCCAGATCGCCACCTTTGGCACCATGGCTGCACGCGGAGCCATTCGCGACGTCGGGCGGGCCCTGGGAATCCCTCTCTCTGAGGTTGACCGCGTCGCAAAGCTGGTACCTCTTGGCCCCAAAAGGACCATTCAGGATGCACTGGAGGCAGTGTCGGAGCTCAGGGAGCTCTATGAAACCGAGTCCCACATAACGGAACTCATCGACTACTCGTTGGCCCTGCAGGGGGTAGCTCGGCATCTTTCCACTCATGCCGCAGGTGTGCTCATCGCTGACAGGCCCATAGTTGAGTACACGCCCTTGCAGCGTGCACCCAGAGGCCAGGGGCTGATCTCCCAGTTCTGTATGGAAGACGTAGAGGCGATTGGCCTGCTAAAGCTCGACGTGCTGGGTCTGACCACTCTTACCGCCTTGGATCGGGCCTTCAAGTGGATCGAGCGTATCACGGGCGTGAGGTTGACCCAGAGTTCTATCCCTCTGGACGATCCGGAAACCTTTGCTCTTCTTTCATCGGGGGAGGTGACCGGCGTCTTTCAGGTGGAGAGCAGTGGCATGCGCCGTACGCTGCGAGAGATGCGGCCTACTCGCTTTGAGGAAATCGTCGCAGTGCTCGGGCTCTACCGGCCCGGCCCGATGGAATTCATCCAGAACTATATCGAGCGCAAACATGGGCGTGAAGAGATCACCTACCGTCATCCGACCCTGGAGCCCATCCTGGCCGAGACCTACGGCATCGTCGTTTACCAGGAACAGATCATCCGCATAGCAGCAGAGCTGGGGGGCTACACTCCAGGCGAGGCCGATCTGATGCGACAGGCGGTGGGAAAAAAGAAAGAGGGAGCGCTCCAACGGCAGCACGCCAGGTTTGTCAGCGGAGCCACGGCTCGAGGGATTCCCCAGGATGCAGCCGAGGACATCTTTGCCGACATCGCAGCGTTTGCCAACTATGGTTTCAACAAGTCGCACGGGGCAGCATACGCCGTTCTCACCCTTCAGACAGCGTACCTGAAGGCCCACTACCCGGTCGAATTCATGACTTCCCTGCTGTCAGTCGAGCGAGGCAATATCGAGAAGACGGCTCGGCTGGTTGCAGAGTGCCGCCGACTTCGCATACCAGTCCGCCCTCCCGACGTGCAAAAGTCCGACGTTGACTTTGCCATCGAGACCGCTGGAAACGGACCTCTGGAGCAGAGACGCCAGCTCACTGGGGTCAAGGACCTGGTGATTCGGTTTGGCCTGGGGGCTATCAAGAACTGTAGAGACGGACCAGCTCAGGTCATCGTAGGGGCCAGGGGCGACTCGCCCTTTGGGGACATCGACGATTTCGTCAGCCGCGTGGATTTGCGCCACGTCAATAAGCGTGCCCTGGAGTGTCTGATCCGTGCGGGCAGTCTTGACTCGTTGGGAACCCGCGGTGCACTCCTTGCCGCTCTCGACCAGATACTCGCTGAAAGCCAGCGGGTTCACCGGGCTCGAGAGATCGGCCAACGCAGCTTGTTTGAGCTGGGCCTGGGCATGGGAGCAGGCGAGGGCGCCAGGTTTGCCCTGCCCACCAATGCTCCACGAATTCCAGAGAAGGAACTCCTCTCCGATGAGAAGGAACTGCTCGGAGTATACATGTCCGCTCATCCGCTGGACGTGCTCTCCCAGTTCGTGGACGACAGGCTCACATCTCTGTCGGAGATCGATGAGTCGATGGAGAATGAGCAGGTTCTCATCGCCGGCTTGCTCGGCTCTCTGCGTGTCATTGCCACCAGAAAAGGGGAGGCTATGGCCTTTGCCCGGCTGGAGGACCTCTCCGACTCAAGGGAGCTGGTCATCTTCCCCCGCACGTTCAATGAATCGCGACATCTGCTCGCTGAGGATGCAGTGCTGTTGGTCCGGGCAAGGGTAGATATCAGAGAGGGCCAAATCAACCTTTGCGCCGAGTCCATAGAGCCCTACCAGCCTCCCAGGAATGTGAAGAGACGGCACCCAGGTGGGAGACGGGCCAGGCGGCTGTCTGTGGAGATCTCCCTTGGCCCCGACGACGGGGAGTCCAAGGAGATGGTAGAACGCGTATTCGGCATACTGTCGGAGAAGAGGGGCGACCTGCCATTTCTCTTTCGTCTCAAGGCCCCATATGGCAGTGTCGAGATGACCTTCCCCGGTGTGACCACTTTGTACTCTGCCGAACTGGAACGCCAGCTAGCCAGTCTGATCGGTAGAGATCACTTCACCCTGGAGTGAACCTAGCCGGGCATTTCGATCTCCCTCGCGCGGCAAGGCCGGCGCGCATACCCATCCCTTTCCTGGAGAGCCTCGTATGGCCAGGATCGAGTTGCCGATCAGGACTGGCCGTGCTATCATGTGCTGAGGCGTCCAGGCACGCGTGGCAGGTGGACTGCGGGAGGAGGGGCTCATGGTGACGGGTGGGTCATCGCGCAAATGGGTCATGGCCTATGGCCGGCGAGTACTCGCGGGTCTGGCCTTGCTGGCAGCGGTGACGGGCACGCTGGCAGCTTGCGATGGTGAGGATTCAGACGGCTATACGCCGCCGCCCGCGACGATCATCCGCGCCGCAGACACGGCCACCCCCACGCCCACCCTGCCGACAGAAGAGGTCTCCCCAACCCCTTCGCCACAAGGGGGCACTGTCAGCCCCACGGAGGGCTATCCAGCGCCGGTCGTCACGCCCTCTCAACCTGGGACGCCAGAAGCCTATCCAGCCAAGTAGCCGCGGGTGGCCCAGAGATTGCTCCCACCACCCAGCGGCCTTGCGGCGCTATCGCCGCGCCCGGCGATTCCGGATCGCGCGCTTTGCCCGGGATCTCTCGCCACTTTGTGCGCTGGCCCGGGCCTGGGCAGCCGCCTCCTCAGCACTCAAGCCTTTTCGCAGGCAGCAGTTCTTGTACTTCTTGCCGCTGCCACAGGGGCAGGGGGCGTTGCGCCCAATCTTGACTCTCCGTCTGGGTGCGCGACGCATACTCCCAGCGGCTCCTCCGCTGGCCCCCGAGTAGCGGGTGGCCCGCGGAACCAGAGGTCGTATCTGTACCTGGACGTTGAGGATCGCGTTGGCGATGTCGCTCTGGATGGCGGCCAGCAGGCCCTCAAATGCGTCGAACGCTTCCCGCTTGTATTCCACCAAAGGATTGCGTTGCGCAAAAGCCCTCAGACCAATGCCCGCTCGCAGCTCATCGAGAGCCGTCAGATGTCTGACCCATCGATTGTCGATGGCTCGCAACATCACGATGCGCTCCAGTTGTCGCATTCGCTCTGGGCCCATGCTCTGCTCATGTGCCTGGTAGCTCGCCTCGGCCAAACTCAACACTCGCTCGACTATTCCCTCAGCGCTGAGACCAGCCCAACCGGTCGCCCCATGACCTGGCGGCAGATGGATCGTTCGGTCAACCACGCCATGCAGCGCCGCCAGGTCCCAGTCCTCCTCGTCTTCGGTATCAGTGTGCATCTCGACGATCGACCGCAACTGATCCTCAAGGATTGCCAGCACCACGGGCTTCAGGCTCGTCTCTGAGAGGACAAGCCTCCGCTGCTCGTAGATGACCCGGCGTTGTTGGTTCACCACATCGTCGTATTCGAGAAGGTGTTTGCGCAGATCAAAGTTGTGACCTTCTACACGTATCTGCGCATTCTCGATAGACTTGCTCACCAAGTTATGCTCGATGGGTATGTCCTCATCTACTCCGAGGCGGTCCATGATGCGAGCAACCGAGGCCCCGCCAAAGCGTCGCATCAAGTCGTCCCCGAGCGACGCATAGAAGCGCGAGGATCCGGGATCCCCTTGGCGCCCCGAACGGCCGCGCAGTTGGTTGTCGATGCGCCGCGCCTCGTATCGCTCGGTGCCCAACACGTGCAGACCGCCAGCTTGCAGGACCGTCACTCGATCAGCAGCACACGCTTCTTTGGCTCTCTCCAAGGCCATCTGCCATGTGTCCGGGTCCAGGTTCAGTAGATCGTAGCCTTTGCGCCGAAGCTCGTCCCGAGCCAAGCCCTCAGGGTTCCCGCCCAAGAGAATGTCCACGCCACGCCCTGCCATGTTCGTGGCGATGGTTACCGCGCCGGGATGCCCTGCCTGGGCAATGATCTGTGCCTCCTTCTCGTGGTGCTTTGCGTTCAAGACCCGGTGGGGGATGCCCAGACGTCGGAGCCGGCCAGAAAGCATCTCCGAGGTTTCGATGGCCAGCGTCCCAAGCAACACCGGTTGGCCGGCCTGGTGTCGATCCTTGATTTCGTTGATGACAGCCCGATACTTGGCATCGGACGTCTTGTACACTACGTCAGGGTGATCCAGGCGGATCATCGGCTCGTGGGTGGGTATGACTAGCACCTCGAGATCGTATATCTGGGCAAACTCCTCGGCTTCCGTCGCAGCGGTGCCGGTCATGCCTGCCAGTCTGCGGTACATCCGGAAATAGTTCTGGAAAGTGATCGTGGCCAGGGTAAGGCTCTCCCGGCGCACACGAACATTCTCCTTGGCCTCTATGGCCTGGTGCAGACCTTCCGAGTAGCGCCGCCCATACATGAGGCGGCCGGTGAACTCGTCAACGATGATGACCTGCCCGTCGGTTACGATATAGTCGCGATCCTTCCTGAACAGGGCACGCGCCTTGAGGGCGTTCTCCAGGTAGGGAGTCAACTCAAAGTGCTCAGGAGCATAGAGATTGTCAACGCCCAATGTCTGCTCGACCCGGGCGATGCCCTCCTCAGTGATGGTGACGATGCGCTGCTTTTCGTCCACCACATAGTCGGTGCTGGGGTGAAGACTTGAGGCTATGCGAGCAAAGCGTTGATACTGACTGGTTGACTCTTCCGCCTGGCCAGAGATGATGAGGGGGGTGCGGGCCTCGTCGATGAGGATATTGTCCACCTCGTCCACGATGGCATAGTGCAGCTCACGCTGGACGCACTGACTCAAGTCCAGGACCATGTTGTCGCGCAGGTAGTCAAAGCCGAACTCGTTGTTTGTGCCGTAAGTGATGTCTGCGGCATATGCCTCCTGGCGGGAGCAGGGGGAGAGATGCTGATACCGGTCGTCGGCTGCCGCATAGCTGGGGTCGAACAGAAACGAGCTCATGGTTGGATCCTGGCCCATCGACTGCACCACGCCCACACTCAAGCCCAAAAGCTGATAGACCGGGCCCATCCACTGGGCACCCACCTTGGAGAGATAGTCATTGGGGGTCACCAGGTGGGCGCCGCGCCCCGAGAGGGCGTTCAAGTAGAGTGGGAGGGTGGCGACCAGGGTCTTGCCCTCGCCAGTCTTCATCTCGGCGATCTTCCCCTGATGAAGGACGATGCCGCCCAGGAGCTGTACATCGAAGGGGCGCAGCCCTATGGTGCGCACACTTGCCTCTCGGACGGCCGCAAACGCTCTCGGCAGGATCTCTGCCAGGATTGTGCGTTCCTCTTCGTCAAGTTGGTTCTGCGCCTGCTGTATCTCTTGCTCCAGGGCGCGTCGTTCGTCAGCATCCTGCTCGCGATCAAGCTCATCTTCCAGGTGCTCTAGTCTTGCCCTACCCTCCTCGGTGGCCCTTCGCAAGCGATCCCGAAAGCTTCGTGTGAGTTGCCTCAGCTCGGCGTCAGCAAGGCCCTGCATCTCAGCCTCGACTGCGTTGATCTCATCCACGATGGGCTGCAGGCGCTGTAGCTCGCGCTTGTTGGCATCGCCCACTATGGCTTTGATTATCTTTTTCAACATGCGAACATCCTCGCCAGGGAGGCAACCATGGGCACACTAGTTCAGGTCAAGAGGCAATATCTGGTAAAGCGCATCACGAGAGAACACGATCCATCCGGCTCGGCGCCCTCCCGAGCGCGGCAGCGACGTGGCTGCCCACTCTCGCTAGAATACCGGCTCATACTGCCTGAGCGTCGCCCCGACCGACAAACCCCGGTGGACCGCGTCGATGACGCTGGCCAGCCAAGGCCCCAGGTGAATGACCTTCATGTTGGGCAATCTCCGCTCCTCGGGGATAGGCTGGGTGTTGGTGCACACGATCTCCTCAAAGTCTGCTCCGGCAAGCTCCTCGGCCGTGCCATCTGAGAAGGTTGCATGAACGAAGCAGGCGTAGAGCTTTTTGGCGCCAGCCGCACGAAGCATGCGGGCGCCAGCCACTATGGTTCCACCGGTGAGTACCTCATCGTCAACGATCAGAACGTTCTTGTCTCTGACATCTCCTATGATGGTCAGACTCTCAGACTGCGTTTCGTGGCGCCGTTTCTCCACGAACGCCACCGGCACCTGTAGAATCTCGGCGATGTTTCGCGCCTTCTTGGCAAAGCCCAGGTCTGCGGCGACAACCACCAGGTCGGGAACCTGCTTCCTGACAAAGTACTCGCTCAGCAGGGGCAGAGCCGACAGCTCGTCAACTGGTATGTCAAAGAAGCCCTGGATCTGCCCTGCGTGCAGGTCAACGGTCATGAAGCGGTCGGCGCTTGCTACGGCGATCATGTCGGCGATGAGCTTTGCGGTGATGGGCACACGGGGCATGTCCTTCTTGTCGCTGCGAGCGTAAGAATAGTGGGGCACCACAGCGGTGATGCGCCCCGCCGACGCGCGAAACACCGTATCGATCATGATGAGCAATTCCATCACGTTGTAGTTCACCGGCGTGCAGGTTGGTTGAATGATGAAAACGTCCTTAGCCCGGACGGTTTGCAGGAGTTGGATAAAGATGTTCTCGTTGGGAAAGACCGTGATGCTGACATCGTGCAACGGCTCCTCCAGTGCCTCGCTCACCTCCTGGGCCAGCTCCGGGTTCCCGCTGCCAGCGATGAGAGCCAATTCGCCATAGATCTTGACACCGCGTTCCATTGCCTGTTCCGCCTCCTCTCGAATAAGGACGATACGGCCTCAAACAAGCCGGGCTGGTCGCATCCGCCTCCCCTGGAGACAGCGGAGACCACCGTTGGTTGAGGGGAACCCGATCAAGAGAGTTGGGGTCCCGGTTGCGACCACATCGGCGGCGAAAGCCAAACGCGACCTCAGGGGTCGCGCTCGGCCTTGGTGTCTGCAAACTGCGCGTTGGCAAGTCGATTGAGATCCACCTAGGCAAGCAAAGCCAACACCACGCCACCGGCCACCACCGAAGCTATCTGGCCAGAAGTGTTGGAAGCCATGGCGTGCATCAGCAGGAAATTGCCATAGTCTTCATCGTGGCCGATCTTTTGCACCACACGCGCCGACATTGGGAAGGCCGAGATACCACAACCGCCCAGGAGCGGGTTGACCTTGCCCCCAGAGAGTAGACTCATCAGCTTGCCAAAGAGCACGCCGGCGGCGGTATCCAAAACGAAGGCCACCAGCCCCATGACGATGATGAGAATGGTCTGCCACCGGAGGAACCTGTCAGCGACCATTGTCGAGCCAATAGTGATACCCAGGAAGGTGGTGACGATATTGGCGATCTCGTTCTGAGCGGCCTGGTTGATGCGCTCCACAACTCCCGCCTCACGCACCAGATTGCCAAACATGAGCATGCCGATCAGGGCAGCGGCCTTGGGCGCAATGAGAGAACAGATCAAGGTGACCACGATGGGGAAGAGGACTCGTGCGGCTCTGGAGACGGGCCGTGACGTGTAAGGCATCCGGATCAGGCGCTCCTTGCGCGTGGTTAGCAACTTCATCACCGGTGGCTGGATGACGGGAACCAGCGACATGTAGGAATAGGCAGCCACGGTGATGGGACCAACCAGATCTGGGGCGAGGACAGAGGCAACAAAGATAGACGTGGGGCCATCGGCCGCACCGATGATACCGATCGCCGCTGCCTGATTGATGTCGAACTTGAGCAGAGTGGCGATAAGCAAGGTGCCGAATATCCCGAATTGGGCCGCCGCGCCCAGGAGCACGTACTTTGGGTTCTCCAAGAGAGGGCCGAAATCGGTCATGGCCCCGATTCCGATAAAGACCAGGCTGGGGAACAGTTCGTTCTCGATGCCGGCGTCATAGAGAACCCTCAGCAGCCCCCCTTCCTCGAGCAGCCCTGTGCCGGGGATATTGGCCAGGATGCATCCCAGGCCGATGGGCAACAGCAGGAGCGGCTCGTATTCGTGCTTGATCGCCAGCCAGATCAAGATGCCACCCACGCCCATCATCACCAGACGCTGCCAGGTCAGCCCAGAGAAGCCTATCAGAAGACGCTCAAGGGCCAAGAGTTCCATAGTTGGTAGTATCCTCCCGCCTAGCTCACGGTCACGAGCGGATCGTCGTAGGCCACGGTGTCGCCGACCTTCGCATGTATGCTCTTCACCGTGCCTGAGACAGTCGAGCTGATGGGCATCTCCATCTTCATGGCCTCCAGCGTGCAGACAGTATCCCCCTCAGAAACAGAATCGCCCACCGCAACCACGATAGAGAGAACCTTGCCCGGCATGGGGGCTCTGACGATCTGCCCCTCGCCGCTGACCGGCGCTGTCGCCACGGCCTCCGAGGCTGGTCTGGACTCAGCGGCCGGTTCTGACGCGGCGCTCGGCGCTGCAGGTATCACAGTCAGACCAGTGGCCTCCCTGAATTCCACTGTCTTGGGCTCGCCGTTGACGATCACCCGAACTGGCGAACTGGAGACATCCCCGAGCTCTACAACGAACTCTTTGCCGTTGACAGCTATCTCGTATCTGCTCACCACCGCCTCCACTATTGCATGGCCCTGAGTCGGCCATGGCCGCGCCAGGCCCCCGTGCCAGGCTCTATCGAAGCGACCATCACCACTTCGCCAACGATCTCCTCGTAGTAGTCGCCTTCCTGCTGCTCCTGCTCCTTTTGCAGGGCAATCGCCACCGCAATGGCCGCCGCCTCATCAGTCGCGGTCGCCACAGTCCCCTCAGTTGCGCCAGCATCGACGAGGGGGGTGGCCCGTTCACCTGCTTTGTCCCTGAAAATGCGATCCAGCAGGTAGATTGCCAGCATGATCACCATCAGGGTGAGGAACACCAGCCCCATGCCCAGGGCCGTCACTTTCAGCCCGAGCCGAAAGTTCTCAAGAACCATGAACTTTCCTCTCTACATAGTGTGCCGGGCGTGGTCCTGGGGTTCAGGCTCAGCGCCCACCTCGAACCCGGTAGGTGAGCCTCCACAGCGAATGACTCGGCTGGGGACGCACTGGTCGCTCAGGCACCGGCGCAATCGCGGCCTTGACCGGCCTGGTCGGAGCCGCCTGCGCGGGCTCCTCTACGGGAAAGATCCGGGGTTCCTCGATTGGTCTGATCTTGCCCTCACGTCGCAACTGCAGGAACTCGCGGGCCGGCCCAGGAAAGAGCGCGTAAGAGAGGACGTCCTCCTCGCTCTCCGCAAGGTCGCCGATCTCTTCCTTGGCCCTCTCGAAGCCTGGCTCGATCAGGTCGGCGGGCCGGCAGGTGATGGGTTCCTCTTCGCCAATGGCCAGGGCCATCAGCTCGGGATTGATTGGCGCGGGCGGACGACCATATAGCCCACGGCAATAGTCCTTGACTTCCTGGGGGATGATCTTGTAGCGCTCGCCCATGAGCACGTTGAGCACAGCCTGAGTACCCACGATCTGGCTGGTGGGCGTGACCAGCGGTGGATAGCCCATGTCTTTGCGCGTGCGGGGCAGCTCGGCCAACACCTCCTCCCAGCGATCCTCGGCGCCCTGCTGGCGAAGCTGGTTCACCAGATTGGAGAGCATGCCCCCGGGAATCTGGTACAGGAGCACCCTGATGTCGGCAGTCCCGAGACCAGTCTCGAATCTTGGAAGATGCTGGGCCCGAATCCCCGCAAAGTACTCTGCGATCTCGCTGAGCAAAGTCAGGTCCAGGCCAGTATCTCGCTCGGTGCCCTGGAAAGTGGCCACGATAGGCTCGGTGGGAGGCTGAGCCGTCCCCCCTCCTATCGCCGAGATGGCCGTGTCCACCACATCCACACCGGCGTCCGCCGCCTTGGTCAGTGCGGCCATGCCAAAACCGCTGGTGTTGTGGGTGTGGAACTGCACGGGCAGCCCAACTTCCTCCTTGAGACGCTTGACCAGATCATAAGCCACGTAAGGAGTGCAAAGGGCAGCCATATCCTTGACACAAATGGAGTCGGCCCCCATCTCCTTGAGTTCCTTGGCCATAGACACGAACGAATCGACATCGTGCACCGGGCTGAGCGTGTAGCAGATGGATGCTTGCACGTGGCCACCGCTCTCCTTGACACACTTCATGGCCCAGGCCATGTTGCGCGTGTCGTTGAGCGCATCGAACACGCGAAAGATGTCGATCCCATTTCTGGCCGCGTGCTGGACGAACTTTTCCACGATGTCGTCGGGATAGTGTCGGTACCCCAGGATGTTCTGAGCGCGCAACAGCATCTGGAACTTTGTGGTGGGAATCGCCTTTCTCAGCACGCGTATGCGCTCCCAGGGGTTCTCTTTCAGAAAGCGCATGGCCGAGTCGAAGGTGGCCCCCCCCCACATCTCCAACGAGTGATAGCCCACGGCTTCGAGCTTCTCCGCAATGGGAAGCATGGCTCCTGTTGACATGCGGGTGGCCAGCAGAGACTGGTGAGCGTCTCGCAGAATGGTATCGGTGATCCTTAGCGGATTCGAACTCATCTCAATCCTCACAATCGGTTCAGAGGGGAAGATTGCCGTGCTTCTTGGGCGGGTTGGTGTCGCGCTTGTTCTGGAGCATCTGCAGCGCGTTGATGAGCACGGCTCTGGTCTGGCTCGGCTCGATAACGTCGTCCACATAGCCGTGCGACGCAGCCACATAGGGATTGGCGAACTTTCCGCGATAGTCAGCTACGAGCTGGCCGCGCAACTCCTCGGGATCCTCCGCTGCGGCCAACTCCCTGCGATAGATGATGCCGACTGCACCTTCTGGACCCATGACCGCGATCTCTGCAGTGGGCCAGGCTACGCTAAAGTCACCACGCAGGCTCTTGGAGCTCATGACGATGTAGGCACCCCCGTAGGCCTTGCGCGCAATCACCGTGAGCTTGGGCACGGACGCCTCACAGTAGGCGAATATCAGCTTGGCACCATTCCGAATGATGCCCCCATGCTCTTGGGCCACGCCGGGCATGAACCCAGGAACATCCACCAAGGTCACGATGGGAATGTTGAATGCGTCCAAGAAGCGGACAAAACGCGCGCCCTTGATGGAGGCCTTGATATCAAGCACTCCGGCCAGCACGGCCGGCTGGTTGGCCACGATGCCCACCACAGCCCCATCAAGGCGGGCGAACCCGATGACCATGTTTCGCGCAAAGTGCTCTTGCACCTCAAAGAAGCTGCCCCGATCCATCACTCCCGCGATCACTTCCTTCATGTCATAAGGGATGTTCGGATTATCAGGAACGATCCAGTCCAGGGTCTCGTCTGCTCGGGCGGGATCATCGGTTGGAACTACTGCAGGAGCATCTTCCAGGTTGTTCTGGGGCAAATAGCTCATCAACTTGCGCACCGCCGCCAGGCAGGCGTCCTCGTCGTCGGTCGCAAAGTGGGCCACGCCGCTGAGGCTGTTGTGCGTCATAGCCCCGCCCAACTCCTCAAAGGAGACGTCCTCATGGGTGACGGCTTTGATCACCTGGGGACCGGTGATGAACATGTGGCTGGTCTCTTTGACCATGAAGACAAAGTCGGTCAAAGCAGGAGAATAGACTGCACCCCCAGCGCAGGGCCCCATGATAATCGATATCTGGGGCACCACGCCCGAGGCGAGCGTATTCCTGAGAAAGATGTCGCCATAGCCAGCCAAAGCCAGGATGCCCTCCTGAATGCGCGCACCTCCGGAATCATTGATGCCGACCACCGGCGCCCCGTTCTTGAGCGCCAAGTCTTGCACCTTGGTGATCTTGGCCGCATGCGCTTGTCCCAGAGAACCTCCCATCACGGTAAAGTCTTGAGCATAGACGTAGACCAGCCGGCCCTCGATCGTTCCGTAGCCGGTGACCACGCCATCACCCAGAGTCACCCGTCGTTCAAGGCCAAAATCGTGAACGTGATGGGTCACCAGCGCATCAAGCTCTTGAAAGCTGCCCTCGTCGAGAAGTTTGGCCAGCCGCTCGCGCGCCGTCATTTTGCCCTTGCTGTGTTGGCGCTCCACTGCACGGGCACCGCCGCCGAGCTTGGCCTCCCGCTTCCGGCGACGCAAGCTTTGGACGCTGCTATCGGGAGCCATGGCACCTCCTCAAGTCGCGTGGATGCAATCATCCACAGGGTTCCCATACCTCGAGTTGCACCCCGGCCTCGTCAAGCACGTCTCGCGCCAGTTCGTCGGGATAGCTGTTGGCACAGACGACTCGCCCAATGCCAGAGTTTATGATCATCTTGGCGCAGGTTATGCACGGTTGATGGGTGACGTAGATGGTGCCACCCTGCGTGGATACTCCATGCAAAGCAGCCTGGATGATGGCGTTCTGCTCTGCGTGCAGGCCCCGGCATATCTCTTGTCGCTCGCCCGACGGGATGTGCAGCTTCTCTCGGAGACAGCCCACCACATCGCAGTGTCGGAGACCACGGGGAGCTCCATTGTATCCCGTGGATAGAATGCGCTTGTCTCTCACGATCAGCGAACCCACGTGGCGACGCAGGCAGGTGGAGCGAGTGGCCACCTGACGGGCAATATCCATGAAATACTCATCCCATGACGGCCTCATCTCTTGAGCACCAGTTCCTCAAAGGCTGTGGCCGTCACCGGCATCACTTCCCGATAGATGCCCAGGACCGCCTCCGCGTACTGGCGGTGTTCCCACTGTGCTGCGGGATCGAGACGCTTCTGCAGCCAGTTCATGAGCGACCAGGCGTTCACCGTCCAGATGAACTCGGTGTAGGCGGAGGTCCCCAGTACACCACGGGCCTGCTCCCGCTTCCAGCCGGCAGCGAGAAGCTGCTCGTAGAGATCGAATGAGGCCTCCATGTGGCAGACATAGGCTTCGGTGTTCGCCAGCCCTTGCGGAACATAGTACTCGCGATCGGCAATGCAATAGCGCAACGACTTCTCGTTGAAGGTACAAATGCGGTGACGCATCCACTGGCGGGCTACGAAAAGCGGACACTTGACGAAAAACCGAAAGACAGCGTGCTCGAAGACGGTGTTGTGCCTGGGTTCACTGGACATGAGTCTGCGGAGCAATCGCACATCGGCCTCAGGACTGCGTGCCGTGGACTGGTAGCAGATGCGAGCGGCGCGAATGACCGCCGCATCGCCGCCCATCTGCTCCTCAAGTTGCACCCATCCTCTATCCAGGACCGCCTGTACCCTGCAATGAAAGGGCACTCGTTGCACGCCGACTCACCCCCCCAACTCAAACACCTACTGACACTCTTGGATGCGAGGTAGAGCGAGCGACCCGCCAAAAAGAGACCCCGCTCTGCCCTCGGACTGCGACCTCGACTGGCAGTCGAGATCCTGCTACAGAGCGCAACCAGGGCCTGGCTCAGGTCTATCCCATCATACCATGCTTCCCAGTGTCTGCCAATAACCTTGGGCGGAGACCATCGAAAAACGGTGACCAGTCGCCTATGGTCTCAGTCCGCGCCGCAGCACGAGGCGCTCGGGGGGCAGCCACGTGGCGTTTATTGTGGCCGACTCGGTTTTTGTAGGGGCGCACGGCCGTGCGTCCCTACGTTTCCAACCCATCTGTGCCTGCAGTTCTTGTTCCTGGAGGCTTTTTCGATACCCTCTGCCAATACCGTTGGCCTCGATCAGGTGGGGAGCGAAGGTCAGCGCCGTAGATTGTAACAGAAATCACAACTTGTGGCTAGTCCCGCCCACCGGGTCGTCGGCCCTCGAAGCCCGGCTTGAGTCTTTGGTAGCACATGTCCAGACGTTCGATAATCACCCGGGTGTCAGCAAGCACGGGCATAAAGTTGGTGTCCCCCGTCCACCGGGGCACGACGTGCATGTGAATGTGATCCCTGATACCGGCACCGGCGGAGGCACCAAGGTTCATGCCCAGGTTGAAGCCATCCGGTTGCATCTGATCCTGCAGCACCTCCAGGCACATGTTCAACACGGTCATCATCTCGGTCAAGGCCTCTGGCGATAGCTTGGTGGGCGTGTCCACATGTTGGTAGGGAGCAACCATGAGGTGGCCGTTGGTGTAGGGATAGCGGTTCATCATGACCAGGCAATGCTCTCCCCGAAACAGGATCAGGTTCTCTGAATCGCTCTCTGCGCGGGCCTTGTCGCAAAAGATGCAGCCCTCCGGCTTTTCGCCCACAACATACTCCATGCGCCACGGCGACCAGAGCCTTTTCATCATCGAGACTCCTGTCCCTTGCCCCAGATGAGACGGCAACGGTGAATACTCCGGTGAGAAACGGTCAAACCCATCTCATCGATGATCTCTTCTGGGCGGCCAGAGCCACCCATCCCACAGACCAAGTCCATATGAAGCTCATGCCAATTGCCGTCAGCGCAGGCATACCGGACATCATTGATCAGCCGGCGCAGGTCATAGTCCACCGTGCGGCGCTTCCTGATGCGCTGCCGCACGATGAAAGCTCGACCCAGAAGTTGGCTCACTGCAGCCCGCACTTGCTCCTCTCCCTGCCGCGCGCAGATGCGAACCCGATAGTGCGCCGCGCGCATCACAGATTGGAGCGCCGGCCCTCTCAAGGGAACCTCCAGAACCTGGGCGATGGTCAGCCCTGCCGGAGCCTGACCTACCACGGCCCTGGCAAACACCAACGGGGCCATGCGCTCGGCCAGGAAAACGTCGAGCGGTTCACACTCGCTGCTATAGCCAACCGGCAAAGGCGAGCCGAACTGCAACCGTTGGTGTGGGTTGTACCCCTGGCTGTAAGCCACGGGCACTCTGGCTCGGCGCAGCAGGCGCTCCCAAAGCCCCAGCATATCCAGCAGGGAAGCATAGCAGAGGGGTCCGTCTACGCCATATGTCACTCGCAGTCTCTGTACCACACGGCTTCGCATGGCTATGGACACCCCCACTCACCATCAGCCACACGAGCACGCTCCTGGGCAAAGGCCCTCAGAATCCCACAGCCACGACAATCGGCGCGACAATCGGGAGACGGGACGCCCGCCAAGGCCCGCTGATACTCTTCCCAGAGGAACTGGCGAGTGATGCCCGCGTCGATGTGATCCCAGGGCAATACCTCTTCATGCCCCCGCTCCCGGGCGGTGAAAAAGCTCGGGGCGATGCCGTCTTCTTCGAAGGCCTGTTGCCACAAGTCGGGACGGAAATGCTCGTTCCAGGCATCGAATCTCGCTCCCGCCTGCCAGGCGCGGAGTATGACCGGCCCCAGACGACGATCGCCACGGGCCAGGATGGCTTCGAGCCAGGTGCTATCCCAGTGCGACCAGCTCAAGTGGACCCCCCGTCGGCGCACTCCGCCTCGCAATAGAGCCTGCCGGTGCTCGATCGTCGCCTGCGACGCCAGCGGAACCCATTGAAAAGGAGTGTGCGGCTTGGGCACAAAAGTGGCCACACTGACGTTGAGTCGAACCCCACGGCGGCGAATGGCTCGCCCCTGAGCGCGGATCTCGCGGATCAGTCGCGCGATCTCGCCAATATCCTCGTCGGTTTCGGTCGGGAGTCCGATCATGAAATAGAGCTTGATTCGGTCCCACCCGCCCTCAAAGGCGGCCCCCGTGGCCCGCAACAGGTCGTCTTCGCTAGCCCCCTTGTTGATGGCATCGCGCAATCGCTGACTGCCCGCCTCCGGAGCAAACGTAAGGCCCGTCCTGCGCGTGGTCTGGATCATCTGAGCCAGACCCACCGAGAACGAGTCGATGCGCAATGAAGGCAGCGACACCGACACCCCATCGGGACCGTGCCGCCTCGTGACCTGCGAGACGATCTCGGTGATGCCGCTATGATCGCTGCTGCTCAGGGAGAGCAACCCCACCTGGGAATAGCCTGTGGCTGCAATCAACTCCTCAACGGCCTGAACCGTCTCCTCCACGGGGCGCTCGCGGACCGGGCGATAGATCATGCCTGCCTGGCAAAACCGACATCCCCGGCTGCATCCCCTCTGTATCTCCACCATCCCGCGATCGTGAACAACCCGCATGGTGGGAACGACAGGTTTCGTCGGTGGTGGCACGAGCCTGGGCACGATTCGCTTGCGCACCCGCCTCGGCACCTCTCCGGTCAAGGGTTCGAGGGCCGAGAGGGTGCCATCATTTCTGTAGACGGGGTGGTACAGGCTCGGAACATAGATGCCCGGGATGCGAGCCAGATGAAGCAGCAGGTCTCGTCGAGCCCGCGTCGTCCGCGACCTGGAACCCTCTTTCCAATCGCGCACGCATTCCAGCAGCTCGATCAGCACCTCCTCCCCCTCGCCGATCACAAAGAGATCGAAAAAGTCCGCCATTGGCTCCGGGTTGTAGGCGCAGCTTCCGCCAGCGATGACCAGAGGCATCTCGGGACCTCGTTCGCGGGCCTGCACCGGGATGCCGCCCAGGTCCAGCATGTTGAGCACATTGCTGAAGTTGAGCTCGTGCTGCAGGCTGAAACCGACCACATCGAATTCCCTCAACGCATGTCGGGTCTCCAGGGAGAAGAGGGGAACACCAGCGGCTCTCATGGCCTCTTCCATGTCAACCCAGGGGGCATAGACCCGCTCTACGAGGAGATCCTTACGCTGATTGACCAGCTCGTAGAGGATCATCAAGCCCAGGTTCGACATCCCAATCTCGTAGGCGTCGGGAAAGGCCAGGGCCAGCCTGACCCGCACGCTATCCCAGTCTTTGACGATGCTATTCCATTCCTGCCCCACATAGCGAGCCGGCTTCGACACGCGAGCCAGCAATCGCTGCAGAGATGCCACAGATACCTGCACTCTCTTCTCCTACATAACGGTCAGACTAGTATAGCCCGACTCAGCCCTGCAGCAAAAAGGAGTGCATGATCTCGTTCGCGCGCTCGCTGCTCCCCTGCGGGTTCGCCGATTCACCCTGGTCGTGCGCGAGGGGGCCGCCATTCTTGGTATTGGTCACCCTCAGATGCTGTCATGTGGGTGCCAACACAGCTTGGTGGCCAACGTGCGGCGGCAACGAGGTCTGCTTCGTGTAGAGAGCGAGCATACATGCCGTCATCAGGCGTCCAGTCTCAACCGTGAGCTGCCGTTGGGTCATGGCTCGCCGAGCCGGTGGGCAATGCGCTGAAGCAGCTTTGCTGCACTCACCATCAAGGGGATCTCGAGAAGGGGCCCAATAACCGTCGCCAAGGCCGCGCCCGACCCTATGCCGAACAACACCATGGCTGTGCCAATGGCCACCTCGAATTGTGAGCTTGAGCTGATCATGATGGTCATGGCGGTATCCTCGTAGGTGAAGCGCAGCAGGCGGCAGACGGTGAATGCAAGAGTCATCATCGTCGTGTAGTGGATCAGGTTGGGCACCATCAGGCGCAACGCAAGGAGGGGATTGTGCAAGATCACCTGGCCCTGCAGGGAGAACATGATCAGCATTGTTGCCAACAATGCCACCGCGCTGACGTTGCTCGCGATTCCCAAGAAACGCTCCTCGAACCATTCCTCCCCTCTCGTCCGCGATAGCCAACGGCGAGCGAGTTGACCTGTCAGGAGGGGCAATCCCACGAAAAAGATTGAACTAAGCAGGATCAGAATGAATGGCACCGGCACCCCGCCTGCGCCCAGGTAAAAGGTGCCCGTGGGACTGTATAGAACCAGTGTAGTGATCGCGTTAATCGCTGTGACCACCACTCCTTGAACCAGATTCCCTCGGGCAAAGTAGATCCAGAAAAGCACCATGACGGTGCAAGGCGCCAGACCAAGCAAGATGAGCCCCGCTCTGTACTCTGGTTCGGGTACGAATATGCGCGCCAGAAGCCACATGAGGGGTGGTGCAATGACCCAGTTGGCTACCAGGGTGACGATGGTGGGCCGCACGTTGCTGGCCGCCTTCTTGAGCTCCTCCAGTTTGACTCGCGCCATGGGCGGAAGCATGACCAGAAACATGGCGGCAGCCAAAGGGAGTGAGACGCCCTGCCAACTCACTCGCTGGATGGTCGTCGCGACGTGAGGGAGCGTCTTGCCAACAAGCAGGCCTCCTACGCCGGCCAAGATGATCCAAAGATAGATATACTTCTCGAACCATCCCAGAGCCGGATTGTCCAAGTGTGCGTTGTTGTTCGTCTCAGCCATGAGTGAGCTCCTTCTTGATGTGATGATGTGATCGGGTAGACACGCGTGGATTGTGTAGGTTCTCCCACCGGTACTTTAACACATGTTAAACTATTACCCCGCAGAAAAGGGATGGCCATGAGCTTGCCATCCCTTGTGTAGCTCTGCCCTAACCCTCAACAGTAGCCTTGGCTCTTGGCCCACACGAGAGCACACGGGGCTGAATTCGGCTGGCATCCAACAGATGTCTCAGCTCCCGGTCCAACTGTACCAGCGCCTGCCGGTCTATCGAGTAGTAGATCCACCGTGCATCGTCGGGATCGCGTTCGCTTCGAACCAACCCGACCTGGCGCAGGACGCGCATATGGTGTGAGATCAAGCTGAGCGACAGGCCAAGCCGCTGGGCGATCTCGCAATTGCACTGAACACCCTCCATGAGCATGTCGAACACGCTCAAGCGCGTCGGCTCAGCGAGGGCTTTGAGCATTCTGCCCAGGCCCTTTTTCCTTGTAGTACCACTTTCGTGGAGGGATGATTCAGCCGGGCGAGTCGAACACTTTAACATGCATTGAATTATATGCAGTATCTGGCCCCTGTCAAATCATCTCCCCGATGCGGTTTCACACTGGGCCGTACTGTTTGGGAGGTGAAGGGTAGCGTCCCTCAGATGCGAGCAAGTCTACTCCAGCACACTTCTAGGGCCAACCAACCCCTTGGAGACTTGCTTGTGGAGAGCGGCATCTCATTTCTTGGCCCCGCCTGGCTTGCCCATCGTTCAAGCGTTAGTGGTGCGCCAGTCGCGCGCTCGGTTGACGCTGGGCGACACTTGTGGCATAAAACGGGTGTGGCGGAGAATGCGCTCTGGTGGGGGGCTTGGTGCTGCCGCAGGAGACCGGGAAGTGGCGGGAATGAGGCGAATCGCGGTGCTGACCAGCGGGGGCGACGCCCCTGGCATGAATGCAGCCATTCGGGCAGTGGTGCGCACGGGGGTCGAAGGCGGGTTTGAAGTCTTCGGAGTGCGCGATGGCTATCAGGGCCTGATCGCCGGCGATTTCTGCTACCTTTCTCGTCGCGATGTGGGCGGCATCATGCACCTGGGGGGCACCTTCTTGGGAAGCTCGCGCTGTGAGGCGTTTCGCACCCCAGAGACCCAGCGAAAGGCCCTCGACAATCTCAGTCGTCAGGACATTGAGGCGCTCGTGATCATCGGCGGCAATGGGTCACAGACCGGGGCGTATGCCCTGTGGCAGAAGGGCTATCCTGTGGTCGGCGTCCCCTCGACGGTTGACAACGACCTGGAGGGCACCGACGTGACCATCGGCGTCGATACGGCCATCAATGTGGCCCTGGAAGCCATCGACAGACTGAAGGTGACTGCCGCCTCACATCGACGGGCTTTCCTGGTGGAGGTGATGGGCAGGGAATGTGGGTACGTGGCTCTCATGGCTGCCATTGCCGGCGGGGCTGAGGTAGTGGTCATTCCCGAGCACGAGATCTCGCCCGAGGAGGTGGCTCGCGAACTGCGAGCCGCATACGATCGGGGCAAGAACCATTCCTTGGTCGTTGTGGCCGAGGGGGCCAAGAACAATGCCAGCAAGCTGGTCGCCTACTTCTCGGGCGATCCGGATGCGATCGGCTTTCATCTGCGCGCCACCATCCTGGGACACGTGCAGCGGGGCGCCAACCCAACTGCCGCCGACCGTCTTTTGGCGACACGTCTGGGGGCGGCGGCTGTGCGGGCGCTCCTTCGGGGAGAACAGGGCATCCTGGTGGGCTTTCGAGGCAGTCACCTGGTGACCACGCCGCTTGGCGAGGTCGTGGCCCGGCAAAAGCCACTCAACCTGGAGCTGTTCGAACTGGCCCGTATCATGGCTCAATGATTCCCTTCCGGCCGCTCGACAGAGGAACCGTCCATTTGGAGACAACATGCCCACGACCCAGCCTCTCACGCAAATGCACATCTATACAGACGGTGGGTGTGATCCCAATCCCGGCCCCGGAGGATGGGGCGCAGTGCTCATTGCTGGCAGCCAAACCAAGGAGATAAGCGGTGCAGCCGCGCGGACGACTAGCAATCGCATGGAGCTGACGGCAGCCATTGAAGCCTTGCGCATATTGCAGCGCTCCTGTGCAGTGGTGCTGCATACCGATTCACAGTACCTGTACAGGGGGATCACCCAGTGGTTGCCCGCGTGGCAGAGGCGGGGTTGGCGCAGGGCCAACGGGCGTCCAGTTAAGAACCTCGATCTCTGGCAGGACCTGGTGTGCGAGGTGGGACGACATCGAATCGACTGGCGTTGGGTGAAGGGGCACAGCGGCAATCGCTACAATGAGCGAGCCGACCGTCTGGCTACAGAGGCTCGGCAAGGGCTGCTGGCCCGATCCATGCCGGGGAACGTCAGGAGAGGATCGGCGATTGACCACGGCTTCTTGCCACGCGTAGATATCTTTGTGCGAGCGTGTGCTCTGGGAGCGCCCGGGCCAGGTGGCTATGCGGCCATCCTGGTATACGCCAACGACGAGGAGAGAGATGTGTCTGGAGCCTCTCGCCTGGCCACCAGCAACGTCATGGAGCTGCGGGCGGCGGTTGCCGGCCTGCAGGCGCTTGAGCAGCCTTCCAGGGTGACCTTGCACACAGGTTCGAGGTATGTGCTGGAGGGGGCGACCCGCTGGTTGGCCGAGTGGGAGCGCCGCGACTGGCATGCAAAGGACGGCAAGCCGGTCAAGAACAAGGAGATCTGGCTGGAACTTGCGCGCGCCATGGCAGACCACGACGTGATCTGGGAGCCACTCTCTGGAAGGAGCGACCGGCATGGCCAGCGCGCCGCCAAGCTGGCGCGGGCGCGAGCGAAAAGGATGGAGCCGAGCCGGTCCACATGAGGGGCTCGATTGCCCATTGCGCCCGGCAGAAAGAAGGGATTCGATGGCCAATCTGATCACCGTGTTGCGCTTTCCTTTGCTGATCATCGTTGTTCTTTTGCTCTACGCGGCAAACCCACTGGCTCGGTTGGTCGCCGCCTTTCTGATAGTTCTGCTCATTGGGATGGACAGCATCGACGGCATGGTAGCACGCGCCCGCAAGGAGGAGTCGTTGATGGGAAGCGTGCTGGACATCATGGCTGACCGTGCTGTGGAGCTGGTACTGTGGGTATGCTACGCTCATTTAGGCCTGATTCCTGTGGCCATACCCATCATATATGTCCTGCGGAGCACCGTGGTTGACTCGCTCCGGAGCGTGCACGTGAGCGCTGGCACGGCACCCTTCAATGCCATGCGCACCAGGCTGGGCAAGTTCCTCGTGGCAAGTCCCGAAATGCGCACAGGATATGCGGTCAACAAATTGGTCTCCTTTGCCGGGCTGGCACTCACCCATTCCCTTGAGGCGTACGCGGCACAGGGAATGATTGCTCTCGACGTGGTCCGGTCGAGTTCCTTGATCTTTAACATCACCAGTTGGATCGCGGTTTCGTTCTGCCTGGTGCGGGGCGCGCCGGTCATCATCGAGGCCATACCCCTGCCAGGGAGGCATAGGGAGTCGGACCAGCACTCATCCGCGAGGTGTGATGAAGTACCAGACTGATCCTGGGAGTCCCCCCTTTGTGCTGCTGGCCATAGTCCTGGCGCGCATCCTTCCCAGGCGTTTCGGGTATTGGGTAGCTCGCAAGGTGTCCAAGCGGATGTCCCAGCGGCGTAGCCAGATGTTTCGGACGCTCAGGGCCAACCTGGCGCACGTTGTGGGACCTGCAATCGGTGACGGAGACCTCGACGCGCTGACCGAGAGTGCTCTGTATCACGCTGGTTGCACCTACGTGGACATGTTTCGCGCAACTGTAGACGACTATCGAAGCGGTCGTGTCCAAGTGAGGGTGGATCCAGAGGAGTGGGCCCTGGCCAAGCAGGCTATGCTGGATGAGCGTGGAACAGTCCTAGTGGGTGCCCATATGAGCAACTTTGACCTGGCGGCTCAGTGGTTCGCGGCGCAAGGCATTGAGATACAAGCCCTTAGCCTGGCCAGGCCCACCAGTGGCACGCGGGTGATCAATTGGCTTCGCCGACGACGGGGAATTGTGGTGACTCCCATCGACGTCTCTTCTCTGCGCATGGCCGTTGCCCGGTTGAGGCGCGGCGGCGTAGTGCTCACTGGGGTCGATCGTCCCATTTGCGAGGATGACGAGCCCGTCCTCTTCTTTGGGGCATCCGCACGTCTGCCCGTGGGGCACATTCGGCTGGCTATGCAGACAGAGTCACGGGTGTTGGTGGCCTGCTGTGTGCAGGAGCCCGACGGGCAGTATGGCATACGCTTGTCTGCCCCGTTGGAGATGGAAAGGACCGACGATCAGGTCGGGGACATCGGCCACAACTGCCGACGGGTACTGGCCGTCCTGGAGGAGATCATCCGCCAGGCCCCCGACCAGTGGCTGATGTTCCCCCCCGTCTGGCCAGAGGATGATGCTGGCTAACTCGGGTTCAGGGTCCTGGAGGCATCGCGCAGGTGCCACAGGGCATCCTCGAAGCTGGTGGCGGCTTCGGCCATCTCCAGGATCTGTTCTGCTCTCGCGCAGAGCTCTTCCGCTTCGGCCATCTCGGCCGACAGGCCGCCCTCCCTCAGCTCATCCACCTGGCGTCTCGCCCGTCCCAGGTCGGCAGTCATCGAGCGTCTTTCCTCGTCCAATCGACGCAAGGCGGTGTCCATCTGGCGTTCTATGCGAGCATACAACTGCTCCGCCCTCACCGCCGCACTGACGCCACGCTGGATCTGATCGACTGCCGTGGCAAGAGTGGGTGCAGCCCGGCTCTCTCGCTCCAACCTTATGGCCTGCTCCCAAGCGCGCTCCGCCTGATCTGTGGACCAGGCGATCCGTGGCCAGTGGCTCTGATTCCGCACATCTCGTATCCTATTGCGAGCGTTGCGAGTGACTTGAGCGCACTTGCGGTATTCCTTGTCGAGGTCATCCAGTTCGTGGCGTCCTTCAACGATCTGGAGCCGGGCAGTTTCGATCCGTTGCTCCAGAGCTGTCGCCCGACGCCCAACGATCTCGCGCAGGGTCAGAGGATCATCTCTTCCCCCTTCACCCTCTGCGTGCCAGGCCTCCGAGTCGAGAACTAGCTGGTCGATATCCTCCTCTGGGCCGGGGGACTGGTGTGGATCCAGTTTGTTGAGGCGTGCCCACGCGCGCTCGATGCGACGCGACGCCTCCTTCACTGCGGCGCTGTAGTGCTTCAGGCTGTTTTCATGTTCGGCGAGGAGATCCTCTAGCTGCCTCCTCATGAAAGGCAGCCATTCGCTTGTCGCCTCATCATAGTTCACTTGACCCGGATCGCTCAGCCTGGCAACCTGGCTTCGGAAGGACCGTTCCAGTGTCTGGAACCGCTCCTGCAGTTCGGGGAGCATATGCCTGGTTTGCTCTCTTATCGCAGGCATGGTTTGCGAGGAGATCTCTGCCAAGGCACACTCCAAGTCGTCACCCAGAGTCTCGATACGCTGACGCTCGTTGTCCAGCCCAGCCGCGAGATTCTCGGCCGCCTCCACGCACGCGTCCGCATGGGAGAGAATCTCCACGAGTGTGCCAACCTCCGATTGTCGAAGGCGGCGTTGCAGACGCACGTCTGGCGGAATCCTCTCCAGGTCCGCCTCCGCTTGGTCCAGCTTGTCCATCGCCTGAGCCACTTCGTCCGCCAGCCCTGCCTCCCAGTGGCGAGCGTAGATCTGCAGTCCATCGCGCAGGCGATCTATTCGGCTGCGCAGATCGGCAAGGACTTGGGAACTCAGCTCCTCCAGCAGGCCGCGTATCCGTGCTGCTCCTTCTGGCAATGCATGGATGGCTTCCTGAGCCCGGGCCAGGTGCTGTCTGGCGGTTTCGGCAATAGAGATAGATGCCTCGTAGCTCTGCTCGGTGCCCAAGCCTCGTAGACGCTCGGATTCCAGGTAGGCCTGAGCGGATCTTTCGATGAGAGTGTAGCTTTGGTCAAAGTCGAGCCAAGAGTCCTGGTGCATCAGTTCCTCGCAGGCGGCTTGGGCCTGGGCCAGGGCCTGTACGTTGCCCGCAACCGCCTCTTTGCTGCGCACCATCACCTGATCCAGGACGTCCAACCAGTCCATCAGTGACTCTACCCGGGGCTGGAGGACTGCAGCTTCCTCCCTGGCATGTTGGTAGGCGTCTAGCGTGCCACGCTGCACCACTCTGGGCAAACGAGAGGCGTCGAGCTGCAGTTGAGACAACTGCCTTTCCAGCAAGGGCTCTGTCGCGCCTCGCAGCTTGAGTCCCTCCCACCGCTCCTGGGCCAGGGCTATGCTACTCAGCACGCGGGTGATAAGGCTCTGTGCGTGACGACGCTGGTCCACTGCTCGATCGAGGTAGTTCCTTATCTCCTCTATCGTCGGTCTGACCATGTTGAGCAGCTGATCGACCTCCTGGACCACAAGGGGCATTTCGGCCTGGCCGGCCTGGGAGAGGGCGTCAAGGGCTTGTTCGATCTCCGACGCGGTCATACCCAGTCGCTGAGAGATCTCCTTCAATCCCAAGGTGCCGGCCTCTTCCTCGGCTTCAAGGATAGCTGTCAATCTCCTCGTCTCCGCCCGTGTCTCGTTCAACGAGGCCCGCACACGGGTGGGGATTCGATGGACGATCCGCTGCTGCTCTCGTAGACTGGCCAGCACCTGGTCTCCCTCGCCGAGCATACGCGACAGGGTGTTGGCCCCACGGCAGGCTTTGAGGGCTCTCAGGAGCGGCAGCCAGGAACGCAGACAGAGGATCTCGATCAGCTTCAAGTCAGTTGCCGTGTAGCTGGCCGACCTCGGGCTCAGACGGGATCCCTCACCAATGATTGCTCGCACCTTGGCCAGGCCCTCCTGGGCCAGACGGTCCGTCTCTTGATACCGCCCGGGGCGCACTTGCTCTGGCCACACTGAAGCCTGCTCGTTGACCCCCTCCTGCAATCGTCGCAGCCGGGCGGACGCGGCCTCAGCCGAACGCCTGGGACCCCGCAACAGCCATTCGATGATCTGCAGAGCGATCCAGGGGCCGAGGCTGACGAGCAAGTAGATGTCCACAGCGGCCAAGAATAGGTGCAACCAGGTCACTTTTGCCCTCTCCTCTGCCAGAGAGTGTTGCAGAATTCGGACAACGTGCGTTTGCCGCCGCAACGGCGCTGCTGTGATATAGGCGGCAGACCAGTTATTTACTTTTTGTCCGTAGGACTATCAGTTTGTAGGGGCGGGGCCGCAGGTGCCGGCACAGCCGGCGCACCCCACCCCTACACCTGGCCCTTTTCGCAGCAGTCTCGCCACAGGGCAGGGCTACCAGTTGGTGAAGCTACCATCCTCACGATGCAGGTGGGGCAACTCGGCCATTCGAAATGGATATGCAGCCGCAGCTTCGCGGTCAAAGTCAATGCCCAGTCCCGGCTCTGTGGGAGGCAGGATATGGCCGTCCTCAAAGGCGGGCTGATTGGTGACCAGATCAGTCAGGGTCGTTCCCGGGATGCTGGGCTGTTCCTGCACCCCAAAGTTGGGAATAGCCAGGTTAAAGTGCACGCAGGCGGCCGTGGCCACCGGACCGAGGGGGTTGTGGACGGCAATGTCGATGTAATGTCCCTCGCACCAGCCGGCGATCTTTTTGCCCTCGGTCAGACCGCCCGCGATACAGAGATCGATGCGGGCATAGTCGATCAAGTCGTGGTCGATCAGCTCGCGAAAGTCCCACTTGCTGGCGAATTGCTCGCCGGCGGCGAGCGGCAGGTCGATCTTTTGGCGAAGCCTGTGGAAAGCCTGAGGGCTCTCCGACCGAATGGGGTCCTCTATGAAGAAGGGCCGGAAGGGGATCACCTCGCGACAGAACTGGATGGCATGGGCAGGCGAGAGGCGCGTGTGCACGTCGAAACAGAGCTCCACCTCGTCGCCCAAAGCTTCGCGGAGTGCACGGAACTGGGCAACGGCGCTGCGTATCGCAGCACCGGGCTCCAGCAGGCTGCCTTCCGTGGGAAGGCCCCACCGCAGGAATCTCCAACCTTCCGACGCTCGCCTTTGGGCATCGGCCACCAGTTGGTCAGTGTCGCCCGTGTGGCCGGGCCTCAGATGGCAGTAGCAGGCCACCTTGTCGCGCACCCTGCCTCCCAGAAGGTCATAGACCGGCACGCCCAAGGACTTGCCCTTGATGTCCCACAAGGCGATGTCGATGGCGGCGATGGCGCTCCCAAGAACCTTGCCGTGAGGGAAAAAGCCGCCGCGCGAGAGGAGCTGCCAGAGGTGCTCGATGCGCCTGGCGTCTTGGCCGATGAGCAGCGGCCTGAAGTGATCGATGGCCCCCATCACCGCGAGTTCGCGCCCAGTGAGACCAGACTCGCCCACGCCATACAGTCCTTCGTCGGTGTCCACCACCACGAAGAGGAAGTTGCGGTGTCCGCCCCACACCGGATAGCAGGTGACATCTGTGATCTGCATTTGTCTCTCCTGCGAGCAAAGTGAAGGCTGCCCACAGTCTAAGCGAGGGAGCATAGGGTGTCAAGTGGACCAGGCATCTGGCGTCTCCTGCAGCCTCCCCGTTGGCGAGATCGCCGGGCCAGCACTCCTCCGAGTTGCCATTTCCCAAACCCTCGTGTACAATCCGTTGCTGGCGCGTGCCTGCCACGTGGCCCAACAGCCTGGGAAAGAGGCTTCGGATGACTGATTGGTACCAACTAGAGCGAGATGTGGTGCTCCAACAGTTACACTCGCGCGTCGAGGGGTTGACCCCGGAGGAGGCTGCCGACGGCCTGCAGAGCTTTGGGCCAAACCAGTTGGAGGAACGTCGTCTGCGCAGCCCGCTGTCGGTACTGGCCGGCCAGTTCACCGAAGTCATGGTCCTGGTGTTGCTGGTGGCAGCCATCATCTCCTTCGCCATCGGCGAGACCACCGACGGCATCATGATCCTCATCATCGTCATCTTGAACGCCCTCCTGGGCTTCACCCAGGAGTACCGGGCCGAACGGGCCATGGCGGCCCTGAAACGGTTGTCGGTGCCTTCGGTCAAGGTGCGGCGAGGTGGCCAGGTTCGCGAGATTGACGCCACCCAATTGGTGCCAGGGGACGTGATCCTGGTTGAGGCCGGCTCCAGGATTCCGGCAGATGCACGCGTGCTGGAATCGATAAACCTGCGATGCGAAGAGGCGGCTCTCACCGGCGAGTCTGTGCCTGTGGACAAGATCGTAAAACCACTTCCCGGTGAGAACATCCCCTTGGGCGACCGACTCAACATGGTCTTTACCGGTACGGTGGTCACCTATGGTCGAGGCAGTGCGGTTGTGGTGACCACGGGGATGCAGACCGAACTGGGCAACATCGCCGACCTGTTGCAGACCATCACCGAGGAGAGAACCCCGCTGCAACGGCGCATGGCCGAGCTGGGCAAGTGGCTGGCCATCGGTGCCCTGCTCGTCTGTGGCATCGTCTTTAGCGTGGGGATCTGGCGCGGCGGTGATACTACTGAGATGTTTCTGATAGCTGTCAGCCTAGCAGTCGCCGCCGTCCCGGAGGGTCTTCCGGCCGTCGTCACCATCAGTTTGGCCCTGGGTGCCCAGCGCATGGTGCGACGTAATGCCTTGATCCGAAAACTGCCTGCCGTGGAGACGCTGGGATCGGTGACCACCATTTGCTCTGACAAGACGGGCACGTTGACCGAGAACCGTATGACTGTGACCATTCTCAACGTGGTGGGAGAGTCACTGGAGTTAGTCCAGCAGCTCCGCCGCACGGAGGGGCCGATCATCAGACCGGACGAGGCTCCTTTGGGTCGTCCCGAGCCGAGCTTTGCCCTGCTACTGGCCGGGGGAGCCCTGTGCAACGATGCCACCCTGGAGCCCGACGAGGATGGCAGTGGGGGCTATCATGCCCTGGGAGACCCAACCGAGGGAGCTTTGGTCGTCGCTGCAGCTCGCCTGGGGCTGTGGAAAGAGCAACTCGAGAAGATGATGCCCCGCGTGGCCGAGGTACCCTTCACTTCCGAGCGCAAGCGCATGACCACGGTGCACAAGTTGCCCGATGACGGCGAGTTCACTTCTGATGACGCCATCGGTTCCTTGCGCGCCCATCTGCCCTCATCTCCTCACGTGGTCTTTACCAAGGGATCGGTCGATGGACTGCTGCAGATTTGCACCCAGGTGTGGACACAGAAGGCCCTAGCCCCGCTGGACAGCAATTGGCGCAGCCGGATCGCATCGGCCAACGACGGCCTGGCCAATGATGGCGTGCGCGTGCTGGGCGTTGCTTTCAGACCGCTCGATACGCCGCCCGCTGACGGCGATGAGAACACTCTGGAACGCGATCTGGTCTTCGTTGGGCTGGCCGGCATGATCGATCCGCCCAGGCCCGAAGTGCGTCAGGCGGTGGCCCAATGCCGCACCGCTGGCATTCGGGTGGTGATGATCACCGGCGACCACCCGCTTACAGCTCTTCACGTTGCTCGCGAGCTGGAGATCGTGCCGGAAAGCGCCACTGGCTCTTCGGTGGTCAGCGGGCAGCAACTGGCCGTCATGACCGTCGATGATCTGGAGGCGGTTGTGGAAGACGTGCCGGTCTATGCCCGCGTAAGCCCGGAACACAAGGTCAAGATCGTCGAGGCGCTCAAGCGCAGGGGACACTTCGTGGCCATGACCGGCGACGGGGTCAACGATGCTCCAGCGCTCAAGCGCGCCGACATCGGAGTGGCCATGGGCATCACCGGCACAGACGTGAGCAAAGAGGCCGCCGACATGGTGTTGCTGGATGACAACTTTGCCACCATCGTGCACGCCATCGAGGAGGGGCGCACCATATATGAGAACATCCGCAAGTTCGTGCGCTACATCATCTCTAGCAACATCGGCGAGGTCTTTATCATGCTGATGGCTCCGTTGTTGGGGATGCCCATCCCCCTCACTGCCATTCAACTCTTGTGGATCAACCTGGTCACCGATGGCTTGCCTGCCCTTGCTCTGGGGGTCGAGCGAGCCGACCCGGATACCATGAAAAGGCCACCACATGCCCCTGGCGAAAGCATACTCGCCCGCGGCCTGGGAACCTACCTGCTCTGGGTGGGCCTGCTGCTGGGAGCCGTCTGCCTGGCAGCCGAGTACTTTGCCCGCGCCCTGGGCGAAGGGACCTGGCAGACGATGGTCTTCACCACCTTGGGTCTCTCTCAAATGGGGAATGCGCTGGCTGTTCGCTCTGATAGGGAATCGCTTTTCAAGCTCGGCTTGCTATCCAACAAGTTCCTCCTGGGTGCGGTGCTATTGACCTTGCTCCTGCAAATGGCCGTCATCTATCTTCCCTTCTTGCAGCGCATCTTTGACACGACTCCGCTCGACTGGCGAGAACTGTCTATCAGCCTCGCTCTGAGCACGGTGGTCTTTGTCGCCGTCGAGATATCCAAATGGATAAAAAGACGACGCGAGCGTGTCTGGGCCTAGGGGGATCGGCTTGAGCCGCCCGTGTTCGCAAGAGGTTTACTCTTGGAATGAACGTGACCGTGAAACTCTCGCAGATGAGGCCTGACGACCTGCCATCGGTGCTGGCGCTGGTGCGAGCATCGGGAGACGTGCGCCATCTGAGCATCGACGAACTCCACCGTCGCAGCTTTGGAGATCCTTCTAGCTCTCAAGACTTGCGTCTGGTTGCCCGGGTCGGAGGCGAGGTCGTGGGGTTCTGCATTGCCTGCATCCTAAAAGGGCGCGGCATCATCAAGCTGTTCGGGGTCCACGAGGCACAGCGGCGCAAGGGCGTGGCCACTGCCCTCTTTGACGAGCTTGAAACCCGGTTGCGCAGTCGAGGCATCGCCGAGGTGGCCGCAGAAGGAGTGGGACCGAACTACTTTCTCCCGGGGGTCGAGTTGAGCCACACGGACATCATCGCCTTCCTGATGCATCGTGGCTACGAGACAGATCGCGAGGCCCGGGTGGACCTGGAGGTCGATCTTGAGCGCACCGACCTGGACACCACCCAAGACGAAGGGCGCCTGAGAGCCGAGGGTATCATCCTCCGACGCGCGCGCCCCGGCGAGGTCGAGGCCACGGCGGCCTTTGCCTTGGAGGGCTTTAGTGCCGTCTGGCAAGCTGAGGTGGCTCATTCGGCCGACTTTAGCCCACCGCCCCTGTTCGTGGCCCTCGAAAGTGAGCGCATAGTGGGCTTTGCCGCTTACGATGTGGACGGCACGGGCCGGTTGGGCCCCATGGCAGTCGATCCCGGTTATCGGCGCAGGGGCCTCGGGACGGCACTGCTCAAGATGTGCCTGCGCAGCATCCGTGACAACGGGTACCCTCGATCGGAAATCGGCTGGGTTGGTCCCATCGGCTTCTACGCCCGGGCGGTCAACGCCCGCATCCATCGGGCGTACTGGACCTTCAGCAAGTCGCTTGGGGAGTGAGCGGTTCCGTCGAGGTGGCCCACAGAGAGCGTGCACCGTTTGCGTCAGAACAGCACCGCGGTTCTGCTCGACCGGGCAACCCGCACCAATATGCCACGAGATCGCCACACCTAGCCAAGCGCAGGAAGCTCAAAGAAGAAGGTGCTGCCTACTCCTATTTCTGATTCGACCCACACGCGCCCGCCATAGCGCTCGGTGATTCCCTTCACGATAGATAAGCCCAGGCCAGTGCCGTGCCGAGAGAGGGCCTTGGCTTCCCTGGTGCGATAGAATGCGTCAAAGATGCGCTCCACGTCCTCGGGACTGATGCCGATCCCGGTGTCCTGCACTGAGCCGCGCACCACGCCGTTCTCACCTTGAAGAGTGATGGCGATCTTGCCGCCTTCGGGTGTGTACTTGACCGCGTTGCTGATGAGGTTGGTCCATACTTGCTTAACATGGTCCTCGTCGGCCCGTACCAGCCCTACCCCGGGTGCCACGTCCACGCTCAACGACAGTGACTTGTCCTGGATGCCAGCCTGCACCATGTCCAGCACATCGCGCAGGCTCTTGGCTACGTCAGCGGATTCTGCCATCACGTCTTTCTTGACCTCCTCGAGCCTTGCAAGATCGAGCAGGTCGCTGATGAGTTCCAACTGATCTCTCGCCCGCACCTCGGCCTTCCCAATGATCTCCCCAAGCCGGTCTTCAGACACGTAGCCGTCGAGGATGAGTCGAAGGTAGCTCTGAATGGCCGCAACCGGCGCGCGAATCTCGTGAGCGACTACACGCACGAAGAAGGAGCGGGCGCGGTCAAGCTCTCGCAGGCGCTCGTTTAGCCTGGCTAGCTGCCCGGCCCTCGCCTCCAGGGTGAGATTGGCGTGGTACAGCTTGCCTTCCTCCTCGCGGAGCCGTTCCATGACGTCCGAAGCGAGGTAGGCCACCCCAAAGTTGGCCCCGGCCATGACCAGGCTCTCGGCAGTGATGTGGGCCGCCTCCCGATAGCGGGTTGCCACGCGGAATCCGGTCAGATTGTAGTGAGGGAGAACCCCGGCGCTCTCTGCCACAAGCAGGCCCACCCACAGTGTGGTAGCCACGCTCGCATAGAGGTAGCTGCCTCGCCTGGTCATGAGTACGCTGCCCACAACCACGACCATCACGTAGCCGGTGGCAAAATAGTTCTCAATGCCCCCAGAGTAATGTAGTAGCGTGGTCAGGGCCAGAAGGTCTGCAAGGATTTGGCCATGCATGAGGGCAGCATGGTACTCATAAGGTGCTCCACGGCTCACCAGCCGATGCTCCGCAACCGAGAATGCAAGGTTGTAGACAGCAATTGCGCCGACGGTACCCCAGAGGGAAGCCACGGGCAACACGTCGCCCAGCCGCCGACTGACAAGCAGAACCAAGACCGCGGCAACTCCCACGGCAGCCCAACGCACCTTGATCAGCCACCTGACTCGGTCGCTTAATTCGCGGCCCACCGGAATGCGCAGCAGCTCGCTCAAAGGAGCCACCCCCAAGCCAGCCGTAGGACGGCACCGGACTGCTTCATTCCCCAGCCTCAGGGCAAGTCAAACACCCTGTGTAGTGCCCTGATAGCAGTCTGGTAGTCCTCCTCCTTTATGACACACGAGACAGTGGATATCGAGGTGCTGACCGCCAGGATGTTCACGCCCGCATCAGCCAGGGCTCCAAAGGCCAGGCAGCAATGCCGGGGCGATTGCGAAAGTCGGGCCCAAAAACAGACACCAAGGCCACGTCACGGCACGCGCTGACCTTCTTCGCCCCCAGATCCAGAGCCACTGGCCGCAATGCAGCCAGCACCCGGTCACAATCTTGGCTGGAAACGCAGAACTGCACGTGTGAGTCATGGTTGAGATCAATGCTCTGCACGACAAACTGGGCACTGAGACGCTCCTCACCAAGGGCCCGAAAGACCGCTGAGACAATGCCAGGCCGGTCAGTAGCCGACATGACGCCCATCAGACAAAGACCATGAGACTGGAGAATCCCCCCTGCCTTGATCTTGTCTTTGCCCACCACCCTCAACCTCCCGCACGAGACTCCCCTTGCAGCTCGCAGTACGAGGATCCCTTTCGGGCGCCGGTCCTTCCGACTAGAGCAACGCCTTGACACGACGGAGCAGGTCGTCGGGCGTGATCGGTTTGGAGACAAAGTCGTCTATGTGGATATTCTCATCGGTTGGGAACAGCGCAGCATAGTCTCTGTTGGCGATCGATGTCACCATCAGAATGGGAATAACGAGGTGCTCAGGGTCGTTGGCCATTTCTTGGCTCATGTGGAGACCATCCAACACCGTTTCCATGATGACGTCGAGAATCACCAAGTCCGGCTGTTCCTCGCGCAGCTTGCGTAGCCCCTCGTCACCGTCGGCCGCGCTGATCACCTGGTACCCCGCCGGCTCCAGAACCATTCGGGTCACCTCTACAAAGTCAGGGTCGTCATCCACTACTAGTATCGTCCGGGCGGTCACGGTCGATTCCTCTGCGCTCTTCCGAGCAGTGATACCCACCGGATAGGCCACCCTGAGCGGAGGCGCTTCCTCTACAGCGAACGGACAGGCGCCACGTTCGATGTGATCCCAATACTCACCGGCAAAGTGAGCAAGACTACTTCGGACGGGAGCAACCAAGGCATCGCCCAGGGGACAGAACGTGTTCCCCTCAATGCCGTCGCACAGTGACTGCAAGCGTTCGGTGTCGCCCGGTTGGCCGCGGCCAGCCTCAATCCTCTCAAGTATGGCCAGGACGCGTTGCGAGCCGACCCGGCAGGGCGTGCAGCGCCCACACGATTCGTGGGCAAAGAACTTGGCGGTGCGACGTGCTACGTCCACCATGCACGTGTCTTGGTCAACGACCACGATGGCCCCTGTGCCCAGAGCAGAGCCCGCTGCGGCCAGGGACTCAAAGTCCATAGGAACGTCTATCTGATCGGCAGTGAGGAACGGTGTCGAGGCCCCTCCGGGGATGATCGCTTTGATGCGCTTGCCGCCCGGCACACCCCCAGCATATTCGTAGATGATCGTGCTCAAGGGCGTGCCCAAGGGAAGCTCGTACACTCCACGGCGATACACGCAGCCGCTAACACAGAATAGCTTGGGACCAGTGCTGTTCTCGGTGCCGATGGCGGCATACCAGTCGGCGCCATTGAGCACGATGTGAGGCACGTTGGCCAGAGTTTCCACGTTGTGTACCAGCGTTGGCTGGCCTAGATACCCGTACTGGGACGGATATGGGGGCTTGAGCCTGGGCTCCCCTCGGCGCCCTTCCAACGACTCGATCATCGCCGTCTCTTCGCCACATATGTAGGCGCCAGCTCCCCGATGGACGGTCATGTCCAGATCGAACCCGCTGTCCAGGATGTTCTTTCCCAGATACCCGTGCTGGTAGGCATCGGCAATGGCCTTCACCCAGCGCTTAACACCCAAGAAGAACTCGCCCCGGATGTAAACGAAGGCTCGCGTCGCGCCCACGGCGTAGGCAGCGATTATCCCGCCCTCGATCACCTGGTGAGGATCCTTCTCAACCAGAATACGATCTTTGAACGTGCCTGGCTCACCCTCGTCAGTGTTGACGCACAGGTACTTTTGCATATCCTCCTTGGGCATGAAACCCCATTTGAGACCGGCAGGGAAGCCCGCTCCTCCGCGACCACGGAGCTTGGAACTCTTGATTAGATCGATGAGCCCGTCTGGACTGTACTCACGCAGTGCCTCTTGGAGAGCGCGGTACCCGCCGTTGGCCAGGTACACGTCGATGCTCTCTGAGCGAGGCAAGCTGGCACGCTTGAGTAGAATAGGCTCGAACATCATCCTCCTCCACGCAACTCGTCCAAGATCATGTCCGCTTGGTCGAAGGTCAGGTTCTCATAGAGAGTGTCGTTGATGCGCATCACCGGTGAGGAGCCGCAAGAGGCAAGGCACTGCACTGTCAGCAGAGTGAACAGCCTGTCCGGCGTGGTCTCTCCTGGGTCGATGCCCAGCTTTCGCCTCAAGTAATCCACCAGGCTCTCGGCACCGCCCGCCAGGTGACAAGACAGTCCCTCGCACACCTGGATAGTATAGCGTCCCGTGGGCTCCCACTTGTACATCGAGTAGAAGCTGGCCGCCTCGTATACCTCTGTCGTGCTCATGCCCAGGCGCTCGCCGACACGCTCTATCGCTTCGGGCGACAGGTAGCCATATTGGTGCTCTGCCACGTAGAGTGCTGTGAGCAACATTGAACGCCTGGTCGGGTCTGGTTGTGTGAATCGTTGTGCAGCCATCTCTCTGCGTGTTTCCCTCCCTCAGGAAGTCCGTATCAATCCTGCAACGCAACTTAGCAGCGCTGAAGGTTCAAGTGGTTTGCTCATGAAGGCGTCAACACGTCCGCCTTTGTCGCTGGCAAGCAAGTCATCGTCTTCACGACTGACGATCGCCGAGACTATCAGCACGGGAATATCCCGCAGACGCGAATCAGACTGCATCTGCCGGCTCACGTCCCACCCATCCAGAGCATAGGAGATCATCACGTCCAACATGACCAAATCCGGGAGATCCTGTCGCATCATCTCCAAGCCCTCGCCAGCACTCCTGGCCGTACGCACGCGATAGCCATTGGCCGACAGTACGATGGTCACATAGTCCAGGAAGTCAGGGTCGTCGTCGATCACCAGGACGTGCTTCTGGCCGGCCACGATCCCCCTTTCGTACTCCTTGCCGGATACCTGGGTTACATCCCCACCACGGATCCAAGTCGCAGTATGCCTGACGGTATCACGTCCGGCGCAGCCAGGTGAGGAGGCGCCTCACGAATCTCTCCACTTGATACCCTTTGGCATTCAGGCCAGACCCCGTGATCCGTAGAGCCTGGCTTACCATCAGCTCCGAGCATCTCGGTCATTACAGCCCCCGGGGTTCTGTGCCGTCCCTTCATCTAAGGAGACGCCTCACCTCCTGCAGAAGCTGTCTTGGCCCGACCGGCTTGGACAGGAAGTTGTCCATCAAGTTATCATCAGTAGGAACCATGCCCAGGTATTCGGAGCCTGTGATAGAGCTGATCACCAGGATGGGCACGTCCCAAAGGTTGGGATCCGAGCGCATGCGCCGGCCGGCATCCCATCCGTCCAGAATGCCATCCATCATCACGTCAAGGATCACCAGGTCGGGTCCATCGACTGCCATCGCCTCCAGGGCTTCCTTGCCGCTGGCGGCACTGCAAGTACGGTACCCTGCCCGCTCGAGCACGATGCGGGTAACCTCGACGAAATCAGGATCATCATCCACGATGAGTATGGTGGGCGGGGAAGGCCGGGGCAGCACCCACTCATATCCATGTTTCAGGATGCGCAGCACATGACTGGTCTCGCAGCTCATAACCCCAGGAATCGTGGCTACCCGGTCGGTGAGGAAGGACATGAGATGCTCATCCGACTCAAACACCGCCTCAAGGACGATGTGATGCTCCCCAGTGACCCGGCACACGCTCATCACTTCGGGCATGTCGCATAGCAGCCGCCCAGCGTGCTCGATTTGCGCCAGCTCGACGGTAAGAGAGACCAGGGCATGAGTCTCATATCCAGCCACGGCAGGATCAGCGATGCCAACGATTCTCAGTACGCCGCTACTGAGCAACCGTTCGATGCGCTTTCGCACTGTGCCCTCCGAGATCCCCAGAACGCGCGCCATCTCAACGTTGGACCGCCTGCCATTCTCGCGGAGCAAATCGATGATCTGCCCGTCGATCTGATCCATGCTGGCCCCCCAGAATCCCGTGACCGAGCCTTTCCCAGTAGATTATACCACAAAGCACGAAAAGCGTCAAGAGGTCGCGATGTTCCGACGATATTCGTAATATCCTGCCGCTCAGTGGGACCACAGTTGAGCGCGCCGTGTCGAATCTTGCCTCGTCGCCCGGGCTGGCATGCCCAGGAATGTCAGAACACGTTCAACGGCAAAGCGGCGCGACTTGGGACCTTTGGCCCGGTCAGCCCCAGAACCCGCTCTGAGGTTTCTCTCCGCACCGCCCCCCCTTGCGTATCGCCTTTCTCTACCACGCGACCTGCGCCGATGCCTCTTCTCAGATCGCAGCACGTGGTAGCGCCCAGTTCTGGCCAGGGTTGCCACCGACCCAAACACCTGGGCCATGAGCCGATCGTAGGGCCGGAATCGGTTGGCAACCAGCACCAGTCGCCCGCGAGGCTCCAGAGCCCGGAATGCCTGGTGGATGAACGCCTCGGCCACTGCAGAGCTGGTCGCATGGCCGACGTGAAAGGGCGGATTGCTCACCACCAGGGTGAAGCCGCGACCAGGCACAGCAGCCAGGCCGTCTCCCAGCACCACCTGAGCGTTTGCTACCCGGTTCAGCGCCAGGCTCGCCCTTGCGCATTCGCAGGCAAGGAGATCCACATCCACCAGCGTGACCTGGCCCTCGACCGCCAGACTCGCTGCAAAGATGCCTATGATGCCATATCCACAGCCGAGGTCGAGCACAGTATCAGTAGCTCGAACATCAAGTACGTCCAGCAGCAGACGCGTGCCGGCATCGAGTCCGCGCCCGGCGAACACACCGGGACGAGTGCACACCGCATAGGCCCGGCCCCTGGCTTCGATCTGGAACTGTCTGTAGGTGCCATTGGCCATTCCAGGGACCCGGTAGATATCTGGCAGGCTGCCTTCCGAAGCAGCTCCCCTGGGAAAGGAGGCCACCCGATTGCCTCCCTTGTAGCCCAACACCGTCGCGGGGCCGAATAGCTTTGCGCAATCGTTGATCGCGCTCTTGATGCCCCCCTTGTTGGGCCCAGCCAGATAGAGCCGCCCGTCCTCTCGCAGGGCGTTAAAGATGTGTAGGAACAGGAGCCGGGCCAGTTCACGTCCCTTGGGGAGTTGCATCAAGGCAACATCGTAGCCTTCACCCGATGCGCCGGGCAGTCCTACCTCGACCCGCGCCCCACTGCACCGATTGGCCGCCATCGAGCGGCCCGCGATCTCCACGGCAATGAAGTTGGTGTCGAGTAGAGTGACGCGTTCTGCATCGGTCTGTGATGCCGCCCAGACCCCAAGCCCGCCATCTCCGCAAGGACAAACGAGCACCCGTTGCCCCCGTTCTATCTGGGCGTGGTGGGCAATGAGCCTGGCAGCCGGACCTGTACCCCGTACTCCTGGGGCACCTGTGTGCTGCCACCCTGGGAATCCCCGTCGGGTCGCCAGGCGCACCGAGTGCCCACCCAGTTGATCGACGACCATTCTCACTTGACCACAGGCGAGTTGTGGTTGGTTCACCAAGCTGTTCTCTCTGCGGCCGTTCTTTGCCACTATACTTGGCACCTCTCCAGACGCCAGGAGCGATCGCGCTTGCTCGCAAGAACAGGCATGGGCGCCCATCTCAGATAGACGCGGGTTCTGCCCAGCCTGCCACACACCGGACCCAACCGATCGGCCGCATGGCAAAGACACATTCAGCCCGCAAACCCGGGGCGTCCATGCAGCACAGCACGCTCCATTATAGCAATGCCAGCATCCCGTCTCCAAATCCCAAGATGCCACGGCAAGGGTACCGACGCGAAACATGCTCCCGCGACCAGCAGAAACCGAAGGCCAGATGCCACTGCGGGAGAGCTGGACAGAGCTGGCCTGTCCGGCGATAATGGACGTAACTATGGGACTATTCCTGGCGGACCGCCAGACCACACGAGGAGATCAGAAGATGACTACACTTGGCGTGATCGTGGGAAATAGAGGGTTCTTCCCATCGGAGTTGTGTGAGGAGGGGCGTAAGGTTATCCTCAAGGTTCTACAAGAGGAGGATCTTGAGGCCGTCATCCTTTCCCCCGAGGATACTCCCTATGGCTCTGTGGAGACCTATGGGCACGCCAAAAAGTGTGCCGCATTGCTCAAAGCCCACGAGCCAGAGATCGATGGCATCCTGGTGACCCTCCCCAACTTTGGCGACGAGCGCGGGGTGGCCGACAGCATACGCCTTTCGGGGTTGGATGTGCCCATTCTCATACATGCTTTCCCTGACAGTCTGGACAAGATGACCATCAGCGGTCGCCGCGACAGCTTCTGTGGCAAGATGTCGGCGTGTAATAACCTGACCCAGTATGGCATCCCCTTCACGCTCACCACCCTGCACACCGTCGATCCCCAGTCGGAGAGCTTTCGCCAAGACTTGCGCCGGTTCGCCGCGACCTGCCGGGTGGTCAAGGGGCTGCGGGGAGCTCGTTTCGGCCAGGTGGGAGCACGGCCGGCGGCATTCATCACCGTGCGCTACAGCGAGAAGCTGCTGGAACAATGGGGAATCTCTGTGGAGACCATCGATCTGTCAGAGATCTTTGGGCGGGCCTGGAAGCTTGCCGACGATGAGCCCCAGATGGCGGCGAAGCTCGGAGAGATCAAGGGCTATGTGAGCACTGAGGCTGTCTCCGACGAAGCACTGCTCAAGATGGCCAAGTTTGGCGTGGTGCTCGACGAGTTCATCGAGGAGCACCAACTGGTGGGCACGGCCATCCAGTGTTGGACTTCTATGGAAGAGTTCTACGGCGTGGTGCCCTGCACGATCATGAGCATGCTCAGCAACAAGCTCATGCCGAGTGCTTGCGAGACGGACATCACCGGCCTCATGGGGATGTATGCGATGGCTCTGGCCTCGGGCCGCCCCAGCGCGATATTGGACTGGAACAACAACTATGGCGACGACCCAGACAAGGCGGTCGTCTTTCACTGCAGCAATCTCCCCCAGGACTTTTTCGGTGGCGAGGCAGTGATGGACTACCAGCGGATCATCGCCGGCACTGTCGGCAAGGAGAACACTTATGGCACCCTTACCGGTAGGATCAAGCCCACCAAGATCACCTATTGCCGGGTCACGACAGACGACTCGATTGGCGCGATACGCACCTACCTGGGCGAGGCCGAGATGACCGATGACCCGGTCGATACCTTCGGTGGGTACGGCGTCGTCCGTGTGCCAGGTCTCCAAACACTCCTTCACTACATCTGCGAGAATGGATTCGAACACCACGTGGCCGCCAACCCCAGCGAGGTCGCTGACGCTCTGGCCGAGGCTTTTGCCAGGTACCTGGGATGGGAGGTCTACTACCACGGGGGGTAGTTGAGGGTCGGTCACAGGTAGATGGGCCGCGCTCAGGCTTGACCTAAGCGCGGCCACGGTCATGTTGCAGAGACTGACATAGCCCATCACCATGTTGCGGCCACCCCAAAGACACAACACCATATCCGAGGAGGAAGCAGTCGTCGCGCCCGCGAAGGCACTCACCCCCTGGGCCAGGGAACGAATATGCCATTCTCGGTGAATGGATAACCCGCGATGGCCTCCTCATCCAGTTCGATCCCCAGGCCGGGCCGCTCTGGTACGTCGATGAACCCCTTGTACACCGGGATGGGACGATCCACGATGTCGGTGAGCATGGGGTTGTCGATCGCTTGGGTTTCGAGCATCACCCGATTGGGGATGGCAGCGACCAGGTGGGCGTTGGCCACGTGGGCGATGGCGTTGGTCCAACTGTGAGGGATGCAGGGCCTACCCATCTGGTGATATATTCGCGCCAGCCGATACGCTCCGGTCAATCCCATCCAGGTGCTATCCACATGCACGATATCGAAGGCCCCAGCCTTGACGAAGCGCTGATGTTGCTCCAGGCTGTGATAGGTCTCGCCCCCAGAGACGGCCACCTTTGAGGCGCTGGCCCGGAGCTGGTTGATCAACTCTGGCCCATCCTCGCCAGAGTGATTCACCGGATCCTCGAACCATCTGGCCCCCAGATCGTCCAGGATGTGGACCACTTCGATGGCCTCGCCCACGGTCCGAAAACGGGCGTTGGCGTCGAGCATGAGATCCATGTCGTCCCCCATGGCCGCCCGCACCTGGCCCAGCAACTGGCTGAAGCGCTTCAGGGTAACGCGTGCGAGCCCCCACGCGCTGCCGATGCGCATCTTGAACGCGGTGAAGCCATCGGCCTTGTGGCGAAGGACCTCGTCAACGACCTGTTCGGGGCGATCGTGCCAGGTGTAGCCCACGCCACCGCTGGCATAGGTG
>SDBU01000525.1_pt1 | contig 53252 bp, 58 predicted proteins | sample 2277071 | NCBI WGS metagenome assembly SDBU01 (sample SAMN10397929, study PRJNA504765) | marine sediment metagenome | isolation source: marine sediment core GS08_GC12, 126 cmbsf | place: Arctic Ocean: Gakkel Ridge, Loki's castle | collected 2008 | reverse complement strand
GGTCTTCCGAGATCTGCAAGATGCTGCCTCGATGAAGCAGGAACCGAACATCAGTCAGGGACCTTGATGTCCAGGATTGTCTAGGTTTCGGGCAACGGTATAGGTAGACTTGAGCGATCCGGAACTGTTGAAACTGCAACACTCTACATCACACACTCTGATGCCCAGCTCAATATTCTCACTCAATCATATGATAACGATCCCCTCGACAGAAAATTTGCCAGCTCATTGAAGAGATCGTCGTATGATACAGATACTGGCTATATTCAGACCTATGTGATTCCAATTCTTGCGGCTGAAGATCCTGAGACCTAATTCTGCACTATGGGTAGATTTCATATAGTGCGTTCTCATTGCATTATTCCTAATTATGGAGCCTCTTTCGATGAAATTGAAACCCTTTGAACTTGAGAGAATGCAATCCGAAAATGAACATCATGTTGAGTTCAACCTGAGCGAGAGTGGTGTAGAGCCACTCAAGATTAGAGAACTCCTTGACACTCCTGAACTGAAAGAACAACTTCTGGACATGCAGTTGAGTTACTCTCAGACAAATGGCACCGTCGCCCTGCGCGAAGCAATCTCACACTATTACGCGGGTTCTACTGCAGATCATATCGTTGCAACTAACGGTGGTGCAGAAGCTAACTTCCTTGTTAGCTGGTGGTTATTCCAAGAGTATCCTGACAAGCGAGAGTTTGTCTTCATGGTGCCAAACTACATGCAGATTGGAGGCATCTGGAAGAATATGGGTATTAATGTCAAGAACTTCAATCTCCGAATGACTGAAGGGAAATGGGCTCCAGACATCGAACAGCTGAAATCTGTGGTTACAAAGAAAACTGGAGCAATTGCAATTTGTAATCCCAACAACCCGACTGGCGCAATTATAGGTGAAAGTGATCTGAAAGCAATTGCAGATATTGCGGCTGACAATGATGCTTGGTTAGTATCTGATGAGATCTATAGGGGGGCCGAACTACAAGATGAGAAGGCTCCGTCAATTCATGGAATTTACGATAAGACAATCATCACTTCTAGTTTATCAAAAGCATATGGACTTCCAGGTCTACGCATAGGATGGGCTGTATGTCCTACTGAACAGTTAGCAAAAGAACTCTGGACTTATTCTGATTACACAACTATTTGCCCTTCTAAGATCAGTGATTGGTTGGCTACTCTTGCTCTCAATCCAAAAGTACAAGCTAAGATTGAAGAACGTACGCGCAAGGTTATACAGGACAACTGGGCGATTATGAAGAAGTGGCTGGACTCCCATGCAGATGTCCTCGAATATGTTGCTCCATCTGCCGCCGCAATTTGCTTCATCAAACAAAACACAGGTATTGATTCTTTGGACCTTGTTATTAGATTGATGAAGGAGAAGAGTGTGCTCATCTCTCCAGGAGAACACTTTGAGGTCCCAGGATATCTTCGCATTGGATTCGGAGCTGAACCAGACCATCTTGAACCAGCATTGGCTAGGATTTCGGAATTACTTGATGAACTAAGCTAAAACCAAGTATTTCCTCAGTTCTCTTCCAGAGATTCTTTTGAAGTTCTACATCATAGCTTATCCTTGATGATTTGCGAGCCTTCCTATTGCTGAAGTATTGACCAGTAATATCATCAACTTCTGGTGATGATGCTAAGTAGACTTGTGTTTCTGCTCCTTTCTTTGAATTCTTTGCAAAGGGTGATGATAATTTGAAGAGGAGTTTCCTTCCAAAACCTGCATCACTCCTACCAAAATTGGTTCTCACAAAACCTGGGTGTAGAACATTTACTGAAATTCCTGTTCCTTCTAGTCGTCTGGCAAATTCGTACGTTGTCATCACTAGCATCAGTTTTGCATTGCTATATGCTCGAAAGAAACTATATCCCTTCTCACTCTGTAGGTTATCAAAATCGATTTTTCCCATCGTATGAGCTGCAGAACTTACATTGACAACTCGTGAAGGAGCTCCTGCTTCCAAAGAGTCGAGTAGCTCGTGTGTTAGAAGGAATGGTGAGAGATGATTAATTGCGAATGTGAGCTCATTCCCATCAGCTGTTGTATGGTATTTGTTTAGAAGTCCACCTGCATTGTTTACCAGTACATCGAGCTTGGGATAGATATTTTTGAATTCCTCTGCAACTCTACGAACCTCATCCATGGATGAAAGATCCGCAACCAACATTTCCACTGACTCATTTCCTGAGCGCTCAATAATTTCCTGTCTGGCTATTTCTCCTTTTTCTGGATTTCTAACAATCATGACTACTGTTGCTCCCATCTCTGCAAGAGCTAATGCTGTAGTCTTTCCTATTCCAGAATTGCTTCCTGTTACGATGCAAATCTTTCCTGTCATGTCAATTGTTTGTTCTTTCATTATCCTCGGCGATATATAAATAACTATAGTTAATAACGTTTGGATATGGAATCACATCTCCCAATCCATCTCAATAATTCTTGCAAGATGAGGAGTGGTATGAAGGCAGACTGGAATCCCTGGATTAGCTTCTTTGAAAGATTGCATGAATGCTTGATTGCTAAAGACAAATCCTTGACGATATTTTCTTCCTGACCTCACATGCTCAAGTCGGATGAATGGTCCAAGTTCATTGTTATAGGTTCGTTTTCTTTCTAAATACGCTGGAACAAGAAACACGATTAGAGCTCCAATACCCATTGCACTCATACCAGCTATTGCCCTGACCAATCCAAGAGGGGATGTAAGGCATACTATCAGCGACACCTCTAGAATGACTAGAACCAAGATGATATTCAGAATCCTTCGATATGCAGGATAGAGGTCTCGTTTTCTTATTGCAGCCCCTTCTACTTTACAGGAAGAACAGAGAGAAGATATCATATTCAGATGCGATTCAATTGAATATCGGTAGATGACTCTTCCCGGTTGTGAGAGATCTACTTTGATAGTACCTAATGCAGGCTCATTATGTTTCGCTAAAGCAGTATTTTCAGAGCTACATCCTATGCAAACTAGAGGCCAGATTAACTGTTGCATGTGTCAGAAAATAATGACCTGTACATATAAGAACCGCTCTTCTCTCATCACACACTCTTCATAAAAAATTGTATGAGTTCATATACTCTCATCAGCATGAAATTGTATGCAAGGACTAGGTATGTGGACTAGGGCTTTGGATAAGGCCCGACGTGCGCTACCGAAAGCCCGGAAGAAGAAGTCTTCTTCCAAAGGGAAGTCCTTACTCTCCAAGAAAGAACCAACATCCGGTTCTGGGGAGTCCGCGGCTGTTCACTTTGTCCAATCGGACCTTGTCAGTTTCAGTGATGGAACTGGCGAGGGTGATAATGACCCCGCCGTGGTAAAAACTGTGGAAACGTTCTCTGTTGCTGGAAGTGATGTACCAGCACTCAAACAGGAGAAAGAAGCCAGGTCTTCAGGAGGGATCCCATCCCGATGAACGTTGACAAAGCTCTTGCTAATTTTTGTAATTCATTAGAATTACGAAGAGGTGGTGACACTAGCAGGAGAAGGGCGGAACATAGAAATTTCTTACAGGTGAGGCTCACGATAAAATGTAAGATTTAGGTTATATAAGAAAGATGGACTTTTTCTGCAAAATGCGTCTTTTTCAAAGTCAGAACTCAAACAGGGACCTCGCTTGGCGTCAGAATGAGTGGTCATAGGGCTATTTTGGCAACTTGAATATGCTACATCCATGAGATTTTGATTTCCAATACTGGTGTTTGACTTCTTACCTTGTGCAAAATATAATCTATGTTTGTTACTTGATATTCCTTGCAAGCAGTATACGACTTGCACAATGGAGGTGGACCTATGTCTGGGTCCGAAACAGAAGAAGAGAATATACTTGGTCACTTACACGCAGCAATGAAGATGGTAACAGCAGCTCATCATGAGAATGTAGGATTATCGACTACAGGAGCGAGGATGGAGCCTGAATATGCCTGTCTTCGAACAATGATGTTAGAACCTCGAAATCCAACAATGTGGAACTCCTTGGCTCTTGTCTATTTGATGACTGGTCAATATGAAAATGCTAAGGATTCTATTGAGAATTCTCTTGATCTTGATTCTAGCATTGCATGGACTTGGTCGATATGGGGTGACTTATTCTCGCTAATTGGGAATGAGATAGAATCTAAACGGGCTTATCGAATGGCTATAGAAATGGATTCATCCAATGAAAAGTGATTGATCAAAATTCATCAAAGGGAAAAACATCGAGTTGGTGAAGCAGACTACAAGAGAGATCTAGAAAGCTCGTTTCATCAAAACTTTCTAATTTGTTCTCTAGAGCATCATCAAGAATCTGTACGATAATGTCGAAGTCTTCTTCTGAAGTAGTCACATCGAAGATTCCAGATCGTAGTAGTACTCTGAAGAGTATTTCATCACTTGAGAGATCCTCTCCTTCATAGATGTTGAGTGTCTGGTCTGTTGTGCCTTGTATTGCATATCTCTGCATAGCCGATGAAAGTGCATCGTACATAGCTGCAATCGCATCCTCTCTCCTTCCTTCTGAGAATCGACTGATACTTCCCCGTGCATGCAATCTTGCTCTCATCAGGAGTTCTTCCTGTCCTTGCAAGGATTCATCAATAACACCGGTATGTGGCATAATCATCACGTTTTAAATAATTAACCATAGTGAAGTAATATATCTTTCTTAATATGCAAACGCCACATTGAATTATTTATTGCAAATTCGAATAGAAAAGTGTCCCTTCCTATTAAGGTCATATAATTTTCAGGTTGCTGTAGACCAATTTGTAGTGGTTTGATGAATTTCTTGTACCTCTTATTGCAAAGAGATGATTCCGAATTATACTAGGCGTTAGGATGCTACTAATCTTCGTAGCACATGTCGAGGATTAAAAGATGAAACCTCACTTTCGCTTTCAGACAGCTGATACGCTTGAATACATCATTTCAAGAACTGGAGTATCGACTCTTGACAAACTCTTAGGAGGTGGTTATGAGCATGGAATGATGCATCTATTTTATGGTGACTCTTTGTTTCATGATGATTTATTGAGAGCTGCAGTTTGGGCTCAAGTACCAAAAGAGCGTGGAGGATTTGAATCTCCAGTCATAGTGATTGATAGTTCAAATATGATTGATACAGTGAAACTCAATGACTATGCTTCTGAATACGAACTCGAGATTGAGACCGTGCTAGACAACATCTTTGTTTCTCGGGCTTTCAATTCATCACAGACATATGATCTTGTGATTAATCATCTCGATGAGTTTCTAGAGCGGTTTCCTGCCAAATTACTTCTATTACCAGGACTTCCAGACCTTTTCATTGGTGAGGGCTATGATCCTAAGAGAGCGCAACAAGTCACACATATGGCTGCTAGATTGCTATCGACAACACTCACAAATGAATTAGTTACTCTGATTTCAACACGCCAACCTGTGGGTCAGTATAATCATCCTATTGTAGGACGTGCTCTTGCAAGTAGTGCTCAAGTTCACATTCTTGTTGAGCAGACTCCAATGCGTATTCTTTACTCAATGTTGAAGCATCCATCTTTTCCGCCAAGGATTGAATGTAAATCAAAGTATGTAGCCAGATATGGAGTTACGTTACCTCTGCAACATTATTTTGATGAAGACCTGACCACTACTTGAGTGACTTACCACATTCTGGACAGAATTTGGATTTCGAAGTGATCTCACCTTTACACTCTGGGCACCTTCCAACAAGTTTTGTGTACAGAGGTTCAAGTTTCTCCCGAACACCTTCCTTGAGAAGTTGTCGTGTCCAGATGTCTTTCATTCCTTTCATGAATGGCTTGATAGTTTCAGGATTTTTCAAAACGTTACCATCATCACATGCTTGTCTGAATGAAGTTTTGAAAGAGGCACTATCCTTTAGCTGTTTGTTGACAAGCTTCCTGATGCATCCCTCTAATTTTTCATCCAGTGGTTGATGTTTGAATGGGAGTCCAACTTTATCTTCAGGCATCATGATTGGTGCGAATACTACTGGTTTGCCAATATTGTACGTTGCAACCCATGTTTTGATATGAAGGAGTGTAAGTGGAGCTAGTCCCCTGATTGAATCGTTTTCAAGTGCAAGTTTCTGAACTGATTGTAATTCAATAGTAAGATCGTCAACTCGTTTTTCGACCAATCCATCCATGCTTTCAACTGCCGCGTAAACTCGGCTCTTGATCGCTCGGAACTCCTTTTCTTTGGCATCCCGCTCGTCTCTCATATCCTCGATTTTCACATGAAGCTCACGAGTCTGGGAGTTGACAGATTCTTCTTCGTTTCGAACACTCTGCTCCAGCTTTTCATCGAGGTTTCCTATGCTTAGCGTTGAAGCTTCTGCAAGATCATCAATTGAGTCAATGATATCAGTGTATGATGGTACGATGTTCCCAAGGTCATCCACAAGAGCTCTGTATTTGATAATGGCATCTTCGAGTTTAAGTTCAGGAAATCCTTCCCTTGTAGTTTTAATATCTTCGAGAATACGATTGAAGAAGCGCTCAATTTCTACTGTATCTCTGGAAAATTGTGCGAGTAGAGCTCTCCTATCCTTCTTGTGTTTATCCTTGAATCGATAGACCTTGTCTCCCATTCTGGATTGTATTTTTTCTACTCTAAGAGCAGATGATTCTTCTTGGGTCTTCAATCGTTTATCCCAACGTGTCATCTCTGCAGACACAATATTCTCCATTACTTTCAACTGGTCAGTAAGTCGTTCTTTTGTTATCTTCTGGAGTTCGACCATTGTACCTTGTCGCTGCCGTGCGCTCTCCAGGACTACTTGGAAATCTTGACTAATTGTTAGAGCTAACTGTGCATCAATCTTCATTTCGAGACTATTGAGTTTATCATTAGGTTCAACTTCAACGTATTGATTGTTGCGAGCCACGAAGAGATCAGTTTCCTGAATATTCCTCAAATGGTGTACTTTTGGTTCAATAGCCTTCAATAGAGGAAGTGCTTTGTCAACTCCTGCTGGAATATCTTCGAATCTAGTAATCTCTGTATTCAGGATTCTTCTAACTGGTCCAGTGGCAGTATCTTCACTCAACTCTAATGACATTGATGATTCTCCGATTGAAGAGAGCACGATTGAATTTGTATCAGAAGTTTGAACGATCCAAAAAGGAACTGTGATAGGAGTGAGAAACTTGAGCTTGGCCTTTCCTTTTCGATTGGACTCTGCAAGAATAAATGCCATAGCATGAGCTGCTTCGTCTTTGTCTGGGACAATCTTTGTCTTAGTCTGCCTGAAGAGAAAATCTAGGGCTATTTGTCTGACCATAGGACTGCCTCGCGTGAGAATCATAGTTTCTTCTGTGGTTAATTATGTTTACTGGGTTGTCCTCTTTAGGTGATGATATTCTGACACGCGACATATGTTGGATTGTTGAGAACTGCCATGCGCTAATCTTGGTAGTATGCATTTTCTACCAATCATCTAGATCTAGGTCTATTGCTATATTGTCTAATACATCCCTTTCTGATTCAAAATCAGAAAATCTCAATGGAATCTCTATGGATGGATCTAATTTCAATCCTATTTCATAAGTGACCTTGAGGTGATATGATACACGAATAAGGGATGATTTGAACGGAAGATGAAATCTCCATTCATCGCCGAACTGTATCTCTTTCCACCTCCCCCAATCATCAGGTTCTAATTCAAAGTATTTTTGTCTCATTGTTTTTCTGTTGGACGTTTCATGCCAGTGACACTTGGCGTCTTCCCGTCTTATGATATCGAATCTGACTCGCTGCATACGTTTTTCATCGTCAACTTTGAATCCTACAAGTATTCCAGTATCCATCCTTAGAATACCATTGGATTGAATGTGAAGCCCTTCTTTTGATATAGGGGCAGTTTCAACACCTACATCCTTTGACAAGTACTGAGGTCTTGTCTGCAATACATGAAACTCCTCCGTAGATTTTGGATCAAGAGCCCAATCTACCTCCACAACTCCTTCCACTGTATGTCTTATGTAATTAGAGAATCGTCTATACGTGGGTGGAAGTCCCCTTGGAAGTTGGAATGAGAATGGAATAGTAGTAGTGCCTTCTGCTATGGTCGTGCTCTCACTTATTCGAAATACTCTGGTCATGTGGCACTCTTCATCAATACTCCTATGTTTACCAGAACCATATTCTGTACGTTCTATACTTTTTGCCTTCAGAACAACTCTGTTGCAGTCAAAAGCCTCGTCTGTTTTAATTACAACTCTTCCTGAGAGTGTATCTCCTGGAAGAACTCTTTTACTATCAAATTCAATATCTACAGATCTCAATGTTCTCCGCCACTGAGTCTGTTTTTTCACGAAGCCAAATAGACTTGTTGAAAAAAGAAAAAAGGGTTGGAAATTAGCACTTTCCTGCAAAATGAGTCTTTATCAATATCAGGAGTTTCATACAAGTCTTTTCACTTACAAAGAAATTGTATGAGTTCATATACTCTCCTCAGCATAAAATTGTATGATAGGACTAGGTATGTGGACTAGGTCAGTTGTTCAAGGAACAACTAATCGACGTGCGCGACTGAAAGCCCGGAAGAAGCCTTCTTCTGAAGGGAAGTCTTTACTCTCCATAAAGGAACCAACATCAGGTTCTGGAGAGTCCGCGGCTGTTCACTTTGTCCAGTCGGACCTTGCTTGTTTCAGTGATGGGACTATCAAGAGTGATAATGACCTCGCCGTGGTAAGAACTGTGGAAACACTCTCTGTTGCTAGAAGTGATGCTCTAGCACCAAGACAGGAGACGGAAGCCAGGTCTTCAGGAGGGATCCCATCCCGATGAACGTTGACAAAGCTCTTGCTATTTTTTGTAATTCTTCGGAATTACGAAGAGGTGGTGACACTGGCAGGAAACGGGTGGAACATAGAAATTTCTTACAGTTGAGGTTTTCATCAAAGTGTAAGATTTAGGTTATAGACTTGTTGCTTGATGTTCTCAGAGATCCTCACGAATACTTGACTGAATTGTACTAAAACAACTGGGACATGTCAAGTCTCCAGAATCAATCCAATCTACTCTATCTAACTCAAGTTTATTCTGGCAATTGGGGCAGTACACAGGAATGACATACACTGCTCCGGAAGTTATGCTATCAGCAGAATACATTTGCATTGACTTACTTGAGTGAACGGATTGGCCATCGTTGGAAAAATTACCTTGAGCTCTACAAACAAGACCAATAATGATGAGCGTAATCATAAAGACACCTAATGTCATTCCAAAGATTGGAAAAAGGATTGGCCAGACATATTCTGCAATTCCCATTATTTCGAATATTAGCCATATCAAGCCGAAGATAATGAGAAAACCCATAATCATTGATGATATGACCCTCAAAACGTGATTACTCAAGTTAATTCCCACATTTGCTTTCTATCTATATCCTATAAAGTTTCCAATTAAAATTGAAACGGATCAATAACCATACTTTCTCCATCTACAAAGAGTTCAGCCACGGATTTAATCTGTGTAACACCTAAACAAAATTGCCCAAAGTTGGACACTCCGTAGATGGTCATTTGACCAGTCTTGTAGGTTCTTATATACGCACCCACCTCAAGAAAGTATGAGGTTAATCTGACACAATAGCGACCTCACAGAGTCATTCCCAGTGCCGCTCTTGGGAGCACTTCACTCTGGTGTCCAAGTTTGTGCAACTTACAATGAACGGTACTCTATCATCCCGTTACTTAGAAAAGTGCTGTTTCTAGAGGTTCTATACTACCTGCAGCGAAGAAAAGTGGTACACCATTCTCCATATTTAACCCGATTCCTCCCAGGAACGGTTCTCTATCCTCCCGTGTTAGAGGTCTGTCAAGTAGAATTCTCTTTGTGCACATAAGTGCAAGGTCATGAGTTACATGAATATGCATTTGATTGTCTTTCAGCAATAGGAATCGTTTCACTGTGTCATCGATCAATCTAACCTTGAACTCGTCGAATGGTTCGATCCCTTCAAACTCTCCATCTGCCCATTTGTTCACAAACTCGGTTACATTCTCTCCGTTAGGATGAAGATTGCCCCAGACGGTTCTATCAGTATACTCTGGTCCAATTAGTGTAGGTAGTGGGTCCATATCAATAATTTCTCCACCTTCTTCAGAAAATCCTTTTGAGATTGCTTCAGCAGTTTCATAACAACGGGGAACTACACTGAGGAATATGTGGGCTTTCCGAGTTGGTGGGATTCTCTTTCCCATATCCACTGAAACCCTCTTTCCCAATTCTGTAAGTCCTGCACCCATTGTATCTTCGTAAGTACGAAGAATATCTCTATGAGAATGTCTTACCATCAGCATGAGTGGTTGCTTTGAGTCGATAGTAGAAGCCCATTCGATTAATTGCTTCGCACTATGAGTCCATTCTTCAGTATCCCATTCGGTCATTATAATCTGAAACCTTTACTGCTCATCTTATAGGTTTTCATGACCCATTGTTTTGGATGCCACCGTTAACAGGTCTTGCATTACTTCATTTCTGACTTTGACTGCGAAGCCATCATCTAGCACAGTCACCTTAGCTTCCAATTTGAAGATTTCACAAAATCGGAGGGCATGAATCACATCATCATAATTATTGGTTTCATGCAGGAGAGTCGCCCAATCATTTTTCTTATAGCCAATTGCGTTATCAACAGCTTGAATCTTTTGTCTACAATACCCGTCAGGGCAATCAGATGTCATTTGTTCTTGCGCTCCAATGTGCTTGAATCTCCCGGTAGATTCGAGCGCGCGATTTTCGAGTCCATTATAGCGGTTTCGGTTTGTAACTTGGTGCATTGGCACAAAAAGACTATTGAATCACATCCATTGACACAATCATTTATCTGTGAGATATCTAATACTGATGATTGGTGGGTGTTATGAAACAAGGCATGATGTTTATCTCTATTGTATCGTTACTACTTGTTAGTGGTTTCATGTACCATGATTCAGGGTTCATTCAAGCTTCACTATCTGATGACTATTCTGATCTACAGATCGATATATTGACATATCTCGGTGGAGAAGATGACGACAGATCTTGGTCTATTGCTCTTGACAACGACGATAATATCTACGTAACTGGATACACAAAGTCTCTGGTTTTTCCCACAACATATTCTATAGGTGACACAGTAAATTCTACCAATATCTTTGTAGCAAAATTTAATCCATTAGGAGAACACGTTTTTTCAACGTTGATTGGTGGCACTAGTTCAGACAGACCTTCAGGGATTGCAGTTGATGATTTGGGAAATGTGTATGTAGGAGGAATTACATATTCTCAAGATTTTCCAATTATCAATGGCTATGATTCAACAATTGAGCCAGGCAATCCACCTTATACATATGGTAAGGATGCCTTCATTCTCAAATTGAATTCTACAGGAAATGGAATCATCTTTTCTTCCTATTTGGGCGGCGATGAATCTGATGCAATTTGGGATCTAGCCATTGATTTGGATAACAATATCTATGTCGTGGGGTCTACTAGTTCTACTAATTTTCCACTTACTCCAAATGCATTTGACAAAACCTACGGGGATTTTGAAGAAGGTTTTGTGGCAAAATTCAGTAACACAGGTCAATCACTTCTTTATTCTAGTTTTGTAGGTGCTGAGGCGAATGATTATTGTTCATCAATTGCTCTCGATTCCAGCAATAATATCTACATAACCGGAACAACCCAATCAGCAGGATTTCAGACAAAGAATGCATATAGTACAGCATTTAGCGATGATCAATTCTGTTGTTTTGTACTCAAGCTAGATGCTAGTGGTGCACTTGATTATTCAACTCATATAGGTGGGACTTCTGCAGAGTTCCCTGATGGTGAACACGGTGAAGATATTACTGTTGACGCTGATGGAAATGCTTACATTTCAGGATCGACGAGTTCAGAGGACTTCCCACTTGTGAACGAATTCATAGATACTGTTGCAACAAACTATGATGGTTTCGTTTGTAAACTTGGACCTCAAGGGGATGATCTGTTGTACTCGAGTTATATTGGTGGTGACTATAACACAGGTGCAAACGGTCTTGCAGTTAACGATCTCGGTGAGCTCTTTCTTTTGGGAACTACGGACTCCTTAGATTTTACTGCAATCGGAGGGGATTCTTCATACGGTGGGTCCGGAGATGGCGTCATCTACATTCTAAATTCAACAGGAACTCCAATTTATTCATCGTATTTTGGAGGAAATGGATATGATGTATGGTGTGACGTTGTTCTTGATTCTTCAAGTAGACTAGTAAGTGTAGGTTATACTCGTTCCACAGACCTTCCATGTAAGAATGCGTATGATGATTCATTCAATGGTGGTCCATTTGATACATTCATCTTAGTGCAATCCATTGGTTCACAATCCACGACAGGCTCTACTTCAGGAGCCCCACTAGACTTGACCCTTGTTTCTGTAGGAATTGGACTTGCTGCATTGGTCGTAATTGTAATTCTAGTGAAAAAGCGATCTTAGGAATGATCTGCAGGTGTTGTTCGAAACTACTCGGCGATTCCGAGCTTCATAGATTAATAGAGGGTCGCGCAGGACAACGTTATCGATGGCACTACCTGAGTTAGTTTCGACTATCTCTCTCGGTTGTATGAGTTCGCTGGGACGAACTTGTGATTCAAAGAAAGTCCTAGTAGAACCCTTTTCCTTTGTGAACTATCGAGGCTTGGCAGGTACCAAAGGTTACTTACAGTCAGGCGTGTGCCATCCAGAATGAATGAGGCTGGAGCAGATGAATGAGTTCAAACTAGAGGCACCATTCAAACCCACTGGTGATCAACCACAGGCGATTGAAAAACTAGTGGAGGGTATCGAAAGTGGACTCCGACATCAGACCCTGCTTGGTGTGACTGGCTCTGGTAAGACCTTCAGTATGGCTAATGTCATTGAAGCAGTTCAGAGACCTACGCTAGTTATCTCTCATAACAAAACTCTAGCGGCTCAATTAGCTTCTGAATACAAGCAGTTCTTTCCGAATAATGCAGTAGAGTATTTCGTATCATACTATGACTACTATCAGCCAGAAGCATACGTTCCATCAAAGGACATGTATATCGAGAAAGAGGCTGACATCAATACTGAAATCGAGCGACTTCGACATTCGACAACTAATTCGTTGAGGTCTCGAAAGGATGTCATCGTTGTTGCTTCAGTATCCTGCATCTATGGAGTCGGAGACCCAAGTGAATATGATCACTTCAGAATGTACATCGAACGAGGAAAACAGGTAGACCGCAGGGAGCTTCTCGAGCGACTCGTTGCAATGCAGTATGAACGAAATGACATTGAGTTGAAACCTGGAGTCTTCAGAGTACGTGGAGATGTGATCGATGTCTTTCCCTCCGGTTTGGAGAATTACCTCCGAATTGAGTTAGATGGGGATTCAATTGAACGGCTCACTTTCCTCGAAGGACTCACCGCACGAAAAATACACAGTCCTGAATGGTTTGAATTGTTTCCAGCTCGCCATCACGTTGCACGCAGGGAGAAGGTCATCGAGGTTCTAGATGATATTGAACAAGAGATGCGTGAGCGGGTTGAATGGTTCAAGAAAGAAGGTAAACTTGTTGAGGCTGACCGACTCAGACGAAGAACCCTATACGACCTTGAGATGCTTAGAGAAACAGGGATGTGTTCGGGTATTGAGAACTACTCACGGTGGATAGATGGCCGGAGTACCGGAGAAAAGCCCTACACGCTACTCGATTATTTCCCTGATGACTTTTTGATGATTATTGATGAGGGCCATATGACTGTTCCACAGGTTCGCGGGATGTATAATGGAGACCAGGCTCGTAAGAGGAACTTGGTAGATTACGGCTTCAGACTGCCCTCAGCGATTGACAACAGACCTCTGAAGTTCCCTGAGTTTGAAAAATATATGAAACAGGTCATCTACACGAGTGCGACTCCTGGTCCCTATGAACGAGAGAATAGTAACCAGATAGTTGAGCAACTTGTTAGACCTACAGGTCTTGTGGATCCTGAGATAACTATCAAGCCTGTGGTGGGTCAAATAGACCATCTTTTGGGCGAGATCAAAAAGACCACAGCAATGGGTGACAGAACACTGGTAACAACCCTCACGAAGAAGACCGCAGAGATGTTGAGTGAGTACCTAATTGAGGCTGGAATCAAAGCACGATATCTTCACTCAGACATCGGTACTGTAGAGCGTATTGAAATAATTCGCCAGCTTCGTCAGGGTAAGTTCGATGTTCTTGTTGGTATCAATCTTCTGAGGGAAGGGCTTGACATGCCTGAGGTTTCTCTTGTGGCGATTCTTGATGCTGATAAGGAAGGTTTCCTGAGAACCGATTGGGCTCTGATCCAGACCATGGGTCGTGCTGCTAGGAACGTGAACGGACGGGTTATCCTCTTTGGAGACCGCGTGTCGAAAGCTATGCAGTCAGCTATCGATGAAACGAACCGACGACGAAAGTATCAGCTAAAGTACAATGAGGAACATGGAATCAAGCCTGTTTCAATTACGAAAGGAATTCAGGACATCGCTCAGGGAATAATCAAGTTTGAGAAAGAAGTTCAGACTAAGATTGAGGACTTTGACCCATTTGAAGTGGATGAACTTGCAGATTATATTATTGACATGGAGGAGCGGATGAAGGAAGCTGCACAGAATCTCGAGTTCGAGAAAGCAGCCAAGCTCCGAGACCAGATTGCAGAACTACGCAAGAGAATCGAGGGAACGCAGTGACTACAACGACAAAGAAATCACGCAAAGGTGCCACTGAGGTTGAATCAGATGGTCCTAAGTCGATCATAGTCGTTGGAGCTGCTGAAAATAATCTGAAAAATATCTCAGTCACGATTCCTAAGAACACACTCACTGTTGTTACAGGTCTCTCAGGATCTGGAAAGAGTTCTCTTGTCTTCGATACAATCTACAGTGAAGGTCAGAGGCGCTTCATCGAATCACTCTCACCATATGCGCGACAGTTCCTCGGGATGCTAGAGAAGCCTAAGGTTGACTTCATGTCAGGTCTCTCGCCATCGATATCTATAGATCAAAAGAGTGTGAGCCGCAACCCACGATCTACTGTTGGTACAATAACAGAAATTTATGATTACTTTCGACTTCTCTATTCTCGGATTGGTGAACCCCATTGTCCTCAGTGTAAGAAGAAAATCGAGCCCCAAACTTCACAGCAGATTGTTGACCGTATCCTTCGCCTTAAAGAAGGAACTCGAATTATGATTCTAGCTCCTATCGTAAGGGGCAGAAAGGGTGAGTATCGAAAAGAGTTCAAAGACCTGATGAGGAAGGGATTCGTTCGAGCTCGAGTTGATGGAGACCTCATTGAGATTGAGGAAGGAATGTCCCTCGACAGATACTTTGAGCATTCAATCGAAGTTGTCATTGACCGACTCACCGTGAAAAAGAAAGAACGGGCGCGTATTTCTGAGGCTGTTGATAGTGCACTGAACATGGCTGAGGGCGTTGTTACAATCTCAAAGACTGGTGGAGACCTTACTCTCTCTGAGCAGTTCGCTTGTGTCGATTGTGGTATCAGCCTTCCAGAGATGGAACCGCGTATCTTCAGCTGGAACACTCCACAGGGCGCCTGCCCTAACTGTACTGGAATTGGTTTCATTCGTCAGTTCGATCCTGACCTTTTCATTTCAGACCCAAGTCGCTCTTTGAATACAGAGCTGTTCGAAATGGACAAATGGAAAGTCAGACGGAACTTTACGAAGACAGTAGTAGAAGCTTACGGGTTTACCATAGACACGCCATGGAAAGACATGACGAAGAAGCAACAGAACCTTCTACTCTTTGGTTCAGGGGATAGAAAGTTTGAGGCAGTCTGGGAGAGCGATAATCCCGAGGCGGATGTTCAATGGAAGGGAACCTTTCAACGGTCTTTTGAGGGGTGGGTACAGCGAGCTATTCGAACCTACAAGAGCACAAAGTCCGAGTTTATGCGAAGACGGGCGGAGAGGTTCATGTCTTCACAGGTCTGCTCGGTGTGCAATGGCGGTAGACTCCGACCTGAGTCACAGGCAGTTACTTTTCAAAAGAAGCCAATTACAGAGCTCAACCACATGTCTATCAAAGGAATTCGGGAGTTCTTTGAGAACGCTAAAATCAAACCTCGGGTTCTCCCAGTGGCTGAACCTATCATTAGAGAGATAATGGGACGAATCGGCTTCCTCGAAGACGTCGGTCTTGATTACTTGACCCTTGATAGACCAGCTCCAAGTCTCGCAGGTGGAGAAGCCCAACGAATCCGGCTTGCCAGTCAGATAGGCTCAAACCTCGTTGGAGTGACATATGTATGTGATGAGCCATCGATAGGGCTCCACAGCAGGGATAACGAGCGTCTTCTCAAGTCCCTGATGCGTCTTAGAGACCTAGGGAACAATGTCCTCGTTGTAGAGCATGATGAGGAAACCATCCGTCGAGCCGACTATATCATCGACTTGGGGCCGGGTGCTGGAGCTGAAGGCGGCGAAGTTGTTGTTGCTGGAACGATAGATGACATCCTAAAGTCGAAAAAGTCCATCACTGGGCAGTTCCTTCGTGGAGAGAATGTTATTCCAGTTCCTTCAGAACGACGACAACCGAACGGTCGTTACTTGGAAATGAAAGGATGCCGCCACAACAATCTCAAGAACATAGATGTTCGAATTCCTCTCGGCATGTTCGTTAGTGTTACAGGGGTCAGCGGTTCCGGAAAGTCCTCCTTAATTGTAGAAACCCTTCAGCGTGAGCTTGCTCGACGTTTCCACAAGGCTGAGGCTAAGCCCGGGAAGCATGACGAGATCGTTGGAGTGGAACAACTCGACAAGGTCATAGTTATTGATCAAAGTCCCATCGGCAGAACACCACGGAGCAATCCCGCGACTTATGTTGGTCTATGGTCTCCCCTTAGAGACCTCTTTGCAAGTCTACCCGAGTCTAAGATTCGTGGGTATAAACCAGGACGTTTCAGTTTCAATGTGAAGGGTGGTCGCTGTGAGACCTGCAGAGGAGCAGGAATTGAAGTCATAGAGATGCAGTTCCTTCCCCCAGTTCACGTCACATGCAGTGAGTGCAATGGTCGACGATACAACAGAGAGACCTTACAAGTGAGATTCAAGGGGAAGAATATCGCAGATATCTTGGATATGCGAATTGATGAGGCTCTCAAGTTCTTCGAAAATGTTCCATCAATCCAACGGCGACTGGACACCTTGTGTCAAGTTGGAATGGGCTACGTAAAACTTGGACAACCTGCCACTACAGTTTCAGGTGGAGAGGGTCAGAGGATTAAGCTGAGCAAGTTCCTATCACGCCCAGCAACAGGCCAGACGCTGATTTTACTTGATGAACCGACCACAGGTTTGCACTTTGCTGACATCAAGAAATTGCTAGAGGTTCTTCATCGACTTGTTGACCTTGGGAATAGTGTTCTTGTTATAGAGCATCAACTTGATGTGGTGAAGACTGCGGATTGGGTTATCGATCTCGGACCGGATGGTGGAGACGAAGGTGGCTACCTTCTGGTTGAGGGAACACCAGAAGATGTTGTAGCCTGCAAGACCTCTGACACTGGAAAATATCTTAGCGAGCTTCTAGGAACAAAGAAACTTTCCACAAAGACAAAGTCAGTCAAGAAGAAAACACGGAGGTCCAAGAAATGACTGGCTATATCAAGGTACGAAAAGCTGAGGAACACAACCTCAAATCTATTGATGTAGACATTCCCCGAGACCGTCTTGTTGTTGTCACAGGTCCAAGCGGTTCTGGAAAGTCAACATTGGTTCTTGATACAATATTTGCTGAGGGTCAGCGACGTTATGTTGAAAGTCTCAGTTCGTATGCACGACGATTCCTCGGTCGCCTCGATAAGCCAAAGGTAGAGAAGATTACAGGTCTTCCTCCTGCAATTGCCATTGAGCAGAAAGGTAGGACAAAGAATCCACGTTCCACCGTGGCTACGAGCACTGAGATTCAAGATTATCTTCGTTTACTCTATGCAAACATAGGTATTCCCCATTGTGTTGAGTGTGGGCGTCCTATGGAGCAGTTGACTGCAGAGTCCGCTGCACGACTTCTACTTGACGAGAATGGTGGGCTGCACATTCACATACTTGCTCCTGTTGTTCAGGGAGAAACCGGAAATCATGAAGAGATTCTAGAGGGACTGCATAAGAACGGGTTTGTGCGAGTGCGCGCTGATGGTGATGTGCTAGATATTGAAGATGTAGACCTTGATGCTCGAAAGAAACACGATATCGAGGTCGTAGTTGACCGGCTTGAACTTAATCAGAAGAACCGAGAACGCTTGATTGGATCATTGGAGACCGCTCTCGAAACTGGTGATGGTCGAGCAATAGTATCGCGTGATGGTTTTGATGACCTAACCTTTGCTGAGCAACTAATGTGCCCTAAGTGTGGTAAGCAGTATGAGAAGCTGGGCGCGAAGTCATTCTCGTATAATCGACCTGATGGTGCATGTCCTACCTGTAATGGTTTAGGAGTAACTATGGCCATTGATGAGGACCTGGTCATCCCTGACAAGAACATGACTATCCATGATATCAGTAGACGGATCAATAATGGAGAAAGGTCATGGTGGAACGAGCGAATCATTGCACTAGGAAAATTACAAGGGTTCAATCTTGAAACTCCCTTCAAGAAACTTAACAAAGCACAGAAAGAGGTCTTAGTTTGGGGACGGCCTGAGCTCTCACTTAGTTACACGATTGAAAAGGAAAACTCATCGTGGGATGTAACTAGGAAATGGTATGGTCTCATTCCATGGCTTGAGAGGATTTTTGATAAAGGAAAAGGCAGCGATAAGCAATGGTATCGTTGGTGGGCTACGCGTATCGCGAACGAGTTCTCACGAAAGACTACGTGTGAATCCTGTGACGGTCGAAAATTAAAACCCGAGAGTCTTGCAGTGACTGTTGCGGGGCAGCCTATTGATGAGATATCAGCTTTGACTATCAAGGAAGCCTCTCAATTCTTCAAGGATATTACTCTAACAGAAAGAGAACAGAAGATTTCTGACCTTGTTATCAAGGAAATTCGTGCACGACTGAACTTTCTCCTCGCAGTTGGTCTTGATTATCTCAACCTCGATAGACTGTCCATGACTCTATCCGGCGGAGAGAGCCAGAGAATCCGTTTAGCAACACAGATTGGCTCCGCTCTCACTGGAGTGCTCTATTGTCTTGACGAACCTAGTATAGGGCTTCATCCCCGTGATGTTGGAAAACTTATCGAAACATTCTATCATTTGAGGTCACTGGGCAATACCGTCGTTGTCATCGAACATGACAGAGATACGATTACGGCGGCTGATCATCTTATCGACCTTGGCCCGTTAGCTGGAGTCCATGGTGGGAACCTTGTTGCTGAGGGACCACCTGCAGAGGTCCTTGCAGATCCGAAGTCTTTGACTGCGCAGTATCTAGCAGGAAAGAAACAGATTCCAATACCTCTAGAACGGCGAGAAGGTTCTGGTCAGAAGTTGGTGATTCGTGGGGCTCGCGCTAACAACCTCAAAAATATTGATACTGAGTTTCCTCTGGGTACGCTAATCTGTGTGACTGGTGTCAGTGGTGCTGGAAAGAGCTCCTTAACGCACGAAACTCTGTACAAGGCACTTGCTCGAACTATAAACCGTGCAAGCACTGTTCCTGGAAAGCATGATTCAATCGAGGGACTTGAGAATATCGACAGGATAGTTCTTGTCGACCAGTCCCCCATAGGCAGAACCCCCAGAAGCAACCCCGCGACCTATACAAAGACTTTCGGAGAGATACGGGAACTGTTTGCGAAGATGCCCGAGGCGAAAGCGCGAGGTTATGGTCCTGGCCGTTTCAGTTTCAACACCCGCGATGGTCGATGTGAGAAGTGTAAGGGCAGTGGTGTCCTCCAAGTTGAGATGCACTTCATGTCGGATGTCTTCATGACCTGCGATGTCTGTAAGGGGAACCGATTCGATAGAGAGACTCTTGAGGTTACGTACAAGAAGAAGAGCATCACTGATGTTCTTGCTATGACCATTGAGGAAGCTCTGAAGTTCTTTGCTGACATCCCAAAGATTGCCGATCGACTGACGACCTTGAATGATGTTGGACTTGGATATTTGGGCCTTGGACAACCAGCAACAACTTTGAGCGGTGGAGAAGCGCAGCGAATGAAACTCGCTTCCGAGCTCGCACGCAGAGCGACTGGAAACACTTTGTACTTGATGGATGAGCCGACTACAGGTCTTTCAGCCTCTGATGTTCATGTCCTTCTTGGTGTTGTCAATCGTCTGGTTGATGCTGGGAATACTGTAGTGATTGTCGAACATAATCTTGAGGTTGTGAAGACTGCGGACTGGTTGATTGATCTTGGGCCAGATGGTGGTGATGGTGGGGGCGAATTGGTTGCAGCCGGAACTCCAGAAGATGTTATGCGCGTCAAAAAGTCATATACTGGGAAGTATCTCAAGAATGCCCTTACGGGACCTGATGTACAACATGGTCCTATCATTTGAAAAAAGAAGGGCGAAGGCTGACTGCTAATGACAGCCTTACGAATTTTTCCAATTCACTTGCTGGTTTCTTAAAATTTCAATCCTAACAGATGCATTGTTTCTATATCAACAAACCCATGCTTTCTGGTTGTTTCCAATAGTAGTGTTTCAGAAGTTCTAAACTCTACAAGTATATTTTCCCTAATTGCTGTGTTCTTCCTGAGATTATCCAAACAATAAGCTAGAACAGGTTCGGAAAGTACATGATTGTGAGCAGGATCAAGCATCATCTCAATTCTGTGTGGAGAGCCTTCCTGTCGACTAGGAGAAACAGAAACATGACCTACAGGATTTCCTTCATTATAGATTAACCACTCATGATGCTTGAACTTGAGTAGACGTTTAGCTATTGGTCGAATCATACGAATCAGTAAAGGTTTGAAATATTTCCTTTTGTCTACAGGGTGAAAAACTTGAACATTCTCAGGAGTTACTCTCAGATCTAAATCATATCTTGCTTGATTGGATTTCTTACTCCTGTCACTTTTTATTATATCGTATCCTTCAGGGAGATTCATTAATGGAGTTTCGGAAAGTTTCTTGAAATCTAATTTTTGTCTAGTTATACTATCAAAATGAATGAAGCCTAAACTCCTGTATAATTTGTAGGCTGGTTCATTTTCGTCTAAAACTTCTAAGACGCAAAGCTTTGCTCCAAGTTCCCTCGCATGATCTATTGCAGCTGTCACAAGTCTTCTAGCTAGCCCGCGACGTCGATAATCGGGATGAGTAGCTACCATAGCTACTTCCCAATGGAAGATACTATAGCCAATATTCACTGAGGCAACAATTACTCCATCTTTATTTTCAAAAACAAATCCGTCCATACTGTGTTTATATTTTCTTGAAAAAATCCCTAGGAAATTGAAGAGGGGACGTATAGATTTGAATTCGTCAAATATCACTTTGACATTCAGACCCTTTGATTCCAATTCTTTTTCAAAAACAATTTCTAACAGTGCGATGATGTCTTCATGATCATTCTCAAAATCCCATGCACGCATCTTCAATTCGTTATTATCAAGTTTGGTAGTCACACTCATTTATTGCACCTTCTTTCACATTATCATTGATTTGATAGTGATAATAATTTAATCATCAAATCTTCCATTCTTGAATTGCATTTAAACATTTGGATATCAAATCAATTTGATGGTTAATTTTATATGGTCTTGGTGAAAGTTTACTTTAAGGACAATATAGGATGAGATAGAAGTGAGCAAATCAGGAAAATTCGAAGTAGACTACAAGAAACTGAAGGCACAAGGGAAGAAAACTCTTGAGAGAGTGAATGAAGTTTACAAAGTTGAAACCAGGTATGCTATCATTCTAGCAATCAATAATTTTGGTCCATCTAATATTAAGAAACTTGCTAGGATTCTAGGTAAGAATGAGGCTACAATCTATCATCATTTGAAAGATCTAACTAGAGAACCTGAATTACTAGTAGTTGACAACAAGAAAACTCGGGAGAATAAAGGAATTTACTATAAACTTTCTAAAATGGCTGAACGTAATTTTGGCGGTCCTCCTCTCGAAATATTAGAAACAAAAATGCAGGAAGCGTACGAGAAAATATTGGAACAGACAGATGAAGAAATCGCTAAGATGTACATGAAGATGATTTCTGAACATCCAGATTTGGGTAATCTTACAGAAAAAGAAAGAAGGAGTATTGCCTATAATCGCAATTTGGAAAATATTATGCTGACCAATATGGAAACAGCTGAGAAAGCTTTCAAAACGGGATCTAAACCCACGAATGAAAATTATCCCCTCGGAAGCATATCCAATTTTCCTCTGGATATGAAGATTTCAAAACCTCGACATCTTTTTCAGATTCTTAGTTTCTGGACAGAAGCTGCGGCGAAATTTGCTAAATTGAAGTTGGAAATTGCTAAAGAAATGGATAAAGAGAATATAGCTGAAGATCAAAGGATAGATATTCATTATCATGTGGTTGGTGGAGAAATAGCAGAATTTGAGTTTGAATAAAGATTAGCAAGGAAAAATCTCGTTAGTTATGAACCGCGCGCTCATCTCCGATTAATCGATATTTCGTTCAAATAATACTAGACAAAAGCTCACAAATTTGTTTCCAATATCGACTCATACCCACATAAATTGGTTTTCAAACTCTTTTAGTCCTTAAAAATCAGGAAAACGGCACTCATAATACCTTAAATCTGTTAAATACCGATTAGGTTCCTTTATGGCTGCAAATTTAAACAGCGAACGTAATACTCACACATTATATAACAGCAATCTTAGAAATATCATCTTGCTTGCACAATCACGAACCCCGTGATTATCTGCCGGGAGGACAGACACTGCAATGATTCAGCGAGAGGAAACCTTGAACACAACACCCGCGATATCCAACGCCAGGCCCTCCACCGTACGAGAGTCTGACCTCAGGACTCGCCTGAGAACTTTTCCGAGAGATGCTCAGTCATGGTACTCACTCGGTTCTCTATTAAGATCAGGTGACAGACTTGAAGAGGCAGAATCTTCACTTCGGAGGGCCATCTCTCTCAATCCGGGTCCTACTCATTTCTGGGATGAACTTGCTCGAGTTTTGATGGATATGGGTCGTATTGAAGAAGCGTACCAGCTCTATGATGGTGGTGCTAGAAGTTCATCCACATCGCTCAAGAAAGAGCTTGAAGATCTTAGGCAACTCAAACGCAAAGTAGACGTTGAAGATACCTCGCCCTGCATCGCATGTCCTGATTATTCGTATTATGGTTGTTCCAAGGGTCAGACGTGTAATGCAATTATTCAATGGCGTTCCAGAGCTCAGCACTTATCAATCCGGAAACGAGCCTAATTCTCACTGGAAGCTTATTCCGAATCACTGATTTGGCATGGAGTTTTTCAATGGTACGAAGCATAACCATGGATGATACGATATGTCTGACCTTTCTAAACTAGTAAGTGACTTGCCCGATCAGCCAGGAGTATATCTCTGGAAGGATGAGAAGGGCACAATTCTATACATTGGGAAGGCAAAGATGCTGAGACGACGTGTTGGTTCTTACATGAGAAAACGAGGTCTATATCGTAGAACTTGGGAAATGATGCAACACGCAAGAGACCTTGAAACTATCATTACCAATACTGAGCGTGAGGCTCTCGTGCTTGAACAGACTCTCATCAAAAAACACCAACCTCGCTATAACATCGCTTTGAAGGATGATAGGCGTCATGCTTGGATTCGTGTGCATAGAGAAGATAAGATTCCAACTTTCGAGATAACACGAGATGCTGAGAAAGATGGTGCTACTTACTTTGGACCCTATGGTAGTACGAAGAGACTGGAACGCTTCATGGACACGATCCGAAAATTAATTCCCATCGCGATGTGCAAAGAGCCAGAGAAGGTAAAACGTGCTTGTATGGATTATCATTTAGATAGATGTGCAGGACCTTGTGAACAATTCATCTCTCTTGAGGAATACTGTATTCTCGTCGAGCAAATGTGTATGTACTTGGATGGTAGGTCTGAGGATCTATCTCTTTTCATCAAGGATCACATGGATAAAGCCTCAGACGCCATGGAATTCGAAAAAGCTGCCGAACTTCGCGATAGACTTGACGATATCGAGATTATCATGAGTCGCCAAAAGGTAGTGGAGTTTGAGGGTGCAAATAGAGATATCATTGGAATTTCGCGCACTGAGCAGGCTGCACTTGTAGAGCTGTTGATTGTAAGGAATGGTCGGTTGATTGGACAAGATAATTTCTATTTCGAAGTAGGCTTGGATGTGAAGGATGCTGACGTGCTCACTGCATTCATTGAGCAATTCTATTTTGGTCTACCTCGACTTCCAGATGAGATTGTCCTGCCTTGCCCACTTCCTAATATGGAACAATTCAGTACTTGGTTGAGTGAAACCAATGGTCATGATGTCAAGGTCTCGAAGGCATTGGATCCTCGAACACGCGAGCTGGTTGAGATGGCAAACAAGAATGCTCATCGGGCTCTAAGGAAGATGCTGATATTAGGTGAGAGTAAGGATGAGATTGTCAATGAAGGTGTTAAGGAGTTAAAGGAAGCTCTTGGTCTCAGTCAGGCTCCCATGCATATTGAGGGATTTGACATAGCAAATATCCAGGGAACTGATCCTACTGGCTCTTGTGTTGTATTCATGAATGGTGAACCCCTCAACAAAAGATATCGGATGTTCAAAGTTCGAATCAAAGAAACCCCTGATGATTATGCAATGATGAGGGAAGTTGTATATAGAAGATACTTTGGAGTTCTCGAACGAGGTCATACTCTCCCTGACTTGATTTTGATTGATGGCGGAAAAGGACAACTCAATGTGACTATTGACGCTCTAAAAGAACTTGGATTGGAATATGTCCCTGTTGCTGCTGTGGCTAAGAAAGAGGAACGAATTTTTACTCGAAGCGATCTTGATGGCGTTGTCTTGGATGATGATTCAGATGGTCTCAGACTAATCCAGCACATACGGGATGAGGCACACAGATTCGCACAGAAGTATCACCACAAACTCCGTGAAAAGCGATTTACGGGATCTATCCTGGAAGAAGCTCCGGGGATTGGGCCCAAACGGCGAAAAGTTCTCCTTGAAAGATTCGGTAGCTTCGAAGGTGTCAAACTCGCATCAATCGAAGAACTCTCACAGGTCGAAGGAATGTCTAAGTCCTCGGCAGAAGGTCTTAGAAAATGGCTTGATGATGAAAAATTGTCTTAGTGTTTGAAGTGCATAGGTTCGCACAAAAATATCATCACAAACTCATACCTGAACCAAAAAAAAACAAGTGTAGTTAATTATAGAGAACTCCGTCGTTCGGTAGAAAGAAATACCGTTCCCCGAAACTTGAACAATCTTGGACATCAAAGACCATGACTGATGTTCGGTTCCTGCTTCACAGAGGTTTGCGTCGTGATTCCAGAAGAATCACAAGGTCTTACATCCTCTCCACGGGCAGTTAGAGTCTCCGGCAAACTAACGGTGACTAGATTGAGTGCGGCGTTCAGGTCTCTATCTACCTTCAACCCACACTCTTCACATTCATACTCTCTCTCAGAAAGAGATAGCTCATTCTTCTTATGTCCACAGCTCGAACATCTCTTCGACGAAGGAAACCTTCTTGATGTAATATCAAGTTTTGAACCATACCACTGGCATTTGTACTCGAGCTGTCTTCGGAATTCGTACATTCCAACATCAGCGATTGCCCTTGCTAACTTTTGATTCTTCATCATTCCCGACACTCCCAGGTTTTCGATCACAATCCTGCTGTGGCTCTTGGCAAGATATGTCGTCAACTTGTGTAGTGTATCCTGTCGAACGTTGAATATCCTCAGGTGCATCTTGGCAAGTTTGAGCTTGGCCTTATCCCGGTTCTTGCTTCCTTTCTTCTTTCGTGACAAACTCTTTGATAGCTTCCTCATCTTCTTGATTCGTTTTCCCAAAGCTCGCGGATTAGCAAATGTAGTCCCATCAGAAAGAGTTGCCAACGTCTTTATCCCAAGGTCTACACCTACTGCATAACTGACGATGGGCTTCGGATCTTCGATATTTTCTTGCACCGCGACTGATACGAACCACCTGTTCGCTCTCCTCCTCACAGTTGCAGACAGTATCCTTCCTTTGCAATACTTCTTTCTCTTCTCCTTTATCCGTATCTTCCCTATTCTTGGAAGCTGTATCCTACGCCCCTCAAACCTTATTGTTCCATACAGTCGGAAACTATCGTTCATACCCTTGTTCTTGAACCTCGGGAATCCGATATGCTTTCCTTCCTTCAATCCTCGATAGAAGTTCTGGAAAGCTCGATTGAGGTCTCTTAGAGCTTCTTGAGGTGCGCATTTGGAGCACTCATACATCCAGGGGAATTGTATCTTCTTCAGGCTGTTGAGAAGTTTATGCTGCTTCATGGCGTCAGTGAACCGGTCGTCCTCTTGATTGTTCTTGTACTGTTTTATTCGTTGGTCGAGACCCCAGTTGTAAGTAAAACGAGCTACTCCTGCATGTTGAAGAAGGGAAGTTCTCTGCTGGTTGTTGGGGTCGAGTTCGTATCGGTAGGCTTTATGGACCAACATATGAGTCAGAATGAAGTATTAGCTGGAAGATATAAGGTCATACAATTCAAAAGGACCGATATATAATTAATGTCCAACTTCGTCCAGTATTAATGCAGCTGTTGAAGATTTTTGAAACAGGTAGTAGATACTAATGGTCGTCAAAGTGTTCTTAACAGTAATTTCAGAACCCGGACGAATCAAAGAGGTCTTTACATCGCTAAAATCCTTTGATGAAGTCGACTTTTTATGTATTGTTGATAGCGGACCCTATGATATTGTTGCACTTGTAGAAGTTGATACTCTGGATGGATATCGAGTCCTAATTGAAAAGGTTGCTGCACTACCAAATACAGAAGATTTTGAGTCATTCATCACTGTTGACAAGTGACATCATTTAGGATGATATCTTCATGTCGTCGGTTGCTTCTTCTTCCATAGATCATATACAATACTAAGCCTATCATGGTTAGAATGACACCTAGCTGAAGGACGATATAATCCAAAGATGGTATGAGCGCAAAGCAAAATATGAAACCTAAAACTGGAAAGAGGGGGAAGAGAGGTGCTTTGAAGGTTCCAGGTACACTGAGCCCTTTTCTACGTAGAATTATGACTGAAAAGTTTACGATTCCCTGAGCGACGAGGTACCCAAAAACAGCCAACTGCGCAACTAATACAATATCTGCAGTCATGGCAAAAAGGCTCACCAGAACTAGTACGAGAATGAGGGCGGGAATTGGTGTCTTGAAGCGCTTACTTACACTTTCGAAGGATTTGGGAAGGAACCGGTCTCGACCCATCGAATAGACTATTCTAGCTCCTGCTAAGAAAGTTGCGTTCAGTGCTGCATAATTTGACGCAGCCATCCCTGCGAGTCCGAGAATTTGTGCCCATTGGCCTAACATCACCGCGTACACATGAGCAATCGGTGTAAATGTCTGAGCGATTTCTAGATATGGTACAACACCCACTAGTACAAGTGATGCTGCCATGTATACTCCGGTGCCAATCGCCACTGTAAGGAATATTGCTTTTGGTACATTCTTTGCTGGTTCTACAATCTCCTCAGATGCTGAAGTGACTAGTTCAAAACCAACGAAGGAGATGTAGATGAACGCGATGGTTGCCATAAAGGCTGGAAAGCCAGCATTCTCTGCGAAGAGGGGAGTGAGATTAGCGGGTTCAATGAACATCAATCCAATTACGATGAAAGAGAAGAGAATGATTGCCTGAGCGATATTTAGGATTCCAAGTACACCAGAAACGCTCTTGACGCTAACAAGATTAGTGATGAAGGTGATCGCAATGATGACTAGAGCCATTACTGCAATGAATTGTGTTCCATTTGGAATAAAGATAACAAGAGTATGCGCCACAGCCAAAGCATAGAGACCACAAGCAACGATGTTTCCAATCATGAGAAACCAGCCTGTAAGAAAGGCTGGGAGTCCTCCAAGAGTGTCATGAGCAAAGGTGTAACCCCCACCTTGCTTGGGAATAGAGCTAGCAATCTCAGCATAGTTGACCGCAGTAAACATTGCGATAATTCCAGTGACCAGATATGCTAAGACAAGTGCGGGTCCAATCATTCCTGCGGCAGTTCCGGAAATGACATAGATACCACCCCCCAACATAGCTCCGAGACCAATATTCGTGGCACCAACAAGACCAAGATGACGTGCGAACTTTTCTCCGCCATGTGCATCATCTGGGCTAATTACCATTTGGATTACGACCTTTGATTTAAAACAGAACCCCATAGGGTTGGTTATCTTAGCCCCTCTTTTTGCGCTTCTTTTGAAGGTTGTGAATTGCTCATTATTGATAGCGCCAACAGGATATTATCAAACCCACCCAAACCCTACAATTTAAATGGACATGAGAGGCGGTCTGTTTTGCTGGACATGTATAATTGTCTGGTAACGAAGTGGTTCAAATGAACTGGAAAGTAATAGCTGAATCATGTACTGCTTGCGGCACATGTGCTGATGTTTGTCCTGTCGATCCTACTCTATACGAGATGAAAGACATTGCAATCTACCTAGTTGCCCGTGCAGACGAATGCACTGAATGTTATGCTTGCATTGATAGCTGCCCAGAGGGTGCTATTGAAGAAGAAGCGTAATTGCAGTGCAGTGATACAATCGAACCTTACTTTCGGGTGAGGTGTGCTGCGACAGGAGCGTCTTCTTCAATGTGAAAGATGTTCCTGTCTGTGATACTTTTTTTTTCTATTTTTAATTTCTAATCAGGTCTTCTTCGTCCTTTGATCCTACTGGGTTCTCCCAAAATAGCGTTGAATTTCTCCAATAGTGAATCATCTTCTAGAACAACCATGATTTTGATAACTTCATATTCCAAACTCAATCTTACAGTTTCAATCCCGCTTTCTTCTTTTCCACGCATCGAGATATAATCTTCAATATACGTTCCTTTTAATCCGAAATTCTCGTCCAATGCTTTTAGAATATCTTCTTTTTGACCTCGTTCAAGATTATAGAATGCTTTGATTTTCGACATATAATTCTCCTCGGACCTTATCTTAAAGCAAACGACTCATAAGTCATAGTGTTTTCAAGCAAACATTGGAGAGTGAGAATTGTTGCGTCACTATGCAGTTCTAATCCTGATTACTATGTTACTAATTCCATCTGTTTCTGTTGCATTCTCTTCACAACCCATAGAGAGGTTTGAACCAGCCGCGTTCACACTGCAAACTTTCAGCAGAAATATGAATGTCACAACTTTTGTTGGACCTGACTACAGTAATGAAACTCTAACGCATTTTCTAAGAAGTGCTACTGAGAGTATCTATGTAGAAATCTATCAGTTCACAAGCCCAGGAATCTTGGGTCTAATCCATGAAATCTATAATGATAATCCATCAATGGATATTCGAGTGATGATCAGTGAACGTGTAGTGAGTTTGGGTGATTACAATACCTATACTATGTGGAATCTTACGCAATTGGGAATTCCAGTGCGTTGGACCTCAGACACCTTTACTTTCTCTCATCAGAAGTTCGTTATAATTGATAATGATACAACTATTGTCCAAGCAGGCAATTGGGCACGACCTAGTTTTCCACTAAATGAATGGGAGCCTGGTAGTTCCGGAGGATTTATTGAGAAGAACTACGAAGGCAACCGTGAATTCAACATTGCAATGACCGATGAAGTTGTGACTCAATACTATCGTGATGTCTTTGATTATGATTGGAGTATTGGATCCGACTATAATGAAGGTGTAGATGGGACCGGCACAATATTAGACTGGGGCGCACTGAACAAAGCGTACTATCCCCGAGTCTTTGACTACGCTGGTGAATTCTCTGGTCAAATGAATGTAACCCCATTTGTTAGTCCTGATACAAGTCTTGAGGCCATGCTCTGGGTCATCAACAGCGCACAAGCAACTCTTGACATTCAGATTCCATATGTAAGTAACAGCTCTGATGTGGTTGATGAAGTACTTGATGCTATAGTTGCAGCTAAGCACCGTGGTGTCACTGTCCGAATAATTATGGAAGACGGCCGAAATGATAATGAGGATGTTGCACTTGCATTTGCTGAAGAGAACATTCCGGTCATTTGGATGGACGGCAGATTCTTTTCTGCCATTCACAACAAGGCATTCATCGCTGATGGTCGAATAATATTACTCAGCAGCATCAACTGGAGTGAGGAGAGTATCTCTGAAAACCGTGAAGCTGGTGTTGTTATAGAGCATGATGGAGTTGCAGGTTGGTATCAAGAGGTATTTGATTATGACTGGGGTATTGCCGATTATGATGCTCCTGACTATGTGAACGTGGGTTGGACACCTAATATTCCTACAAGTTCTTCACAAATCAATGTGAGTGTACTAGCCCATGAATATGGTGATATAGATGATATCGATGAAGTTAAACTTGGAGTCAAGATTAATGATGGAGTTTGGACAAACTACACAATCACTGACAATTTCTATCTATCACATGAAAGATTGAATCAAAGTTTCTATCATATTATTGCTCCTCAATCAGATGGGACTAATATTACTGTGAAAGCCTATGTGTATTCACTATCAGAATGGTCTAGTGGTTTGGAGATGGTGATACCAGTTCGTGATTCAATTGGTTCTATCATCACGACAACTACAACTACTACAACCACACCACCTGATGCGCTTGCTGAATTGATACCTTTCATTGCAATGGCAATTGTAGCTATAATTGCTGGAATATGCTTTAAGAAACGCAAGTAAGAATCAAAGGAATTTGAAGAAGATAGTTGGGTCCGAATATGGACCCTACTCTCTTTTTTTAAAACTAAGAGCGTTCAGCTATTTCCGCGAACTTCTCGCAGCTATCCGCATCCTGCATTTCGCCACGTTTTGAATGTAGACCCGCGGCAATTCGATATGCTCTAGCAACTGCAGCCCATTGTTCTTGAGCATCCAGGCAGAGAGCTAATGCTTTCCAAGTTTCAGGGTCTCCTGAATCGTGTTTGAGAGCTTCATTATACGCATCGATTGCTTCTTGGATTTTAAGCAAACTCTCTAGAGCTCTTGCTTTCTTTGTCCAGATTTCACTACTATCAGGAATCATTTTCAATCCTGTGTCTGCAATAGTATTTGCTGTTTGAAATTCACCAAGTGTAAGATATGCCTCTGCCTTGTTAGAGTGGCCACGGTAGTCTTTAGGTGCAATCGATATTACAAGATCGAATATAATGATTGCATCACTCTGCTCACCAATGTGAATATGAGCCAAGCCAATCTCATTAAGAATGTCCAGATTATCAGGTTGATGATCGAGAACTTTTCGAAAAGCTTCTATGGCCTTTTTGTTCATACCTTGTTGTCGAAAGGATTTTGCCTTTGTAATCAACTCATCAACTGAGAGCCCATCAATAGACATGGTAGCTTCTGATAACAAGTTAGTTTTAATTATTGTTCTGTCGGATACCAGTTTCTTGATGATGTTATATAGAAAATTGCCAAGTTCTAACAGACAACAAGGATTTTAACGAGGTCGGTCTCAAATCAGTCCACTCGAATAGTGAGGAAATACGAATGAATAATGAAGATGACACATTCTTCGAAGATGATGAAGCGGATGAAACCTTATCCGATGAGGATATTGCAGAGGACGAAGATGAGGAAGAAATCTTTGAAGAAGTTGTGGACATTACTGAAGTCAGGACATATGATGTAACAGAACCAGGTGAGAAGCTTTCAAATTTCCTAAAAAATCCCTGGCCACTGCCTATATTCATTATTATTTTGATTGGTCTTGCGATTATTCTGTTTACTCCTCCAACAATCTGGGCTCCACACCGTTATGGGATTCTCGGAGTATATTTCCTCGTAATAGCTGCCTTTGTAGGCATTGTTTTCTCACTGACAACTTGGTCACGAGCCGGCACTCACCGATTGAGATGGGCAGGTCCTGTGAATATAATCATTATATCTCTCAGCCTTGTCATTGGCAGTATTGATACTATAAGTTGGATACTAACTGGTGTGGGTCTATTTCCTGTGCTCGATTCACCCCTACTACTCTTGTGTTTCATGTTAGTTTTCTTTGCAATGTATATGCTCTGGATGATTCAGAAATCTCTTGATCCTGAACCACGTTAGACAAGGGTGGATTTTGTGGGCGAATATCCACACACTCTTTCCGAACTTCTTGAGATCGTGAGAGAATTCGTTAAAGAGCGTGACTGGGAACAGTACAATCTTCCTTTGAACTTAGCAATCTCTACATCTATTGAAGTTGGAGAACTTTTGGAGCTATTCCAGTGGAAGACACATGAAGAAATTGAAGAGGCTCTAAAAGAAGATGATTTTCGAGAGGCTCTTGCATCTGAAATAGCAGATGTTCTAGTCTATCTTCTCAGAGTTGCGGATACCACAGGTATTGACCCTACTAAAGCAGTAATTGAGAAGATGAAGCGTAATCGAGAGAAGTATCCAATCGATTATTGGGAAGGTAGAGCTCCAAATAGGTTCAATCGTCCTGAGTAATTCGAGCGTAAAGCCCCGGAAATCTGTCTGTAAAAACATCATTTCTTGCGGTGATTGATTTATCATCAGCAAGTATAGGGTCTATTGTTACTGATGCAATTCCAACTTTTCCAATGCTCATCTGACAAAGACGATTGCCCTTAATATCAGTGATTTGAGAAAGACCTGAAAACTTCACTCCACGTTCAGTTCCTATTCTGTTTGCAGTAGCAGTGAAAACTCGATTCTCAATAGATCTGGTGATCATGGCGTCTTGGCAATACGGAAGAACAAGATTAGCTGGGTGTAGAATAACTTGTGCTCCCTTTAGGGCTATTACCCTGGCCACTTCTGGAAAAATCCAGTCAAAACAAATCATGACTCCAAAACGATATCCCTTATACTCGATGACTGGGGGTTCATCCAGACCAGCTTTGAACCAATCTACTTCATTCAGAAAGAGGTGGATTTTACGATAGGTGATAATGTGTTCACCATCTCCGAAAACTGCTGCTGAATTGTGAAGACCATCACTTGTACGTTCACAGATTCCAGCAACTACTAACCGACCACTGCTTGACCATGCAAGAAGTTCTTTGGAAAATGGACCTTCTGGAATAGATTCAGCAGAATCAGTTGCTTCACTAATCTCATTGAATACATATCCTGAATTACATAGCTCTGGAAGAACCAGGACATCAACATCCGTCTTTTCCGCTTCTTCTAGTATTGATTTCACTCTAGTCAGATTCTCTTCTACATTACAGATTTGCGGTTCTATTTGTCCTACTGCCAGTTTCATGGAACATCTCACTAGTTGCTGATGAGCACGTCCATGCTATGATTCCTTCGGTTGTCTAGAATAAACCGTGCTGCATCGCAGTTTGACAGTCACAGCTTGCATCTTTAGGAATGTTAGAAATCATCTCGAATGTTAATTTTCTAACACGCTCAACATTCTCTGACATCGTCTTGAGAACCATCGCATGAGTGACAGTTTCTTCCGCGTGAACATCATAGTCTGTTGGCATACTAATATTCACGAAACAGATTCCCGCCTCTCTGGCAAGTGCTGCTTCAGGATACGCAGTCATCCCGATGACTTCCCATCCTTGATTATGAAAGAACATTGACTCTGCTCTAGTAGAGAATCTTGGGCCGTTGATGCAGACATAGGTTCCCTTGTCATGGACTTTGTATTTTATTTCAGCTGCGGTATCAACTGCTACTTTTCTCAATTCGGGACAGAAAGGTTCTGCGAATGGAAGATGGGCAATAGTACCTCCGTCAAAGAAAGTATCTTTTCGGGTTCCCATAGTTCTATCAAAGAGCTGGTCAGCAATCACGAATTCTCCAAGTTTGACTTTAGCAGGTTGGAGACTTCCAGCTGCTGCAGGACTTATGATTCTCTTGACTCCCAGTGCTTTCATTCCCCAAATATTTGCACGGTAGTTTATTGCATGAGGGGGAATGGTATGATTGCGAGCATGTCTTGCTAGGAATGCAAAGCTTCGTCCCTTAACAGATCCAAGGATAAAATTGTCCGAAGGCTCACCATATGGTGTGAATACCTTTACCTCAATTGGATTCTCTATAACACTGGAATCGTAATTTCCACTACCGCCAAACATTCCAATTTCAATTGGAAGTAAATCCTTCAGTTCTTTGCTCTTGCTCCTATCTATCGGAACTACAGATAGTTTAACTTCAAATGCCATTGTTCTATTCCACCTCACTCTTTCAATTTCCATACCTTGTCAAGTGGGTACTCGATTTTTCCCAGGAATCCCATGTGGGCTTTGATCTTCGAGAGTTGGTCGTCAGCCAGTACGATATTATTGTATTCTCTAAGGTGTTTCATCAGTTCCATTGTACTGAGTTCTGTGACCTTTTCACCTTCAAAGATTGTGCCAATTAGTGCTGAGAGATCTTCATAGAAGTTCCAAGGAAAGATTTCCCAAGCCCAAGTCACTTCTACACCGTAATAATCTGGAATGAATTTGGACCCTGCAATATGCATGAGAGTTGCACTTTTGACATCAGCTGGACTGCATTCTTTCACATGCTCAACTGCTGTGGTTAGACTCTCACCTGTATCAGTGATATCATCTATAACGAGGACTTTTTTCCCTGTGACATCTGCTGTAAGTGGACTGGTCAATTTTGCTTTGCCATCCTTTGTGGCTGTAACGCCCCAGTGATCTACCTTAACAGAATGGAGTTCTTTGATTCCCAATAGGTCACACGCAATTCTCGCGTGAACCCACCCACCTCGAGCAATTCCAATGACAGCATCTGGTTTCCAACCAGATTTCTTCACTTTCTTTGCCGTCTGATAGGCGTAATCATAGATGTCATCAAAATCAAGTACGTAGCATAAACTTCCTTTAAGCTCCATAACATTCAGCCACCAATCAGAATCGCGAAGGACCCCGATAAAAGTGTGACCCTTGATGATTTTATTCCTCAACAACAATAATAGGTTGCTCGTTCCCTGTAAGAATTGATTCAAATGGCAAATGAAGAGAAATGTGTTGGAAAAGAACCACGTAAAGTAATTGCGAGAGTCGTGAGTCAGGAAGGTTATTGTGCAATTGGTCACAAAGTTGGAGATATTATCGAGTTCGAACACTACGGTGTGAAAGGTGATATCTGTATCAATGCACTGTTTAGCATGCTGCCCGTTGCTTATGCACTGATGCATAACGCGAATTTTCCTTGGTCGGAAGACCATTGCAAGGAACTTCATGCCTGCCCAGACCCAAAGAACCCCGTTGTCTTTGAACTTGATAGGTCTCAACCAATGGAACGAAAAGCTACTGGTTAGACTAATCTATCTCGATTATTAGTGAATCATATTCACCTGGATTGAAGGATACTCTAACATTAAGTCTGGTTCCAACTTTGACATCAACCGACTCGGGAAGTGGCATGAAAAGTTCTCTCCATCCATCTTTCATCGTCAATGTGATATCATCATACAATTTTGATTCAAACATGCCATTGATGCCATGTACTGTTCCACTTTGTACAATCTCAAAATTAAGATGTTTGTCTATGCCCAGTGGCTGATCTGAATCTTTGGTTAAGTCAAACTTTTCCAGCTCCTGTAGGTCTGCCAAATCAATGCTCTGTTTCATATCTACAGTTTGGGGTATTCGTGGGAATTTCAAGTCTTCAATGTGGAATCTATTCCATAATGTTTCATTCTGTACTGGAATGGCAAACAGCGTTACTTGCTGGGGTATTATTTTTCCATTTGGTTTGAGAAGATGTTTGACTGCATATCGACTAGCAGGTATCTGTTGTTCAATAAGCATAACTGAAGAGAGCATTTCACAGAGCACAACATCTGCTTTTTCCTCAGGTTCAAAGTCATAAAAATGAGAATGAACAAATTCAATATTTCCCGCTACTCCGTTCCGTTCTGCTGCAGCCTTTGCATACTTCAACGACTCTGCATTCGCATCTATAGCTGTAACCCGAGCTCCCTGTCGTGCGGCTAAGATTGCAAGAATTCCACTACCGGTGCCAAGTTCGAAAACATGATGGTCTGATTTTACAATCTTTGTAATTGCCTGACGGAATTTCTGAATGCGAGTTCTGTGACTAAGCAAACTTGCAGCTTGAAGTATCGGAAATGGTGTTGCATATTGTTTTTCTGACATCATTTTTCCCCTATCACATGCTACTTATAATAACAATCATGACAACGGCTTGAAAGAAGGGATTACGGTCTCACTAAACAACTGGGAAGGAAGGCTTCAACTCGTGTCTGAGAAAGTTCTCGAATCTGCAAAAGTTGCTTTGGAAGAGAGTAGACCGAATGATGCCATTATTGCATTAGAGCCACTTGTTGAGTATGATGATGAGAATGTCGATGCGCTAGTATGCTTGGGAATTGCCTATGTTCAAGCTGAGATGCCAGCGAAAGCAGTCGAAATTCTTGAACGAGCAGATGAAATGGTTGAGCAGCATTGTGTTGTTGAGCTGTTTCTAGGTAGAGCACTTTGGGCTCTTGGGAAGCTTGTGTCGGCAGAAGACCGTGTGCGTGAAGCCTTGCGCTTAGATTCGAGTCAACCAGAAGCATGGATTGATCTTGGCAGAATTCTTTTTCAAAGACGAGAGTATAGAGAAGCCCTGAATCATATTGAACATGCACTGAAACTCTTCTCAGATGAAGTAGGTCTCATCTTCCTGCATGCATTGATCCTCTATCGTTTGGGTGATTTTACTCTGGCCACTGAATCTTGGGAACAGGTGCATCGACTTGAACCCTACCTTATGTCAGGAATCTCAAATTATGCGTATATTCTTCTGCTTCAAGAACGTTCTTTCGAAGCAGCATCTTTTGTAGGGTATGCTAACACCATAGACCCTGATGACTACAGATCTCAAATTCTGTTAGGTGAACTAAGATTCCAATCTGGGGATCGCGAGGGTGCTCTGGAATGCTTTGGTAAGGTCTTAGATAAAGACCCTATCAATATTGAAGCGCTCGCTAAATTAGCTGTAATTGCACGAGATGCTATGGATGAGAAATCCTGTAGAGAATATCTTAGTCGTGCTGAGATGGAACTTGGAAGAGACCCTGAATCGTGGAGGGGTCTATGTAATGCTTATCCTCTTCTTGGCATGTGTCAGGAGTATGTTGATTGTCTTATCCGTTGGACAAAAGCAGACAAGAATGCTGCAGCACCATGGGTTGTATTAGCAGCGGAATATGATAACCAAGGCAAACTTGAATATTCACGTAATGCATGGCGAACAGTCTTTGAACTTCGTGGCTATGTGAAAATAAGATGCCTTGATTGCAAATCCGAAGTTAGATTGACCTATGATTCTGTCAAAGGGTTTGATGTTTACTCTGCTCGAATATGTGGAGCTTGTGGTGTCAAAATTAACATGCCTATGGGTCTTCCCGTCGATTAGTAATGATGTGTGATTGATGAGCGGCCGAAGATATCCTAAACACCCGATTCCGGGAGTGGGTGCGATTGTTGTCGGTAACAAAGGTGTCTTACTTGCCCGTCGCGATAAACCTCCTGGAGAAGGTCTCTGGAGTATTCCTGGGGGTGGTGTTGAGCTAGGGGAAAACCAGAAGGAATCTGTTATCCGAGAGGTGTTAGAAGAAACAGGTGTTCAATGTGAAGTACTGAAGCTGGTCAGTACCACTGATCTCATTACTTTGGATGAAACCGGTACAGTAGAGTTTCATTTCCTTCTTAATCACTATTTAGCGAGAGCAATATCAGATGTCATAAAACCCGAATTTCCGGATGGGGAAGTTGGATGGTTTCACCCAGAAGAACTTCCTGAAGATATGGTGAATCAAGAGATTATTGATCTTCTAAGTTCGGTTAAAGATTTGATTCTTGAACTCATGAATTAATGATTATCAAGAACATGTCTACCTTAGGAATTGCTAAGAAGAATTATAAGAATCTCCGTAGTGTGTTTTGATACAATGGTTAATCTTTGTAACCAAGGATGTGTAATATCCAATGTTTAGAACCATAATGGCACTTCTAATTACCTTAGTAACAGCAGTTTTGATTGGAGCTTTTCAGATACTTTCGCTTGATATGGCTACAATCGAATTAATCATAGGCAGCTCAGATATCACCGGAGATTTAATGGTGATGGGTGGAGTTCTATTTGCATCACTCTTATTCCCATACACTACTGCAATGGCCGGTGTATATTCACCACTTGTTGCGCTTGGAGTAGCTGGTTTCATCGCTGGCCTGATATCAAAGAGTGGCGTACGAATGCTATTTGTATCAATTATCTCATTGGTCCTTTTCTTTGCAGGTTTCTATATCTTGACTCTAGTGGGAGATCCAAGCAACTTTGCAGAAATGTTCAATATTGCCCAACAAGCTGCAATTGACCTCGGAGTGGCATTTGGCCTTCTCTTTATCCCAGGTATAATTGGTGCTTCACTAACTGCAGAAGATTACTAATCTATTACTACTTGGGGGTTAAAGCCCCCATCAATCCTTTTTCTTCACTTTTCTTTGCACTTTAACTTTAACCAAGAGATATAAGATACATCACAGTGTGCGATGATACCGTGGTTAGTCTTTGAACTAAGGATGTGTAACATTTAATGAAAAGAACAATAATAGCACTGATTATCGCATTTGTATCTGCAGTTGGAATTGCATCTCTCCAGTTGATGGATCTTGCTACTCTCTTATCTGTATTTGAGGTTGGTCCTATTGGAGATATGATGGTTCTGGTGTCTCTAATATTTGAGGTAGTGATAAGCCCGTGGACATTACTAATGCAATCAATGTATATCCCTCTTGCTGCATTAGGAGTTGCAGGCTTTCTAGCAGGTCTAATTTCCAAGAGTCCTAAAAGGATGCTGTCTGTTTCCCTAGTTGCCCTCTTACTCTTTTTCTTGATGTACTTCTTGTTGAATATGGGTGCTGGTTTACTTGATTTCAGCTCTCTGTTGACTGAGTTGCAAACAAGGGCGATTGATCTTGGAATAGCATTTTTCCTTCTCTTTATCCCCGGCATCATCGGTGCCATAATACGTGCAGAAGACTAATAGATCATATACACTCGTGGGGGCCAAAACCCCCATTACTTTTTTTTTGTAGAACTTTTTGTTTCGAGAGTTTCTTTCAGATACTCTGATGATAGTTTTAGAAATTCCTCAACATGATCCTTGTGAATAAATGCCCCGGCTGCCATGGGATGGCCACCAGCTTCTACTACAAGTGTTTCATATTTTTCATTCATCAAATCGCCGATTGAAACAAAGGTTTCTTTTAGATTGATTCCTCTTTCTATCAGATACTTATGGGCACGGCCAGAAAGTTTCACTAAAGGACTATCAGATGATGTGTTTGTACTAACTCCAATAACAGGTTTGTCAATTGGCACTATACGTGAGCCCTGAGCCATTCCGATTACAATTCCGATAATCGTGTCCGGAGTTTCTGGGTCGTTTACCAGATAGAGCCCGGCCATAGTTTCATAGCTATCCTGCTCAAGTCTTCTTAGTGCTGTAGCTAGATTTCTGCGATGTTCTTGAAGCAGATAACGACCCTCAATAATTGCTTCTTGGTCGCCTAGACAAATCTTGACTCCAACATCTGGTCGCTTATTCCTACCACAGGCATTGAGTAACGTAGAGAATTCTTTTGCGCTGCGCATCTCAGTCCTCTCAGGACGTTGAGGTAACATGATCACATCACCGATTAGACCTTCAGCTTTTTTCGGGTCATTATATACATCTATGATATAGTGGATCAATTTTTGGATTACACTTTGTTTCTCACTTGTTTCCAAACTGACCCAAGTTCTCCACTCATCATCATCTTCTTTCATGGGAATTCCCAGTTCTTCAAAGAAGGTGTAACATGCAACTTCATTGCCAGTCAATCCTGGTAGATATGGGTCAGTTGCATATTGTAATAGGTATGGTAAGGCACGAGTGTTAATTCCAAAGAAAGTAAGGTCTCTCGTGACTTTTAAGAAACCTGCAGCCTCACCGAGTTCTATAATGCTCTTGTTTACGCCTGTGAATCCTTTCCCATAGAAATCCTGAAGGTCTCCAGTAGCACCAACAATTGCTAGCTCTGAGAGTACAACGTTTTCGGGTGACAGTCCAACTGCAAATAGGAATGCTACACCAGATCCTGATACATCATAGCTCCCGCTTAGATCATGATAGCATGGATTAATCTCAATAATCTTATGACTAAGGGCTGAATCGTCATCATTGATTTTACTTTCTTGTGGTAAGTGATGGTCCAATACGATAACTTGATCGACAAAATCTATCACTGCAATGTGATTTCTTACAAGATTGCTCTGACCGGTACCAAAATCACTGAAGATTACAAGGTCTGGCTTGAATTCCTCAATTTCAATCTTTATTTCAATAATGGATTCAGAATTGATTTGGTGGACATTTCTCCACTTGAACTCTTTTCCCTCATTCTCTATTGCGCGTACAATAATTGCAAGAGCAGAAATACCATCTGCATCTATGTGTGAGAACGCCATCACTCTCTTTGATTTCTTTGTTGCTCGAACCGCCTCTTTTAGTAATTCAAGCATTGGCTCTGGTAGTGATTCAAGTAGTTTCTCCATTGTACTCCTTAGATGAAGCTCATTTTCTATAATATAAGTAGGCCTCTCTGATATAATGAGAGTTGTAGTGTGAATAGAATTATTCAGCTACACGAAATACCCTTGCTAGAGCTAGGAAGAGGACAAGAAATATGCTTGCAACTGCAGCTAGTGCTTTTGCAACTTTGTGCCATCCTTTAGGTGGACTCTCAAAATCTCTCAAATCATTCTTAACTCTCTTCAAATAAACTCGGCGTTCCGTGTAAAGGGCTTCCTCATTATCGATCTTAGATGAAAACTCTGCCCAACTTTCATATAGAGGAGATTGTGGTTCGGTTTCTAACCACTCAAACCATAATTGTAATATTTTGTCTCGATGTGCTTCAGGAAATCCTTCAATTGTATTTCGGATATTGTTCTCCCAGTCGATTGTCATTTCTAGTTTGCACCTCATTTTCCCGGCAGAGGAACAATAAAACTCACGCCTTTTTTCTATTAAATGTTGGGCTAGTATCATATATTATATTATCTTTGGCGCTGATTATTTTCCTCACATAAAGGACACTGGACTGCCTATAAAGTTGTACTAATGCAGCATCTAGTATTCAGATGCTATTTTTCAAGCACTTAGCGCATCTTTGTAAGTTCTTTACTCCAATCCTTAAGGTCACTACGGAGTTTCTGAATGTCAGTTGGACTTATCGTGTCAACGCGTCCATAGGTCTTAAGGATACGAGTCCAACGTTGCATTTTAACAATGAGACTACCTGAAACTCCCTTACTCTCAAGCATCCCAGCAGCTTCATTGATCTTCGTAGATAGGTCACTTGCAATGACGCCATCTCGTATTTGTGTTTCAAGTGTGTCTAGGATTGCTTGGTGTGATGAAACTGCACCTTTCTGTACTATCGATGATGCACTCGTTTGACTTGGAGCTGCTAGTTTGATGTTCTTTATAGCTTCAAGAATCTCATCAAGTTTCTCGGCATTTGCATTTGCTACAAGAGCAAGGTCTGCTTGAGTATCCTGAACTTCACTGATTTTTGAGATGACATCAATCATTCTGTTCAGCATCTGAGTGAGTCTCTCAATAGCACCATTGATCTCAGTTAGCTTAGCTCTAAGGTATGTATCTTCTTCGCCCTTGGATTTTGACATAGGTGAAGTTTTAAGTGAATTATCATTATTTTCAGACATGATTAATTTACATCCTGATTATCGTTTGTATCTTGATGCACAGACTCATTTAAAAACTAGTTCTGTTGAAACAAGAGAACGAATTCTATCCAAAGTTCCACCACCAGATGAACTAACCGTTGAATGGTGGAGAAACGAAACTAGACGGATAGCACCTAAAACAGCTCAGGCTAGAAGGAGTATCATCTTTCAAGCACTACGGTTTCTTGGAAGAGAAGACCTAGTTGAAGAACTTAGGAAGGTCAAACTTGCAAGAGTACCAGATTCGGTAACTGTTGAAGACCTCTATACAAAAGAAGAAATCAAACTAATTTTTCAACACTGTCAACACACCAGAGATAGAGCTATGCTTCAGGTTCTTTACGAAGGAGCTTTACGAGCTGGTGAACTTCTTTCAATGAAATTCGATAATGTTGAATTTCGTGAAGATGGTACTGCCACAATCATAGTATCAGGGAAAACAGGTACTAGACAAGTTCCATTGTTCGCTTCTGTTCCTGCACTAAAGGAATGGATGAATCACCATTCTGAAGGGAATGGGCACATTTGGGTACGATTGATTCAACCATTCAAACAGATTACTTGGAGTGGATTATATCTTTGTGTCCAAACGGTGTTTGCACGAGCTCAAATCACAGACAAGAAGAAACTTGTCCATATGTTCAGACACACTAGGATTACTGAACTCGTGAAACTTGGGATTCGTGGTCAGATACTTCACAAATTAGTAGGTTGGACAAAGCGTAGTAACATGGAAGCAGTCTATGTTCATTTATCTACTGCTGATGTAGAGAATGAGGTGAGGGTCAAAGCGTTTGGACTTGCTGAGGATGAAGAGAGATACGAACCAATCATTAAACCAATAAAGTGTCCAAGATGTGAGAACACCAATGAACCTCAAGCAAGATACTGCAAGAATTGTAATATGCCGATTGCTGATGATGCGATAGTGAAAGCCCTCCAACAACAGGAGCGGAAGAGAGAGGAGATTGAGCAGCTTGTCCAGGAGCGTGTCAATGAGTCCACAGAAGAAATCGTAAAAGCTTTCACGACCGCCATTCAGAATATCAAGTCCACGAAGACGCTCAGGGATTTTGCCATAGCATTTGCCAGGGAGATGAACAGAGATTCAAATGATTAAGTACCTGATACTTAAAATTCTGAACAAGACAACTGCTAAGATGAGAGGCTCTGTTGGATGGTGCCTAGTGGCTTATCGATTCAACAGAACCTACGAAGGTGGATCAGGAGTGCGTGAAAATTTTTGACGAGGATTATAGAGACCTATGGTCCAGAAGCTTTAGCTGAGCTCCTTAGCATATTGCACGAACGAGGAAGAAGGAGCAGTGGCAGCTTCCTGATTGGAACGCAAGGCATCAAGAAACTACTTCGCCAAAGGTTCGGATTCTCTCGACGTGAATCATATCTGATGCTCTGCTATCTCGAGAAGACTCTGCTCGAGAAAGACGTGTTCAAAATATGGGACATGAAGCCTAAGAACGTCATCTATTGGGTCGATGTGCTCACTCTAGTTGGGATAGAGGGGCTGGAGAAGACAGTAAAGGAGATGTTATTGAAATGACAAAACCAGAATTCAAGAAATGTAGAAAACTCCCCATCATCGTTAATTTCCGAGAGGTGGAGGGAGAAGAAGAAATCTTTACCCTGGAGAACCGAGAGGGTGAATCACTGATAGCAAAGTCCGATGAGGACTACATAATGAAAGGTGTAGACGGAGAGCTCTATCCAATCAAGAAGGAGCTATTCCACAGAACCTATGAAGTGATTGAATTCTAAACAATGCTGAAGAACTCACATAGCGAATCAGTAAGCCCTTCTGTATATTCATCAAATATCGGATAACTTCTGCTCATTCTATCAATAAGATCATTGACAGATGATTGGATATCAGCACGTGTTCTTGCTGCGGGTTCAATCTGTAATATCTTATCGATCACCAGTTGAAACTCCATCTTGAATTTGCTTAGAATTTCGAATTTTTCATCAGAAGCGCCTGTAACTATTAATCCAGTTTCGATAAATGATGTTACAATTTCTAGAATGATTGATCTGAGTTTATCTTCTTCAGGGTCAATATTTGTCATAATGGTTCACAATCGACATAAGTGAATAAAAAGATAGCACTCGCTTTCAATGAGGAAGTTTGCGCGTGGTTGAAAGGTATGGGAGGAGTAAGTTTTCTGGGGGATGGTGGTGTGTGCGGGATTGGGAGAGAGGTTATTGATATAGGTCATTCAAGTAATCTGTTACTTTATCTCTTAGTTTGATGACTTGTTGAAGTAATTCTAATCTCTCTTTGTTGGAAAGATATTGATTATCAGCTGCAAACCAAACCTGTACCATTGATTTGAGAATCATTGCACTTTTGCGAATATCCACTCCAATCTCTCTGCAGCCCCATGATAACCTGGTCAAAGAATCAGCTTTTCTATTGATTTCATCTGCAAATTCCTCTTTCATTACAAATCCTACAGGATAATCCAAGTTTGGATGCATTCTAATGGCTTCTTCAAGGAGGGTGTAGCATTGAGATACTGCGTCAATCATATTCTCCTCCTTTCTTGTTCCCTCTTTTATTCTTGAATCGATAAATACTGCAATTGAAATTGTTATAGCTGTCACTGAAATAATAATTGTTGTCAAATCAATAGCGGTCAGTTCTTGCATAATCTGTAGTTCAAATTAGAAAAGATAAGACTTTGTGTAGAAAGTTTGCGCACAATCTCACTCTTTTCTTTTCTTGATGACGGGAGCATTATCTAGTCTACTACTCTTGCTTTTTGGTGCTAGAGTCCTCAAATCGTACATTTTCTTCAGTTGCGGGCATACTATATCCATTTATTAAGGTTCATTTGAACTATAATTCGGGTGCACTAATTGGACGAATCCAAACTTGAGATGAAAGACCCGATTGTTCAAAAAGGCTTGTTAGATGTTCTGTTGGAACTCCAAGAAGGTGGCAAGACCTTCTTAGAACTAAAGAGTGCCGTTGGAATAAGCCCGAATACTGTCCTGAAACGTTTGCGAGAACTAGAGAGAAAAGGTTGGGTTCTGCAAATCCTCTCTCAGGACGAAGGCAAAAGGCGAAAGATGAGATACGTCCTCACCGAGGAAGGATTGGGTGTCTTGAGTCAGTATGCATCGATAGTGGAGAGATACTCTAAGCTAAGAGAAAAAACTTATAGACTAAGAGCGGTTACAAGAACAACAGAGAAGGAGATCAAGTACCTTCTAATGCATGGCACCAGTCCAGATACTCAGAATGAATCCAAATAGTGAAACCATTTAAATAAAAATAAAAAACATTAGAGGTTGTGTATAGGGGATGACAATTCAACATATTCTCAGTTCCATTAAGGACTCTAAGGACAAAACGAGAGAGATGATTAATCAATTCACGAAACATACTGTGGATTCCAAGTGGATATCTAGTAATCTCAAAGAGCTAAAAATCAGATATCCGAATAGCTACATTGCAGTTCGAGATCAGAAAGTCATCTTTAGCAACAAGAACCTTACGGAATTGTTAGCTTGGCTGCAGAAGGAATACGGTGACATCAAAGGCATTACTATTGAACACATTACTGATAGACCAATCAGTCTATTGTTGTGAAGAAAAAAAATTCGATTGGAGAGTGAGCACCTGCAAATAAAAGGGTTCTTTGACCAAGATAAAGGACACTACTTCATTGAGACATATTTCATCTGTGATCAGCTTAAACAACCTATATTCTTGAAGTTCATAATCGATACAGGCGCAACGACATCCACGATTCTAGATGGTCATTGTGAAATACTGGGTTTGAACTGCCAACAATTGTCAACATCTACTGCGGTAGTAGTCGGGAGTAAAATCCAGGTATCCATACTACCAGATATTGCATTCGGTTTTATTGATACGCAAAAGAAGTTGCACTGGGAGCAGTTGGACTCGGTTACTGTCATAGAACCAACAGTCGATAGTCCAAAACCTAGTTTCAGTATCATAGGTATGGATGTTCTCCAGAGATTTGACAAGCTAGTTTACGATTTCCAAAGAAATGAAGTCATTCTAGAGAGATAATCGTACTCTCTTCAGGGAAAGATTGAATACCAAAGTGACAGATTATGGTCAAGGGGTAAGTGTGTTTGAAAGAAAAGGATCTATATGAGCCAGCAAGTAAGGCATTATTACAGAAGTTCTCTGAAAAGGGTGAGTGTCATCTGGAGGTGACTGCAGATGCCATAGGAGAACAACTGAAGCAAGTTCTCGATGATCACGCTGTGTCCATTCTAGAAACTGAGAAGAAGAAACCTGACCTACTAGGTTTCCTGAATGTGAAAGTAGGCTATGAAAGCAAGAAACTCATTGTAGCTGAAGTAAAGAGTAAGTCATTAACTCTTGAAAACATCTATCAGCTAAAGATGTATGGCGAGATGCTCGGAGCTCATTTTTCCTTTCTAATTTCGCCCAAAGGATTCAGTGAAGCACGAAGACGCTTTCTTATCCATCGTTATGGCGTGCTTCAAATCAGCACTGGCGGTAAACGGATTAGTGTCATGCAGCTTAAGGAAGACACACTCGTGCCTGATGAAGAACTTTGTTCCGATAATCCTTTCGACCCGTAGACATGGTTGAACATGCATGGAGAAACGGAGAAAATTGAGTGCTTTAAATAACAATTCACGCAGGTTTCTTAGAGTACTTTCAGACCGCCGGAGTGTCTTCTGAGGGTTGGCAGTTTCCACGTGGAAAGCTTGCGCGCGCAAACTCGCTGTGGTTCAGCTATCCCATATAATTCACATTGAAACCTTCAGTAATACTGATGACTAAACCTCTATTATTCCTCTTTTTTTATCCATTGCCTTAGAACCCTAAATTGTTCTGTGGATTGTAGGTCGATTCTCAATCATACTATTGAGAAGATAGAATAGAAAGACAGAATACATTGGATAACATCGTGGAATTGTGTGGTACAGAGGACCAGTGATTGGCTGATGAATTCAAGAACGAAAGAGAAGGGTGAAGTGTCCGAGAGAAATAGAGAGATCGTTGCTTCTTGCCTATTTGCTGTTCTAATTCTGCTTCTTCTCTTTGCTGCGTGGATTTTGAATCCAAGTTATTCACTTATTCACGTTATACAAAATGATCTCAGTACGTTAAGTCATGCATGGCTCCCTTTCGAGATTGTCATTGGTCTTGTCAGTTTCGTCTTTCTCTTCTACCAGTTCAGAGATAGTGAAAGTCTATTCAACAGAGTAATTGATGCAATAGTACATCGATTAGGGAAAATGGAACAAGGTATTGACAAGCTTCAAGAAGGTCAGCAAGTGACCCATACCAAGTTAGCTGATGCACATGAACATCGTGAGAGTATCGCTGACAGAATCCAAGATATGATAAAGGACGGATTTGTAGAACAGAATGGAAAGCTTTCAGAATTTATTGAACTAATTTCATCGTCACTTGAAGATCTAACGAGTGCAGAATCTGTGATTCAGAGTCGACTTGATGATTATGAGAAGAGCAGTTTCGAAATGGTTCTTGAAAGGAGGATACAGGATTACATCACAGTGTCGAAAACATACCAAACTGAAATATATCCAGAAGAGCATGCAGCAACACAGGAAAAATTAGGTCGCACATATATTACATTGTCCTTGATCCGAGATAGGGAGAAACATGCTAAGAGTGCCCTTAAGGCTTTTCGGAGAGCACTGGGTGTCTATACATTGGATACCAAGCGAGATGATATCGCTAGATTGCACCTATTGATAGGTGTTGTATATGGAATATTAGCAAAAGTCCGTAAGAGCGAGGTGAACTGTCAACTCGCAATTACTGCATTCCAAGAAGCACTCAGAGTCTTTACGCGTGATACTTATCCTGTAGAGCATGCTATGACCCAGCACAACCTTGGAAATGCATATGTAACACTGGCACAGATCCGTGATAGTGAGGGGAACTGCAAGCTTGCAATTGCTGCATATCAAGAAGTGCTCAGAGTCTATACTCGTGAAGCCTATCCAATACTGTATGCTAAAACCCAGAACAACCTTGGAGTTGCATATCAAACTCTGGCAAGGGTCCGTGATAGCGAAGTGAACTGTCAACTGGCAATTACATCCCTCCAAGAAGCCCTCAAGGTCCGTACCTATGAAACCAATTCTATGGATTATGCCATGACTCAGAACAGTCTAGGAAATGCATATTCTATATTGGCAGAGGTTCGTAACAAAGAGATAAACTGTCAACTGGCAATTGCTGCATATCAAGAGGCGCTTAGATTCTATACTCATGAAGCCTATCCAATAGACCATGCCATGACCCAAAACAATCTTGGAGATACATACAGATTACTGGCAGGGGTCTGTGAGAGAGAAGAGAACAGTAAACTGGCAATCGCTGCATTCCAAAAAGCTCTCAGAGTCACTACTCCTGAAGCCTATCCAATAGACTATGCCATGATCCAGAACAACCTTGGAAGTGCATATGGAACACTGGCAGTAGCTAGTGATACTGAGGTGAACTGTCAACTGGCAATCGCTGCATTCCAAGAGGCCCTCAAATTCCGTACACTCGAAGCCAATCCTATAGACTATGCTATGACCCAACTCAACCTTGGAAGTGCATATGGAACACTGGCAGTAGCTAGTGATACTGAGGTGAACTGTCAACTGGCTAATGATGCTTTCCAGAAAGCTCTCAGAGTCTATACTATTGAAGCCTATCCATATTTGCACCTAAGCACTCAGAGAAATCTTGATAGATTACAAGGATTCTGCGCTGGTTCTTTAAAGAAGGGATTTTGACATTCACCTGATGCCTGAATCAAATCAACTGAAATTATTATCCTCATTCTTTTGGAATCTGGAGGATCTCAGCAATCCTTTTTGCTAATCTTTCTTTTCTCCTTAAACTCACGTATTTTTTCTTGCATCTCTAGACTCATGTGTGATTTCGGTTTGCCCTTTATCAGACATGCATCGCAATTAACTCTCGACCACTCTTCAATCAGCTCATCCTTCCCTTTTGGATAATTCGTGCAATATCGCTTGTGACCATCAGTAGTGAAATGTTCTTTTGACTTTCTTGTGGGAGGACTCCCCGATTTTTCCGTCTTGCGTCCACTACCAGACTTTGGTGTAAGACTCATCAATTTTCCTCCAGAATCTTAAGTATTTCCTTCACTTTCTCCGCAACACGTCGACCCTTCTCAGTGATCACCAGGAATGTCTTGGGTCTGGGACCTTCTTCTATTTTTTCTATGATTAATCCCAGTTCAGCCAGGTTTCTGCGAACTTTCCTCAATGCATCTAGATAAATGTCCATGAGCTGACCCCCCATCCTTCAAGAAATTATCTAACCCCCTTACGAGATATCCTAATGAGCGTGGTCAAGTAATTTTTCCCTATTTAGATTCAGAAAATGACAATCATAATCCAATGAATCCCCCTAGGTCCAAGAGGTTTCTCGCGACTGTCCATGAAATGCCCCCAGGAGTGAAAGACTCGGTGGCCCGCCCGCCCGCTTCAGCCTTCTGCTCACCTAGAGTCAAGCCCCGATCCCCCAGCTGCTTCAGAGGGCATCCAGGAGGACAGAAGGTCAATCTCGAGAGGGTTGCGCGCCCAGGAGGACAATCACACAGATGACCAGGGTCAGACAGGACACCAGAGAGGCACCGCTCGAGGGACTCTCTGCCGTCGACACATACTTTAACAGAGAGGTCTCTCTGGACATCACGGAGGAGGACGAGGATGGAGCAGAATGACCCACGAGAGACCAGAGTGTCGTGATTGTGTTGAGTGGGAAAAGAACGTGCGCGTTGAGGAGTCAGGCACGTGCAGTCTGTATCCGCATCGACCACGACAGCAGAACACAAAGGATTCGTGTCGGCTCCACACACTAAACCTCCTGCATTATATGAGCGACTGCAACACAGTTCCAGGTCAAGAGGATGTGAAAGAAAGACCCTGACACTCTATTAAGGTTAATAGAGTCAAGTGCTAAGGATGATCCAACAAAGAAGAAGAGAATGGGTCTGACCAACCCAATTGGTAAGATGATGTTTTCAATTCTGAAATTGCAGAACTTTGCGAAGGAGCTATAAGACTAATTCTTTCTTTGAAGAAAACTCCCCAGGATTCGAAAGACCTGAGCCCGTTCCCAAGACGACCGGAAGATTTGACTCTAGGCGACTGGATACTGGCGAATAATTTAATTGCGTCAGAATTAAGGTTACCCTGAAATTCAATCAACAATTCACCATAGTTAACAGGAAATGTTCCACGTGGAACAAACTTTCTATCTGACCTTATCGTTTCGGTGGAGTGCCTGTATTACTTTCTCTGTGATATCAACATTACTCCTGAGTTCGTCATTGATCTTCGTGAGACCGTCAACGAGATAGTCACGTATCTTTGGGTCTGCCTTACAGGCATCCACTAGCTTCTTTTGGTCCTCGGGAGTACCTAGGATGACATTAAATCTAAACAAGAGAGAGTAAAAGTTGACTTGGAATCTCTCAAGTTCCTCACCTGGTTTCATGAGGTTCATCATATCCTCCCACGACTCATCGGATTCATCCGAGACCGATTTTGAGAGCTCTACATCAGACCAGTAGTCCTTACGGAACTTGTAGGCCGTTAGAGAGAGGCTGATGCTGACCAAATCCTTGAATCCGGCACTGACGAAGGATTCCCACTTTCCAAACACGAGAGGAAGGAGGTCAGCCCATCTCTCTATGATAGGGTTCCGTTCTTCAGCTCTGATGAAGTAGAGCGCATGACAGAGACCGAGTATTGTGAGGCTGTATTCCTTTTTAGCTCTTGACTCATGTGTTATACTGTGTGATACCAGACCCTTCTTCTCAAGGCCACGGGGGGCTGTGGATACTGTCCTACTCGACAAACCCGTGCTCTTAGACATTTGACCTCCGAATGCCGGACCATTCGTTGCGAGATATAGGAGAATCTCTCTCTCAGAATTTATTAAATCAATCATTTGATGTTCTACCTCTTAAGGCATAATCTAAGAAGAGCTTCGAAGTATATAACTGTTGTTGACTCCTGTTAAACATGTGCAACTGATGGAAAACACGATGAAAATGATCGGAATCCGCGTGTCACCAGAGCTTCACGGGATTGTCACCAAGGTCAGCAAAGCAAGGGGTCAGAACATGAGCGGTTTCTTGCGAAGGGTACTCCTGGAAGAGTTAGCAAGGTTGGGCTTTCTGCCGGACGAGCAGAAGAAAGCCTTGGGCATCACAACTGAAAAAATAGGGGCCTTTGCCAATGGTTGACTCTAAGAAAATTAGCAACCCACTAGATGATTTCTTTCAAGCAGTCATTGATGAATTACGAAAACGATTGACCCCTGAAGAATTCTCAAAGCTACTTGAGAAGTGCGACTTGCACTCAGAGAATGGAAACACAAGAACCGACACAAAATCGACTTCAGCTATTCCTGCAAAATAGAAGAGAGAAAGGTTGTTGTCCAACCTTTTCTTTGAGGTGCCTAGATGTCTGACAAAAACCTTCGTTCGCGAACGAAGAACCAACCTGCGAACGAACGAAGGAATCTGATTCGTGGTCCAGTTGCCTATTATGTTGCCAAGATTCTTGCACAACATGCGGATGAACAAATCTCATTGGATGAATTTTATTCTACTTTTCAAAAGCTTCGTGCAAGAGGTGTTCTCGGCTATCACTCAGAATCAGCCATACGAGCAGTTCTAGTACGTTTCCGTGATAAGGGTCTCACTGAGACCAGTCCAGCTAAGAGACTTCGCGCCACTCGAAGATATTACAGGGTCACCATGCACGGTAAAGAAATACTCGAGAATGAACTTCAATCACTACCTGATGATTTTCTTAGTTCGAAGAGTGAGGAGTTACTAGATCGGGTATCTAGTAACCTGCGAAAAATCGAAAGGTCTGATAAAGATGAAGGAGTGCTAGGAATAGAGCCTCGAGAGCTGAAAATAACAGATATCTTTGACACGAAACAGGCAAGATTTGAGAAGCAGGAGTTCGAATGTCGAATTGATGAGCACATAGCGAGATACCTACATGAGAAGGCATTTGAGAATAGACCGAGTAAGGATGACAGGTCTAGGAAGGTATCACATTCTGAGGAGTCATTCACACTAGTGATGACCCATAAGGGCTGGATGAAGATAACTCCAAAGAGAGCTGACTACATAGACAAGATTGCAGAATGGGCCTCGAAATCTGGACTGTCAACATCCGATGTGTTGCTTCTCTGTCGGGACATCATGAACCAGAATGGAGATATGACGGCGATACTCGAGATTCCGGTAAAACAACGCCTGAAAGATGGAGAAGTGTTTTTCCTCAGATGGAAATACGAAGGGAAAGTAGGGGAGGTTGAATACGTCAGGAGCCATCAGGGGGAGATGGAGGTCCGTTCGGATATGAACAGTCTGACGGACTTCATGACGATTTTCGCAGGAACATCAGCTTCAGTATGGCCAGAGTTCTCCAACCTACGAGAGAGTGTCAGAGATGAACTCCAATCAATGAAGACGGATTTGGACCAGGGTGTTTTCAAAGAACTAAAGGACAATCGAAAGAGGCTGTCTCAACTAGAGGTGACCGTGCAACAGCTCATTGGACTGCTCAGCAAATATCTCAACCCACAACCACAGAAGGCGTCTGATGAGTCAGAACCAGACTATATCGGATGAGCAATCATTCAAAGCGGAAAACAAACATACAGGATAGGCGAGAAGGAAGATATTGCAGAGACCTTTGAGACCGCCAGTTTCCACGTGGAAACTCTGTTGTTAACAATAGAAAATTTGAACGAATCTAATTTAATGGATGAAGAGGAGAGTTAAAAAATAATGAGCACACAAGACAAAAGGATTCGCAGACTGAGGCGGAAAAGACACACGACGGACGGTCTATCTATCTTTCCCTAGTTCTCGTCCCTCGACAGGTCCCGAATGAGCATTTTCTCCCCATTGATGAGGCTGAGATGTCCCAGATAATGACAGTCCTGGCACACGGTTTCGAAGCGTTCTGGATGTTTCAGCCCCTCAAGGAAGCCCTCCTCCAAGACTGTCATGTCCAGAGTGTCCAGACCAACATGGTGAACTTGGAGAATACCGTCCATTTGACCACACCTAACACAGACTGGATGTTCGGCCAGCCACTCCAGTCTGAACTCCCTCCACTCCGTACTATTATTGAAGGAGCCTCGGAGTCGCTTCCATGCTCTGTCATGAACAACAATCTTGTGCCATGTGAAGAGTCGCTCGACCTCCTCAAGCGTGAGGGGCTCTGCGCCAACGGTTCCCGCTAGGATGTTGCTGTACTCTTGCACGACTTGAGACCGAGT
>SDBU01000524.1_pt1 | contig 53318 bp, 54 predicted proteins | sample 2277071 | NCBI WGS metagenome assembly SDBU01 (sample SAMN10397929, study PRJNA504765) | marine sediment metagenome | isolation source: marine sediment core GS08_GC12, 126 cmbsf | place: Arctic Ocean: Gakkel Ridge, Loki's castle | collected 2008 | reverse complement strand
CCACGGCATGGCTCTCTTTGATAATTTCGGCGGCGGTAGCATTCATTTTGCCTACTCCGTGACCGAAAGTACTCATAGCGCCGATCAGGATTCTGTGACCTTTGTCAGCTGGAATATTTTTGAAACCACCTAAATCGGCTTCATCAGTATTAATGACGAAAGCATCAGTCAGAATTTCAATTCTCCGGTTGAGGAGCGACTTGGCATAATTATTTATGGCGTAAAACTCGTCAGCAATATTGCCGCCACATTGCCCAAAACCTACCACTACTAGTTTCATTTTTCACCTCATTATTTAATGATTGCTACTACTTTTAGCACACTTATAGAATAATGTCAATATTATTCTAGCACTGAAAATAACAATTGGTAATTATAACCCTTTGTCTGTGACATAAGTAGCAAGGTCGGCTAGGCGGCAGCTATAGCCCCACTCATTATCATACCAGGCAAGAACCTTGACCATGTTATCACCGATGACCATAGTGCTAGGCGCATCAACGATAGAGCTGGCAGGATTACCCTTAAAATCCATACTAACCAGCTCATCCTGGCAATACTCCAGGATTCCGGATAAAGTTCCCTCAGCCGCTGTCTGGAAAGCTTGATTAACCTGCTCAATGGTAACTTCTTTGCCTAGGTCGGCAACAAGGTCAACAATAGAGACGGTGGCCACTGGAACCCTGAAGGCTAGCCCGTGAAGTTTGCCTTTGAGTTCGGGAATGACCTGGGTTACGGCTCTGGCGGCACCGGTAGTAGTGGGGATAATGTTCATAGCTGCGGCTCGTGCCCGACGCAGGTCTTTATGGAACATATCCAGAAGTCTCTGGTCATTGGTATAGGCATGAATGGTGGTCATTAACCCTTTACTTATGCCAAAGCTCTTGTGTAACACCTTAACCACTGGGGCAATGCAATTGGTAGTGCATGAGGCATTGGATATAATGTTGTGTTTATCCGGGATATACTGGTCTTCATTGACACCAAGAACAATAGTTATATCTTCATTACGGGCTGGGGCTGAGATTATCACTTTCTTGACGCCACTCTGTAAGTGAGCCGCTGCCTTGGTGGCATCGGTAAATAGCCCGGTTGACTCTATTACCACGTCAACACCATATTTCTGCCAGGTGATGTTAGCAGGGTCGCGTTCCGAGAGTACTCTTATCTCTTTACCGTCAACAATAATTGAGCCTCCGGTGGCTTCTACTTTGCCTGGATAGCGGCCATAGGCGCTGTCCCATTTTAAGAGGTGAGCATTGGTTTTAGTATCAGTGAGGTCATTAATAGCTACTATCTCTAGTTTTCCACTATGGTATTGGTTAATCGCTCTGAGTGTTAATCTGCCTACACGACCAAAGCCATTGATTCCGATTTTAGTTGTCATTTTTCTATCTCCTTTAGTAATTTTTAACTTAAACAGCTATCTCTTCAAATTATAAAATACCTGCATTCCAGCAAAGCTAGCCTTTTCTCCCAACTCGTCTTCAATTTTGAGGAGACGGTTGTATTTGGCAGTACGCTCTGAGCGACAGGGGGCGCCGGCTTTAATCAGCCCCGTATTTAGACCCACCGCTAAGTCAGCTATGGTAGTATCTTCCGTCTCACCTGAGCGGTGGCTTACTACTGCTGTCCAGTCTGCCTGCTGTGCCATTCGAATAGCAGCTATTGTCTCAGTAAGGGTGCCAATTTGATTTAGTTTGATTAGAATGGAATTAGACGCTTTTAAGTTGATGCCTTTACTTAAGCGATTTACATTGGTAGCATAGAGGTCATCCCCAACCAGCTTAATTTTACTGCCCAGTTTTTTAGTCAGGAGCTGCCAACCATCCCAGTCATCCTCTGCCATTCCGTCTTCGATACTAATAATAGGGTAGGCGGACACCCATTTGGTATAATAATCAACCATTTCATCGGTGCTTAGTGAAACGCCTTCTTTAGATAGGATATATTGCCCATCTTTATAGAATTCACTAGCTGCCGGGTCTAGGGCGATAAAACAATCTTTGCCCGGCTGGTAGCCTGCTTTTTCAATGGCTGATAAGACGGCTTCTATTGCCTGTTTGTTTGATGATAGGGAAGGAGCAAAGCCGCCCTCATCACCGACATTAGTATTCAGTCCTCTGCCCTTAAGTACTCTTTTCAGGGAATGGTAGACTTCAGTGCCTATTTGGAGGGCTTGGCGAAAACTACTGGCTCCGGCGGGCACCACCATAAACTCCTGGAAGTCTGTCGAATTGGCGGCGTGCTTGCCACCATTTAGGATGTTCATCATCGGTACAGGTAAGGTATAGGTGGCTGCCTTACCTAAGTAATGATAGAAAGGTACGCCAAGGAAGTTAGCTGCTGCATGAGCTATAGCTAATGATGCTCCCAGAATGGCGTTAGCTCCCAGGTGTGATTTGTTGTTTGTGCCATCAAGCTCTATTAGCTTGTGGTCAATAGCTGTCTGGTCAGTAGCTGCCATCCCGATTGTAGCAGTAGCGATTTGTTCATTAACATTGGCTACCGCTTGGAGGACTCCCAGTCCGTTAAATCTGGAATTATCCTTATCTCGGAGTTCTACTGCTTCATACTTGCCGGTGCTGGCTCCGGAGGGCACAGCTGCTCGACCTGTATTGCCACCAGACAGTTCCACCTCGACCGTCAGTGTTGGATTACCTCTGGAATCCAGGATTTCTCTAGCTTTGATAAGTTTAACAGTTGACATTTTACCTCTCTGTAATTGAGTTGAGTGCTTTATTTACCGCCTCGGCTGGACTTTGTGCCGGGATAATTGAGTTATCCGGCTGACCATTTCGGGATAGTGTCCAGGTATTCAAGCCGATGACGGGGATGTTGCTTTGTAGGGCGTAGGCTATCTCGGAGAGAGTGCCATAGCTGCCACAGATAGCGATAACTGCCTCAGCTGATTTGACCACGGTGGCATTTCTGGCATAGCCCATACCCGTAACTATGGGAATCTGGACGTAGGAGTTGGCTTGCTGGCGGTTATCCCCGGGGAGAATACCAATAGTTATCCCGCCCTCTGAACTGGCCCCTTTGCAGGCTGCCTCCATAACTCCACCCAAGCCGCCACATACCAGAATAACACCTCGCTTGGCTAGCTCACGACCTACCTCTTCAGCCAGTCGGGCTTCACCTTTTGAGCATTGCCCACCACCAATAACGGCAATAAACCGCCTCTTTTTTTCTGACATTTGTTTAGCCTTCCAGCAGATCTAAAAATTATATCACTTTGACTTGAGTTTTAGCAAAATGTGACAAAACCCTATTGACCTTATTAGAACATATGTGCTATTTTACTACCACATAGTTCTTTTGAAAGGCGGTTATAGGATTGGAGCAGACTGATAATATTGAGCTGGATTTGCCGCCGGAGTATCACCACTATCGGGATGAGGGCTGTGATTTGGCTGACTCTTGTCTAAACTGTCCACTTCAAAAGTGCATTTATGATGAACCTGGAGGTAGGCAGTGCTGGTTGAAGAGACAGCGGGACAAGGAGATAGCAAGGCTATTTACTACTGATGGTAAACGAATAAAGGAGTTGGCATTGATGTTTGGTCTTAGCCAACGCACTGTGCAGAGAGCACTGAAAGGAATTAAAAAATGAATGAAGACTTTACCCCTTCACAGTTGACACGCCGTGATCTAGGTAGACTCAGGAGCTATAAAGAACTCTTGGATTTCTATAATGGTGTTCACTGGGAAGGCTATGCTAGACGGGGTGAGAAACGCCTTACTTTTAACTACGCCAAGGTGGTTATAGACAAGATTACCTCATATCTGATGTCTGGTATTAAATTTGCTGTTGATGCTGTCCAGGACTCAGATGAGGCTAGGGCTAGAGCCCAAAGAACAGAGCAGGTTCTACATCAGATGTATGAAGACAATAACTTGGAGCAGCTCGACCTTGAGACTGAGACTGACTGTGCCATCCTTGGTGATGCCTGCTTTAAGGTTATCTGGGACGCTGAGACAAAGAGGGTTAAGGTTACCGCCCCCGATATTCAGGGTATCTACGCCTGGTGGGTGGGAGATGACACCTCAAGGGTGTGGCGGGTAGCCTCAAAGTATAACCTCAGCTCAGATGAGGTGGAAATCCTGTACAAAGTAAAAACTAAGAGTAAAACGGCTAGCATTGTTGAACTATGGACAGATCAGGACTTTGAGCTATGGCTCGATAATACTCAGGTGGAGAAGAAGCCCAATCCCTATGGTTTCATACCTTTCGTTATCTATCCTAATCTGAGAGAGCCAAAGAAGTTCTGGGGTTTATCTGATTTAGTCCAGATTATAGAGCCGCAAAGAGAATTAAACCGGGCCATAAGCCAGCTATCAAGAATATTGGAACTATCAGGTAATCCTATTGCTGTCTTGGAGAATGTGGAAGGATCCGAAGATATTGCTGTTAAGCCATGGGCAGTGTGGACTATACCTGAGGATGCTAAAGCTTATCTGCTTGACCTATTACAGGGCGGTGGTGTCGGGCTGCACATAGATTATATCAATTTGTTGTATAGAACTTTGCACGATGTAGCCGAATCGCCCAGGGCTGCCTTTGGTGGCACGGAGAGAGATTTGTCCGGGGTGGCTCTTGAGATTGAGCTCCAACCCTTATTGCAGAAGGTAAAGCGAAAAAGGCTTATCAGAGCAGATACCGAAAAGGAGCCTGGGAGCTTAATCGAGTCCAGGTCGAGGGTTACGACTCAGTAGGCGATGAGCCAATAATTGTCGATTCCTTCTCTTGGAATCAGGTAACCAAGCTCTATGACAGGCTGAGCCAGTTGGAGGACAGGAATATAGGTACTGTAGCCCAGGCTGAGGATAGGGGCGAGGCTTACTTAAGGGAGGCTGAGATAGAGGCAACTAGCGGCAGTATCAGAATTTCGGTTAATTGTGGGCAACAGCTCTACGATGTAATTGACATAACTGATAGTCGGGCTGGACTCGATGCCGAGAAGAGAAGAGTGTTGGGACTGAGCCTGGTTTATGATCCTCGCCGTGGAGAGTATGAAGAGCGATTGTCGCTAGGAGCAGTATAGAAGATATTTTAAGGGGTGACGGAAATGAGTTTGAGAAAAGCAGTGCTAAGAAGTTTCAACTCTGGTAACTATACAGCCACTATCCAACTGGCTGGTAGCCATAAGATTTATCTGGAAGGTGTTGCTGTAGCTCGGAACATACCGGCGGTAGAGATGGCGCTGGGAAGGAAAGTGGCAGTTATATTTTTTGACGAACATAACCCCAAAGAAGCGGTGGTAGTAGCCGTTTACACCTAAGTTATGGGAAGTCTTTAAGTTGCCTTACCCCATGATTTGAATCTCTGTTTTTCTTTAACCTCGGCTGAGAGCTTTTCCTGTTAAGCCTGGTGGTGGTTTAGCTGCATTCCTTATCTTCGTACCAGACGTCGAACTCCATAAACAGCTATAAAAATCCCGATTATCAGCACTAAAATCCCTAGTATGGCAAAAGGGTCATCTATCAATCGGTCTATTCCCCCTATAATTGAAGACCACGCTGCTATGAAGCCGTCCCAATTAATCTCAGGGCTTTGCCACATCCCGAGTCCTAGAATGATAAGAACTATACCACCAATGGAAATAAGTAATCCTCTTATCCTATCCATGACAGCATCCTCTATGCTGGCAACACCCTTATTGCCTTAGATACTCCTTATATTAAGGATAAGGACAGAATTGACAAGTGTCAAGTAAGGCAAACATTCCTCAAACTTGTTGCTAGCTGCTTTCTTTGGTCAGGCTCTTGGCGATACTCTTTAGGATAGAGAGAATTCCTATGACAGCACGCTGCAGCTCAACTGGTTCTTGGCCTAGTACTCTGGCTACATAGGGGTCTAATTGACTGCCACTATAGCTTGGGCTCGTCTCAGCTATCATGGGAGATTGAGGGGACAGGTATCCGGCTAAAGTAAACAGCTCATCCTCCTCAAAACCTAAAGGCTTAGCAATTTTGCGTAAAATGTGGGCTGAGGGGAAACGCTGCCCTGCCTCTATGCGACCCAGGTGTGATGCTGATACACTTGCCCTGCTGGCTAGTTCCTGTAGTGTCAGAGGTATCGCAATCCTTTGTTGTTTGATTATTCTGCCTAGATGATTATTATAATTGCTACCCATACTAAATATTATAATTCGCCATTTGGCAAATGTCAAGTGTCAAATTATTTGCTAAGCCTAGTCTCCTTGGCAAGGAAAGAGGATAGGGTTGATACATAGCTGCATTCCTTGACGGCTAAAGCTATGGGTTATACAATAAGACAGCTGTCCACTGCGTTTTCAACGGAGGTAGCCGCGTGGAAAAATTCTATACGACTTTCCTCAGTAGTTTAAATGGCACTGCTGAGTAAGATGGCTAAGAAATACGATGTTATTATTGTGGGTGGTGGTCCGGCGGGTATCTTTGCCGCTTTAGAACTGTCTCAGGCTTCAGACCTAAGTATTCTGCTTGTAGAGAAAGGCAAGGACATTGATAAGCGCCGTAATCTAGTTTGTGGCTTGGGCGGGGCTGGTGCTTTTAGTGATGGTAAGTTAACACTATCACCACAGGTAGGAGGGCAACTCGGGGATTACCTTGGACAGAAGAATACTGAAGCCCTCATTAAGCATGTTGATGATGTCTACCTAAGGTTTGGTGCCCCGGATAAGCTTTATGGAGTAGGAGATGAGGTTGAGGGGCTGCGTCAACGGGCAAGCCTTGTAAATTTGCGTCTAGTTCCAGTCCCGATTCGTCACCTGGGCACCGAGCATTGCCGTTCTGTGCTCAGGGCTATGCGGGATTACCTCATTTCACGCATGGAATTTAAGCTTGAGACGATGGTTTCTAAGGTTATTGTTGATAATGGTGAGGTTAGGGGGATTAAGACTGAGACTGGGGGCAGATTTGACTGTCGTTATTTGATTCTGGCTCCGGGTAGAGAAGGGGCGGAGTGGTTATCAAAGGAAACTAGCCGACTTAATTTAACCATGCATCATAATCCTGTTGATGTTGGGATTAGGGTAGAGGTGCCAGTGACAGTGATGGAGGATTTGACCAATGTACTGCATGAGGCAAAGCTAGAGTTCCTGTCAAAGAGATTCGATGACCGGATTAGAACATTCTGTATGTGTCCTGCTGGTGAGGTCATTATGGAGACTACCGGTGGTTCTGACCCGGTAATCACGGTTAATGGGCATAGCTATGCGAACTCTAAGAGTAACAACACTAATTTTGCTCTATTGGTAAGCACAACCTTTACCGAGCCGTTTCGAGAGCCTATTGCCTATGGTAAGTATCTAGCTCGATTAGCTAATATTCTTAGTGGTGGGGTGCTGGTGCAGCGTTTTGGTGACCTGATGCAAGGTCATCGTTCTACCCCGGCCCGCATTAAGCGGGGCTTAGTTCAGCCCACCTTGAAGAGTGCTACCCCTGGTGACCTTAGCTTCGTCCTTCCCTATCGTCACCTTAGTGGGCTTGTGGAAATGCTTCAGACAATGGATAAGCTGGCTCCGGGTGTTGCTTCGCGCCATACCTTGCTTTATGGGGTTGAGGTCAAGTTTTATTCCAACCGACTTCAACTTAGCCCTGGTTTGGAGACTGAAATTAGTAATATGTTTGCTGTTGGTGATGGGGCTGGTGTTAGTCGTGGTTTAATTCAGGCATCAGGTTCTGGTGTGATAGCGGCTCGTGAGATATTAAAGAGGAAGGGGGATTAAGACTAGTTTTCTAAGCAAGGTGTCATATGCCTGCTCTTTGTTGACAGTGTGACTTGGGCTAACTAAAATGTAGCACATGATGAAAATAATTCTTAGCCTTACTCTGGTAGCTAACCTAGTATTAAGCGAGGTTGTAAGAAGGAGGTAAAGCGTAGACTATGGGCAGGGTTCAATTAAAGATTCCACCCTGGGTTGCCAGCATGTTGGATGCACAAAGTTATGATTGGTTAATCCTTGAGAAAGAGATAGGAGAAGGGGCTACAATTGGCAGTATATTGGCAGACCTTGCCTTCAGCCACACCAACTTTCGTAAAGCGGTTTTTAATCCCGATGTAGGAAAAGTCAGTGACCAGGTCAATGTTGTGCTCAACGATAGCCTCTTGCAAATCCCAGATGTAACAGAAGCCAAACTCAATGATGGGGACATTGTTCTTCTTCTACCCGTATATTCTGGTGGCTAAAAACAAAAAGGAGGTCATTATGAACAAACTTTATGGTTATGCCGGGAAACTTCTAAGGGTAGACCTTACCAATGAACAAATTACAGAAGAGAAGCTTGATGAGGAGACAATGAGGAAGTACTTAGGTGGAACCGGGTTAGGGGCAAAATATCTTTATGACGAGGTCCCTGCCGGAGTTGAGTGGTCTGATGAGGCGAACCGCATGATTATAGCTACTGGGCCACTAGGGGGGACTACGATGGGAGGCTCGGGCACTCTCTCCGTGGTTACTAAAGGTGCTCTCACCAATGGAGCTGTTGCTAGTCAGGCTAATGGATTCTTTGGTGTCTTTCTTAAGTTTTCCGGTTATGATGGCATTATCTTACAAGGTAGAGCCAAAAAGTGGGTCTATCTCTATATTCACGACGGTAAGGCTGAGCTAAGGGACGCTTCTCAGTTAGTGGGTAAGGATACCTATGAGACAGGTGACCTTATTAAGAATGAGCTTGGACAGGACGAGCGAGGAATGAGTGTGGCCAGTATTGGGCCTGCCGGTGAGAACCTGGTGAGGTTTGCCTGTATATTCGTTGACAAAGGGCACACCGCTTCGCATGATGGAACGGGGGCGGTGATGGGTTCCAAGAAGTTAAAGGCTATTGCCGTGACCAGAGGGAGAGCACGCCCTGCTTTGAAGGATAAAGATAGAGTCTCTGCTCTCGCTAATCAAACCCACGAAGATACACTGAATAACCCACAGCGCTTAAGGACATATACATGGGGAACTCTCATGGGCATTGTGACCTCGGCAACGGCAGGGACTGGTACCCTGCCAGTGAAAAACTATACTACCTGTGTTTATGACATTGAGCCGGAAAAGCTGGAGAAGTTCGGAGGTCCTTATATCCGCAGTAACTTTAAGCCAAAGCCTGCGCCCTGCTGGGCCTGCCGAATGCACCACTGCCATATGATAACAATTACTGAAGGACCCTACACTGGAATGGTGATGGAGGAGCCAGAATACGAACAGTTTGCCTCCTGGGGACCAACTATTGGTCAGACTGATGTGACCGCTGCCATGATGCTGTCCCATGAGGTCGACTGTCTTGGTGTGGATACCAATGAGGCAGGGTGGGTCATTGGATTTGTGATGGAATGCTATGAAAAGGGCATACTCAGTCGGGAGGACTGTGATGGGCTGGAGATGACCTGGGGGAATGTTGAGGCAACCAGGGAGATGCTACGGAGGATTGCTACACGCCAGGGATTTGGGGATGTATTAGCCGAAGGAGTAATGAGAGCAGCGCAGCGCATTGGAGGAGAGGCTCCTAACTTGGCTATTCATACCATGAAAGGTAACACTCCTCGTGGTCATGACCACCGTAATAGATGGCCGATGCTTTTTGATACCTGTGTCTCCCAGATGAGTACTGATGAAGGCTATTCTATGCTACAGCCAGCAGACTTGGGGCTTTCTGTTAGCCCGGCTTTTGGTGTTAATCATTCATTGGAAGATACCGTAGCCTGGAATGCCCAGTGTAAGGGTGCTGTGCAATTTGAGGACTGTTTGGGAATATGCCGATTTATCACCAGAACTGACCTCAAACTGCTTGCTCAGGCAGTGAGTGCCGTTACTGGCTGGGACTTCTCTACAGAAGAAACGATGGAGGTGGGCAGGCGTGTTGTCAACCTGCTGCGTGCCTTCAACATTAGGCATGGGCATACCGCTGAGATGGATGCCCCCTCACCCAGATATGGCTCAGCACCAGTGGATGGACCGGCACCAGGTAAAAGCATTATGCCTTACTGGAATGAACTGCGCAGTAAATACTATGAGCTAATGGGTTGGGATAAAGAGACAGGCAAACCTCTCCCTGATACCTTGAGGCATTTTGGTTTAGAACATACTATCCCTGAGCTATGGGGGAAAGAAAAACCAAAGGTCAAGTAAGGAGAAATGATAAGGGAATCATATACGCACTTATATATTTAGAAGGTTATTGCTAGTTATACCCACACTGCTTTTGGCAAGCGTAAGAAAATCTTCCGGGTACATTTCCGTAATATTCATGGTGGTCTCTTGAGACTTGAAGAAGCCTTCCCCGAAGAAGGTGATGTAGACATGTTAAAGGCTATACACATTTACAAGGAAGTGGGTTATAATGGGGTGCTAGTACCTGATAATGTGCCACTAGCAGAAACTAACGCAACAGGACGTCTTCGCTCATATACTTTCGTCCTTGGTTATATGAAGGCCCTCATTCAAGCAGTCGAGTCAAAAAATAATTGGAGGTATAATAATGGCTTTAGGAAAAATTCATCACTTAGACTTTTTTGTTGATGACCTGGACAAGACAGTTAAGTATCTTACCGAGAAACTGGGATTTAGAGTTGTGTGGGGTAGGGAGGGCATGACACGCCTGGTTACACCAAACGGCGAAGAACTATTTGAGTTTCGCCAATTAGATGATGACTTTAGTAACGCCTCACCAAGTGACCTGGGACGTATTAAGAGCAAAGATGAACTTTTTAGACCATATCTTGCTCATATCGCCTTTGAGGTGGACGACCTGCAGAAAACTTGTGATGAGATGAAAAGCAAAGGCGCACCATTTGAGGCCGGCGATGGCCCAAATTTCAATTCAGAAACTGGTGGTGGAGAAGCTACTACTTATGATGAAAACGGACGCAGATGGATTCAAATGATGCAGATGGGTAAGGATGACAAGAAAGACATCGCAAAAAAGCAAAAGTAGTTCAGTCACCATATTAGAAACCAAAATAGACGTCAGTAAGGCCGCTTTATTAGTCATTGACATGTAGAACGGCTTTATTAGGAGTAGCGGAAAACCTTGGGATACACTCACCAAAGTGGTTAAATTAACGGGAGTGATTAAAAATATTGCTAAGGTGATAGCAGCAGCCCGGCAGGTGAATATACGGGTCATTTTCATTCGCTTGGCTTATTTGAAAGACAGATCTGCGTGGTGAACCTGGGGAGGGTGTAATCTGTCTGCTGTTTCTTGACAAGATAACTTATGCTAACTAAAATTATGTGGTTGTAGGAAGGAGGATGATGTTATGTGACTAATGTAGTAGCTGGCAGTAATGAGATCTTTGAGAGTTTGCTCAAACGGTTTAATAAGAAAATACAACAGAGTGGCATTCTAGGTGAGGCACGTCGTCGGGAACACTACGAGAAGCCTAGCATTAAGCGTAAGCGGAAGGAAGCAGCTAAGAGGCGCAAGACCACTAGAGCGTTGAGAAGCTAGCTAATAATTAATAGTAGTTTAATGGAAGCAGAAGTTCATCCTAAAAATAAGGATTTTTTGCGATCCCCATTAAAACAGAAGCTAACGGATGACCTCAAACAGGCGATGAGGAGTGGTGATAAAGTAAGACGTATGATCATCCGTTTGGTGTTGGCAACGGTTCAAAATACTGAAATTGCTAAGCAGTCTGGTTTAGGGGATGGCGACATTCTTGGTGTTATTGCCAAAGAGGCTAAGCGGCACCAAGAGAGCATTGACGCCTTTAAGCAGGGAAATCGCCAGGACTTGGTAGCACAAGAGGAGATCGAGCTGGCTGTCCTAAATGAGTATTTGCCTCAGCAGATGACTCGGGAGGAGATTATAACTGAGGCTCGTCGAATTATTAAAGAAACAGGGGCGCAGGGACCCACCGACAAAGGTAAGGTCATGCCTAAGCTTATCGCTCAGCTTAAAGGCAAAGCCGATGGGCGAGAGATAAATGCGGTAGTAACTGAGCTACTCACGTCATAACCTAGTTTCGTACTTTATTTCGTATAAGCTTTTTGGGTTGGTGGAGGGGTGGTATCTTATTCTCTTTAGCAGTAAGAGAGATCATTTTCTTCAAATCTTATTTCTTTCTATTCCACTGTCGATAGCTTTTGGTCAAAATTTCTGTTAACATTTATTTAGTTGTAACAATAGGTGTCAAAATGCATAGAGTAGAAGTTTGTTTGAAATCCCATTTGCCGGACCCCCGTGGATTTGGGCTCTCCAGGGACATAATTGACCTAGACATTACCACTGTCTCTGATGTTCGTGTCGTGGACGTATACTGGTTGGATGCTAATTTACCCTCTGATAAGCTGAATTTGATTTGCCGGAATCTTCTGGCTGACCCTGTGACTCAGGAGTATCGATGTGAGCTAAGTTCCCAAGATAAGAATAAGGTTGGTATCGGTTATTATACGGTTGAGGTGGCTTATAATGCTGGCGTCACTGACCCGGTTGAAGATAGTGTTATGAAAGCAATCCGGGATTTGGGGGTCAAAAGCGTCAGAGCAGTTAAAACGGCAAAACGATACCTTATTAGAGGACAACTAAATAAGCACCAGTTAGAGACCATTTGTAATAGGCTGCTAGTAAACCCAATTATTCAACATGTAGTTAAGCAGGAACAATTTGGGTTTCCTAAAAATCCTCAGTATAGATTTAAGTTAAATTCTGTAGATATTCTGGAAGCCGGGCAGAGATTTGATTTTACCGATGACGAACTTCAGGCTATCGTGGGCTACTTTCGCGAGCAAGGGCGAAACCCCACTGATGCTGAGCTAGAGACACTGGCGCAAACCTGGTCTGAGCACTGTGTTCATAAGACATTTAAAGCCAAAATTAAATTTAACGAGATAACGATAGATAACTTGCTTAAGAGCACTATTATGAAGGTAACTGAGGAGTTAAAAAAGCCTTGGTGCCTTTCTGTTTTTGAGGATAATGCCGGAGTAATTGATTTTGACGGTCGTTACGCACTCTGTTTTAAGGTTGAGACCCATAATCATCCATCTGCGGTTGAGCCATATGGAGGAGCGGCAACAGGAATAGGTGGGGTCATCCGTGACCCACTTGGTACCGGCTTAGGTGCCAAACCGATAGCGAATACAGATGTATTCTGTTTTGCCCCCCCTGATTTTCCTTATGAAAAACTACCAAAGGGTGTTTTACACCCACGTCGTATTTTCAAAGGGGTGCGGGCTGGGGTGGCTGACTATGCCAATCGTCTGGGGATACCTACCCTTAACGGCGCTATACTCTTTGACGAAGGGTATGTAGCTAACCCCCTTGTCTATTGTGGCACATTGGGATTGCTTCCCAAAGACCTTGCTCAGAGAGGAAAACACCGGGCTGGTGATTTAGTAGTATTGGTTGGTGGCAGAACCGGGCGTGATGGCATACACGGGGTGACCTTTGCCTCGGTGCAGCTTACTGAGGAGTCAGGTGAAATTTCCTATAGCTCGGTCCAGATTGGCAATCCCATTGTGGAGAAGAAGCTCATTGATGTTCTAATTCAGGCTAGAGACCGTGGGTTGTACTCTAGGATAACTGACTGTGGCGGCGGGGGGCTATCATCGGCAGTAGGTGAGATGGCCGCTGAAACAGGCGTGCGTGTTTACTTGGATAGAGTCCCTCTAAAATATGCTGGGTTATCCTATACAGAAATATGGGTATCTGAGTCTCAGGAGCGAATGGTGCTGGCTGTCTCACCAAAGTGTGTAGAAGAATTGCTAAACCTTTTTGCTAGCGAAGATGTAGAGGCAACGGTCATTGGTGAGTTTACCAGTGACCAGAAACTTCAGCTTCTTTATCAGGGGAATCTGATGTGTGACCTGGATATGGAATTTTTACATGAAGGTCGGCCGCAGTTGGAAGGAGAGGCAGTTTGGAAACAACCACGGCATGTTGAACCTGATTTCACCCAGCCACAGAATTTAAATGAAGCCCTGCTTCAGATACTCGGCTCGTGGAACGTGTGCAGCAAAGAGTGGGTGATACGCCAGTATGACCATGAGGTGCAGGGAGGCAGTGTTCTTAAACCACTGGTGGGAAAAGATAATGACGGACCAGGCGATGCCGCTATTATCAAGCCAATATTAGACTCCCAAAAAGGTGTGATTATATCTAATGGCGTAAATCCTAGGTATGGAGAGATAGACCCTTACTGGATGGCGGCGTCGGCTATTGATGAGGCGTTGCGACAGATTATTGCCGTTGGCGGTAGTTTACGCCAGGTAGCCTTGCTTGATAATTTCAGCTGGGGTGATACTAGTCGTCCCGAGATGCTAGGTGCTTTAGTCCGGGCAGCTCAGGCGTGTTACGATATGGCCATTGTCTATGAGACTCCCTTTATTTCCGGTAAGGATAGCCTCAATAATGAGTTCGAATCAGAGGGAAAAATTATCTCTATTCCCCATACTCTGCTCATCTCCGCTATTGGTGTTATGGAGGATGTTAATTGCGCCGTGTCTATGGATTTTAAGCAAGCGGATGACCTGATTTACATTATCGGCACGACTCATAATGAACTTGGGGGGTCTGAATATTTTAGAACTCAAGGGTTTATGGGAAATAGTGTGCCGAAAGTAAATCCACAGTATGCGAAGGAGTTGATGGATAACCTAAGTGTGGCTACAGAAAAAGGTTTGGTTAGAGCCTGTCATGACTGTAGCGAAGGTGGCATTGGTGTTGCTATTGCTGAGATGGCTTTCGCTGGTGGGCTTGGAGCCTCAATCAATCTGGGGACTGCTCCACTCGGTGAGCCTATAGATAGGGATGATTTCATGCTCTTCTCTGAATCAAATAGTCGCTTCTTGGTTGAGGTAGCGCCAGAGGATAAAGATAAGTTTGAGAAGGTGATGCATGGGATAAGCCTAGCTCATATTGGGCAGGTTGCTAAATCTGAAATGCTAGAGATATACGGACTGGGTGACAGGAAGGTTGTAGATGTCACTCTGGCTGCTTTGAAAGAGGCATGGCAGAAACCCCTTCGGTGGTAGAAACTGATGAATAAAGTAAAAGCACTGATATTACGGGCACCGGGAACAAATTGCGATGTTGAAACAGCGTTCGCCTTTCAGCAGGCTGGAGCGATAGCGTCCTTGGTTCATGTTAACCAACTAATTCGTCATGAACAGCGGCTCTCTGACTACCAGATAGTGGTTATTCCCGGCGGTTTTACCTACGGTGATGATATCGCTGCAGGCAAGGTGCTAGCTAACGAGCTAAAGCAGAAACTTGGTGAAGATATTCGGGGGTTTATTGAAGGTGGAGGGCTGATTTTAGGTATTTGCAACGGTCTTCAGGTATTGGTGAAAATCGGCATCCTTCCCGAATTATCGAGCGGCGATTCGTTACCATTAACCCTGACAGCCAATGATTCAGGTAAGTTTGAGTGCCGATGGGTTCATCTGTCAGTGAATAAGGAAAGCCCGTGTATATTTACTAAGGGAGTGAATAGCATGTATCTGCCGGTGGCTCATGCCGAGGGGAAGGTCGTAGCCGACCCTGAGATTTTGCCAAAGCTAAATGTTGTCCTGTATTACACTGATGAGTATGGGAACAGGAAAGCTGGCTACCCATGGAATCCCAACGGTTCGATAGAGAATATTGCCGGCATTTGTGATGCTTCGGGGCGTGTTTTTGCCTTGATGCCACACCCTGAGCGTTATATTCGGGGCACTCAGCACCCACAGTGGACAAGGCAAGAAGCGAGGGAATATGGGGATGGCTTCCAGATTTTCCTAAATGCAGTCAAGTGGGCCAGGAATCTATAAAACGTGTATAGTTTGGTAAAAAGGAGGTCTTAAGATGGCTGTCGAAAAAGAAGGCGAGAAATATAGGTGTAATATCTGTGGTAACGAGGTAGTAGTAACCGAAGTTGGTGGTGGCACTCTCGTCTGCTGTGATGAAGACATGGAAAAAATCGGGTAGAGTCACTGTTCCTGGCACTATAGAAATACTCTAAAGCAGCTACCTTGTTTCAAGTCCTAACTACATTCCACACATTAGGTTGGTTATTTGCTTTGTCCTCCCACCCATTTCTCAGCAAGATTACCTGCCCAGGGTGCCTTATATCTTGTTCCCTGGTAGGCTTTGACCATTAAAGCTATCCAGAGTATAAATCCGACCACTGAGGCAAGCCAACCGATAACGGTACCAATAAAAGGTATCCAGGTGAGAACAGAACCGGCAATGCTAAGAGTACCGAAGACAATGATTGATTGGATGGCATGGAAGCGGACAAACTTGTTTTCCGGTTCGATTAAGAGGAGCACAATCCCGCTTATCCAGCCCAGCACATAGCATAACAATCCGGCAACATTTTCTTCCAGTCCGGTAGAAGTCTTCGCCATCTGATTTTCCTCCCCTTAAGTTTTGTGATTAGTCAAAAGAATATATCAGCATTAGGCAAGTGTTAATACTTATTGCTATCTACTCTTATTTCGATAGAGCTAGTTAAAACGAAAGATTTGATGCAGGGAGTTGACTCAACTGGTAGAGTTAGCCTTAGCCAGAGCTTTATTTAGCTCTTGCTTAAGGTGTTCAGGTTCGGTGCCTGAATTCAGTAGTGCCCAGGGTAGTTTTTCTGCGGTATCCCACCTCTGGTGAGCGTAGAAATCAATATCCAAATGGCATTTTTCTGTGGCTCTACGCCAGCCAGATAGCGACACTTCTTCCATATTAGCCAGCACCTCTGCTAGTTTAGCGTCACCCCGGGCTAAAACACCCTGAATCTGAGCCCATGCCGGGCTTTCATACTTAAGCTTAATTCCTTTTGACGGTAGGTTATTTTTAAGTATGGACAATCGGTGATTCAGGGTGGAAAGCGGCGCCATTGGCAACCATTGGAAGGGTGTGCCTGCTTTGGGCACAAAGGGAGCAATAGTGAGAATAATACGGCAGCCGGGTTGGTGTCTATCAAGAATATTCTTGCATTTAAGAGCTAGGTTTATGATTTCTTCTATATCTTCATCAGTCTCTGAGGGTAAGCCAACCATGAAGTAGAGTTTAAGCTGTTTTACGTCTTGCTCAGCTACCTTACCCACTGCCTCTAGAATATCATCTTCAGAAATGCCCTTTTTAATCATCTGACGCAGACGCTGGGAGCCAGCCTCCGGAGCGAGGGCGATAGTTTGTGCTCCTCCCTTAGCCATTTCTCTCAATATTATGCTGGAGAGGGGCTTTATCCGTAGTGAGCTGATGGCGAGTTCTGCTCCCATCTGGTTTAGCCTAACCAGTAGTTCTTCTATCTGGGGGTGGTCGGGAACAGCCGCTCCGATTAATCCTATACGCTTTCTATATTTAAGCCCTATCTGAGCTTGCTCTACCAGTTTATCCATAGAGCGAAAGCGCATGGGGCTAGAGATGGTGTTGACCAGGCAAAAGCGACAGCCCCAATTGCAACCTCGCTCTACCTCAATTAGATATAAGTTGCCCAGTTCAGTGTCTGGGGTGAGTATAACAGAGTGGACAGGAAGGTCATCTAAGTTTGTTGCCCACTGGCGAACCACAGGGGCTCCGGAGTGTGCTAGAGGTACATAAACGCCTGGTAGTGAGGCTAGTGCTTTAAGCATGTCAGTTCGTTGGCCAGCGATACCGTTAGATAGTGTGGGAAGCATGGCAGGAAGTATTACCTCCGCCTCACCAATGCATAGGCAATCAAAGAATGGAGATAAAGGCAATGGATTAGCCATAATGCAGGGACCACCGGCGATAACCAGCGGGTGCCTCTCATCACGGTCAGCAGCATACAGAGGTATGCCACTGGCTTTAAGGATTTGCACTACATTGAAGTAGTCCAGCTCATAGGTAATAGAAAAGGCGAGTGCGGCAAAATCTGAGAGCGGTCGTTGAGATTCTAAGGATAGAGTGGGTAGGTGCTGAACCCGGTTCTCTCTTTCCCAGAAGGCTCTTTCACAAACGACTTCACGATAGCCATTAAGAAGGCTATAAATAGCATGAATTCCCAGGTTGGACATGCCTACATAGTAGGAGTTTGGGTAGATGAGGGCGATAGGTAACCTCCCGCCCCAATCCTTGATGATTGTACCTTGCTCTTGCGAAAGCCGCCGCTTGGCTTTTCTGACTTCATCCCAGTCCATGGGCTTATTTCCAGCAACCTCTGAGCAACCGACCATTTATGGTTGCTATTTTGTCGGCTACTACCCTTAACTGCCTGGAGGTTTGTTCTTTGCCAAATAGGGCTACCTCTACATTCTTCCCATTGTCCTTTACTGCCTGAAGAGCACCTACATAGTCATTGTCGCCAGCAACCAGGATAGCCGTATTATAATTATTCTTAAAACTGTGAGTTATCATATCAGTGGCCAGTAGGATATCAACTCCTTTTTCATAAGGTGGGTTATTCGGCCAGTTGTTATAAACCAGACGTCCCAGGCGCAGTTCACAATATGGTGTGGCAGTTATGCCAGCGAAGAATTTTTGCTGGTCATGGTATCGCTCTGGCTCTTCCTTTTGTCCTACTCTGGCATTATAGTAATAGATTCTTACCAGTCGTCGCTTATCCAGGAGCTTATTGCTAAACTTACCCATATCTAAGTCTGTTCTTTTGAAATAATTCTTAAGTGAATGATACAAGTTGCTGCCATCAATAAATAGCATTATCTTGTCTGTCCTGTCTGTCATATATCACCTCCCTTCTGAATTTTTATGTTATGTTCACTATCTTTAATTATATAGCCTACGGGGTAAAATTGCGAATAGGGGTAGCGCTACAGAGTGTAAACAGGAGGGAGAATTATCATAAACAGGGGCATAACTGGAATGCGAAGTAATAGCTAACTTTGCCCATTAAAGCCTTAATTAGTATTTCCTATATACTCTAGTTTTTGTTTAATTCAGCACTTGGTATACCCGCAGCTGGGGCAGATGAAGCAGCCTTCTTGATAGACCAGCAGGCTGCCACAATCGGGGCATTGCCCGGCCAGGTTTTTGACTAATCCGTAATCTTGAAGCTTGGGTTTATTATCATTACCATTAGTATGTTTTTCCAGAACGCTAGCTATAGCATCGGCGCAGGAGAGTACAGACTTACCCTCTTCCCAGGCGATGGAGGGGCAACGGATACCACGCAGTTGCCTCACCACTGAGGCAACATCTATCCCTGACCTTAACGCTAGGGAGATAAGTCGGCAGGTGGCTTCAAGCTGGGCAGCAGCACAACCCCCGGTCTTGCCCAGATGAGAGAAGACCTCGCATATTCCCTGCTCATCGGAGTTTACGGTTACATAGATGTTGCCGCAGCCGGTGGTTACCTTTTCTGTTATCCCGGTGGTTAACTTTGACCTCTTCCTCGGGGTAAGTCCAGCGCCTTCCGCTTTCTCTACTGTACCAGTAGTCAACACCTGTGCATCACGGCTTCTATCCCGATAAATAGTTATTCCCTTTAACCCTTCTTCATGCGCCATCATATATACCTTAGCTATATCTTTCTTGGTAGTCTCTTGAGGAAAATTGACCGTTTTAGATACGGCATTGTCAGTGGACTTCTGGAAAGCGGCTTGCATCCTGACATGCCATTCCGGGCTTATTTCATGGGCAGTGACAAATACCCGTTTGATATCGTCAGAAATTCCCTCTATATCACGCAGTTTAGCCCCTGATGCTAGCTGCTGTATAAGTTCTTCTGAGTAGAAGCCTTCACTCTTGGCTATCTCTTCAAAATAGGGGTTTACTTCTACTAGCTGGGCACCATCCAGAATATTTCTGGTATAGCTCAGAGCAAAGAGGGGCTCAATACCACTGGAACAACCAGCTATTATGCTCAGGGTGCCGGTGGGAGCAATAGTGGTGCAGGATGCATTTCTTGGTTTGGGTGTATCAGGAACATCGTAGATACTGCCCTTGAAGGCAGGGAAGACCCCTCGCTCCTTGGCTAATTCTATCGAGGCTTTACTCGCCTCTTCATTTATAAAATGCATAATGTCGGCGGCAATCTGTAGCGCCTCTTCTGAGTTGTAGGGGATACCTAGCTGGATTAACATATCGGCAAAACCCATCACCCCTAGCCCGATTTTCCTGGACTTCCTGGTCATTTCGGCTATTTCAGGTAGGGGGAACTCATTGACATCAATGACATTATCTAAGAACCTCACCACAATGTTTATTGTCTCAGCTAGCTTGACATAATCAATATCAACAGTTCCGTTTGTGGTTTGTAGCATTCTGGTTAGATTGATAGAGCCTAGATTACATGACTCGTAGGGGAGCAGTGGTTGTTCACCGCAAGGGTTTGTGCTTTCAATCTTGCCCAGTTGTGGAGTAGGGTTGTCTTGATTTATTCGGTCAATGAAGACAATGCCCGGATCTCCTGTTTTCCAGGCCATGTCAACTATCTTGTCAAACACCTCTTTGGCATTGAGCTTATCCGTTACCTCTTTAGTGTGTGGATTTATCAGATTATAGTCGCTGCCAGCCTTGACTGCTTCCATAAATGTGTTGGTTATAGCTACTGAGAGGTTGAAATTGGTAAAGGAGGTGGAGTCCTCCTTGGCTATTATGAATTTCATGATATCGGGATGGTCAACATTAAGGATAGCCATGTTTGCCCCACGGCGCATCCCTCCCTGTTTGATAACATCAGTAGCCGTGTCAAAAGCTCGCATAAAGGAAACCGGGCCGCTGGCTACGCCTCCTGTAGAGCCAACCCTATCCCCTTCTGGCCTTAGCCTGGAGAAGGAAAATCCTGTTCCCCCGCCGCTCTTGTGGATAAGGGCTGTATTCTTTACCGCGTCAAAGATGGACTCCATTGAATCCTCAACAGGAAGGACGAAGCAGGCTGATAGTTGGCCTAACTTTCTCCCTGCATTCATCAGCGTGGGCGAATTGGGTAGGAATTCCAGATTAGCCATCAATCGGTAGAATTCCTCTTCCCTGGTTCTGATATCTGCCTTGGGGTCGTAGATGAGTTCGGCAGAGGCAATGGTTTGGGCTACACGATGGAACATTTTCTCTGGGGTCTCGATAACTTGTCCCTGCTTATCTTTCTTTAGGTATCTTCTTTCCAAAACGTGGCGCGCATTCTCAGTAAGTTGAGTGCCAGCAGAAGGCTGGACCTTTATCTTGAGTGGCACGGCAAGTTCCTCCTTTTCAGGTTGAGGCTCTTCTTGTTGAGCTGGCTCCTCACTGGCTAGGATTTCTTTCACCATAGCCTGGATTTCAGCATTAGCAGGCAGGCGTCTTTGTGGACGGTGAGGTTTTAGCACTAAGTGTTCCATTCCGGGTAAGGGTTCAAGTAGTGGTTGCGGTTGCTCCAGGCGTTCAATCACCTGACTAGTGAGTTGTTCTAGTTGCTGTCTATCAGACATGCCCATAGATTCGGCAATGGCAAAGATAGCCTTGGCAATCTGGGTGCGATTGATTAGTGGTTTGTTCGCTGATTGATTAGCTGGGCTCATTTCCGACTCCTCTGGTGGCTCTTAGTTTTCCCCCCTAATGTATCATTGGAGAGTAGCGGTAGTTGGCTAGTAGAGGTAGTTGTTTGGACTTTATTAGTAACTAGGGTGTCTATCTCTTCTTTTAGGGTAGTAATGTCAGTGAACTCCCGGTAAACACTAGCAAAGCGGATATAGGCGATATGATCTAGGCCCTTTAACCTTTCCATTACCATATCGCCAATAACGGCACTTGGTACTTCTGCCTTCCCTATGCGGTAAAGCTCAGCCTCTATATCATCGGCAAGCTTATCCACAGTGCCGGTAGGCAGTGGTCGTTTTTCACAGGCCTTACGAATGCCGGTTAATAGCTTATCCTGACTAAATTCCTCGCGCCTCTCGTCTTTCTTAATCACAAAAAGACTAGCTGGTTGTAACCGCTCATAGGTGGTGAAACGAGAGCTACAGCTTAGGCATTGACGCCGACGGCGTATGCCTTCATTTGCATCGCGAGAGTCTATAACCTTGGAATCATGATAACCACAATAGGGACAATTCATAATCAAACTCTACATTATATGGTATAGCGAAGTAAAAATACCACAATATGTAGAGTTTGTCAAGTGTTACTGTTTAACGGGCTGTATGCCATCATAATATTTGAGTATAGTTTAGCTCAAAGTGGTCTTGATAAACAAAAAGACCATAAAGCACTACACCCAGAAAGTCTAATAACTTTCTGGGTTACCTGATTTCTTTCTATTTGACCCTGGATCTAGAGTTCCTGAAGGGCTTTAAGAAAGTGTAGTGCTTAGGGGTGTTTTATCAGGTTTAGCCAGTGGAGTCATCATCTGACGTCGCTGGTTAAATAGCGGGCGGCGCAGGAAGGAAGGAATATCTAGTTCTTCCTCACGCTTCAAGTTCTTAAGCAGTTGCGTAAGTTCCTCGTCTTGATTAATTCCTGGTAGTCCAGTCTTGGAAATAAATCCGGTAGCAATTAAAGTAATCTTTATCTCATTATCCATACTTGGATCCTGAGCCACCCCAAAAATTATGTTAGCTTCAGGGTCTACCGCTTGCTTAATTATCTCGGCCGCTTCATTAACTTCAAATAGGGTGAGACTACTACCACCAACAACATTAAACAACACCCCTTTTGCTCCCTGTATAGAAACATCTAATAGAGAACTAGACAAAGCTCCCTGAGCTGCATCTACAGCCCGGTTTTTACCTGAACTGGTGCCTATTGACATCCAAGCCGGACCAGCGTCCTTCATCACCGCCCTGACATCGGCGAAATCAAGGTTAATTAGTCCGGGGACAGTGATAACTTCAGCGATAGACTGAACGCCGTGTCGTAATACATCATCAGCTAGCTTGAAAGCATTATCCACTCCTGCCTTCTGGTCACAGAGGTCAAGTAAGCGGTCATTAGGGATAATGATAAGAGTATCAACCTTGCCTATTAGGTTAGTAATGCCCTCTTCAGCTACTTGGCAGCGGTTAATACCTTCAAAGCTGAACGGTTTGGTGATTACAGCGATAGTGAGGGCTCCGCTCTGTTTAGCTAATTCAGCGACAACAGAGATAGCGCCGGTGCCGGTACCACCGCCCATGCCGCAAGTGATAAACACCATATCTGCCCCTGAGACAAGTTGCTTAAGTTCATCGCGGCTTTCTTCGGCTGCTTTCTGACCTAAGACATGGTCACCACCCACGCCTAAGCCCCTGGTAAGTTTTTCTCCAATCTGGATGTGGGTCGGAGCCTCAGTAATAGCCAGGGCTTGGGCATCGGTATTCATGGCGATGAATTCCACACCTTGAATCCCTCCCCTAACCATACGGGTTATAGCATTGCAGCCACCTCCGCCGAGGCCGATAACCTTAATCTTGGCTGGGCTAGGAACAAAGCTTGCTTTTGCCATTTTCTTCTCCTTTCTTTACTATCTATTAATGTTTAGCGGAACAGGTTCTTAATTCGGTTGACTAAACGTCGTAAACCACCGCCACGCTTGTAGGACTGCCGCCAGGTCCGTGCGCCTCTATGTTTTGCTCCCCAGAGTAAGAGCCCAACACTCGTGGCATATGCTGGGTTCTGAAGAGCGTCAGTGATTCCATATATAGCAGTAGGTAGGCCTACCCTTACCGGGAGTCCTAATATATCTCTTCCTAGGGCTGCTATGCCTGGGAGGTTAGAACTACCACCAGTGAGTACCAATCCAGCGGGGACTAGTGTTTCATACTCAGAGTGCGGTAGCTCAAGCAGGATGAGTCTTAAAATTTCCTCTACTCGAGCCCTGATAATATCATACAGGTCTTGATAGGCGATCCCATGTCCATTTGTGGATATTGAGCTGGGAGTTTCTGTCTGGCTTTCCTCAACTGGCATAACACTGCCATACTTCTTCTTCATTTCTTCGGCAACTTCAAATGGTAGGGATAGACCAATGGCCACATCCCTGGTGAGTTGGTAACCGGCTACAGGTAGAATAGAGGTATGCCAGATGCTTTTTTCTTTGAAGACGGCAATATCTGTGGTACCACCACCTATATCAGCTAATACAATGCCAACTTGCTTCTCATCCTCAGTCAAAACTGCCTCACTGCTGGCTAAAGGTTCAAGGATAAGGTCCTCGACATCTATGCCAATACCACGAATACATTTCACTAGGTTTTGGACAGAAGTTACAGCGGCGGTAATAATGTGTGTCTCTACATCTAGTCTAAAGCCGTGCATTCCCACCGGGTTCTGGATGCCTGTTTGCCCATCAACAGCATAATTCCGGGGAATAACGTGGAGCAGTTTTCTATCACTAGCAACTTTAACACTTTGGGCAGTTTGGAGCACTCGCTTGAGATCATCAGGACGCACCAGCCGGTCATTACGGGTAATAGCTACTACCCCTCGATTATTCAGTGAACTGACATGCCTGCCGGTTACACCGACATAGGCTGATTCTATTCTATAGTTGCTAGCTCGTTCTGCTTGTTTCACTGACTCGTGGATTGACTCTTTGGCGTCGTTGATATTGACCACTAGTCCTTTATGTAACCCACTGGATGGGTTGACGCCTACACCTACAATTTGAACACCACCCTCGTCGTCTACTTGGGCTACAGTGGTGCATATTTTAGTAGTACCGACATCAATGGAAGCTATAGTCCGCTTTTTCATCTGTCCCCCTCCTTATTAGTTAGATTCTGACTGCTTTGAAAAATGTTAATTTTCACACTTTTAATGCCTCCCTTTATTCATAATCTCAAAAAAATTTTATCTAGTATAGACCTTAAAGGTCTATCAGAGTTTTTTCACTAAGGTTAGTCTCCTCTATCTCCAGTCTTAATCCCCACTGGAGAGTGTAACCTTTCAGCGGTCTTATATTGCTTACTCTGAGTAATAAGGCGCTCAGCCGCTCTCAGTTTAGCGCTACGGCTGCGCGGATTAAGTCGAACCTCTTCGGGGGAAGGGGTAATGACCTTCTTATTGATTAACTTCAGGCGGGCGGTATGTCCGCAAATACAGATTGGGATACTTGGAGGGCAGATACAATCCTTCGATTCTTGTTGCATAAATTGTTTCACTATGCGGTCTTCAAGAGAGTGATAGCTAATAACAACCAGTCTACCTTCAAATCCAAGGAGGTTAATCGCCTGTTTTAGGGCTGCTTCTAAGCGCTCAAGTTCGTGGTTGACCGCTATTCGTAGTGCTTGAAAGGTTCTGGTGGCGGGGTGAATTCTACCCCTTCTGCCGCCGATAGCTTGCTCTATCGTCCTAACTAACTGAAGAGTAGTTTTTAGCGGGCGTTCCTTTACGATGTAGTGTGCTATTTTATGACTGCGACCTTCCTCGCCATATGTTTTTATAAGCTGAACTAGTTCACTCTCGGAGGATGTGTTGATAATATCAGCAGCGGTAACCTCTTGGTTGGGGCTCAGGCGCATATCTAATGGTGCCTCATGCTGAAAGCTGAAACCGCGATTACTGCCATTGAGTTGAAGGGAAGAGAGCCCCACGTCAAACAAAATACCATGCACCGGGGAAAAATTATGTTTACTACAGATAGCTTGTAAGTTAACGAAATTTTCATTAATGAGAAGAGCTGAGCCACTATAGGCGCTAAGCCTTGCCTTGGCTATTTTTATAGCTTCAGGATCAGCATCAATACCCAGTAGTTGCCCGCCAGGTGAGCTTCGGTCTAAAATAGCAGTGGCATGCCCGCCACCCCCAAGAGTGCAATCAATATAGCGACCCCCGGGCTGAACCGCCAGTGCCTCAATGGCCTCTTTAACTAGAACTGGAATATGAGTTAGTGCTGACATTTCTAGATTCCTCAGTGTCTTTCCAAACTTTCTATGATTTGCCAGACTTGTTCTTGGCTAATAGCTTTCTCTGATTCCCATTGCTTTTTGTCCCACAATTCAAGGTATGTATTGGCGCCAGCTATAACTATTGTGTCCTTAATCTCGGCATACTGTCGCAACGGAATAGGTAGGGCTATTCTCCCTTGTCTATCAACATTGAGCCTGAAAGCGGTAGCAAAAATAGCCCGATTTAGCCTTCTCAATTTACTGGGTGCCATTGAACCAGTGGTAAGAGTATTCGCCAACTTCTTCCATTCAGACGGTGCATAGGCAATGATGCACTTCTCCGGCCCTGTCGTTAATACTACGCCCTCTTTTAGTTCTCTTCTGAACTTAGGAGGGATAGACACCCTGCCTTTTTCATCAAGCTTATATTCAAATTCGCCTAAAAACACATTTAATCCTTCAATTGCCTTTATTTACCACTTTTCTCCACTTTCTTCCATTACCTACCATTCTAAAACATAATTTTACCCGTTTGTCAAGTCTTTTTACATAATTTTTTAAATTTCCTGATTTGGCTATGTGTTTTATATGTGGTAAAATGAATATCGTTAATAGTAAATGGGGCTATAGTACTACTGTAGAATGGATTGATCTGATGCAAATTGATATTTTGACGCTTTTCCCGCAGATGTTTGATAGTCCGTTTAGCTTTGGTATTTTCAAACGAGCTATCGAACATAAGTTGGTTGGCGTTAACATTCATAATATTCGAGATTGTACCCACGATAAACATCGTACTGTTGATGACTATGTTTGCGGCGGCGGAGCTGGCATGGTACTCAAGCCCGAACCTATTTTTGAGGCAGTGGAGTCAATAAAATCAGGTATATCTCTTAAGCAGGAGGTTGATGTGTTGCCAGTTATTCTGCTTACTCCACAGGGTCGCCTTTTTTCTCAACAGGTTGCCCTAGAGTTATCAAAACATAGTCGTCTAATTTTTATTTGCGGTCGTTATGAAGGAGTTGATGAGCGAGTGCGTAAATATCTGGTGACCGATGAGATTAGTATTGGTGATTATGTGCTTAGTGGCGGTGAGCTAGCGGCTATGGTGGTAGTAGACGCTGTGGCCAGGCTACTGCCAGGGGTTCTTGGCTCAGGGGCTTCGCTAATGGATGATTCTCATGTCTCCGGGCTGTTGGAATACCCTCAATATACTCGCCCCGCTATATATAGAGAATGGGCTGTGCCTCAGGTTTTACTTTCGGGCAATCATGCCCAGATTGCTAAGTGGCGTCGTGAGCAGGCTATCCTGCGCACCTTGGAACGTCGTCCAGAGTTATTAGGCAAAGCCGACTTATGTTTAGAGGAAAAGCAGTTAGTAGACCGGTTGAAGCAATCTTAATTAATATTAGGAGTCTTATTGATGAACATTTCATCGCTAGTTGAAGTCAAACTAAATCCTGAAATCCCAGTTCTTGCCCCTGGTGATACCGTTAAGGTCAGTACTAAGGTTGTGGAGGGAGATAAGGAACGTACCCAGCTATTTCAGGGAGTCGTAATTAAAGTGCGGCATGGTGGGGCTGGTGCGAATTTTACAGTGAGGCGTATTGCCTATGGGGTGGGTGTAGAGCGCACCTTTCCACTATATTCACCGTATGTGGAGAAGGTAGAGATTACGCGGTATGGCAAAGTACGCCGGGCTAAGCTTTATTACCTGCGTGGACGCAGTGGCCGGGCGGCTCGCATCAAGGAAGCGAAACCAAGGCAGGGTTAAATTAGAGCTACCTCGCTGGAGTATAGGATGAGGTATGCTGAGGTTAGCGTTAATTCACCAGTAGCTCAGCGCAGGGCATTCAGTTATGCTATCCCTTCTGGTCTGAGTGTTGGTGTGGGGCAGGCGGTACGTGTTCCTTTTGGGGATAAGCTCCTCCAGGGAATTGTTTTAGAGCTAACCTCTTACCCCTCTGTGGAAGAGACCAGAGAAATAGCTGCTGTTATTGAATCTCGCCCGGTGTTATCTCTGCCTCACGTATTATTAGCCCGTTGGATTAGCGAGTACTATCTATCCCCTCTCTTTGATGCCGTGGCTTTAATGCTTCCACCGGGATTTGAACGGAAAGCACTTACCTTTGTCTCAGTAACCCCAAACCCCGATAGTCATGACCTGTCTGCTCTTTCCCAAGAGCAGAGGCTGGTCTTGGAATTAGTCCGAGAACAAAGCAGCACCGGTCTGAAAGAGCTGGAGAAGAAATTAGGCAAAAAGAAGGCTCAGACAATCGTCTCCCAGCTGGCTGGACGGGGACTCTTGGTCAGAAGTTATGAACTGGAACCAGTTAAGATTAGTGCCAAAATAGTGTCTTATCTGCGTCTCAATATTAACATCAGCGAAGCTCGAGAGATGACAGCCAAGCTGCGGGAAAAAAGAGCTATCAAACAGGCGACTCTGCTCGACTTCCTGGTTCAGCAGTCTAAACCAGCACCCTGGACAGAAACCAGACAGAAAACTGGTTGCAATAAAGTAGTGGCTGATGCTCTAACCCGTAAGGGCCTGGTCGAATTTCAGCAGATTGAAGTAAAACGCGACCCACTTTCTTATCGGGATATTACTCCATCTTCCCCACTGACTCTTACCACTGCCCAAAAAGTTGCCCTCAAGTCTATTCGGTTCAGCCTCCACGCACAAAGTTCTACTTCTCCATCTGTTTTCTTGCTTCATGGAGTTACTGGAAGCGGTAAAACAGAGGTCTATTTGCAGGCTCTGGCCGAGGCAGTGAAGCTAGGCAAACGAGGCATTGTTTTGGTTCCAGAAATTGCCCTTACCCCTCAGACTATAGAGCGATTTGCCTCACGCTTTCCCTATAAGGTAGCCGTCCTTCATAGTAAACTTTCTTTGGGTGAACAGTATGACGAATGGCAGCGAATAAGAAACGGAGAGTTTGATGTAGTTATTGGTTCCAGGAGTGCTATTTTTGCCCCTCAGCCTGATTTAGGTCTTATAGTTATTGATGAAGAGTATGAGTGGACCTATAAACAGCAAGATAAATCTCCCCGCTACCATGCCCGCGATGTGGCTATAAAGTTGGCTGAGTTAACTGGGGCGGTAGTTATTCTAGGTAGTGCTACCCCTGATGTGGAGACTTTTTACCGCGCTCAACGGAGAGACTACCATTTGCTCCAGCTCCCAGAACGGGTTACTCCTGCTGAGGGCTCGGCTCTTCCCCAGGTTGAGATAGTAGATATGAGGCAGGAGCTTAAAGCAGGGAATAGTAGCCTGTTTAGTCGTTCTCTATCACAAGCCGTGGCTAAGGCTCTAGCTGGTGAGGAGCAAGTCATTCTGTTTCTCAACCGGAGAGGGGGTGCTACCTTTATTCAATGTCGTAATTGTGGCTATGTTCTCCGCTGTAAACGTTGTGACGTTACTCTTACTCATCATTTCGCTGAGAATGTTCTGGTTTGCCACCAATGTAACAATAGAAAGCCGCTCCCTCAGGTTTGCCCTCAATGCTTGAGTCGCCGGATGAAATTTTTGGGCATCGGTACCCAGAAGTTACAGCGAGAGGCCGGTTATGCTTTCCCCAAAGCCAGGCTGCTGCGTTGGGATAGTGATACTACTAAACGGAAGTATTCTCATGGTGAGATATTAAACAAGTTCCGTACCCACGATGCTGATATTCTTATTGGTACGCAGATGATAGCCAAGGGATTAGATATCCCCCTGGTTACTGTGGTCGGGATAGTTAATGCTGATACCAGCTTAAACCTACCGGATTTTCGTGCTGGAGAAAGAACCTTTCAACTCCTTAGCCAGGTGGCAGGGAGAGCAGGACGTGGCACTTTAGGGGGCCAGGTTATCCTTCAGACCTATTCTCCTCAGCATTATGCCATTCAGGCGGCAGCTAAACAGGACTATGTCCTTTTTTATGGCAGGGAAATCGCCTATCGACGCCAGCTTCGTAATCCCCCCTTTGCCCGGCTAGCCTGCCTTGTTTATACCCATACTAATGATGGTATTTGTCAGAGGGAGGCAGAAAAAATGAGACGCCTCCTTATTCAGGAAAGAGACTCAAGGGGAATAGCTGATATTAATTTAATTGGGCCGGCACCGGCATTTATTCATAGGCTACGGGGCAGGTTTCGGTGGCAGCTCGTACTTCGTGGCTCTGAACTATCAGCTTTTCTGTCACAAATCCCTCTCCCCCGTGGTTGGACAGTAGATATTGACCCGGTAAGTTTGGTGTGAGTTTTACAATTCGGCTTTGGACAGCTATAATTTAGTGAAGGTTAGATGGCAATTATCCCTATTCATATAGCACCCGACCCGGTATTACGGCGGAAGTCAAAGCGAGTCAGGAGTATCGATGGCTCAATTCGGAAGCTGATAAATAACATGCTTGAGACGATGCACTCAGCTTCAGGGGTAGGATTAGCTGCCCCACAAATTGGCATTCCGTTGCGAGTGATTGTTATTGGCATGCCTGGAGAAGAAGATATAGCCCTGGTTAATCCTGGATTGGTGAGGAGGAAGGGAGAACGTTTGATAAATGAGGGCTGTCTCAGCATTCCTGGCTATATTGGGGAGATTAAGCGTGCTGAATCGGTTACTGTTAAGGGACGTGACCCCAACGGGAAGGAAATACGAATTAAGGCAGATGGACTTCTGGCTCAAGCCCTGGAGCACGAAATAGACCACTTGAATGGGGTGCTTTACATTGATTGTCTGGAGAGTATGGATAAACTACGCAAGATTGAGCCAGAAGAAGCCCAGCTTTAGCTAAAGCCACGATAACAATGAGTAGATTTCTCTTATCCTTTTATTGGCTCTTAAGGTAATCTATTGCCCATTGGATAGCATCCTCTCCCTCAAGTTCAAGCAGATAATCTGGCTCTATTCCTTCTCCTTCTATTAGACGTCCATCGGGGGTGAGCCAGCGGGCAGTGGTAATATATAACCCTGAACCATCTCTAAGTCGGCGCAGGGTATTGACACTACCCTTACCATGAGTGATGGTGCCGGCAATGGTGGCACGCTTATAATCTTGCAGGGCTCCAGCTAATACCTCACTGCCGCTAGCACTGTATTTATCTACCAAAACAACCAAAGGCAGGTCGGTAGTTGCTCCTCTGTTCTTAACCATTGAAGCAGTCTTATTCCCTTGATTGTCCACCACATAGATAACTACACCCTTTGACAAGAAGCGGCTAGCAACGTCAATCACTGTGTGCAGTAAGCCACCCGAATTGCGGCGAAGGTCAAGGATGATGCCTGTAGCTGCTTCCTTGGTTATACTCTGTAGCACAGGGGATAACTCCTCATCAGTACGCTCGGAAAAATGGCTGACATTAATATAAGCGATGTCCCCCTTCATCTCAAAGCGGACACTGGGCAGCTCAATTTCAGCCCTGACTATCTCAATCTCCTCAGGCGCAGTATCATCCTGGTGAAGGATGAGAAGCCTGACTGGTGTACCTTTTGGTCCACGGATATTAAGGATAGCCTCTGCCATGTTCATCTCTAAGGTGGGGCTACCATTAATTTCTAGGATTATATCGCCGGCTCTGATACCTGCTTTATCTGCGGGTGAATCAGGGATAGGGGCAATAATCATTATTTGTTCATCTTTAATTCCTACATAGGCGCCAATACCATCATATTTACCCTCAAGGTTACTTATCCATTGTTGGTAGTTTTCAGTATTCAGGTAGGCGGTGTAGGGGTCATCCAGTGCCTCTACCATACCCTTGACGGCTCCCTGACTCAGGGCGTTAGCGTCAAGCCTGTCTAGGTCTACATAATCACGGAAGATAACATCCCAGACCTCCTCTGCAAGAGCTAGGTTCTGGTCTGGGCTTGGAGGAGTTCTGGTACCTAGAACATAGCCACCTCCGAAAAATAAGGCGAGGCATACCATCAATGATATGATTATTACCGTAATTTTTATTGGCTTTGACATCAGACTTGTCTCCTTTCAAAAGGGTATCGGTTCTACGGGGCATTTAGGAAGAGGTCACCAAAGATAACTCTGTTGACTGTCAGTTCCTCTTTAGACAGTGTTTGTTAAGCCTGTCTTAGTAGCTTGCTACTGGCTTGCCTAGTGCCTCCCAGTCAATCTCAACCCCTAGTCCTGGCTTCTGCGGGACGTGGATGTAGCCTTCGCTGTCTATCTTGGCGTATTCCTTTAAAGGAATGCGTTTCTGGAAAGAAAAACTCTCCGGATAAAACATTTCGTGAAATTCACAGTTTTTCACAGCGCACTCAAGTTGGAGGTTTGCAATTCCACCACCATGGATTTCACACTGCATACCAAAGGCATTACACGTGTCGGCAATTTTCTTACAAGGGGTAATACCACCGCTACCCATCTCAGTATCACAGCGCACTATATCAACTGCCCGGCGAATCAAATACTCGGGAATGTCGTACATGCTCCTTGGAGCAACTTCGGTGGCGCACATGGGGATATCGAGCTTTTCCCTGAGCATGATCATGCCTTCAATATCATTATCTGCAATTGGCTCCTCGTACCAGTAAAAATTAAGCTCGTCTAGTACCTTGCCTACCCGCAATGCTCCTTCACGGTTATAGCAGGCAGCTGGGTCAATCATCAATGTCATGTCGTCGCCAACCGCTTTTCTGACTGCTCGACAAAGCTCAATATCCTTATCTGGCATCCGCCAATAGGGATGTATCTTGTAGGCGGTGATTCCTCGTTCCTTGCACTCAAGGATTTCATCTATATATTCTTGAGTGGTGGGCAAACCAAAGGAGCTGGCATATACTCTTATTTTGTCGCGATACGCACCCATAAGCTTATAAATCGGTTGCCCCAGTGCTTTACCGGCAAGATCCCAAAGGGCAATATCTACTGACGACAAAAGCGTTAAGCCTGGTTGTTCTCCTACTGTCCGTCCATACAAATACCACAATCTTTGCCAAATCCACTCCCTGTCAAAGGGGTCTCTACCCACTATCTCCTGTTTGACTGCGTTAATCGTTCCCTCAGAGATACCTTTCCCCCAGGCAGAGATGCCCTCTATGCCATCATCAGTGATGATCCTCAGCATGGTATAGGATCTTTTGCCCGTAGAGAGTGGTTTATTCCATCGCATCATTCGGGGTGACTCGTATGGTTCTAAAAGATATACTTCACACTTGACGTCTTTGATTTTCATAGTTGTTTCCTCCTAATAATTAATTCTTATCAGGCTAAGCCTCTATTCATAAATTGCTACCGGCTTGCCCAATGATTCCCAGTCAATTTCAACACCCAGCCCAGGTTTTTGTGGGATGTGAAGATAGCCCTCATTATCAAGGAGAGGATACTCTTTGATTCCATATTCTTCCATTGGCCATATCATTTCGGAGAACTCACAGTTCTTAATGGCACACTGGACGTGCAGATTGGCTGCATCGCTGCTTGGATATGTCATACCGTGGTGGAGCTCGCACTGCATACCAAAGACAGTGCACATGTCAGCAATCTTTTTCACAGGAGTAATACCGCCGGTTAGATAGGTATCACAGCGTACCATATCACATGCCCGGCGAATCAGGTACTCAGGAATCCTGAACATGCTAAATACATTCTCGGTGGCGCAGATGGGAATATTGAGTTTTTCTCTGAGCATAATCAAGCCTTCAATGTCGTGGTCTGGAACCGGTTCTTCAAACCAGTAATAATTAAGCTTTTCCAGTTCTCTACCCACCCGGAGTGCCTGTTCACGGTTAAAGCGACCACCAATGTCAAGCATCAGTGCCATGTCATCACCGACTGCTTCTCTGACTGCCCGACAAGCTTCAACTGCAATTTCCGGGCGTACATGCAGCTTATATGCAGTGATTCCCTGTTGCTTGCAGTGGAGAGCCTCATCAGCATAATCCTGAGGAGTGGGCAGAGCAGGATGCATACTGCTGGGCAGAAAGGAACTGGCATATACCCTTATTTTATCACGATATGCACCCAGAAGCTTATAAATCGGCGTTCCCAGTGCCTTGCCGGCGATGTCCCACAAGGCTATATCTGTTACTGACAAAGCTCCTGAGGGAAAGGCCAAAAACCGTCCGTGATCATATAAGCGCCATAATCTTTGCCATATCCATTCTCTATCAAAGGGGTCTCTCCCAATTAGTTCGGGCTTAATTCCACTGATGATTGGTTCAGTGGTATCTCTACCGCCGAAGGCGAAGCCTTCTATCCCATCATCGGTAGTAATCCTCAGTAGGGTGAAAGCTATTTTCCCGGGAGGAGCAGGCACATGTCGAACAGTTGGTGGACCAACTCGTCGCCTTACTCTGATGGGCTGCTCCCGGAGGTATACCTCACACTTGACGTCCTTAATTTTCAAGATTAGCCTCCTAACAGTTAATGCTTTAACGTTAAGTCTACCCTAGTAACTCTTTATCGGTTTGCCCAGTGATTCCCAGTCAATCTCAACACCCAGCCCAGGTTTTTGCGGAACGTGAATGTAGCCTTCATCATCGAGTTCAAGATATTCTTTGAGACCAAATTTCCTGAAGTCTGGCCATCTCATCTCGTAAAATGCACAGTTCTTAATGGCACACTGAACATGGAGATTGGCCGCATCACCGGTTGGGACCAGACCGTGATGGAGCTCACACTGTACGCCAAAGGCATCGCACATATCAGCAATCTTCTTAGCTGGAGTAATACCGCCACTAATCAGTGTATCACAGCGCACCATATCAACTGCCCGGCGAATCAGGTACTCGGAGATAATGAACATGTTCCATTGAGGGATCTTCTCGGTGGCGCAGATAGGAATATTGAGCTTTTCCCTGAGCATGATTAAGCCTTCTATATCATGGTCTGGAATCGGTTCTTCATACCAGTAAAAATCGAGTTTTTCCAGTTCTCTACCTACCCGAAGGGCGTGTTCACGAGTATAACGACCACCGGGGTCAAGCATCAGTATCATGTCATCACCAACCGCTTCTCTGACGGCTCGGCAAGATTCAACTGCAATCTCCTGTCTGACATGTAGTTTGTAGGCAGTGATTCCCTGTTGCTTGCAGTGGAGAACCTCCTTCACATAGTCCTCAGGGGTGGGTAAACCAAATGAACTGGCATATACCCTTATTTTATCACGATATGCACCCAGAAGCTTATAAATCGGTGTTCCCAGTGCCTTGCCGGCAATGTCCCACAAGGCAATATCTACAGATGACAAAACTATTGTAGTAATTGGCATGTGCCCCCATCCGGGATCACGCAAATTCCATAATCTTTGCCAAATCCACTCTCTATCAAATGGGTCTCTACCAATTATTTCCTGCTTTATTTGACTAACGGCTAGTTCATTTATAGCTAAACCGCCGAAAACACAGCCTTCTATACCGTCGTCAGTAATAATCCTCAATATGGTGAACGGTATTTTCCCTGACAGGGCAGGCCATTTAGAGCCTGTCATTTCTTTAGGAGGCTGAGGCTGCTCTCGGAGATATACTTCACATTTGACATCTTTAATTTTCATACTAATCCTATCAGAAGTTTAATTAAAAGGGGCTCCCAGTTAAAATCCTAACTGAGAGCCCCTCTTTAGCTCTTTCTAGGTCTCGTCAAGTGCTAAACCTATTGTCCTAACTTCTCTTTCTTCAACTCTTCGTCTATCCAAATGCGACCCCATAAAGCACCTAACTTCTTGTCACCGATGTTAGTTTCACCATGGTAGCCCTTTACCCACGGCTGCCAAGCCATCCAGTTGACTATAACGGGCATGCTTACATCATAGGCCTGCTCGGCGATGTGGAGGTAGAGCTCTTTGAGTATCGCGGTTCGCTTAGCGTAGTCAAACTCTTGGGCTGCCTGATAATATAAGTCGTCAATATGCGAGTCGGCGATTACAGCTCGATTAAAGGAACCATCGGTGCGGTACTTACCATCGATCAATTCAAGTGCGTTCGATTGGCCTCCGCCGCAACCAAGTATGTTTTTGTAGGGGAAAGGCTTTGACCTGAGACTAGACGCAGTACCCCGGTCAACCGGCCTGAGGGTTACATCGACTCCGATTTCCTTCCAGTAGGCTTGAATTACTTCCATCCTCAGTGGTTCGTACTTTGAACCCTGGATATTATATACATACTCGGCCTGAAAGCCATTGGGATACCCGGCGTCGGTAAGAAGTTGCTTTGCCTTGGCTACATTCTCTGGCTTCCACTCGTAGATTTCCCTGATATCCGCTGGGAGTTCCTCAAGTGGGGTAAACTCGGGCCAACTGTATCTGGCTGGCCAGCTAAAGGCAATACCGCTGCCGCCTAACAGAGTGTCAACCATTTCCTGGCGGTTCACCACCATGGACATGGCTTTACGAACGTTTCTGTCCTGGAAAGGCTCATAGCTGCTTCTCAGCCATATGGACCAAACGCCCCCGTCTGGGGATGCAGCCCACTGTAGGTCTGGGTTTGTTTTCTCTAAACCAGGTTTCTGGTTCCAGGGAACCGGTGCTTCATAGGCGGTTATGTCGATCTTGCCTGTCCGCAGTGCCGCCATTCGGGTAGCCGTATCGGTTAAGATGAGTATCTTGTAACTGTCTATGTAGGGTAGCTGATTTCCATCGGGGTCCTTGCCAAAGTAGTTATCGTTCTTGGTGTAGGTTACAGAACTATCGGGGACAAAACCTGTTACATAAAATGGCCCCGTCCCTATCAGGTATTTAAACTCTTTACGCGCGTCCCAGCCTAATTGTTCTGATACATCAGGAGCGGTTATACCTTGGTGTCTGGCTGCGATACGTTCTAGCATTGCTACGTTTGGTTCTTTGAATTTAAAAACAACCGTGTATTTATCGGGTGTAGTTATCGATTTTATGTTCTGTAAGATATGGCTTGAATATTTAGGGAGTGACAGAAACGTATCAAAATCCCACTTAACATCACTGGCAACAAATTCTCTGCCATTGAGCGGTGGCCTATCCTGCCACTTGACCCCCTTGCGTAGTTTGAAGATAATGGTCAGGTTATCGGGCTGCTCCCAGCTTTCAGCTAAGCTGCCTTCCCAGATTTCCTCATTTAGGAAGTCATACTTACTGCTGAGCGGGTACTTCTCGTGGTCTCTCCAGTAGTCGGCGATTACTAGCGAATCAAGTACGCTGTTGATGTAAAAACCGGCTGGAGCTACTCCATCGAACGGGTCAAAGGTAGTGAGCACATGGGGTAACATACTGGTGAGTGTCCCACCCGTGTCCTTCTTTTCTGCCGGTGCTCCACATGATGCCAACACTAAGGCAGCCACCATTAAGCAACTTAAAATCAACCAAACAAATTTTCCTTTCATATTACCTCCCCTTTTATTTTCAAAAAATATCGATTTTGGTTAACCTCGTTTATTCTCAGATTTTGCACCTCCTTTAATATCCAATTTATAGAGATCTTGTGGGATATTTTATTCTATCATTTTTTAGCACTTTATTCGCTTCTTGTCAAGTCGTTGAGCTTTAGCCTAGCTATTTTTTCTGTATTCCTCCCCGCTTTCCCCTTCCATAACGTCCCAGACCTCCCCTCAGCCTCGGGTCCAGTACGTCCCTTATTCCATCACCCAGCATATTTATGCTAAAGACAGCAAAACTCAGAGCAAGACCGGGCCAGAGAGCTAACCACGGAGCCAAAAGCATATGGCTGCGCCCCTGACCGCTTATCATACCTCCCCAGCTAGGAAGTGGAGGAGGAATGCCAAAGCCAAGGAAGCTTATACTAGCCTCAGATATAATCATGCCGCCCATACTTATGGAAAATACGATGATTACAGGTGCCATAATGTTGGGCAGGATATGCCGAGTAAGTATTCTCCAGTTCGGGGCGCCAATAGCGTTCGCTGCTTCTACATACATGTTTCCTTTAATGCCGATAACGGCGCTCCTTATTACCCTTGACTGGCGGATGCCCCGCGCTATTCCTAAAACAAGAATTACCTGTAGCAGACCCCGTCCCAGTATGGACATCACGGTTAAATAAAGGAATAGCGGTGGAAAGGACATTATGGTATCAACGAATCTTTGTACCGCGATGTCGAACTTACCGCCGATGAACCCAGAAAGAATACCAATAATTGTAGCCACAAGCACGCTAATAGCAGAACCAGCCAGACCTACCGTCATAGAGATGCGAGCACCGTGGATAATACGAGTAAGCATGTCTCGTCCCATGACGTCTGTGCCCAGAATGTATTGGGCTGATGGTGGACTCAGGGCATCTTGCAGATGGATTTCGTCTCTTTCATAAGGGGAGATGGACTCAGCAAAAATGCCAACAAAAAGCAGCACCACAACTATAACCGCACCGAAGGTCCCTAGCGGCTTTTCCTTAACTAGCCTGATAGCCAGGTCAACCAGTAAGGAATGTCTCTTTGGCTCTGCTTTGGCGAGTGTATCTGTTGTGTCACCCATTTTTCATTTCCTTTATTTGTAATGGACCCTGGGGTCCAGGAAGGCGTAGGTTAGGTCTACAGATATATTGATTATTAACACCATGATAGCCACAATCAAGTTTATTCCAGAAAGCACAGTATAGTCGCGCTGATAAATAGTAAAAACCAAAAGACGGCCCATCCCGGGCAGGGCAAATATCTGCTCGGTAATAACCGCACCTCCAAGCAAGACAGGTAGCTGAAGTCCTACTACAGTGACCACTGGGATTAGGGCGTTCTTCAGGGCATGTCTCATGATGACCACTTTCTCCTTGAGACCTTTTGCCCAGGCAGTCCTGATGTAATCCTGTCTCAAAGCCTCTAGCATCATGGTGCGTGTCATCCTCATGGTTGTCCCTGACATAATCAGGCCCATAACCGTGGCTGGGATTATGAACATTCCGAGATTACCTAGTGGGTCCGTAGTAAAAGGGATGTACTCCAGAGATGGTGTCCAACCCCACCAGATTGAGGGGAAGACCATTACCATAGTCCCCAGCCAGAAGGTAGGAATAGCCATAAAGGATATAGCCACAATGCGTCCTATGTAGTCACCCCCACTATCCTGCCGTATTGCTGAGTATATACCTATGGGGAGGGCCATTAGTTGTGATACTATTAATGCTAGGAGACCAAGTTCAAGGGTTACCGGGAGCCTTGGTAGTATCTCCTTAATTACAGGACGGCGTGTCCATAAGGACTTTCCGAAGTCGCCACGGGTAATGATAGCCGTTATCCAGCGTCCATATTGAACATGGGCTGGAACATCCAGCCCCAACTCATGCCTAATCGCCTCAGCCGCCATACCCGTTATGTGCATCTGCTCTTCTGCCATTATGTCTACCACATCACCGGGAACAAGGCGGATAGAGAAGAAGACTATTATAGTCACCAAGAATAACGTGGGTATAACTAATAATAGTCTTCTTATTATATAGGCTCGCATATGACTCCCTTAATAGTTCAGCGACCTTTTAATTATGGTTTCTGCTGCTCCGTAAATACCTTTGGTCCACTTCTAGGTACTACTACCTTGAGCCTGTCATCATCCATCAGACTAAATCTTGCGTGGAGCCCTTGTATCATATACAGCTATAGTGATTTTTGTCAAGTAAATGGGAGGTAATGGACTGTGCTGGGTCTCAACAATAATGGCCGACAGGTAATGGTACTGTTTTTGCATTTTGAGCCGTTGATAACTGGGGCGGGGAAGCCTAAAATGGTAGGGTAAATACACAAGAAGGGAGCCTGCAATGAGTAGCAAAATCAGTTTTAACTATAGGGAGTTGAAGTGGCCTGAAATTCGAGAAGTGGTCAAAGAAGACCGTGTTGTACTATTACCAACTGGCTCCATAGAGCAGCACGGTCACCACCTGCCGGTGGGCACGGATTCGGCCCTGGTTACGGAGGTGTGCCGCAGAACCGCTGAGCGGATACCTGGCGAAGCTTTGCTAATGCCTACAGTAACTTACGGCTATGACCCTCATCATATGGACTTTCCGGGAAATATGTCAATTGAGGGTGTAACCTTTCTGCGTTATGTACGGGATATTTTAGTAGGACTGGCTCATCATGGGTTTAAACGGATGTTGGTTGTTAATGGGCATGGCAGTAACATGCCCTATGTGGATACAGCAGCTCGTCAGGCAATAATTGATACCGGGGGCAAGGTTATATGCGCGGCGGTAAGTTACTTGAGGACAACTCCTTTTATTGAGAAAGCAAAAAAAGTCAGGGAGTCAGGGCCAGGAGGAATGGCTCACGCCGGCGAAGCTGAGACCTCTCTATACCTGGCGATGAGGCCAGAACTGGTGGACATGAGTAAGGCTGTAGACTTTCGGGGTGCACCTGACGTACCTGATAACTTCAAACAAGAACTAATTCCGCCAGCGAACAGGTCTCGGATAGCGTTTGCTCCATATTTTAGCAGTACTACCGAGAATGGTACCTACGGAGCCGCCAGCTTAGGCACAAAGGAGAAGGGCGAGCAATTGTTTGAAGCCGCTATCGAAGGGCTTATTGAAGTTATCAGGGATATGCGAAAATACCCTATGCGAGAGCGTGTTGACCACCACTCGTAAAGGACACTGCCGGCGTATCGTTACCTGCAGCGAATGGGGGAACGGCCTGTTACAGTAGCCTCACCCCTCCGTTACGCCTTAGATGCTAAACTTACCCTTTCCCCTTTTACTCGCCTAGATATTTCTCCGGGTTCTGGTCAAAAGTTTTCTTACAGCCCATAGCGCAGAAATAGTATTTCTTCCCCTTGTACTCTGAGGTGGCTACTGCCTTGCTCTCCTCTATCTTCATCTTGCATACAGGATCAATTGCCATTAGGGCACCTCCTATTAAGCTCGTTTTGTCACCTTGACAACCTTGGTAGTTCCCATTCGATTTGCCGGAGGAACAGTAAAGAGCTATATATGGGGAGCTAAAGTTACGGTGTCGTTCCGCCCCCTTAAGCATTAAAACTGAATTGATTTTAATCTAACGAAGGTATTATGCTGCATACTTCTCTGGCTCAGCCTTAAACTTGTCGTGGCAGGCGGTTGAGCAGAAGTAGTATGTTTTACCCTGATACTCCTCGTTAGCAGTTGCACTATTCGGGTCGATTTCCATCCCGCAAACCGGGTCCTTAACTGTTGCTATTGGTTCCTCCTCTTGTGTTTTTTCTTCTTTTACTTCAACCCTGGGTGTTATTGCTGATATAGTTGCATCTGCTGCTGCCAGGACCGTAGGTTTGTAACCACGTAACCGGTTGGAGTTGGTGACCACAGAAAGGGAACTGAGAGCCATAGCTGCAGCAGCGATCATAGGGCTTAAAAGCAATCCGAACGGTGGATAAAGAACACCAGCAGCTATGGGAATGCCCACGATGTTGTAGAAGAAGGCGAATACCAGATTCTGGCGGATGTTTCGCATAGTAGCCCGGCTCAAGGTTATGGCCGTTACCACCCCCTCCAGCTCACCCGAGATCAGGGTGATGTCTGAAGCCTCAATGGCCACATCGGTACCAGTCCCGATGGCGATGCCAACATCTGCCTGGGCCAGAGCTGGAGCATCGTTGATGCCGTCACCCACCATACCCACCAGCTTGTCCTCTCTTTGAAGACGACTTACCTCCAAGGCCTTGTCTTGAGGCAAAACCTCGGCCAGGACCCGATCAATGCCTACGTGTCGGGCTATAGCCTCGGCCGTACGGCGGTTATCGCCGGTAATCATCACTACTTCAATACCAAGACGACGCAGTGTGGCTACAGCAGCTACAGAGCTCTCTTTAACTGTGTCCGCTACGGCGACCACTCCGGCTGGCCTGCCATCTACTGCAGCGAACATGGGAGTCTTCCCCTCGGCTGCCAGACGTTCTGCCTGCTCCTTCAGAGCATCGGTTTTTATGCCAGCATCATCCAGTAGATGACGATTGCCTACCAGCACCTGACGCCCATCCACCGTTACCTGGATACCTTTGCCGGTGATTGACTGGAATTCGGAAGGTTCTACCAACTCTAGACCTTTATCTTTAGCACCCCGAATAATAGCCTGCCCCAAGGGATGCTCCGAAGAACGTTCTGCCGATGCCACCAAGCGCAATAATTCATCGGCGGTAATATTATTCTGGGGAACCACGTCTGTCAGCGAAGGTTGTCCCCTGGTGATGGTGCCGGTCTTATCCAGCACCAGGATCTGCAGTTTATGCGCCGTTTCCAGGGCTTCGGCGGAGCGGATGAGAATGCCGTTTTGTGCGCCCTTCCCGGTACCTACCATGATAGAGAGGGGGGTGGCCAGACCCAGGGCGCAAGGACAGGCGATAATAAGTACCGCCACGGCATTTACCAGGGCAAAGATAAAGGCCGGTGTGGGTCCGAAATTGAACCAGATAATAAAAGTGCTGATAGCAATGAAGATGACTATGGGAACAAAGCGGCTAGCAATCAGGTCGGCCAGGCGCTGGATAGGGGCTTTAGAGCCTTGTGCCTGTTCTACTAATTGGATTATCTGGGCAAGCATGGTATCTTTGCCCACCTTGGTAGCCTTGAAGCGAAAAGCGCCGGTCTGGTTGATGGTAGCCCCGATCACAGTGTCACCCTTGCCCTTGGTAACAGGTAAACTTTCACCGGTGACCATGGACTCGTCGAGTGTGGAGCGACCTTCAACAATTTCCCCATCCATCGGCACCTTCCCTCCAGGACGCACTACCACGATATCACCCAACTGGACCTGCTCAATAGGGATGTCCTCCTCTTGCCCATTGCGGACGACGCGAGCGGTCTTTGCTTGGAGTCCGATGAGTTTGCGAATAGCCTCACTGGTGCCCCCTTTGGCAATGGCCTCTAGGAGACGCCCCAGCAGGATGAGGGTAATGATTACCCCGACCGCTTCGTAGTAGACCTGGCGGAGGCCCTCAGGCAATACTCCTGGGGCTGCCGTAACCACCAGGCTGTAGCCAAAAGCAGCCATCGTTCCTATCGTGATTAGTGTGTTCATGTCGGCGGTTCGATGGCTCAGAGTGAGCCAGCCGGTGCGATGAATGGGCCAGCCGGCGTAGAACATCACCGGGGTAATCAGTGCCAGTTGGAACCAGTGGTTGAGTAAAATAGAAGGCATCCACGGCACATCAAAGAACTCGCTGGTCATCACCGCGAAAACTATCGGGATGCTCAGGATAGCCCCTACGATTACTCGCCGGGTCAGGTCTTTCCGCTCAGCACGCCGGTCAGCGGCTTCCCGGTCTTCCGTCTCCTCACTACCGGGATTACTCCGTATCTGAACCTTATAGCCGGTATTTTCAATGATTTCTTGCATCTCTTCCGGTGATATTTGCGCTGGGTCATATTGGAGAGTGACTCGTTCCGCGCCAAAATTGACGCGTACATCATCCACGCCGGGGAGGCTGCTCAGAGCCGTTTCAATATTTATCGTACAGGTCGGGCAGGTGACCCCGCCACCCATGACAGCAAACTCTAACCGTTCCGTCTTGCCCACCGGCATGGTGGGGCCCACGCCTACAGCAAGGGCATGCTCATGGATTTTTTCCTCACCCTTTTCAGGGATTGGTGCCACTGCGGGTTCCTCACCTTCCTCAACGATAAGGGTGCCGTGAAGCATGTTCATACCACAGGCGAAGCCGAACTCGCCCGCTTTGTCAGGAATGAACTCCAGCGTGGTCTTGGCAAAGGGCGCCAGTGTTTTGCTGGCGTGGAAATCAGGGAAGACCACTCTTGAGCTGCAGTCACCGGCCTCCTGGCGGTCGAATATCAGGCGAAGCGGAACACCTTTTTGGACTCGAATTATAGCGGGTGAATAGCCACCCTTGACGGTGACCTCTATCTCCTGTATGTTTCCCTTCACCTGGGCTGTCTTAGCCTGTTTGGGACCGAAGAAAAACCAGGCCAGCAAGGCAATAGCCGCCACACCACCCAGCGTAACAGCAATCTCAATAATAGACATGACACACCTCCCTCAAGGAGTTAGCGACAATGATTATAGCATTATACAAGCACATGTCAATACCATATTGTCTAATAGAAGGTGGTGGGGTAGAATTGGGGTATGGCGCTTAGAATGTCAGCGGTTGCGACTATTGGCCTTACAATCCTTGGAGTGGGGGTGGGTTTAGTGTTATTCCCGAACGCAAACATCGTTGGCACAATAATATCAGCCTTCGGTGGCGTTTTTTTGTTGTGGCTGCTAATTGTATATATATTCGCTAGGGTAATGCGTAATTCCTATCCTAAAAAACTACAGATAAATTATGTTGAAGCTGATTTCGAATCTATTGGGGAGACAAGTCCATCAATTCTCCTCTACCTCAACATAAACAATCGTTTTCCATATCGATTTCGGATAACTGGTCGCAATTCTGGAGATTTACGAAACCCTGCGGAACGTATAAGTAGAGGTATTTGGAGAAGTACTTGGGAATTAGATAAACAATATCAGGATATTGTTTCACCCAATGCCGATACTATAATACGGATACTGTGGTATGTGCCACCCAGTTACCATGGTGGCCCAATGGCTGAATTTGCCTTCAGGGATACGGATACCAAAATTCAACCCCTCACATTTGACGATATGTCCCTTGAGATTGAGACTAAATTTATGGGAATCGGGGGAATTACTGGATGGTTACGGTTGTTAGCTGGGGTTGTAGAAGTTAATGTCCCCCACCATATTGTATTTAACAGAGTAAGAAAAGAATATAATCGTGCCAGAGGGGATGAATGACTCCTAAAGAAAAGCAAAAACCAATTACCAAGAAAGAATTCCACAAGTTACTTGCGAAAGCCTCTCAACCAATCAAGAAATCCGAGAAAGGAAAATCTTGAACATGGATTGTTCTGAGTTGCGATGATTATAACGAAAAACATACTCATTCAGGTATAGTTGGAGATATTTTGGACTAACAGAATGATAAACACCAGAAATTACTCGGGCTATCACTTTGCCCTTTCTTTGCACAACACCAAGTTTTATTGTATTAATTAAAATAAACTGGTGAACCAGAAAGGATATCGCTATGCAGTACAGAAAACTGGGGAGAACAGGGCTTAAGGTTTCTGCAATCTGCCTGGGCAGTGCTACCTACGGGTACCAGGTGAATGAGACAGAGGCCATAAACATAATAAAGAAGGCGCTGGCGGCTGGGGTCAACTTCTTTGATACTGCTGATGCATATGCCGGGGGAAGGTCTGAGGAAATCGTAGGCAAAGCGCTAAAAGGGGAACGCCACTCCGTGGTGCTGGCAACAAAGGTGGCGGGCAAGATGGGGTCAGGTGTCAATGATGCTGGACTGTCACGTAAGCATATTATGAAAGGGATAGAGGACAGCCTGCATCGGCTGCAAACAGACTACATTGACCTCTATTATGTTCACGATGTAGACTACGAGACTCCTATTGAGGAGACATTACGTACTCTGGATGACTTGGTTCATCAGGGGAAGGTGCGTTACATAGCCTGCTCTAACTTCCACGCTTGGCAACTCTGTAAGGCACTGTGGGTGAGCGGTCTTCATAATTTGGTGCGATTTGATTGCATTCAGCCGCCATACAACTTGCTTGCTCGGGACATTGAGTATGAGCTGTTGCCTCTTTGTGCTGGTGAAGGGGTGGGGGTATGTGTCTATAACCCGCTGGCAGGTGGCATGCTCACCGGTAAACATGACCCGGATAAACCGCCAGCTGAAGGCACCAGGTTTGCTCTTGAGCGCATAGGGCCGATATATCGTGAACGCTACTGGTCAGCCATTAACTTTGAGGCTGTAGCCCATCTTAGGCAGATTGCCAAAGAGCATGGTCGAAGTTTGGCTCAGTTTGCTCTGGCCTGGGTACTGAATAATGAAACAATCACCTCAGCTATCTGTGGCTCCACTTCACCTAAACAATTAGAGGAGAATGTTGGGGCTGCTGAAATAGAATTATCAGCCGAAGAGCTTACTGTCTGTGATGACGTATGGCAGCAACTTAGGCCACCTAGATTCTTCTACGCAAGATAGAACTAATATTTACTCCTTGGTTATTTCTCCTAAAGTTTCCTCAGTAGTGCCATTCATACTTATGATACGCCTTTTATTTGCCAATTGGTAATTTAAATGCCCTCAGTCCTCTTTATTCCTATGTAATACCTTGCTATTTAGTCCTGTATTTGACAAAAAATATGACTCGTGGTAATTTTGTACAGAGCATTGACATAATGAGGTATACGAGATGAGTGGCGAAGACAGAACGAAAGAGCAACTTGAGAAAGAAATCACCGGGCGCAAGCGGGCTGAAAAAGAATTACGTGCTGCCAATGAAGAGCTAATACAGACTCAGGAGGAACTGGTGCGCCGAGAGAAACTGGCTATTCTGGGGCAACTGGCTGGCGGGGTGAGTCACGAGCTACGCAATCCTCTGAGTGCCATCAAGAATGCTGTCTACTTTCTTAATATGGTGCTGGAGCAGCCCGAGCCGGAAGTAAAGGAGACTCTGGATATTCTAGAGAGAGAGGTGGCTACGTCGGAAAGAATTATCAGCAGCCTCCTTGACTTTGCTCGTCCCAAGCCCCCAACCCGACAGAAGGTAGATATCAATAGTGTCGTTCAGGAGGCGCTGTTTCGCGCCGTTGTGCCGGATAATGTCAAGGTAGTAAGCCGGCTAGGTAAGGCGTTGCCGGTAATTCTGGCTGACCCTGACCAACTGGGTCAGGTCTTTGGTAACATCATTCTCAACGCCGTTCAGGCTATGCCTGAGGGTGGCCAGTTGGGCATTAAATCAGAAACTCCTAGTCCGGAGTGGGTCGCCATCTCTTTTGCCGATACTGGAGTAGGCATCTCCAAGGGAGATTTAAAGAAGCTCTTTGAGCCTCTCTTCACCGCCAAGGCTAAAGGGATTGGGCTGGGGCTGGCGGTCACCAACACCATAGTGGAGGCACATGGAGGTAGCATCGAGGTGCAGAGTGAAGTCGGGAAAGGGAGCACCTTTACTGTGAAATTGTCTCTTGGTGGAGAGAGGGAGAAATAACATGGAGAAGAAAGCTAGCATCCTGATAGTGGATGATAATGATAGCCTTTGTAGGACTATGTCCTTTGTCTTAGAGCAGAAGGGCTATGTTGCCACTACTGTTGGGAACGGTCTAGATGCTATCGATAAGGTTAGAGAGACGCCCTTCGATATGATTTTCATGGATATCAAGATGCCTCTCATGGATGGAGTAGAGACTTATAGAAGAATAAATAAAGTCAGACCTGGAGCCGTGGTGGTGATGATGACCGCTTACGCAGTGGAATACCTAGTTCGCGAAGCACTACAAGAAGGCGCCTACGGTATCATCTACAAGCCGCTGGATTTAGATAAGGTAGTCGCCCTTATCGAGAGAGTAAGAGAGATCAAGCAGGGGGTACTCATCCTGGTAGTAGATGATGACCCGGGGACTTGTGTCACCTTGAAAAATATACTGAGTAAGAGGAGCTACACGGTGGGCATCGCTTTTACCGGTGAAGAAGCTATCGCCATAGCGCAGAAGAAAGTCCATGACATCATCTTCATTGATATGAAGTTGCCAACTATAAATGGCTTGGAGACCTACTTGGCTATCAAAGAGGTTAACCCGGAAGCGGTGGTTATTATGATGACTGCCTATCGGCAGGAGATGGCTAAGCTGGTGGAAGAAGCCCTGCGCAGTTCTGCCTACACTTGCCTATATAAACCCTTTGATATGAAAAAATTAGTTGAGTTAGTTGACGAGATCCGGGAAAAGAAACAAAAGGCAAGATGATGGCAGGGAAGGGAAAGATGGACAAGAAAGCAAGCATCCTTATCGTCGATGATGATGAGAGCACCTGTAGGAGTCTGTCACTCATATTTGGTAAGAAGGGCTATGAGGTAGAGACAGCCGGGACGGGGCGAGAGGCTCTAGAAAAAGTGCAGAGGAGGTTCTTCAATGCAGCTCTCTTGGACGTTAAACTGCCCGATATGGAAGGGACAGAGCTGTTAGGGCCATTGAAGAAAATACACCCTGATATGGTCGCTGTTATGGTTACTGCCTATGCCTCTCTGGAAACGGCAACGCGAGCTCTGAACGAGGGGGCATCAGCCTATCTTACCAAGCCCTTAAAGATAGATGAGGTGTTGGCTACAATTGGGAATGCCCTTGAGAAGCAGCGTCTGACAGTAGAGAACAGAAGGCTGCATCAAAAGGCTCAGCAAGAACTGGCTGAGCGCAAACAGGCTGAGGAGGCACTGCGGGAAGAAAGAGATAAGGTGCAAAAATATCTTGATGTTGTCGGGGTCATGCTCGTGGTTATTGACGCCAATCGAAAAGTCACCCTTATTAACAAAAAGGGTTGCGAGTTTTTGAGATATAAAGAAGAGGAGGTTATGGGCAAGAATTGGTTTGAAAATTTTGTTCCGGAGGGAGTTAGAGATGAGGTAGTAGCCGCTTTTGACAAATTGATGGCTGGGGAAATTAAGTCGGTTGAGTATTTTGAGAACCCGATATTAACCAAGGCTGGTGGGGAATTATTTATTGCCTGGCACAATACTGTATTAACTGATGAGACAGGTAAAATTATTGGTGTCCTTAGTTCGGGGGAAGACATCACCGTGCGCCGACTACTCTGGACAAAAATGGTTGAATACGAGGAGTTGAACAAACTCAAAACTAACCTTCTTTCCACTGTCTCCCACGAGCTACGCACTCCGCTAGCTAGCATCAAGGGTTACTCCACCATGCTCTTGGACTATGACAAAAGACTGCCGCGTGATGAGAAGCGGCAGCATCTGGAGGCTATCGACAGGGCGACCGACAGGCTCTCCGAACTTATTGACCACTTGCTGGACATGTCTCGGCTGGAAGCGGGGTTACTCCGATTGGATATGGTATCCACCAACATTGAGCGGCTAATTCAGGATGCGGTGGCTGAGGCACAGCTGCGGTCACCGGGATACCGGCTAAAAGTTAAGGTGAAAGGAACACTGCCGGCAGTGAAAGTGGATGGCAGACGTATCCGTCAGGTGTTGGATAACCTGCTGGACAATGCCTTCAAGTATTCAAAGAAGGAAACTGAGGTGCTGGTTCGGGCTCAGACGAAGGCACACGAGTTGGAGATTAGTGTTACTGACCACGGGAGAGGAATACCGGTTGCTGATATAGATAGGGTGTTCGAACGTATGTATCGTATCGAACAACGGTTAGCTCAGGACCCGGGTGGAATGGGTCTGGGTCTGGCTCTGTGTAAGGCATTGGTAGAGGCACATCGGGGTAGAATATGGCTGGATAGTGTGGAGGGAAAAGGCACTACCGTCCACTTCACACTGCCTCTGGACGCCGAGGAGAAATTACCCCATGACAAATAGGAGTCATAAGGGTCTTGTATTGATAATAGAGGACGAGGCTGACATCCGTAAATTCGCATCCCGGGTGCTGACCTTGGAGGGATTCACCGTTCTCGAGACCGATAACGCTGAGCAGGGTCTTGAGTTGGCACGTCAACATAAATGTGCTCTGGTGCTTCTAGACTTAAGATTACCGGGTTGTGATGGATGGGTGGTGCTGAAGAAGATGAAGGGAGAGCCAGCGCTCCGAGATGTCCCGGTGATTGTGTTCACTGCCTCCGCTGGTGTGCTACAACGAGAGAGAGCTTCGCGCATGGGCGCTGTGGATTATTTGGTTAAACCCCTGAGTGCAGCGGCTATTAGGAATAGCGTAGCCCGTGCCGTGAAGCCACAGGGTAATGGAATTTAGCTATGCCATTCCGAAAGGCCTCTTTATTAGTAGTCGATGATGATATTTGTATGTTGCGCCTCATGACGCGTATCTTAGAATTGGAGGGATACCAGGTGCTTACTGCCGGCGATGGGAAAGCTGCTCTTGACGTATTTAATGAGGAGACCCTAGACCTGGTTTTGCTGGACGTCATGATGCCCGGTTTAGACGGATACACTGTGTGTCAGCGCATTCGTGAATTTTCACAGATACCGATAATTATGGTTACCGTCAAGGGCAATGACGAGGAGAAAGTTAAAGGACTTGATGCCGGTGCCGACGACTACGTGACTAAGCCTTTCTCTTCCAAGGAGCTAGTAGCCCGGGTGAGGGCAGTGCTGCGCCGCACGAAATTCTGGGATGAGCGTCCTGAACCTGCCTTCCATTACAATGACCTTGTTATAGACTTTGCCTATCACAGAGTGGGTCTGGCGGGGGAAGAAGTGGGCTTAACTGCTACTGAGTACAGGTTACTGTCTTATCTGGCACATAATGCAGGGCGAGTGCTTACTCCTGACCAGATACTGGAGGCGGTCTGGGGAAAGGGCTACATTGGTGAGAACCATCTCTTGAGAGTTAACATCGCCAGGCTGCGGCAGAATCTGGAAGACGATGCTAAAGAACCACGATTCATCGTCACCAAGATTGGTATCGGATATATGTTCTTAAAATCCTCTTAGTCGCCAAATATCTATCTCATATAAAGTCTTCCTGGAGGAGGGTTTTTTATTTTGTGACGCTAATGTTACACCCTGAACTACCCCTGTGACGTTGCTGTGATGTCCTCCCTTTATTCTGATACTAGAGATAGAAAAAAGGGCAGTTCGATACCCCGGAGCAATGGCATAAGCAAGAAACTTAAGTGGATCTTCCCTTTTCCTGTAATTATGCTCACTGCGAGGTGCGAAGTGACCACGTTACGTGACACTCTAGTTCTCGGTGTGAATGACTATGTGAAAAAGTCGTTCAATACAAGCGAACTCTTGGCTCGCATTAAGGTAAAGCTGAGATGCGTGAGCTTGAAAAAGCAAAAGTAGTTTAGGCAGAGAATAATAATGATTAAAATTGCTATCAGGTTTCAAAACAATATGGTTATGGTATTTGATAAGAATGGGGAACAAATCCCTATATATCAGGGGCAATACGAAAAAGTGAAGGGAAGCATCTTAAGAGATGCCTCACCAGAAGTAATATTTGCTCATAGCTTAACTGATTCTGGCGCATTACGAAAAGTTCCAGAAGAGGAATGGTAGCCAAATCTGTCTTTTTCTCCTGCCGTCTTATTTTTATTGGAACTCCCCGCTTCAACTCTTAATAGGGGCTTACCCGGTTCTCATTGTCGTGTGGGGAATGATAATTCCCTTTGTTCTGGTCTTCTGCCGTAGATAGTACAGCAGAGTGAAAGCAATTAGTTTAATTAATTTTGTTGTAGACTATTGACATTTGAGGATAAATAGTTTATCGTTCATAAACAAAAAGGGAGGTTGATGAATGCAAGCATATTGTATGAAATGCCGGACCAAAAGGGAAATGAAGAATACCAAAAGCATAGTTATGAAGAATGGTAAGCCAGCAACTCAAGGTGAATGTCCCGTATGTGGGACCAAGATGTTTAGAATAGGGAAGAGTTAAAGCTGGTATTGTACCTAGTAGAATCACCGAAAGCTGGGTATCTGTCCCCAGATACCCAGCTTTCTTGTTGCCCATCATGTGTGATGGGCAACTGTGAGATTTGAGTTTCTTCCCAATCCCCTGTTTTTTGCATAAGTTCGTTTACTCGACGCGATGAACCTTGATGACGTTAGTGCTACCTGGTATTCCCATTGGAATACCAGCAGTGATAACTATGAGTTCACCCTTTTTGGCAATCCCGGTTTTGATTGCTAATTTTGTTGCCTCTTGAAACATCGTATCCACGTTTGCCGGCTCAGTGGCAAGGTGAGGTTCTATACCCCAGCTAAGGACAAGCCTTCTAGCTACATTAGCATTGGGCGTAATGGCTATGATTGGAGTTCTGGGTCGATATTTAGAGACACGTAGAGCAGTACTTCCTGAAGTTGTATAAGCTACGATGCATTTTGCCCCGAGCCGCTGAGACATATGGCAGGCAGCATAGCTTATAGCATCATCGGTTTGAGCCATAATCTGTTCGCTCTTTTCGAGTAATGCGCGTTCGTAAGGCAATACTTTCTCCGTTTCAGCAACAATATTTGCCATTGTCTTAACGGTTCGTACGGGATATTTACCAATAGCTGTTTCACCTGATAGCATGACGGCATCGGCACCGTCAAAGATAGCATTGGCGACATCACTAACCTCAGCACGAGTAGGTCGCGGCGCGCTTACCATTGATTCCAGCATCTGCGTAGCTACAATAACAGGCTTCCCAACCTGATTGCATTTACGTATAATCTCCTTCTGCACTATCGGCACTTTTCTTAGAGGTATTTCTATCCCCAGGTCACCTCGAGCTACCATTATGCCATCAGCTTCCGTAATAATCCTCTTGATGTCATTTACTGCTTCACGCCTCTCAATCTTGGCAATAAGCGGAACATTGGCTCGCTTTTCCTTTAAGAATTGCCTTATTCTAACTATATCAGTCGCAGAACGAACGAAGGAGACAGCAATGAAGTCCACACCTTGTTCTACTCCAAAAGTAAGATGTTTTAGGTCTTCGCTGGTAACAGAAGGGACATTAAGTTCAACTCCCGGTACATTTATACCCTTATTAGCAGTGAGCAGTCCACCGGCTATCACTTTGCATTTAGCTTCACTTTTTGTAGCTGACAGTACCTTTAGTCTAATTGCTCCATCATTTAGAAATATAGTGTTACCAACTTTAATAGCATTGAAAAATGCAGAGAAACCTACTGATACTCTGTGTTCATTGCCTAAGACCTGTTCACTAGTGAGAGAAAAGCCGTCATCTTCCTTCAGGTATACTTCTTGTTTTTCCAGTCTGCCCGTCCTTAATTTTGGACCAAGCAGGTCTACCAAAATAGCTACAGGTATGTCTAATGCAGTTGAAACGTGACGGATAGTCCTAATGACCTCACCGTGTTCTTCTTGGGTACCATACGAGAAATTAAGACGAGCCACATTCATCCCGGCTCGCACTAATTTTTCTATCATCCGGCCTGAGCTACTCGCTGGCCCAATTGTGCAAACTAACTTGGTTTTTCTCTGCATCCTACATCTTGGTGTTGGTGACTAAGGTTCAGCCTCTAGTTTAAATGTTAGCATTGATATTACCTAACATCAAGCAGAGAATTTTTAGAAGAATTAGGGTATCTAGATACTAGATGTGTTGATAATAAGATTACGTTGCCCTTGTTCCACTATATTCTCCCTTGTATTACTTAAAAGTGTCTTTGGTAGTTGGAAGTTGGTAATCTGATGATGAACTCTGTTTCTTCGCCAGAATCACTTTTTGCTAGAATGTTGAGTATGTTAAATATGACAAAATGCAAATCTGTTGTATGCCCAGGATATGTGTGAGGCCGACAGAGGTACACAATTCCCAATAATTGCCGAACCTTTGTTTTGTTTACAGACTTTCAATATTAGTATAATATAGGCATGGAGGCTCTAATATTAATGGATGCCATTGCAGCAAGCGTCACTCTGGCCGCTGTCGCAGTAGCACTGTATTTTGGAGTCAAGCCCATTCGCCAGACTCGTGATATACAACGGAGCGAGCGAAAGCAAACTCAATGGTATTGAAGAATGGGCAAAACAATATATCCTGATTGAAAGAATATAATGTATGGATCTTAGACAGATACCAAAGCTGCAAATAGGTGATTTGGAGTTAAGTATACCAATCATTCAAGGAGGGATGGGCGTTGGTATTTCTTTATCAGGTCTAGCCTCGGCTGTTGCTAACGAGGGCGGTATCGGTGTTATTTCCGCGGCAGGAATCGGTATGCTTGAGCCTGATTTTAACAGAAACTTCAAGGAAGCCAACAAAAGAGCCTTGCGGAGAGAAATAAAAAAG
>SDBU01000523.1_pt1 | contig 53334 bp, 57 predicted proteins | sample 2277071 | NCBI WGS metagenome assembly SDBU01 (sample SAMN10397929, study PRJNA504765) | marine sediment metagenome | isolation source: marine sediment core GS08_GC12, 126 cmbsf | place: Arctic Ocean: Gakkel Ridge, Loki's castle | collected 2008 | reverse complement strand
GAATAAAAACTCTTATGGGGGAAGACGATAAAAAAGATTTTTTAACGTTTTTAATTATTATTAATTATATTATTCTCAAATAAGATAGAAAAAATCAAATAGAATAAAAGGAATCATGATAAAATTTAAAATCGTCATAGCTGGTGCGAAAAATGTAGGTAAAACAAGTTTAATTCGTAGGTACGCTACTGGAAAATTTGAAACCTCAACACTATCAACAATTGGGGTTGATTTTGAGACAAAAAAATTAGTTGTGGATGGAACTGAGATCCTTTTAAATATTTGGGACTTCGCAGGGGAGAAAAAATTCCGTCTCTTATTTCCATCCTATATATCTGGTGCATCTGGAGCTTTAATGTTATATGATATCACCAGTAAAGATTCTTTTAACGATCTATATAATTGGATTAATGTGATTTCTTCTGTTCCAAACTCACCAAAAACTAAGATTTTAATTGAAACGAAAGTAGATTTAAAGAGAAAAGTGGAAGAGGCAGAAGCGAAGCAATTTGTTGAAAAATATGATTTTCAAGGAGAAATTATCAGCACATCAGCTAAAACAGGAGAAAATGTGGAAGAAGCCTTCATAACTCTAGGAAGAGAAATACTTAAAAACTCTCTACAAAAATGTCCCAACTGTGAAAAGATGTATCCAATTGAATTAAAATTTTGTCAATATTGCGGATCGAAAACTATCTGATTTTCTTAATATATTATACAAATTATTTTTAAAAGTGGAAATCACCCTAATTTTTATTGTAATCGAATTTTTTAAACTATCTTCTTATTTTTAGGAAAAACTTATTTAAAAAACTGAATAAGAAAAGATATATTGATTTAAACTTAGAGAGTGTAAAAATTGTTGTATGATTTTAATCTGGATATCGAAGAAATAATAGAGAAGCTTAAAGGAGATAATATTTCTTTTGAAAGTAAGACTATTTTAGTTACTGGTGGAGCTGGTTTTCTTGGTAGTTGGGTATGTGATGTGTTAGTTAAACAAAATGCTAATTGTATATGTTTAGATAATCTAACCTCCGGACAACCAAAAAATATTATACATCTCATGAAAGAAAGCAATTTTCGCTTCATTAATCATGATATTTCTTATCCTATATATTTTGGTATGAGTTATCATCCACTAGGAATCTGTATAGGTGATATTAAAAAAATTGATATTGTTATGCATATGGCAAGTCGAGCTTCTCCATTTGAATTTAAGGTTGATCCTATCTCGATATTAAGAAGTAATACTTTGGGAACCTTGAATTCTTTAGGCATCGCTAAATTCCACAATTCCATATTTTTCTACACAAGTACCTCTGAAGTTTATGGTAATCCCCCTAAAGAAGTGGTGCCTACTTCTGAAAGCTATTTTGGGAATGTAAACCCCGTTGGGCCAAGAAGTTGCTATGATGAATCTAAAAGAGCAGGGGAAGCGTTTATAAAGGCTTACGAGCTTCAACATCAAATGAGAACCAAAATAGTAAGAATATTTAATACTTCTGGCCCTAGAATACGACATGGACCGGAATTTGGAAGAGTAGTTCCGAATTTTATTTATCAGGCTTTGCACGATGAGGATATAACAATATTTGGTGATGGATCACAAACTAGGTCTTTTATTTATGTTGCAGATGAAATTGAAGGTATCCTCAAAATGGTTTATAAAGTTGAAGCTACTGGTGAAGTCATTAATTTAGGCAACAACAGAGAGTATACAATATTAGAATTAGCCAATATCATTAAGGATCTAACAAATTCTCATTCTAATATTACATTTAAATCATTACCTATAGATGATCCTGTTCGTAGGTGCGCCGATATATCAAAAGCAAAAAGAATCCTAAATTGGGAGCCCTCAACATCACTGGAGGAAGGACTTAAAAAAACAATAGCTTGGTTTAAAGATAATGGATAACCGCACCATTAAAGTTGATAAAGATAAATATAAAAATCTTACTAGTTGGAAACATTTTGAAGGACTTCTTAAAATTTGTTTAATTATTGGCATAATGATTATTTCGGGATTTATCATCTATTACGTTTTGACTCCTGAACCAGGATATGTAACATTAGGGATTTTAAATGAGGATAAAAAAGCAGAAAATTATCCAACTGGTGCAACTGTTAATGAAACTATTTCTTTTTATGTTAATGTTGGAAATTATTTGAATCGAAACTTCTCATTTCAAGTTCAGGTTAAAAGAGGGAACAAGGACACTTTAATGGCTCTAAATGTCCCAACAAACGGCTCACTTGACCTTATAGTAGGGAATTTTACATTAAACGATAAGGAAGGTTGGACTTCTGAGCAATTGAACGTTTTTTTCTTAGAACAAGGAGAGAATCAGATTATAATTGTTGAATTATGGCAAATAAAAAACGCAAAAGAAAATTTTTATAATAAGGTATACTTGCGATTAAATATAACCTCTTAAGACTTCCCCCCAATGATTTGAACATCGTCTACTTTCACATAAGGTGCTTGAAATGAGCCATAAATCTTATATTCTTTTGACACGGCTTCAATTTTTTTAAATAGATCTAAAAGATTTATGCCTACCATCGTTTCATTCAGTGGTTCTTTAATTTCACCATTTGTTATTAAATTTCCATGAAGTATAAGCCCAGAAAAGTCACCAGTTGTAATATTAGGGGAATCCCCTGTATAATCAAACAAAATACCTTCTTTCACATTTTTTATCATTTCATCTATGTTAATATCACCAGACTGAAATAAGAAATTAGTTGCCCCAATCGAAGGGATAGAGTGATATGAACTTCTTGAAGCATTTCCAGTACTTTCAATTCCTTCTTTACCTGATGTATAACTGTTGTGTAATAGCCCACTTTTAAGAAATCGACCTTCTTCAAAAATTTTTTTATTTGTACAAGGAACGCCTTCACCATCAAAAATAGAAGACCCGACAGCTCCGTCTATCAACCCATTATCTTCAATATTCATATACTTTGTCCCAATCATTTCATTTCTTTTTCCTACGAGAAAACTCCTTTTATATTGAAAAGTTTCTCCATTAATAGCGGAAACTAAAGGTCTTAGAATTAGCTGAATAGTTCCCTTTGGTGTTAGAATTAATGGCACTCTCATATTTTTTATTTTTTTCCGATTAAGGTTTCGTTTTGCCTCCTCAAGTGCTAAATTTGCAACATTATAAGCATCCAACATTTTTAAGGATCGCTCAGATTGGTGATCATACCCAGACGAAGTTTGCTTACTAACATTATCCTTAACAATAATATGTGAAGAAAGGGAACAATAAGTTTCTTTTCCCGAAACTTCCAACCCATTAGAATTAAAAATATTTGTTTTGGAATAATTTGAGGAGAATCCACCAGATTGAGAGATTGCCAACTCATCTTGGCTACAAACTTCTATTAGGTTATTGATATAACTCAGAGAATTTTCTATCTCAAAGTATTTTAGATCTCTATCAAATAGATTCTTCACTTTTGGGTAGTTTTGATAAGGACCAGGTAAATCTTTGAAGTCGCCATCTGGTGTGCTAACATTCATCATTTTAATCGCAATGTTACAAAGTTCCTTGATTGTTTTTTTGTTTAGTATATTCGAAAAGGCAAATCCTAAAGCACCCTTTTTATTAATAACTCGTACTCCGACACCGTTATCATCTCCAGTTTCACTAATTTTAATTGTATTTTCCTCAATTTCAATACTTGTATACTTATTTTTTTCAAAAAAAAACTCAGCACATTTCAATTCTTGAGACTTTCTCTCAATTAATTTAAAACCATAACCAGCTAATAGATGCACATCAGTTTCTTTTATCACTTAATTTAATCCCCCCACAGTAATATCTTCTATACGAATGTGTGGTCCCCCATCACAAACCCTAATACTTTGGCCTCCCTTACCACACATCCCATCTGAGTAGTCAGTTTCTCTTCCTATAGCAGAGATTTTATTCAATACTTCAAGGATCATCCCGCTGAGAGAAACATCTCTCATTAATTCCTTCTTCTCCCCGTTGATAACTCGGTATGAAAATTTACATTTAAATTGAAAATTGCCAGTAGAGGGATCTGTATATCCGTATTGAAAATCCTCACAAAGAATCCCATTTTTAGTATCTTCTAAAATTTCCTCTAAGCTCCAGTCACCAGGTTCTAAAAAAGTGAATCCCATACGTACTTGGGGTCTTGAGGAAAACGATGATGATCGTCCATGACCATTTGGAGGTGTATCCATTCTTGAAGAAGTTTCCAAATTATGAAGATAATTTTTTAGAATACCATTCTGGATTATGGTTGTTTTTTGTGAAGGAATTCCTTCATCATCTACAAAATAACACCCAAACAGTTCAAATGGAAGATTAAAACTCTTTCCTTGATTCATAGTGGGATTGTCTATGATATTAACTTCTTTTGAAGCAATTAAATGACCAATTTTATCTTTCAATACACTATCACTATTTAATACTAAATCTGCTTCACAAGCATGACCAAAAGCTTCATGAATCATCGTACCTGTTAATTTAGGATCAGTAATGATAGTAAATTTACCACCAACAGGGGATTGTGCCTTTAATAAATCTACTGCTTCTTTAGCTGTCTTTCTACTTAGATCTTCTGCTTTTTTGGTATTTGTGATCTCAAAACCCCCGATACCTCCCACAGTATTTATTGCCCTTTGAATAGTCCCATTTTCTTGAGTATAGACTAAATTAAATAGTCTTACAAATGAAAGATCTTGAAAAATATGACTATTAAAGGAATTAATGAATAAGCTATTTGTATGTCTATCCACATAGAGAGTGTGAGTATTTTTAATTTTTGAGGAATATTCAGAGGCGATTTCCTCATGGTATTTGACAAGTTGAATTTTCTCTTCTATATCAACGTCTTCCAAATTTTTCCTGCTCTTTACCTTAAATTCCTCGATTAAAGGATCCCGTGGTACAATTCTAAATTTATTTGTGCAGAACGATTCTGACAGTCTCGCTAGTTTTATAGCTCTTTGAAATCCATTACGAATGGCATTTGCATTCAAATCTTTTAAAACACAAAAACCCCATCCACCATTTATAAAGGTTCTGATTCCGCACTCTGTTATATAATACGCGGATATTTCTTTACTTTTTTTATTTGTAAAATCTAAAGTTGCCCCACGACTCACTCCTATTCTTATATCCCAATATTCAATTTTATCTTTTGCATAATTATGTAATTTTTCGATCAAAGTGTCATCGATTTTCTTTAAATCCTCGAATTTTTCCATAATGGTTACTCTCCCTTATTTAATATTTCAAAGGCTTTTTGTGTCATTCATATCTTAAAGAAATTGAAGAAAACTATCTTAAATACCTTTGTTTTTTCATTTCTTAACCAAACCAAGATAAGAAAATTAAGAAAAAAAATAATTAATGTTTCGTCTTCAACTCTTTAATAATGACTATAGCACCTTTAGTGGTACAAATTTTTGAAAATTTTGTGGAATTTTTAAAAGTAAAAGAATGATTGCATTTCCAACATTTTTTTGTTTTAATTATTCTTTGTGTATAGTACCATTCTCCACATCGGTAACATCTAAAAAAATAATAATTATGTTTATTATACATACACAAAAATATGTGTTTAGAATAATTTAATTAGTGTTTCCATGAAGATTTTCTAATTTTTATTGCTCATTCCCATTTGAAAGAGATTTCTCATAGAGATGGTCTGATATAGAATTAAAAAATTGTTAAAAATAAAGACACAAAACAATATCCATCCGTAATACAATTGAAGTTACGTTGAGGTTTTAACTAACTTTAAAAGATAAAAGGAGCCTCCTTTTGATTGATATTTTCCTTCTATACTTGATTGAAAACCATATTTTGATGAAATAGTTAGAAGAAAATAAGCATTTAAGAAAAGAAGCTTAAATGGGATCCCAATGCGCCCATTATAAAGGGGAGTATAAACTACATGCCAGTACTTCAAGGTTTGAACATTACGTATTATCAATAACACCTGACCATCCTTGTTGAGCAGTCCTCTAAGTTTCTTTAATAGTTTTTTTAACCTATAAAGTGTTCCAGAAAGTGCAATATCGTTCCCAATAAGGGTGATTGTGTCGAAAGTGCATTTAAATTTAAAGTCAAAAATGTTCCCTACAAAAGTATTACGTATTCCTCTTTGTTGGGCAATTTTATTAATTTTTGGAGATATTTCTATTCCAGTTACAGTTCCCTTACCCATTAAATAGGGAATACAATAACCAGTACATGATCCAACATCAAGGATGTTTCCATATGACAGATTAATAAGTTTTCGTTCTAAAGGATCGAGTTTATCCCAAGTTCTGAAGTAGATCCCTAAATCCGATTCAGAAATGAAACCATTATACTCTTTTTGTAAACAATGGCTATAATAAATAAATTTAGATTTCATGGTGTGAGAATAATAGTCTACAATAGCATTTGCAATAAATTCCCATGATTTCTGTTTAGGAGGCGAGGTAAAAAACCTTAAAAGCCTAAACAAATTCTGGAAATAAGGAACCCGTCTGGAGAGCGCCCTAAATATGCGAAAAAGATAATGGGATATAATTGACAAAAGAATCATTTTTATCTTAGGTAAATAATGTAAGGAGGAATTCAATAAAAATCAAATTCTTTTTCGTGGGGTATTAATAAATGAAAAAAAATATCTAGTATGTTACGCGGACACGATGGACCGATGCCTTAAATTTTGTTAAGTCTCTCACTTGAGACATTAATAAACTTATTTTTTCTTTTTAAAGAGAGCTTATCATAAGAGAAAACAATATTTATGGGCAATTTAATTGAAGATAGATTCAAATTGTGAAGTATTGATGTTTTCCAATCCTTTTATTACTCACTTTTACCTTCCCTCTTCTTTCCTCTACAGGTTAGCTCATAATGGGGTTCAGATAAATTCCAAAAAAGTAGAGCTCAGTATGTTGTGTCCGCCGAACATAACTTCATTTGTATTACATTTGGCTTTTTCTCTAGCATTTTAATATATTTTCCGACAGTTAGTACGAAACATTTTTTTTTGACTCCACTTTTTATAAAAGTGGATAACGATATTTGTAAGTTATGTATAAGATATATGTGAAGATGAATCATTATTTTACGTATAAAATAAAAATAAAGAAAAAAAAGAAGACCTATGGATCATAAATTTATACATCCTATTGAAACAAGATACCGTACTGACATTGCGAATCTATTCACTGAGGAGAAAAAACTTGAGAATTGGCTGAGGGTTGAAGCTGTGTTAGCAGAATCTCATGCAGAATTGGGGAATATAACTCGAGAAGACGCTCAAGAAATTAAGAGAAAGGCTAATTTAACCTATGTAAAATTAGAAAGGGTAAAGGAAATAGATAATAAAATACATCATGACTTAATGGCGATGGTTAAAGGATTAGCAGAACAATGTGAAGGAAATGCGGGTAAATTTATTCATCTGGGGGCGACGAGTTATGATATTGAAGATACTGCGACCGCCATTCAATTGAGAGAAGGTTTAGTGTATATTAAATCTTCTCTTTTAACGTTGTTAAGAGAATTAATAAAAATAGCCGAAGAAAGGAAAGATTTAGTTTGTATTGGTAGAACTCACGGTCAACATGCCCTACCTACAACATACGGAATGAGGTTTGGTATCTGGGCTTATGAAATAGATAGACACTTAGACCGTCTATCTAAAATTATAAAAATAATATCATATGGCAAAATGTCTGGTGCTGTAGGTACAATGGCGAGTTTTGGAGAAAAGGGAATTGAATTGCAAAAGTTAGTTATGAAAAAATTGGATTTAAATCCCGTTCTAATAGCAAACCAAATTATTCAAAGAGATCGCCATGCAGAAGTGATTTTTTTGACTTCTTTAATAGGACAAACATTATCCAAAATTGCACGAGAAAACCGAATACTCCAGAGGAATGAAATTGCAGAAATGTTTGAACCATTCAAGAATGAACAAGTTGGAAGTTCTACAATGCCTCATAAGAGAAATCCACACAAATCGGAAAGAATTTGCAGTTTAGCACGAGTAATTAAATCGAATGTTATTACGGCTCTAGATAACATAGTGTTAGAGGATGAAAGAGATATTACGAACTCGGGCGCAGAGAGAGTAATCTTTTGTGAAAATTTTGTTTTATTAGACTACATTATAAATCAATTAACAGAAAATTTCAGAACTATTGAATTTAATTTAAGTAATATAGAAAGGAATCTTAATCTTACTAAAGGTGCCTGTTTATCAGAAAGAGTTATGGTCGAACTAGTGAAAAGAGGAATTGGCAGGCAAGAAGGACATGAGATTTTACGTCAAGCAGCAATATCCGCAAGAAAAGAAGATAGATTTATGAAGGATATTTTAATAGAATCTGAAAGAATTATTGGGAAATTTACAAGAGAAGAATTAGAGGAGATTTTTAATCCACACAATTATATTGGAAAATCGTCTGAACAAACTGAAAATTTGGTTAAACTCTTAAAAGAAAAGTATGATTTTTAATATCTAATGGCAGATAATAATAATATCTATTCACAATTAGGTGTATCATCAAAAAAAGAAGATGTACATAAAGCAATTGAAAGATTAGATAAAGGATTATTTCCAGGATCATTTTGTAAAATTGTTCAAGATGTAAATAACAGAAAGGATTATTGTTCGATTTTCCATGCGGATGGAGCAGGCACTAAATCAAGTTTAGCCTACATGTATTATAAGGAGACGGGAGACATAAATATTTTCAGAAATGTTGTCAAGGATGCAGTCATTATGAATATAGATGATATATTGTGTGTAGGGGCCATAGAAAATGTTTTTTTATCAAATAATTTAGGGAGAAATAGTAACTATGTTTCCGCGGAGATTATTCAAGTAATTATTGATGAATATTATGAATACAGCAAAAAACTAACCGAACTTGGTTTGAATGTAATAATGTGTGGCGGGGAGACAGCAGATGTAGGGGATGTTGTCAAGACTCTCCTCTTAGATGCCTCTGTATTCACTAGTATGAGAAGAAAACATATCATTAATGCAGTAAATATTCAAACTAATGATGTAATAGTGGGGTTAGCAAGTTTTGGTAAATCATCATTTGAGGATGAGTATAATAGTGGAATTGGTAGTAATGGACTGACTTTAGCCAGACATGGCACTCTGTCTCATGATTATTACAATAAATATCCTGAATGTTTTGATCAAAATATAAATGAGGAAATAAGTTTCTTTGGAAAATATAAACTAACTGATCCTCTAAAAGGAACTACACTAACCATAGGAAAAGCATTATTGTCCCCAACTAGAACATATATACCTGTTATCAAAGAAGCTTTAAATAAATATAGAGCAGATATACATGGTATAATCCATAATACCGGAGGAGGTCAAACTAAGAATCTAAACTATGGGAAAGGTATTAAGTACATCAAAAATAACCTACTAAAACTCCCCAAAATTTTTGAGTTAATCCAAAATTCATCAGAAGTTCAATGGAAAGAAATGTATAGTGTTTTCAATATGGGGCATAGAATGGAAATATATTGTGAAGAACCAATTGCCAAGGAGATAATGAAAATTGCGAAGAAATTTAAAATTGAATCCAAAATAATCGGTCATTGTGAAAAAACACAAATAAAAGATAAAAATCAAGTAGAAATAAATTCTGAATTTGGTTCTTTCAAATATAATTAAAAATCTTTAAAATGAATGAAAAATTTGATGTTATTTGCATAGGTGCCGCTTTGGTTGATATAGTGGCTCAGGTTGATAGACATCCTTTAGAAGATGATGAAGTATTTGTCTCTGATTTAAATTTTTTTTCTGGTGGAGCTTCAGCCAATACCGCTTATGCATGTGCAAAGTTAGGGTTAAAAACTGCTTTTCTAGGGATGATCGGAAGAGACGATTCCCTAAGCACAAAAATTCTTAATGATTTTGATGAAGTGAATGTTAGTACATCATTAATCAAATATACAAGTGAGCATATTACGGGGTCTGCATATATTGCTCTTAATAAGAAAGGAGATAGGAGGATATATGCTCACAGCGGAGCTGCTAATTACCTTTCCAAAGATAATATTTTAGAAAATGAAATCTCACTCACTAAAGTTATATTTTTAAGTAGCTTGAAAAATTTAGATTCATTTAATGAAGCTGCTAAAATTGGAAAAAGAAAAAGGATAACCGTAATTCTAAACCCGGGTATGTTAATTATTGATCAAGGATTTATTGTCATTAAAGATTTATTAAAGAACGTCGATATTTTAATGATGTCAAAAAGAGAATTTCAAGTATTATTCAAATTTAATGATGAAATAAATGATGTAAATGTAAATAAGAATGCTAATTCCCTTTTTAATTTAGGTATAAAAATCCTCGTAATAACTATGGGAAGGCAAGGTGCTCTAATAGTATCACCCCATAATTCTGAGCTAGTATCTCCAATAAAAGTTGGTAAAGTTTTAGATACTACTGGGGCTGGTGATGCTTTTTCAGCGGGTTTTATTTACGGATTTATTCAAAGTACCGGTTTTAATTTTGATGATATCAAACAAAATGCAAAATTGGGAAATTTTGTAGCCGGTAAATGTATTGAGAAACTAGGAGCAAGAAATGGCATCCCAGATACCATTAATGGAAAGAGGGGATAGTTTAGTGAATTAATCAAAAAGTTTTTAATTTTTCTAATTAATAAATTTTTATCAAAAATACGTGAACACATAATGCTTTTTTCAGAAGGGAAGAAAAAGATAGCTAAAGCAAGATTTACATTTTTTCTGTATGAGGTTGCTCTTGTTTTTGTTTTTCTATTTATTATCCTACTTGTTCCATTATTTCTGGCTCCATTGTTTTCTGCTGTGAATTCTAGTCTTTATGGTATCATATTTTATGTATTGAGAGCAATCTTCATTTTCCTGGGGATACCAATAATTCTATACTTAACTAATATATTATACGATTCTCAAAAAAGAAAAGTCATCATTTATGAAGACATTTCTTCTTCAACAGGCCATCTAAAACTGTATAAGATTTCTAAAAAAAATTATAAGTATCAAATCCTTTATGGTTTCTTAATTTTCTTTTTAGTATTTTTACCTTTAGATTTTTTGACATACCTTATAGTTCCAGAGACTATTGGTTTTCAAGCGATAGTGCTAGGATTTAAAACCACAAATCATTACCTCTTAAGCGATAAATACGTAGAATTTTTATTTTCTGCAATCATCATCCATATCTCAGTTTCCATCACTGAAGAAACTTTAGCAAGGGGATTTATAGCAAAACGCGGAAATGAATATTTTTTTAAAATGTCTGCTGTGATGATTTCTTCTCTTTATTTTGGATTTGGGCACTTAGCGTACCTTCTTGATGCTTTTGTGTTGTATCCGTTCATTTGGTTTGCCCAAGCATTTATTATTGGCATTATTCTAGCATTATTTGTTCTAAGAAAAAAGTGGATTCTCCCTGTAATAATTGCACATGCGCTTAATAACATAGTTTCAGCACATACATTATGGAGTTTTTGGAAAGGAATTAACTTTCAAGTAGTAGCTGTTTATATGTATATTCCCTTATTTATTATTGGAATTTTATTTATTTTAGTTTGTATATTATTAGTATGGCCATTATCTAGCATTAAGACGGGGCTTTCGAATGGTTTTACTGATATTAAAACCTATTTCAAGCGAGAAAATAATGAAAGAACAACAGGAGATCTTCTTTTTCGGATTTTTTTTGATATCCTAATAGGATTTCTAATTTTTATAATGGGTTTTCTAGTTGCTATTTAAAGGAGTGAGATTTTAATGAAGTTAGGGATCATTTCTGATACTCATATTACTTCAAATTTAGAAAAAAATCAAGCAGTATCCTTACTTATTCAATTAAAAAGAGCTTTCAAAGACGTAGATAAAATTATTCATGCTGGTGATGTGTGTGAACAGTTTTTTCTCAATGAACTTGAAAAAATTGCGCCCACCCTATGTGTTCAAGGAAATTGTGATACCATTGACAACTTAAAAATTTTTATTAATTTCTCTGTAAACCGATATAATATAGGTGTAATCCATGAATTACCCAAAGATCTTGAAGGATTTATGAAAAAATATGAATTACATATTATTATTTGTGGAAAGACTCATATACCCATAATAAAAGGAACTCCCTTCAACACATTATTATTAAATCCAGGTTCCCCCATGAAACCAAAACCACCACCTCCAAAGCCAGGTTTTCTTAAGCCTGTTGCAAGAAATACAGTATTAACTTTAAATATTGATAAAAATGATGTTATGTCAACATTTATAGTATCTTTAGGAACATCATAAATTCTCCATTTATACTATCTATTTGGATTATCAACCAGTTTGCTACAAATAGAAAAATACTAAAAATACTTTTCACAAATTTGATAATTCAAATAATTTTAAATATAATTTAACTCATATTAATTATACAAATCAAGTTAATGTAAGCGGATTTGGTTAAAATTATATAGCAGTATAAAGATATAAGTTATTAGTAATAAGATTATAAAAATATCCTTGAGAGTGTATAGATTTGGTTAGTAGGCTTGGATTAGTACTTAAAGAGCTAAATGAGAATGGTAACTTTCGAGCATCTTTATTTGCTACATCAACTGGTTTAGTTCTTGCTTCACAGAAAGAAGAAGGTATTGATGAACGTGTAGTTGCAGCAATGGGATCACTATTGAGTGAATCTTCAACAAAGGCGGCAGAAGAATTAAATCTTTCAGATGTAACGAGTATGAAAATTAAATATAAAGAAGATTATATCATTATGAGAAATATTATAATAAATGAAAATACTCAATTCCTCTTAGCAATTTTAGCTAAATTACCAAGTTCAGAAGAAATCGAGAGATATATGGATCAGCTCTTAGATTGGGCAGAGGAAAATAGTAAAGGAGAATTAGAAAAACTTACTTCACTATAAATCTTTTTAACCTCTATTCTATTTTTTATAAGAAATTAGATTAAATCCTAGGTTTACCCACTCTATTATATTAATGTTACTGTAATAAGAAGGTAAAAGGAGGATGAAAGCAGCTTTTATAACTGGACATGGAAATTTAGAAAAAATCTTAATAGGCGACCTTGATATTCCTAAAATTGAACCTAACGAAGTTCTTATAGAAACGAGATATAGTGGATTAAATAATTTAGATATTTTTGTTGTTAACGGATGGCTGGGCTTGGACTTAGTTATGCCTCATATATTAGGGGCTGATGGATCGGGTGTAGTTAAGGAAATCGGTTCAGAAGTTACATGAAATTAGTTTTAAAAGGCAAGTTAAATCCCATTATAGATAAAGGAAATCCATTACAAGATGTAAAGGAAGCTGAGAATTACTTAAATGAAGCGCAACAATTTGGGAAGGTTTTATTGAAGATTTCTAAGGAAATTTAAAACTTCTTCAGCGACCTGAGCTTCATACCCTCCATAAAAATGGTCTGTATCAATTATTTTCTTATACTTTGGTTCAAGATAAAAGTCAAAATTTTCTTCAAAATTTTCATACAAAGCAACGTTATCCTTACTCCCTTGGATAAATAACTTTGGTTTTGTTGATTGTGACATCTCTTTATATTTTGTTCCCATAAAATCCCAGGGAAAAGAAACAGAGACATATCCAATAATAGAGTCAGAATATTCTATAGATGAACATCCAATCGCTGCTCCATATGAATAACCGCATAATAAGATGTTATTAAATTTTTGCTCATTTATTAAAAAATCAACACAGGTATGAACATCACTTAATTCTCCTATTCCATTAGAAAAAGATCCGGTTGATCTTCCAACACTTCTAAAATTGAACCTTAGGCATGAAATATTGCATTCAATTAATTTATAAAATATACCAGATACTACATTATTAAACATATTACCCCCATACTGAGGATGTGGATGCGTTATTAACACGCAGAATAAAATATTATCCAGTTTCGATTTGAAGAGTTCAGCCTCCAGTTTAATTTCGTTATTTACAATAAATAGATTTTCAGTTTTAACCATAGTTTTATTTTATTTTTAATTTATAATAATTATACTACAATTCGTCGTGTGTCATATGACTTTTAATAAAATAGTTATAGAGAAGAAACTACGTGAGTTTCTTGAGGAAGATTGTAATTTTAATGATGTGAGTGCTACCCACATCTCCTTAGATGCCATTACAACAGCAAAGATTTATGTTAAGAGTGAAGGTTATGTTTCTGGTCTGGAAGAATTGAAAATATTATTTGAAATTTTAAAAATCCCTGCGAAATTTTCCAAAAGAGATGGGGATGAAATCAAACAAGGAGAATTCGTTATTGAATTAAAAGGAAATGTAAGAAATATACTTCTTGGAGAAAGATTAGCATTAAATCTTCTTACACATATGAGTTCTATTACCTCTACAGTGAGAAAATACGTAGCCATTGTAAATAAATCAGGAAAATCTGTCAAAATCGCATGCACACGAAAAACAATGCCAGGATTAAGAATTTTTGAGAAAAGAGCAGTATTAGTTGGACAAGGTGAAACTCATCGCTTTAGTTTAGATGATATGATCCTTTTAAAAGATACGCATTTAAAATTATTTAGTGGGGATGTAGCAAAACTTCTAAGGGAAGTAAAAAAAACGGCTAGTTTTTCTAAAAAAATTGAAATTGAAATTGAAAAAGTTACAGATGTTTTAATTGCAGCAGAAAATGGTGCTGATATTATAATGTTTGATAATATGAATCCAAATCAAGTCGTAGATGCAATTAATATATTAAAAAAGCATCATTTAAGAAACGAAATAATTATTGAGATTTCGGGTGGGATAACAGAGGAAAATCTGATTGATTTTCTAATTGCCGAACCGGATATAATTAGTTTAGGGTTATTAACTCAGCGACCTACAGAATATATCGATTTTTCGCTTCGATTTGATTAATATTTTTCTAATCTATGATAATTTCACGAATTGAGCATATAACATCGTTAATCTTAGCTAATTCTTTATAAAAATCTTGAATTATTTCAATTTCGCCCACCAAAAGTATTAATTCGATTTTTTTCTCCGCTATTCTCCAATCAGTTATGGTTTTAATGATTTGATGAAATTTAGCATATTTATCAGATATTTGATCAACAATAATATCCTTGAAAGGGTATACAAGGCTAATTGTTATTATTTTATAACCTTCTAAATTTTCAAACTGTTCGTGTTTTTCAATAAAACTCACAATTGAGTCTCTTAAAGCTTTACTCTTAGAATTAAATCCACTTTGATTTCGTACTTTTTCAAATCTTTCTAATAAATCTTTACTAACTTGAAGAGAAATTATAGGCATTTTATCACCACATAAAAGTGTTTAAAAATATGAATTACCAAAATAATAACTTAAAATTATAATCATACAATAAATTTATTTTAATTTCCTTGTTTTTTTTAAGGATCAAATCCATTAAACTTTCTAATTTCATAGAGCGTCTATATTCGACTAATAATCCTAACGAACTAATATCTAACTCCATTATTATCCATATTTAGGTATATCAATTAATCTTCTTCCTCAAACTACGCGGATAATTTGCGAATAATTTCTCGTACATGTTTTGGAACTTCTCAAGGTTTTTCATGGATATTACATAAGGTTCCCCAACCTGTAGTGTTCCCCAATATATTTTTGCTAATTTCTCCACAAGTTCAGCAAACTTTATAGTATGATCTACAGATTTCCCACACACAATAACTCCGTGATTAGCTAATAAGGCAGCATTTTTCGTACCTAGAGCTTTAAGAGCAGCTTGACCAATTTCTTTAGTATGTGCTTCCCCAAAATCAGAAACATCTACAGATCCCCCCAAAAAAATAAACATCTCTTCCATGAGTATTGGAATATGTTTTCGAACAATCGAGAGCATTGTGGCAAAGGGAGAATGAGTGTGAATTACAGCACGAACTTTGGGTCTTGATTCATAAATTGTGATATGCATTTTTGCCTCTGTAGACGGTAATTTACCCGAACTTAAAACTTCACCATTAAATTTCATATGAATTATTTCCTCACTTGTGAGATCCTTATATTGATTAAATGAGGGTGTGATAAACATTTCTTTTTTTTTACCATATCTCACACTAACATTTCCTTCACCAGTTTCTACTAAACTCTTAGAGTAAATAGCTTTCGCTCCCTTAACTACTTGGTTTCGATGTTTATTTTCTTCATTTGATACCATAGTTTTATTAAATTGAATGGGATTAAAAATATATTTCTAAAATTATAATTTTAGTATATTAAGAAGAATGTGAACATATTTATAAATTCAAAATACCCTTATTTTTTAAATTAAATCTATATATACAAAGAATATTGAATTAAATTTTATATGTCAGTGAACCATCGTCATAAAATGGACCGGTTTGTTTTACATTGTGATTTGGATTGCTTTTACGCAGCTGTAGAGATTCGAGATAATCCCCAATATAGAGGAAAGCCAGTTATAATAGGGGCAGATCCAAAAGAAGGAAAAGGTAGAGGAGTTATCTCAACCTGTTCATACGAAGCAAGAATATTTGGTTTGCATTCTGGAATGCCTATATCTCAAGCTTACGCTAGATGTCCTCAAGGAATATATTTGCGTGGAAATTTTAATAAATATAAAGAAGCTTCAAAAGAGGTTATGAGCATTCTTGAGAAATTTTCTCCTGATTTCCAAATTGTAGGTCGTGATGAGGCTTATCTAGAACTTACAAATATTTGTTCAGATGTTAAAGAAGTACATGAAAGAGCAAAACAAATACAACAAGAAGTATTTGAAACAGTTGGGATTACAATTTCAATTGGTTGTGCCCCAACAAAATCCCTTGCTAAAATCGCCTCAGATCAAAATAAACCTAACGGGATAACATTTGTCAAACGGGAACAAATTAATGATTTTTTAAAAAATATGGATATTACACGAATTCCTGGTATAGGAAAGAAATCTAAAGTATATTTTAACAAACGGGGTATTAGAAAGATAGGGGATATTATAAAACTCCCATTACCGAAGTTTGTGCGATTATTCGGAAAACAAGGTGAATGGGTATGGAAAATTGTTCATGGTTTGGATGACCGAAAAGTGAAAGAATATACTGAGGAAAGAAGGTCAATAAGTGCTGAAAGGACATTTTTAAGTGACACAGATAGTTTTAAGGAGGTAATATCTAGATTTGAGCAAATTAATGAACAAATTCATGAAACTATTATTAAAAACCATATTTCATATAAAACTATTACATTAAAGATTCGATTTGAGGGTTTCGAAACTTTTACACGTTCTAAAACACTTCCTTTCCATATCCAAGATTGTAATAAAGTTTTAAAAGTTGTATTAAAGCTATTTAAAGAATTTTCTTCTTTTAACAAGAAATTTAGACTTGTCGGTATTAAATTATCAAATTTGGAAAAAAAAACAAAAGTTCGACAAACCGACCTTGTAAGTTTTATTAGTGCGTAACTACAATACTATTGACAATTTCCTAAGAAGAAAGGTTATGAACCTTATAAATTTAGTAATTGGATAAGGGGTAATGAATCCCAGACTCGAATTAATACTAGAATTAGAGAATTTCACATTTTTTTGATTCTTTAAAAATTTCGTAAATTTCCATTTTAATTTTAATTTTATTAGACGAAACCAGGATTGTAAGAATTTTATTTTCAGTTTCTGTCATATTCTTTAAAAGAAGATTATCTTAATTCACTCCTTATTAAAATGATACTGTTCTAATAATTCTATATAACAATAATAAGAATATCATAAAAATATCCTCTCAACTTCTCCTCCTGGGGTTTTTTCTTCAAACAAAATAGCCTGAAAAGAATAAATTTTTGTTTTTAAATCCTTCCATGCATATGGATCAATTCTTGCCTTTGAACATGTATGTGATAAAAACGTTTTCACATCCCAATTTCTATCGTGATCTACAGGTACTTGAGGAAGAAGTAACCCTTTATTCATACCTCTTTCAATAATCAAACCGTCTCTTCCTATTACGATTTTATTGAGATATTCATTTGGATCTTTAACTTTAATCAATTTAGGAGGAGTTAAGATAGACAATTCAATAATTATTTTACCCATTTCTTCAAGGGTTACCGAAAGAAATCTTGGATCTTCAATAGCTGAGCTGATTGAAACTCTATGGATTACTTCAAATAAGGAATAAATAGGTTCAATATAACCTATACATCCCCTCAATTCCGAATCCTTTCCGTTGATCTTATTTAATGTAACAAACGCCCCATATTTCTCTTTAAATTTTTCCTTTATTTCTTTAGGTATTGGGATTCTTTTTTTATTTTTTAGAAAGAATTCGATGTTTTCTCTAGCGAAAGTTATGAGGGCTTTCCCATCTTCAAGCACAAATTTTACTTCTTCAGACATGATCCATTTTCCTTGGTTTATTTAAATCATATATAATTTGAATCTTTATACTTTTATACTTTATAAAAATCGATTTATAATTTGACCAAAAGGGATATTTTTACCAGAATTAATTTCAATCCCTCTTAAAAACACTTTCCATATTTGAATTGAGGTTTTATAATTTTCAAATGGGGAATATTTAGCTTTTGTTTTAAAATTTTTAGAAATAATGTTATATTCAGGGATCTTTTCTATTATCATTAGATCCGCATCATAACCTTTTTTTATGAAACCTTTGTTCTTCAAGTAAAAAATACTAACGGCATTTTCTGAGGATGCTTTAACAAAATTTTCTAAAGAAAGATTGTATTTAGTAAAACTATTCAACAATACTAGTGGATAAGTTTCAAAACCAGGAAATCCCGATGGTGCACCTAAATAATCTCTTGATTTTTCTTCCAGAGTATGAGGGGCATGATCGGTTCCAATAAGTGCGATGTTTCCCTCTCTTAATTCATTAAATAAAAACTGGCTATGTTTTGGATTCCTTAAAGGAGGTAATACCTTGCCAAAATTCTCGTTATCTAAGATATTATCATTTGATAGGAATAAGTGGTGAGGTGTAACTTCAAAAGAAATTCTTAAATTTGGTTTTACTTGCTTGATCTTCAAATATCCTTCAATACAACTTACATGGCAGAAATGGATGATTGGGAACTTCTTTGGGTTTAACCTATTATTAATAATATGTTTTTTATAATTATCAATTACAAAGGAAATATATTGTTCCTCCATTTTAACAGGATTTAATCTATTAAAGAGATCTAATACAGGAAATTTTTGAGTTTTGAAGTCAATTATTACTTGATCCTTTTCTATATCAGAAAGAGGGAAAGCGGGGTGAATAAATATAGGAATTTGGTATTTAGAAGAAATAGTTAGAATTTTCTGAATATTTTCAGGGTTTGTCCAATCGACACCGCTTAATGGATTGATTGGATAAATTTTAAATCCGATTATACCCAATTTTATGATTTTTTTTACCTCAACTTCATCAATTCCTTCAGGGACACCTGCAATAAATCCAACATCAACGTGAATATTATTTTGTGCTTTTTCCATCCAAAATTTGACTTGTTTCTCGGTAATAGCTGGAGGTATAGTATTTGGCATATTAAAAACCGTTGTTATCCCCGAATAAGCAGCAGATATAGTTCCAGTTGCAAACGTTTCTTTATCCCATTGTTCCATATCACGTAAATGGGAGTGGATGTCAATTATCCCCGGTAATATAATTTTATTTCTACAATCTACTTCAATCTCATCCTTATTTTGCTTATAGAGGATATTATAAGCTTCTCCTTTAGGGCTAAAAATAATTTCTGCTATACTTCCACCAATGATAAGAATGGTTCCTTCACGTAGAAAACCATCGATAAAAATTTTTCCTTGTTTTAAAATCATAAGGAACATTCCTCACATTGACGATCTTTATTATAATTAATATACAAAATTTTATTTTCGATAGATTTTATTTTAGAGAGGGATAATACTTTTATATTTTTCATTTTCTTTATGAAATCAGAAATTCTGGGATTTTCCAGATAAGGTGCAAGGATATACAAATTATTGTTGTTAATTTCTTCAAATTTTTCAATGGGGTTTGACTTGTCTATTTGGTTTTTAATTGGCTTCTCTCTGTCTATTAAGTTATAATAGATCCCTCTTATATTTGCTTTCATGTAACCAATGAAATCCAGATCATTGGTGAATTTAGTAATATATATTCCAGGTGTAGATTCCGTTATTCTTTTTTCAGTTAAATATTGGTATTCTCTCGTAATTTTTAAAGCTTTGTTTAACAGCAACGCTTGAGATCTTTCATCAGGACCAAGGAATCTTAATTTTTTTCCGATGAAACTAATTAAATTGTGGGAATTTTGTAAGTAAATATATAAATTATTATCCTTCCTTATAGAATAGGAGATACAGAAAGTTTCCCTAATACATGAGCATAACTCATATACTTCTTGAGGAGTGAGTCCTCTGTCAATTGTTTTTTTATCATATTCAATAACATTTTCAAGAAGTAGTAAGAAGTTTACCAATTTAATCTGATATAATTTAATTAAAAATCATTTCTTAAAATTTACCTAATTTCTTCATGAAATCTGTTCCAGCTTTTCCTCCAGGAAGTCCGGGCATTCCGGGAACTCCTTTACCCTTTTTTTGCATTTGAAGGAAACGTTTCATAAATTTCTTCATTTGGTTATATTGATCTAACATTTTATTTATTACGGAATAATCAGTACCTGATCCAATAGCAATCCTTCTCTTTCTCGTTTTTTTGATGATTTTTGGTTCCATTTTCTCCTCATGGGTCATGGAATCTAGTACTATTCGCCACCGCTCTAAATTTCTCTCTGCGTCATCTTTTAAAGCGTTTGGAATATTTCCTCCCCCCATCATTCCTAAGATTTTTTGAAACTTTCCTAATTTCTTTATTGAGGCAAGTTGTACGTAGAGATCTTCAAGAGTAAATTTACCGTGCATCATGCGTTTTACTGTTTCATCATCTGGTGCAATTTCTGCCTCCTCAACTTTTTGTACTAGAGATTCAATATCTGGTATTCCGAGTAAAGAGCCCACAAATTTAGAAGGTTCAAATTCATCAAGATCATCGATTTTCTCTCCCACTCCAATAAAACGTATACCTGCATGGGTAGCAGCGCATGCTGACAACGCACCCCCACCCTTTGCTGTACCATCCAATTTTGTAACAATTATTGAGCCGAGATGGGTTGTATTATCAAATGCTGCTGCTTGATCGAATGCTTGTTGTCCTAACGTCCCATCAATCACTAGGCAAATTTCGTTTGGTTTTAGTTTTTGCTCTAAGATCGCCATTTCTTTCATTAACTCTTTTTCTTCCTTATGTCTTCCGGCTGTATCTGCAATAATTAAATCATTTCCGTCATTGATTGCTCTTTTGGTTTCTTGAACTGCAATTTTGATTGCATTTTTTTCATTCGGGTTTCCATAAGTTTTTATCCCGATTTGATTAGTTAACTGAACTAATTGCTCATAAGCACCAGGTCTCCACGTGTCAGTTGTAATGGCTGCTACTTTATATCCCTTGCTCTTGTAATATTTTGCTAGCTTTCCGATGGTAGTCGTTTTTCCTGAACCTTGGATTCCAACAAGTAAGATCACATTTTTTTTACCAGGTTTTATTCGTATAGGAGCAGGTTTTCCCCCTAGTAGCTTGATTAGTTCATCATGTATTAATTTAATTATAAAATCTTTTCTTCGGGATTTTTGAAGTTTAGTATTCATTGCTTCCTTTTTTATATTTTCGGTCATCTCAAAAACTAATTCTACTTTTACGTCAGCTTGAAGCAGAGCACGTTGAAGATCCTGTATTAGAGCGTTGATGGCATCTTTATCAACTAATGGAAGTCTTCTAATTCTTCGAATTGCAGTATCTAACGATCTACCTAGTTTTTCTAAAACCATTAAATCCCTTTTTTATTATTTTTTTTATAATTACAATAATTCGTAAAAACTAATATTTTTTTTTGAAAAAATATATTATATCTTAAATTAAAAAGAACTATCAAAATAAAAAATATTTTGGTTAAAAATTTACATAGCTAGGTGAAAAACTAATTGTCTATAAGAAGAACCGAGATACAGAAGTTAAAAACTGGGCAATATTTAATGGTAGAAAATGAACCCTGCTTAATTAAATCCTCAGAAAGAAGTAAATCAGGGAAACATGGACATGCTAAAATAAGAATTGTTTGTGTGGGAATGTTTGATAATAATAAACGTTCAATAACAATACCGTCAGGCCATATGATTGAAGTACCTGAAATTATAAAAGGAAATGCACAAATAAATTTTATTGAAGATGCATCTATTAACATCATGGATTTGGAAACGTATGAATCTGTTGATGTTAATTGGCCAAGGGATGAGAATTTGGTTAAAAAGTTGAAAACCCTACAAGCAAATCCAGATGCTATATCAGATACGCAAGTAGAATATTGGAAACTAGCTGAAAAAACGCTGATAAATAGAGTATTCACAACCTAAACTCTATCAAGAAATTAGAACATTTTCAGATCCTAAATCATATTTTCCAATGAGTAATCACATGTTTTTTTAAACTGTTAAAATTTTACAGAAGAGGGATATGGAGTCATGGGTAAGAAACCAATTGCTTTAGCTTGTCGAATGGACTCGGAAAAAGCAATAAAATTAGCAAAAAAAATTTTCGAATTTTTGGTTAAAAAGGGGGAGATAGTTTATTTAGAAACAAGAATTGCTCCCAAGATCTTTCCTCATAATGGCATGGATTTAGGAGATATGACATCTGATAATATAAAGTTTATAGTAGTTATCGGTGGTGACGGATCAATATTACGTGTCGTAGGTAGTTTATCTCAAAAAGATCCCCCACCCATTTTAGGTGTAAATATTGGCTCAATAGGTTTTTTGGATGAATCTGATGAGGTGACTGTTTTTGAGGATTTAGTGAAAGTATTAAATGAGGATTATGAGATTGAACTGTGCTCGAAAATTACACCTTTTTTAGTAAAAAATTCTGATGAAATAAGGTTAAATAATGCTTTAAATGAGGTTTTGATTGTTTCATCTAAAAGTTCCAAAATTTTACAAATATCAATAAGAATCAATAGTGTTTTCCTTAATCGCAGCTATTTAGATGGTGTAATTATTTCTACCTCGACGGGATCAACTGCTTATAATTTAAGTGCAGGGGGTGCAATAGTAAATCCAATTTTAGAAATTATACAAATAACTCCACTAAATAGTTTTGCTGGTTCAGGATTGAAACCTATTATAGTTCCTATGGAATCCGAAATTGAAATACAGCTTTTAAGACCGAGATTAGATGGTAAAATTGTTATAGATGGTCAAAGAATAATTAAAAAAATTCCATCGAATACAAAAATCAGGATCAGAAAATCAAATTCTCGTACAAAATTTATTCGATTAAGTGAAAATTATTATTCTCGCTTGAGAGAAAAAATAATTGGGACGATTCATGTTCCGTTAGATGATTCCCCAGAAGAATAATAAATATGAGGGATACTTCAGGAATTTTGGTATTAGACGCTAATATTTTTTTGGTTGGAATAGATTTTACTTTAATGGATGGATTAATCTACACGACACCAAAAATAATCGAGGAAATTAAAGTTAAAAGATATGAAGAAAAAAATAGAAATATTTTAAACAAAATCGAAGCGGCAATCAATAGTAAAAAGCTAATTTTAGCCACACCTTCAGAACAATACGTTTATGAAGTAGAAAAGAGATCAAAATCGACTGGTGACTTCAAATTCTTATCAGGTGTAGATAAAGAGTTAATAGCGTTGACGTTAGATTTAATTAAAAACTCAGGGAAAAAAGTGAGGATCTATAGCAATGATTATTCGGTTGAAAATGTGTGTTTAGAAATGGGTATTACGTTTTCTACAATACACAAGAAAGGAATAGAATCAAAAATCGTGTGGCAAATCTACTGTCAAAACTGTAAAATAGTGTATAACCCTGCGGAATTAAAGGAAGTTTGTGAAAATTGTGGATCCAAATTAAAAAGGAGACCTAAAAGAAAGAAATCATTTTAGTAGTGGTAGTTATATAAATTGAATCATATATTAATATCGAATGTGTAATAAACGGTACATATCCTAAAATGGGCATAAAAATAAGTGATCTTGTTAAAGAAGTTAAACGAACTATAATATTTGAAAACCTCTTGAATAAAAATATAGCAATAGATGCCTTTAATACAATTTATCAATTTTTAGCAATAATTCGCCAAAGGGATGGGACTGCTTTAATGGATTACCAGGGAAACGTAACATCCCATTTATCTGGATTATTCTATAGAAGTATTAACTTCTTAGAGAATAGAATCAAACCTATTTATGTCTTTGACGGCACCCCTTCTGAGTTAAAGTTAGAAACAATTCTGGAACGTAAAAATATTAAATTAGCTGCAAAAAAAAAAATGATTGAAGCTCAAGAAGCTGAAGATTTTAGAGAAGCAAAAAAATTTGCTCAAATGACTTCCAAACTTGATAGTGGGATGATAGAAGAAAGTAAAAAACTAATTGAATCAATGGGGATGCCAATAGTTCAAGCAAGTTCAGAGGGTGAAGCTCAATCTGCATATATGGTTAGTGTTGGAGACGCATGGGCTTGTGCTTCTCAAGATTATGATACGTTACTTTTTGGTGGACAAAGATTAATACGTAATTTTGCCATCAACCGAAGTAAAAAAGTTAAAGATACAACCGTTAATTTAGAAATTGAGTATATTTCCTTATCCAAGTTATTACAAAGTTTAGAAATAACTCATGAGCAGTTAGTAGAAATGGGAATCCTAATTGGAACAGATTTTTTTCCTGGAATTAAAGGAATTGGTCAAAAAATAGCTTTAGATTTAATTAAAAAATATGGATCTTTAGAAAGTATCTTAAAAAGTAATGTGAAAGTTAGGAATAAAGAGATTCTTTTAGAACCAGAATTAGTAGCTCGGGTAAAAAATCTTTTTTTATCTCCTGATGTTGAAAAAAACTATACAGTTCCCAAATCTAAGAAAATTAATTTTGAAAGAATAGAAGAATTACTAATAGAGCAACATAATTTTTCAAAACAGAGAGTAGAAAATGGTTTAAATAGATTGAGAAAACTAGATTCTAAGAAAACTCAAGTTTCTTTGGATGATTTTCTTAAGAACTCCAAAAGTTAGTTTTTAAAAAAAAAAAAGGTAAAATTTTTACAAAGTCATAATTTTTAAACATTAATAATAAATGTCTTACAAATGAACTATCATGCCGGCAAAAGACGATGATAAAGAAGAACTTAAGGACAAGGTAAAAAATAATGCTCCAAGTGTAGTGTTAAGAGTACAAAAAGCTAAAAAGAGAGATATTGGACGTAATATCATTAGAATTGATCAAAAAACAATGGAAGAACTTAAAATTCAAACTGGGGATGTTATTGAAGTTATAGGAAAAAAAACAAGTGCAGGAATTGCTTGGCCAAGTTATCCTCAAGATAGTGGGTTAGGAATTGTTCGAGTTGATTCCAGATTACAGAAAAACACTGGAACAAAAATAGATGATATCTTAGAAATTCGAAAAGTAAAAGCTGAAACCGCTCAAAACATAGTGTTGGCGCCTTCAAGTGTCAAAATACGGAATAATCCAAGGTTTGAGAGTTTTGTTAAAAGAAAGTTAAATAATTATCCCGTGACAATCAATGATTTTATTTTCATTTCCATTGGAATCAGCAGAGAAATAACATTTAAAGTGATCAGTATTCGACCTAATGGTATTTGTATAATAAATCAAGATACTATACTCAACATAAGTGAAAAAATTACTGAAGATGTTGAAACTGGTGCTGGATATATTACTTATGAAGATGTTGGGGGCCTTGATAGGGAAATTCAGCGAGTAAGAGAAATGGTAGAGCTACCATTAAGACATCCTTCATTATTTAAACGATTGGGAATAGATCCTCCAAAAGGTGTATTACTTCGAGGTCCACCTGGTTGTGGAAAAACTTTATTAGCAAAAGCAGTTGCCAATGAAAGTGAAGCACATTTTATTTCTATTAATGGACCAGAAATAATGAGCAAGTTTTATGGAGAATCTGAGAAGAAATTACGTAAACTATTTATTGAAGCTGAAGAAAAAAGCCCTTCAATAATTTTCATAGATGAAATAGATGCAATTGCTCCAAAAAGAGAAACTGTTACTGGTGAAGTTGAACGACGAGTTGTTGCTCAGCTATTAGCATTAATGGATGGGTTACATGGGAGAGGAAAAGTAATTGTCATTGGTGCAACCAACAGACCAAATAGTTTAGATTCAGCTCTTAGAAGACCTGGTCGTTTTGATCGTGAAATTGAAATAAAAGTGCCCAATGAAAAAGGAAGGTTGGAAATATTCCAGATTCACACTCGAAACATGCCACTTGATAAAAAAATATCCTTGAAAGATTTTTCTCAGATAACTCATGGTTTTGTTGGAGCAGACATTATGGCTGTAGCCCGAGAAGCAGCGATGGCTGCTTTACGTAGATACTTACCTAAGATTGATCTAGAGTCAGAAATAATTGACCCTGAGTTATTAGAACAAATTGAAGTCACTAAAAATGATTTTGAAGAAGCTTTAAAAGAAGTATTACCTTCAGGAATAAGAGAAGTATTTGTAGAAATTCCTAATGTTTCTTGGGATGAAGTAGGAGGGTTAGAATTATTAAAACAGAAATTAATTGAGGCTGTAGATTGGCCTTTATCCAACCCCTCTATATTCACACGTATGGGTGTAAGACCGCCTAAGGGTATTTTGCTTTATGGACCTCCAGGGTGTGGTAAAACTCTTTTAGCCAGGGCGGTTGCAACAGAGAGTAAAGCAAATTTTATATCTATAAAAGGACCAGAACTTTTATCAAAATGGGTTGGTGAAAGTGAGAAAGCTATTCGAGAAGTCTTCAGAATAGCGAGGATGGCGGCCCCTTGTATTATATTTTTCGATGAGTTTGATTCAATTGCACCAAGTCGAGGTAGGCATACATCAGATTCAGGAGTTTCAGAAAAAGTCTTATCTCAATTCTTGACAGAATTAGATGGCTTAGAAGCCATGAAGGATATTGTCGTAATTGCAGCTACAAATCGACCAGATATCTTGGATCCCGCCTTGATTAGACCTGGGAGGATTGATCGAATCTTATTGGTTCCAGCTCCAGATGAAAAAGCTAGATTGGAAATACTGAAATTATTCACTAAGGATATGCCACTTGCTACAAATGCAAAAATTGAAAAGATAATAGAATTAACGGAAGAATTTTCTGGTGCAGATATAGAAACATTATGTCGTGAAGCTGCGATGATTGCACTAAGGGAAAATATCAGAGCAAGAAAAATTACATTTGAACACTTTAAAGAAGCAAGAGATTGTACTCACCCGTCGATATCAAAAGAAATTACAGATTGGTATGATAAATTTGGTGAAAATTTGAAGCGAAGAAGAATTGAAAAATCTACAGAAGATCGATTGTTTGTTTAAAATTCACAAAATTAATTAGAAAGGAAAATAAAATAAATATTAATTTAAAATCTCTATTTTTAATATTATTTTTAGGTGTATTAGCATCGAATCTCATCGCTGGAATCAACAACCAATGACAAATTCTATTATTGATATTTTAATCCAAAATAAAGGAGAAATCTTAGATAAACGTCTTGAAGAACTTCTGAAGAAGAGTTTTCCTTATATAAATCCCTTAATTTTAGAAGAACTTTTTATGAAATTGGAGAGTTTGGGAGTAATCCATGTCTTTCGGGTTTCAAAGAATAAAAAGATGATTGTTTTGAATAAAAGAAATAATGTCATAAAGGGAAGAATTGAAACAGAGTTACCATAATTGTTTTTTCTGCCAATCTAAGCAAATTTGATCCAGAGTAACGAAATCAGTACTAGATTTATGATTTCTTCTCCTAATGTCCACGAAAACAGGATAATTAACAGCATTCCCCATTACCAACATTTCCCCTACACCTAAACTTGAAATCATGGTAATATATTCTTTAGAAATCGCTTCTGAACTATCCATCAAGTGTTTTAAATCATAAGGATTCTTAATGTTCAGGACCATTTTTGAATTACATTGTGAGAGAGCTGTAGTACTCAATTTTTTTGGTCGCTGACTTATCAAACATAAGCAAGACATGAATTTTCTTCCTTCCCTAGCAATTACTTCAATAATGGGTTTAGAAATAGCCTTGGAATGTGACGCCTCAGGGCAGAACTGATGTGCCTCTTCAACTATTAAGAGGAAAGGAGGTATTTTAGCTAATCTTCTTAGCTTAAATAGTCGATTACAAATATAATCAACAATAATTTGTTTTTTTCTAATGCTAATTTGTTTTTGAAAATTGAAAATGGTTATTTCTTGGGGATTTAAAATTTTTTCTAAATTTGGATTTTCTTGAGATCCAAATATTGTTAATCTCTCTAAATCAGATAACCACCCAATTAGTGCTTGACGAGTGTTTTTATTCCCCTTGGGTTCCTTTTCAATAAACTCAATTATATCACTTAAAGTATAACGATGTTTTTTATCCTCGGTTTGATTTAATTTTTTTATATATTTGGAGAGCTCTCTCACTTGAACATTTGAAATTTCTTCCTGATATTTCTTATACGAATAAATGGACATTTTAGGAACGGAAATTTGGAAATAGGAGACATCATGAACATGTACCTTCCCTTTAAATTCAGGAATTTTATCTAAATATAAATATTCACCATGCACATCTAATAAAACTATAGCAGGGGTTCCATTATCCTTATTCCTATTTAATAACTCTTCAATTAAAATTGAAGTAAGATAGCTTTTTCCACCACCCGAAATTGATAAAATTGCGAAATGCTTGTTCAATAGACGATTCATACTAATATTTGCATCAGTATTAGTAACTTTAACTTTTCCTAGATTTAATCCGTTCTCTGTGTCAAACCCTATGAATTTATTAAGGAGATGCTCCTCAACTATATAAACCTCTTTTCCAGGGCTAGCAGGATACGTCATTCTTTGAATCCTTTCAATCTCATTAGAAGCTTTTTCTTTAAACCTAATTACTCCGAGGCATTTTACAATAGCAATGGCGAATTCGAAATCGTCGCTAGGAAAAAGCCCCTTTAATATATTAGGATTCTCATTATTATTGTAAGCTTTGATTGTTAAGGCGTCAGTAAAGTACTCATTTAATAATATAATGCGTTCAATGATACCGATTAAAAAACCCTCAGATGATTGTGTAGAAACAAATAGACCTTTTTGAAGGAAAAGTCCATCATCACTTTTGTTTATAACAAATGGAAAATGAGATACATCTGGGAATTGAAGGTAATTGAAAATGATTCCAGCTTTTATTGTCATAATTATAAATTTGCTAAGTTATAAGAGGAAAAAATAAATTTAATTTAGATAAGGAGTGTAGGGAATAAAAAAAATAAAGGAGCATAAGATTTCTGATTTTGAAATGAAGCTTAGAAAAGATTAGGTTATTTTTTTTATGATTATTTTTTTATTTCTTCCTTTTCTAATGCACCCATGATTTTTAAAATAACATAATAACCATTTTTCCAGAAATATATCATAAAGAGGGCTGCACCTATCGCTAAAAAAAGCCCTATTCCTATAACAAGTACCCATGGTCCTGTACTCCCTAAAAGCGTAATAAGTGAAACTGAACCTCCAGAATCTATTAAGTCCCAAAAAATTGCAAAAATAACCCCGATAATTATTCCAATTAAACTCACTAATAACCCTCCAGCAGCAATTTTCACACCTATTCGATTTTTATATTTATCTTCTAGTTCCCTCCTTTTATAAATAAATTTTATTAAGGAACGTGAAGTTTTTTTGAATAATCCAAAAAAGAAAACCATTAGAAAGAATAAACCTGCCAATAACCCACCAATTATAGCTATTTGATACCCAAGATTTAGATTTAAAAACAAATCGAATTTGCCTGTAGCTCCAAGGAAAATATCAGCTAAAGTCCAGATTAGACCTCCAAAGCAGATGAGACTACCAGCAACAATCATCACATAAAAAATTCCCGCTACTATCTTTTGCGATTTACTATATTCTTTTCTTGAAGTTGAAGAATTTTCAATCATTTTATCCACATCCATTTTAATTAGTTTTTCAATTATAGCTAAAATTCAGAGCTTTATTAGTATTAAACAAACCAATTTCTCAATATCCACATTCGAGCTTTTTAAATTCACGTCCATAAAACACTTTATATTTGCAACTAAAAGAAAAGTAACGTTTAAAATATATAAAATTTATTGAGATGATTCAAACTTTGCAAAATAACAAATTCACTTGAAGTCTAGGGTTTCTTTAGTCAAATTACTAAGTTTTTGATAAAACCCATTATTTTCCAAAAAATTATAAATTTCATATGAATATTCATATATTTTTTCATAAATTTTGAATCGATCTTCATTAGGAACCCATTTTTTGTCTACTTTACACAAATTTTCAGCAGCTTTGCTGATATCAGGAAATATTCCTGCACCTGAAGCGGCTAAAATAGCCGCACCTAGTGAAGTTGCTTCTTCTATTACATTTCTTACACATGGAATACCTAACACATCAGCGTAAATCTGATTCCAAAAATCTGAACGGGATCCACCTCCAGTCAACCTTAATTCTTTAGGATTTATTCCAATCTCTTTAAAGACTTCTATATTTTTACGAATTTCAAAAGCTACGCCTTCAAGTACAGCTCTATATAGATCCTTACGTTGATGACCCAAGGCTAAACCGAATATTATTCCTTTAGCATGAGGATTCCAATGTGGTGATCCTGCTCCAACTAGATGTGGTGTTAAAATCAAACCGTTTGCACCAATCGGCGATTCTTCTGCTTGAGCAGTCATTAATTCATATGGATCTTGACCTTTTTCTTTAGCTAATAAATTTTCAGCCTGACCAACTTGATCTCTAAACCATCGAAGAGTCGCCCCAGATGTAAAAATACTAGCTTCCTGAACCCATGCACCGGGGACAGCATGACAACTACATAGAACACGTTTCTGGGGATCGAAATTTGGTTCAGCCAAAAACGCAAGGATGAAACTTCCAGTACCAGTTGTACATTTTATCTCACCAGGCTTAACTATGCCCACACCTAAGGCAGCAGATTGCTGATCTCCAGCACCTGTAATTATTAAAGTTTTTTTATCGAACAAAGTCTCGTCGGTTATTATCTCTCCAATATCAACTCCACTTTCTATTGCTTCTGGCATTTTGTCTAAATCAATTTCTAATTCTGAAGCAATGTGATCTGAATATTTTAATTTTTTAATATCAAATAGCATAGTTCGTGAAGCATTCGAAAAATCGGAATAAAATTCACCGGTTAATTTGTAAATAATGAAATCCGCTACAAGTAGGAATTTATGAGCTCTCCTGTAGATTTTAGGTTTTTTATCTTTGAACCAAAGGATTTTAGAGGCAGAAAAATAAGGATCAATAATCAAACCTGTAGTGTCATAGATTTCATCAGATCCTATTTTATCTTTGATAAATTCTACTTGATCAATTGTACGTCTATCTTGCCAAACTAATGCATTATGAAGAGGATTACCCTCTTTGTCTACTGGAACAATAGTTTCACGTTGATTAGTCACAGAAAGGCTCACAATGTCAGTTTTATCAATTCCACTTTTTTTAATTGCCCGTTCAATTGTCTTTTTGATAGAATCCCACCAAATATTCGCATCTTGTTCTACATATGATGGAGATGGATAGTAACTCCCCCATTCTTGGTAATCACTTGCGATTATCGTACCTGCTAAATCAAAAATAAAGGTTCTACATCCGGTTGTTCCTAAATCTAATGCGGTAACATACATGTTTACTTTCACCCTTTCTGACGCCCACAATAAGGGCATCTAAATTTTAATAAACCCACATTAAAACCCCTTATCTCAGTAATCAATTTATTACAATTAGGACAACGAGGTGAATATTCGGGGAACCATTGCCCCTTAATATTGGGCATTTGTTTAAGACTTTTATTAATTTTATTTTTATCTAAATAATTCTTATTAATATGTAGTAATTGTTGTTCCTCGGTTAAAGATTTTCCTTTAGGGGCTAAAATCATCACAAATTTCATTTTTTTTGGATCATTTAACAGAGATAACGTTCGCAATAAGGCTTTTTCCTTATGTAGTTTAAGTAATTTACCTAATTCTGGGGGAGCTAGAGCAACTAGTGTAGCTTGGGAATCCTTAATTTCCTTTTTAACTTTCTGAAATAACATTTGGAACATTCTCCTATCATTATCCACCCCCCATAAAAAATTCCATGGCGTTATATCGTAATCTTCATCGTTAGGGCCAATTATTCTTCTGATACATTCAATCCATGAATAGTGTTTGAAATTATACAAATTTGAGAGGATATCATCAAAAAATTCAGGTTCTATAACAGGAAATGTTTTAATTATATTTTTTAATGAGAATAACTTCACTTCAGTCAAAGAATTTGAATTAAGTGAATCCCATGGTGTTAACATGAAGACAGTAAAAAAATTACCCATATAATACCAATAGAATCAATAAATAAAAAATTGATTTTATATTTTAAATTAACAATTTTTAAAAATTACACTCAATATATTACTTCGTATGACTTTAATATGGGATACTATTTCTGATGCCGTAGAAAAAAGAGATAAACTTAGAGAAGTTTCTTCTATAAATGCTAAAACTAAAGTAGATAAAAATGGTTTTACTCACTATGTGTTTAGTAAAATTATGTTTCATAATCCGAGATATGTTGTGCCCCAAAATGATATAAAACTCTTCAAGAAATTCATAGACGGGGGCTCAAGAGAATATCCTTCGGACGGAAAAATCCCCGTTGACTTAGTAGGTGGCCAAGCAAGAATAATTCTAAGAGAGATCACAAAAATATCAAAAGATTCTAATCATAGTTTCAATAATGATGCTTGTAGCATTATTCAATCGGGTATACTTGGAATACTCAGAGGAACCGTTAAATTATATTTAGGTAAATATACAACAAGAGATTGGAGAAGAAAGCGGTTTACTGACGATATCGACTTTTGGATTTATAAAATTCCTTTATTGGAATATGTGTTAAAAAAAACCGGTTGGGTAAAGAATAAAGCAACTCGGGAATGGGAAAAAAAGATTTATTGGGATAACCCTTTTTCAAATGAAAGAGAAGAACATATTCTTATAGCTTCGAACGATATTAATCAAGCTCTTGATTTTGGTGGAGGAAGTTATCTAGATGGAACAAAATTGAGAGACATTTTTAATAAGAAATTGAAGAGAGGGCATGATGTTGATATAAGCGATATTATTAACGTTGCAATGGTTTTCAATAAATCAGAAGGATTTGCAGTTGATGCATGGTATGAAGGATGGGAAGCTTTTGAGGAAAGTGCGAATACCAGAAGCACCAGAACTATTTCGAATATGATCACTCTAATACGTCACTCATTTTCAATTGTAGATTATCTTGAAAGAATAGGGGATATTTTGCTTAAACTTCATGATCTGATTTTTGACCAGACGATATATCCAAATGAAAAAATTGTTAAAATTACTCGGGTGTCAGTTCATTGGCAAAAATACTTAAGAAGGCATGGGCCAGATATTACACGTGAGTTGATTCATAACTATATTTTTGAACAAGGCCATTTCAAAATTTATTACTCAAAAAACCTGAGACATTTTGCAGAAAGAGTGTTAAAGCTTTTGAATTCTAAAGTTAAAAACGTTAAAGTCATTTTTGAAATAGAAGGGGAAAACTGAAGTAATCTAATTACATATTTAGTATTTTTAGAGATACACAAAATGTATTTCTTAGCCTAAATAACCATTTAGATGATAAAACCATGGAAGGAGTGTGGGATAAAAAAGTTGATGCGAATCATGATGGTGATGGGTTAAGAGATGTATCTCCCTCTAAAATTAGAGTTGATGATAATGGTTATACTAATTATATATTTAGCAAGAAATCCTTTACTATTTATAATAATTCAATTTCAGATGATGATTTTGAAATATTTAGAGCGTTTTTAGAAGAAAGAACTCAGATCTATCCCTCAGATGGAAAAATTCCCTGCAAGTTAGTCGCAGCAGAAGCAAAAAAAGTTTTAAATCATTTTGTTGTTTACTCTAAAGATTCTAATAATCCATATTTTGAAAGTGCAAGATTAGCTTTGAAAAACGGTAAACTCGCTCTACTCAGAGGAACAGTTAAATTATATTTAGGGAAATTTACAACAAAATATTGGAGGAAAAAACGCTTTACCAATGAAATAAACTTTTGGACTTTCCAAGTAGGTTTGTTAGATCATATATTAGAACATCTAGGTTGGATAAAAAACAAGGAAACAAGGGATTGGGAAAAGACTTTACAGTGGACTACTCATTCTAAAGACAAAATGAAATTTGAGGCAATTTGTACAGCAAATAATCTAAATCAATTATTAGATTTTACATCTGAAAATTACTTTGAGGGGACCAGACTTAGAGAAATTTTCAATAAAAAGTTGAAGAGAGGTTATGATGTTGATATTAGTGATATAATTAACGTGGCTCTTTTTTATGATAATTTGGTGGGTAAAAATACTGATGAGTGGAATGAAGCATGGGGATCATTTGAATCAACGACAAATACTAGAAATGCTCGAATTACTTCAAATATTATTAGCCTATGTCGTTATTCATTGGGTACTGCTGATTATTTAGAGCAGGTTAGTAATGCACTAGATAAGTACTATGATAAGATTCTTGAAAAAAATGAATTTCCAGATGAGGTAATAGAGAAAATTTGTAAAACATCAACTCAATGGTTCAAATTTCTCGAAAAGCATGGTATTGAGGCAACTAGAAACGAGATATACGCTTTTTTGATTGATCAATTAAAAAAGCAACCACAACATGTGAAAAATTTAAGATCATTTACTAAAAAAGTTCTAACACTGCTTAATTCTAAATATGAATATCTTAAAATTAGGTTTGAAGTTGAATGATTGACTTGTTGGGGATTAAAATTCAAGGTACAATTAGAATTTCAATTACTCTTCAATTTCTTTTGAAAATCGAACTTTAATGACACTTAGAAGTAGCCAAAACCCTACTATTGAAATCAGACACAAAATCCCTGCTATATACCACACCCAATTTGGTCCAAGATTCTCCATGATTAACCCTGCACCTAAAACCCCAAAGAGATTCGGTATCGCCCATTGAAAACCAAAAACTGCCATATATCGTCCTCGCTTATCTTCAGGAGCAAAAGAAGCAGCAGCTGCTTGTCCAACAGGTGTTACAATCATTTCTCCTACCGTTATAATAATCATAGCAATAAAAAACATGTATGGGAAAGAAACAAAACCATACATTCCAAACCCAATCATGTAAAAGAAGGTTCCAAATGCCATCATCTTCATGGAGTTATATTTTGAAATCTTTCTGGTTATCCATAATTGAAAAATCACCACTATAATTGCATTCATACTTAAAAGTAAACCAAAACTCTGAATTGAAAACCCGTGGACATTCCATAAGAAAACTGAGAGTGTAGAATTCATTTGCATATAAACTAACACCGTTACTGCTGACACGAGGAGAAACAAGACGAATACCCAATCCTTTAACACTTCTTTATATCCTTTAATAGTTTTCATCACTGATTCTTCGGGTTCATCATCATTTTTCTGAGGCTTTGTCTCAGGAATAACCATGTACACAATTATAGCAGTGATTAAGCTGCTAACAGCATCAGCTATAAATAGCAACATAAAGGATTTGGTTGCTAAAAAACCACCAAGGAGAGGACCTATAGTCGCTGAAATATTAAACGACACTCGTAAAATTCCAAATCCCTCTGCTTGTTTTTCTGTTGGAAGCAAATCTGCTACCATTGCTTGTCGAGCAGGAAATCCTATATTACCAAACAAACCTAAAAATGCAGAGAGTATGTAAAAGATATAGAGATCATTAACTAATCCAAGGAAGATACTTCCTATTCCACTAACAACTAAACCTATTAAAACCATCACTCGACGACCGTATCGATCAGCAAGAGCTCCTCCTACCACGCCGCCTAGTATATTCCCAGCGGAAAAGAAAGTAAATAAGAATCCTACTTGGGTCATTCCCACGCCAAAATGTTCGGTTATGTAGAGTGCATAAAAGGGGTACAAAATAAAAGAACCGAGTATATCTATAAATGTTGAGAGAGTTAAAACCTTAAAAGCATTAGGGTATTCGTTATAAACACGTTTTATTTTAGTAAACATATGTCTGCTATCTAAAGTTTTTAAAAATATCAAAAATGATGTTATAACCTATATAAGATAATGAATTTTTGATATTTATAGATTAAAATATTGAACTATTGTTGAAGTTTAAAGTGTGAAAAAAAATAAATAGAAAAATAAATCAATTTACATCACATCTTCGTAAAAGATAGATTTCACGAAGAAATGTTCCAATGGAAATAGTTTAATTATTTAGTTAACTTAATCATAGACAGTGAATAAAATGTATGATTATTTATTAAGCGAAGAAAATAAGACATTTAGAGAAGAAGTCCGTGAGTTTGTAAAAAATAATGTACCACCCTCATTATTAAAACAAATGGATAAAGATGAGATACAATACCCAGCAGAGTGGTTACATCAATTAGCAAAACATAATTTAATAGGAATAAGGTTCCCAAAAGCGTATGGAGGACGTGGATTAAACTGGGAAAGTGAAATTATAGCTTTGGAAGAAATTGGGGTCTTAGGAAGCTCACTCGCATGCCTGTTTTCATTACCAAGCATATGTGGAGAAGCACTTAATAAATTTGGGACTGATTATCAAAAAGAGAACTACTTAAAACCTATGTGCGAAGGGAAGAAATTTACAGCAGAAGCTTTAACAGAACCTAGAGGAGGCTCTGATTTTTTTGGATCAACATGTACAGCAGTAAAAGAAGGTGATGATTATATATTAAACGGGGAAAAAAGATTTGTAGTAGGAGCCGAAGGTGCTGATTTTTTCTTGGTTTATGCAAAAACAGATTTACGTCAAAAAGCAGATTCTCGTAATTCATTGAGTTTATTTATTGTTGATAAAAGTGATAATATAGTTGTTGAATACCTTTTTGGGTTGTTAGGAACACGTGGTGGGGGTGCCGGGCGTATAAAGTTTAAAGATGTAAGAGTACCGCAAAAGAATATAATCCTAAAAGAAGGTGCGGGAGGTCAAATCTTTTATCAAATGATGGTTCCAGAGAGATTAACAACTGCAGCTGGCTTTATAGGACTTGCGAGAGCAAGTTTAAGGATTGCAACTAAATACAGTACAAAAAGAAAAGCTTTTGGGCAGACAATTAAAAACTTTCAAGGAGTTAATTTCAAAATTGCAGACTGTATTACTCTTTTAGATGCTACAAGAGCTATTGTTTATAACACTGCTAAAATTATTGATTCAGGGGCTCCTGCCTCATTGCAGAGACGATTAGTATCTGAATCGAAAAAATTTTCAACAAAGTCATGTTGGAAGGTTATAAATAATGCAATGCAAATATTGGGAGGTATAGGTTACACTACTGTATATCCTGTTGAGAGATTATTAAGAGATGCCAGAATAGGAGAGATTTGGACAGGAACCACTCAAGTGATGAATATGATCATCGCGCATGAATATTACAAAGAAACCTTAAGCGATAAGTGGCTTGGTCGGGATATAGAACTAGATGCTATAGATGCTGATCATGAAGAAGAAAAGCACTATGGATAAGACTCGAATAAAAACAATTGGTTGTAAATTTAAGCAAATAAAATGGGAAATGGATATGAGGAAAAACAATCCCACACACCATTACCTTTAATTATTAGAATTTTTTTCTAATTTAGGTTCAGATTTTTAAAACTATCATTCTCCATTATTTAATTCATAAGGTTAATAAGTTCAGCTCTTAAACCTTCCATTCGGTTCAGATCTCCTGATCTTATTTGTTTAATCTCTTTCATTTTAATTCCTTCCAAGTTTTTCAATACAATTTTTTTCCATTTTAAATAGCTTGTAATTGATTTGTAAATTCTTGAGGGACGGAGAGTATAAGCATATCCTCTAGATCCAACAGCTCTACGAAATAATTTAATCTTATTTCTTAGATTCCCAGCGTAGAATCCAACAGCATAAAACCCAAGAAAGAGTAGTTTCCTTAGGACTTCGGGTGTGAAGTTATTAGTTTTGATCACAGGAGTTAACCAATTATATTTACCATACTCTTCTGTGAGGAGCATTCCTTTCTCTTTTATTTCTTTGTAAAAACCGGTTGCTGGGAATGGTGTTAGCAATGTAAAACTTGGTAAGTCTAGATTTAAATTTCCAGTTCTTTTAATTGTAGTAAGAACGTCTTTTAATGTATCATTTAGATTAGCTCCTAAAATTACATTTCCCATTACTGTTATTCCATTTTTATGTAAAATTTTTATACCTTTCTCAATTTGTTCCATATTGCATCCTTTTTCAACAGACTTCAACCGTTTATCGTCAGTAGCTTCAACGCCTACTAAAACAAGCCAGAAACCTGCTATAGCCATCAATCTAATAATTCGTGGACGCCTAGCTATTGAATCCAAGCGTCCTTGAAAGAAAAAATGTAAATTCTTTTTAATTCTCCCTTCCCTTTTACCCTTTATAATTTCAAAACATAATCTCCCTATGCGTGTCATATTTACAAGAATATTATCGTCTACAAAAAATACATCTTTAACTTTTTTATTTCTTGATACAATTTCCAATTCTTTGATAATATTTTCTACTGACCTAGCTCTCCATGTTCGGCCATAAACAACATTAGTACTACAGAACTTGCACGCTTGTGGGCATCCGCGTGAGGTCTCTATAGCATCACAGTTCATATTAAATATTTTATAATTATAATCTTTAACCAAATTACGAGATGGTAATCTTAACTCATTTAAATTTTTCAGAAATGGTCTGTCCGGGTTATGAATCATTTTTCCATTCTTTTTATATGATAATCCATCAACATTCTCTGGAGAACCCTTCTCAATAAGTTCACGGAAAGTAAATTCTCCTTCTCCTCTCACCAAAATATCTATCCATGGAGAAGATAAGGTTTGCTCAACTGCTAAAGTGGGATGCCACCCTCCTATTACTGTTGTTGCTCCATATAATTTTGCAATTTTTGCATGTTCGAGAACAAGTTCTATTGCACTAGTAACTGGTACTGATAAACCGACTAAATCAGGTTTGTATTCTTCAATTTTTCTTTTAACTTGAAGAAGATTTAAATTGGCAGCTTTAGAATCTACGATTATTACTTCCGCCAAATCTTCGACATAAGCGGCAATATATTCAAGAGCCAAAGGAGGAAAGGCAGAATCATAAAAATCATAACCAGTAGTACTGAAATTAGCAACTAATAATAAAATCTTTTTCCATTTCATTTTTTTATTTGAATCGATTTAATTGAAAAATAATATAGTATGTTTTTCTTGGTATTTTATAATAAAGAAAAACTTTTTATATATATCTTGGGTGAAAAATAAAGGAAAGGAATAGATTTATTTTTGTTTGGATAAATAGCGGACTTTTACTAAAAGATCCCTTAATTCCATTTTATCATTATCTGGTGTTATATATTTCTTTCCTACGCCTTCTGCAAGAGGAAAAGTTTTAATTTTATTCCCCTGGAGGGAAACCATTTTTCCAAAATCATTATTTAGTATAAGCTTCATAGCTGCTAATCCGAATCTAAGCCCTAAAATTCTATCAAACGAGCTTGGAGTTCCAGCACGCATTGTATGACCCAATACAACACTTCGACATTCAAAATCAACGTTGTTTTTTTCAAACACTTCCTTTAAATCATCCCTAAGATTAAGCTCTTTAACTAATATCTGAGACATATTTAAGGCGGGTAACACGGGATTTCCATAAGAATCTTTTGGTAAATTATCAATAGTTTTTTGGGAAATAGTCTTGAAGTGGTTTTTTAAAGAGTTCTCATCTGGATAAGCTCCTTCAGAACAAGCAATCATATGATATTTATAACCGGCATTTGCTCTATTTTTAAGCACATCAATCACATCTTTCTCTAAATCAAATGGTGTTTCGGGTATTAGAATTATATCAGCTCCAGCAGAGATGCCACTATACATCGTTAAAAATCCTGCATCCCTTCCCATGATCTCAACTATAAACACTCGTTGATGAGAGCTTGCTGTTGTAGTTAAATTATCCATTGAATTTGAAGCTAGTTGAACAGCGCTCCAAAATCCGAATGTATAATGGGTTCCCGCCAGATCATTATCTATGGTTTTAGGACATCCAACCACCTTTGCACCAGTGTATTTATGCATTGCATTAGCAACACCGAGAGTATCATCTCCACCAATAGTAATAAGGGCATCTATACCTAGATCCTTGAATTTGGACGCCATTTCTTTTGCTATTTTTTCTTTAAATCTCTCTTTTTCCTCATCAGTTTTTTCTTTACTAAGTTCTTTATAAGGATTAGTTCTGCTTGTATAGAGGATTGTCCCTCCAACGGTATGAAGGTCGTCATGGTCAGCTATATTTAGCGGAACTGTTATATTTTCTAAAAATCCTTTCCAACCTTTTTGAATGCCAATACACTCGATATCAGCATCATAAGCTTTAAGCATAATACCGTAAATTACTGAATTTAAACCAGGACAGTCTCCTCCCCCAGTTAAAATCCCAACTTTCTTTATTTGATTTCCCTTCATCGTTCACAAGATTGAAATATTATTTATATTAAAAATTAATGTCAAAATCAAATTTTATATTTATTCTAATTCCTTAGTTTCAAGTGTTTCAAATTTAAATTTGGAATCATCTTTAGGTAGTATATAACTCCCTCCTTCCTTATCAGTTATTTTTAATGTGAATTCAAATTTTCCCTTCATTGCTTTCTTCAAATTATTTAGGATAAGGTCAATTTCAGGAACTTCTGGGTCCTTATCATCAAGACTTTTTCTATATATAGAAACAGCTGCTTCAAACCTATAGAGTATACCTTCTACATTTGTATAATAAAAATCTGATGCGGGTCCTGGCTCTACACTTAATTCTAGTTCAGGAATTTCTAAGGATGCAACTGGTGATCGATATATTTTAGATTTAAGATCTTCTTCACTCTCCACTTTTAAAATCATAATCACTGGATCAGTTCTAGTTGTTAGAGGGATAACATCATTTTTATGATAATTACATTGATCACATTCAAATGACACTATAAGCATCTTATCACCGTCTGGTAAATCATAGGTTACTTTTTTAATTCCGATGATTCCATCTTTACACGCGGGGCAATTAAAAACATATTCTTCTTCTGATTTTTTAGCCTTTTCTGACATATCATCAAGCAATAGAGTATCTCTTTTATTAAATATCTTTTTTCCTTTTGAAAAAAAAGGGTATAATTGGTATTTAGATAACTTGACCTTTCAATTATAAAACTATTCCGTAAATTTTTTATTGCTATCATTTTTTTAGGATATAACTAAAAGAATAGTTTCTTCAAAGATAATAATATAACGTTTGGGTAAGTCGATTGATTGAGAATACATTACAGAGTTTAATTATCCCACATATTATATTATTGATTTCTTTACTGTTAGTAGTAAAGGAATGATCATATATGCAACCAGAAAAAAAGGTTTATGTATATCGCGTTCTTATTGGTTGCATTGTAATACAACGTTTAAAAATCAAAAAAGAAAAAGTGGAATAAATTGTCTGATGAAAAAATAATAGAAATTTCTATGCATTGCAGAGGTGGTCAAACTTGTATTACTGCAAGTCAACTTTTAGCTGAAATGGCATTTGAAAAAAATTTTAATGACACAATCGCAATTCCAATAATTGGTGCAGAGCGAAGAGGTGCACCTGTACAAGCATTTACAAAAATTTCTAAGAAAAGAACAATCAAAACGTATGATAGTGTAGTAGATCCCGATTATTTACTTTTGTTTGACACTTCACTGCTTAAAATCCCTAAGATAAAAGCCACAATTAAAGAGGGTGTTACACTTATTGTCAATAGTTCTAAACCAATAAAAACGGACAATTTACCAAGAGGAATCAAGATTTTTATAGTAGACGCCACGGGCATTTGTATTAAAAATAATTTTATGCATTCAAGTGGACCTATTTTAAATATTCCTATGTTAGGGGCTTTTGGAAAAATTACCGGTTATTACGATTTAGATGTAATGAAAAAAGTTATTAAAAAAGAATTTGGAGAAAACAAAGTAGAAAAAAACATGAGTGTTGCAAAAATTGCTTATGAAACTGTAAGAGAGATTTAATATGTCAGATACAGAAAAATGGAAGAAAATTAACAAATCTGTGAAAGAACGTCCAAAAGTTCAGGAATATAAAAATTGGAAAGAGCTCTCCCCTATTCCGATATCATTACCTATGGTCGGGAGTATTGGTACAACGGGTGATTGGAGATCATTTAAACCTGTGATTCTAGATGGGTGTACCAAATGTGGGATCTGTTTTATTTTTTGCCCGGAGGGTGTAATTAAGAGACAAGAAGATGGTTCTTTTTACATTGATTTAACATATTGTAAAGGATGCGGTATTTGTGCAAAAGAATGCCCAACAAAACAAATAGATATGAAAAGGGAGGCGGACGAAGAAAATGATTAAACCAGAAATAGAAGATTTTATTCAAACTAAAGAGACAAAGATAATTAAAGGAAACGTTGCTGCTGCTTATGCTGCGAAGTCAGCTCGTGTTCAGGTAATAAGCGCATACCCTATTACTCCTCAAACTACTGTTGTTGAAAAACTCTCTGAATTTGTTGATGGGGGTGAGATGCCGGGAACCCAATATATAAAAATGGAAAGCGAACATAGTGTAATGGCTGCTGTTGTTGGAGCCAGTATTGCGGGAACCCGAACCTTCACTGCAACTGCAGGACAGGGGATATTTTATATGCACGAGATGCTTCATTGGGCGGCAGGAACTAGACTTCCAATTGTCGTGGCTATAGCATCAAGAGGTGCAGCACCCCCATGGAACATTTGGGCCGATTTTACTGATGTTTGCAGCCAACGCGATACTGGATGGATGACCTCTTTTTGTGCTACTCATCAAGAAATCTATGATGAGATCTTAATGTCTTACAAGATCTGTGAAGATCATGATATATTGTTACCTAAATTTGTTGCGTACGGAGGATTTATTCTTTCTCACACTTCAAAACCAATAATTATAGAAGATCAAGATGCAATTGATGCGTTCTTGCCTGACTTACCAGATGAGAAGGGATGGCCGCATATTTTCATAGATCCTCAGAGACCGATGATGCATGGAAATCTAATTATGCCTTCAGGCTTCTATTCAGAATTCAGGATGAAGATTCAAGAAGCAATGCTCTTAGCTAAAGAAAAGATTACAATTGTAGCAAACGAATTTAAAAAAGATTTTGGAAGATCATATGGGAATGGGCTAATTCAGGAATATAAAATGAATGATGCAGATGTAGGAGTGTTAGCTTATGGTGATCTTGCTCTACAAATGGAAGATGCCATAGATGAAGTGCGAGAAGAAGGTTATAAAGTTGGATTAGTTAAACTACGACATTTTAGACCATTTCCTGTTGAAGACGTAATTGCAACTGCAAAAAAGGTAAAGGTTCTTGGGGTAATAGATCGCGCTACTGCCTTTGGTTCCAACACGGGAGGTCCTATCTCGAGTGAAGTTCTATCCGCACTCTATGGTATACCCGGAACTGCAAAAATCCTCCCTATGATGAATGGTATTGGAGGACGAGAAGTAACTTTAGAACAACAAAAAGACCAGTTAAAAATTCTAATTAAATTAAATGAGACTGGAGAAGTACCAGAGGATTTGTTATCAGGAACTTTCTGGTATGGAAAATTAGAGGTGGAATAAAAATATGGTGTCCTTAAAAGATGTTTTAGAAAATGAAGCTTGCCATGAAGAATATTTTCTCCCCGGTAATGCTTGTTGCGCAGGATGTGGTCTGGAAATTGCACTGAGGTGGGCTATGAAAGCCTTAGGTCCAAATACGGCTTTGGTGACTCCCGCGAGTTGTTTAAATGTGGTTATAGGTCTTTATCCAAAAACTGCACCAACTTTTCCATTTATAAATATGGCCTTTGCTGCCGGAGCTGCTGCGGGTACAGGTTTTTCAGCCGCTTTTAAAGCTAAAGCCCATAAATATCCTGACCAAGTTTGGAAGGAAATGACAACATTAGTTTTTGCGGGCGATGGTGGTACGACGGATATTGGATTACAGGGTTTAAGTGGTGCTGCAGAGCGTAATACTAATCTTATCTATGTTTGTTATGATAACGAAGCTTACATGAATACCGGTATTCAAAGATCATCAAGCACACCTCACGGAGCTGTAACAACGACAACGCCATTCGGTAAAGAGAGATACAAGAAAAATGTTCCAGCGATTATGGCTGCTCACGAAATTCCCTATGTGGCAACTTGTTCGATTAGTGACCCATTAGATATTTATGAGAAATTCAAAAAAGCAAAGTCTATCAAGGGTTGTAAATACATACAAATTTTTTCTCCATGTCCTCCAGGTTGGGGATATTTAGCTGAAGATAGTATTGAATTAGCAAGATTAGCTGTGAAGACGGGACTTTGGATCCTATACGAGATAGAAAACGGTGTAATGAAACTTTCTAAGAAGAGTAAAGCCTTGATTGACCCCTCTAAAAGACTCCCGATAATTGAGTATGTCTCAAAACAAAAAAGATTTGCTTCGATCTCTGAGAAGACTCTCGTGGAAATTCAAAACCGAATAGAGCATGATTGGGAACGCGTACAAGTTGAATTAAGCTTTCAAGAACAAAACCCAAAATAATCTTTAACTTTAATTCATTCTCATCTTGTAATAATATTTTTAATTTTTTTTTAGAATTCAAATGGGTTTTTTAGTAAAGTTAGGTGGGAAAGAACTTAAAGATATTAAAATGTATTTACAAATAGCTGTAGAAAATATAATAGAAGGAAATGTTATTGCTTTTCCCACAAATTCTGTTTACGGAATTGGAGGAGACCCTCAAAACCTAAGTGTAGTTAACAGAATTTTTGAGATTAAATTTCGAGAAAGATCTAAGGGTTTTTTACTGTTAATTTCTGATATTGAAGAAGCTTTAAAAATTGCTGAGTTCAATGATGTAAGCAAAAAATTAGCTGAACAATTTTGGCCTGGTCAATTAACCTTGATCTTAAAAAAAAAGGAACCTAGTATCATCCCACCAGAAGTCACAGGATTTAAAAGCACAATTGGTTTACGAATTCCTGAGAATGAAATTATTCTGAATATACTGAAACTTTTAAAGGAGGGAGGTTATCCTGGGATTATAATCGGAACTTCTGCTAATTATTCCGGTGAAAGCCCTTGTGTTAGTGGAGAACAAGTAGCGAAGAAAATATTAAGCCCGATTGACTTAATAATTGATGGAGGTAAGTCGAAATCACAATTATCAACAACAATTGTTGACTGTTCTACGATAAAACCAGAGTTTATTAGGATTGGTAAAATCCCAAAAGAAGAGATATTAGAGTTTTTGTCAAATCAATGAGGATAAAACTAATGAAGAATTTTAATTTATTAATCTCAACTTCTAGGTTTAATGAAACTAATGCTAAAGCAGAATTATGGTTTATACTGCAAATATGTGGTGATGATTACCCCATTATCTCAACTCTTAAATTTCCCGGATTGATTAGTGCATTGACAAATATCAATTCTAAAATAGTAATTCGAAAAATTCAAAAAGTATTAGAAAAAGATCCCCAATTTTTTCAATATATCCTAAAAATTGTACCAATAGACTTCGTATGTGAATCAAATAATAAAGTGATTACCAGATTAGTAATAAATCACTACAAGCCTTTTTTAAAGGATAGTGATACATTCAAAATAGATCTTAAAAGAAGAAAGAATGAAAATATTGAGAGAATTAACCTAATTGAATCTATTGCAAAAGAAATAAATAATAAGGTAAATCTTGAGAATCCCGATAAAATCATTCGGATTGAAGTTTTAAACAATTTTAGTGGAATATCATTCTTAGAGAAAGATGAGATTATTAGAGTTAAGAAGGATTCATTGAAAACCTAGCCCACGCTTATTTTTTCCAGATTTAAAAGTACCATTTTCTCACAAATTAAATCAAACAAAAAAGAGGAAAAGTCATCTAAATCCTCAAGTGATAGCTGAAGATTATTTTTCTTAATTCCATAAGAATTTTGCACGCAATTAATTTGAGATTCAGAAAATTTATAAAATTTTTTAATTCTATTGATTTTCTCAATCGTCATTACGTTTATACCCAATTCAATCTCTTTGGCATTAAACTCTTTTAATATTTTCATGTTTATTTTGTTCAGGTTATTAATTGGTGAAATAATACAGATAAGCAGCTTACCTTTTTCCAAATCACTGTAATCAATTCCAAATGATTCAAAACCTTTGCTAATCTGCCTGTAAGTTGATAAATACAACAATAATTCAACATTTTTTGTCTTGGAAATATTAGTTTTTTGGGCAAAAACTTTTTGTACATAATAACTAGCAATATAGAGATGATCTATATTTAACACATATTTCTCCTTGATAAGTTGTATAACTGAGCCTGAGGCATCATCTTGAATTCCCTTTATCAAATTTAGTATATACTCAAGTGCCTCTTCTTCCTTGAAAATAGCATTAGGATCAAAAACTTGTTTAATATCAATATTGATTCGGATTACTCCAATAAAATATGTTAAATCTAATTCTTCTATAAAGTATTCTTTAACAATCAAACAGGTAGACTCCATGTTAAAAATGGTATTATTCTCATTTGGATTTTGGTAATAATCATAAGAATTAGAAATGTTATTAGATAAAATGTGAATAACCAGTCTTTTATCGAATATTTAATTGAATAATAATAGGATCTCTCTTTTTTACTTCCAAAAGCTCTTGATTCCAGAGCTTCCGCTACATTAAAAGCTCTTTTTATTGAACAAATAATTAAAGGAATTAATAACGGGAAGAGATTTTTAATTTTATTAATTAATCCGCTTTTTTCCATTTCATACCCCCTGCTTTGTTGAGCATCAATAATATTTTGGGCTTCTAGTGCAATAGTTGGAACAAATCTAAATGCTAAAGAAAATGAAAATGCAAATTCATATGGGAGTTTCATCGATATTAGAGAAAGAGCTAAAGAATTTGGATCTACAGTTAGAAAAAAGATAGAAAACGCAGAGACCATAATAAAGATTCTTAACATCATTGCTAAAGCAAATGACAAAGATATAAACAAAGTGTTCAAAACTATGATAAAGATAACTAAGAATGCTAAACCGCGAATACTTTTAATCCATTGTTTAAATAATCTACCTACAATTATCAATGGAATTAAACTGAGAAAAATCAAGAGTAATGGAATGATTTGATTAAATAATAAACCTCCAATAGAGTATATCAGTGCAAGCACTAATTTTGCTCTTGGATCCAGATTATGTAGAAATGATTCCTTTTTCATAAATTTAAATGCATTAAGGAATTCTAAAGACATTTTATGTTATTCCTCCTTAAGAGTAGGACTCTCTCTTTAAAATTTTCATTAGATAGGTTATAATATCCTCTTTTGTTGTTAAGTTATTAGTATCATCTAATCCTAATTCACTTAAAGCATAGGATAATTGCTTTGTCTGGGGGAGTACTAATGATGATGTTTCGACTAAAAAGTTACTAGTTAAAACATCCTCTGTAGGACCATCTGCAATTATCTTTCCGTCTGACATCAAAATAGTTCTAGGAATATATTCAAATGTAAATTCAATGTTGTGTGTTATTATTATAATTGTTTTTTCCTTTAACTTTTCATTGTGGATTAATTTTATGAAAGATTCAATTTCTTTCGAGTCTTGACCTATGGTAGGTTCGTCGAATACTATGATATCAGTATCTCTACAAATTATAGAAGCTATAGCTAATTTCTTTGACTCCCCTCCTGATAGATTTAATGGAGATCTCTCCCGATATTTCTCAAGGTTGAAATCTTCTAATGTTTTTTTTGTTTTTGCTTGAACTTCTTCATCACTTAAATTAAGATTTTTAAGAGAAAATTGAATTTCTTCCTCTACTGAGTTAGCAAAAAGTTGGTGAGAGGGATTTTGAAAAATTATCCCTACATATTTAGATAAGCTTGCTATACTTTTAGATTTGATATTTTCTTTGTTGATAAAAATATCACCATGGGTCGGTTTATTTAATCCATTCAAGGTTCGGATAAGTGTTGTTTTACCAGCTCCATTTTTGCCCATTATGGCTACCAATTCTCCTTTATTTATGCTTAAATTAATATTTTTTAAAGCTGATGTACCATTTGGATATGAATAATCTACATTTTTTACCATAATTGAAGGCAATTCATTCGAGATTTATCATCACCTTTTATTCTCTTAAATTATTTTTTAAAGAATTAATTGCTGCTGGAATCGAAGCGGGAAGTTTTCCTTTAAATAAATTTTCTTTCCTTAGTGTATTGAATATTTTAAAAACGACAGGACGGTTTAAATTCAGATTCTGAAAATTATTTCCATTCAGGACTTTCTCACAAGAATCATATTCAATAACATTTCCCTTTTTTATTAAGATTATTTGTTCTGCAAAGGGAAGTACTAAATCTAACCTATGTTCACTAATTATTATTGTAATATTTTTCTCGCGTTGAATGTCTTTTAAGAGATTAATTATTTTTTTAGCCATATAGGGATCAAGGAGAGCTGTGGGTTCGTCTAAAATTAGAATTTTTGGTTCTAATACTAAAATTGAAGCAATTGCTACTCTTTGCTGTTCTCCTCCGCTTAATTCAAATGGTGCTTTATCTAGAAGATGCTCGATTTCGGTTATAGATGTGCTTTCTTTTATCTTCTGGGAGATCACTTCTGGTGATTTTCCTAGGTTTTCCAAACCAAATGCAATTTCATGTTCTACATTTAATGCAATTAATTGATTTTCTGGATTTTGGAATACTATACCGACTTCAGTTGATAAATCAGCTATGGGTGTATTAGTTGTATCTTTCCCATCAATAGTAACTCTTCCCTTGTAAAATCCCGAATAAAATTGAGGTATTAAACCATTCATACATCTAAGGAATGTTGTTTTACCACTCCCAGTTTCCCCGCATAAGAGAATAAATTTGTTTTCTTGCCCGATGCTTAAATTAATATCATTTAACGCATATTCTTCATTTCCTTTATATCGAAAATAAAAACTTTCGAATGTTACTAATTCCATTCTAAATATAAATCTATATTTCAGCTTTGATCTATAATTTTCATTGATTAATTAAAATTTAGATGTTAAAAATTGGTTTATTTTCTCTCGTATATCAAGCAGAATAGTTTCAAAATCTGCTTTAAAAGTTATTGATGCTGCTCCATCATGTCCACCACCACTTCCCTCGAATTTTTGTGAAGTTTCTTCAAATATTCTACCTAAATGTAAACCAGTTCTTGATATAACATCTTTACTTGCTCTACAATTAATTATATTTTTATTTTTATCCCTTGAATACACTAAGCTAATATCGAAACCTATTTTTATCAATGTGGAAGCAACCTTTGCTTTAAAACTACTAACCCGGCTAATTCCAATTAAATAATTTCCCTCGCGAATTAATTTGACCCTTTGAAGACCTTTTATCTTAGCTATTTTTTCCGATATATCACTCTGATTTTGTAACATCATCGTCATTTCTTGAAAAGATACTTCCTCATCTAAAAGATTACTTATGTTTTTGATAGTCGTGTTATTACCATGCCTAAAAAAACCAGAATCTGTTAGAATTGCAGCAGATAGAAGGTATTTGTATGGTAAAGGTAGAATTTGTTTAAAATAATCATACAAATCTAAAATTATTTCAGCTGAAGAGGAAATATTATCATTTAGTAAGTTAAATAAATTGTTTTGGTCAATTTTCAATTTTTCTTCAACAGTGTAATGATGATCCACTATGATATACGGTAAATCTAATAAGAACTCTTTTTTATCGCTATATCGTAATTGTTGAATATCATTTGTATCAATAATAATGCATAAATCAAATTTTGTAGAATCTACACGTTTGTCAAACTTGAAATCAAATTTGGGGAATTTTTCGGTAAATCTTACCATGAAGTTTTTTGTAGCCCTTGTGAGCTCAGAAAATAAAATTGAGATAAGAGGTGTGTTGTAATATTCATTCAAGAAATATTTTAAAGCATAACATGATGCTAATCCATCAATATCTACTAAATCATGGGTGGTAAGAAGAATTCTTTTGCCTTTAGAAAGGGATAAAAAGCCTTCATATTTAGAATATAACATAAAGGTAATTAACCAGTTTTATTCTGAAGATCTGTTTGAATAGAATTACTTAATGTTTTTACTTGATTTTCTAATCTAGTTTTTTTTTGATCTAATGTTTTTTTTCTCATTTCTAAAGTTACTTTTAAGCTTTTTTTCTCATCAAGTAGTTTGTTTTTTTCACTCTTAATGAGGATTCCACCAATAGATTTGTAAACCGTGTCATCAGGGTTAATTTTTTCTAATTCTTCAATTACAAACTCTGTTTCACGGAGAAGAGACTCTGTCTGATTCTTTTGGGCATTAATAATATCATATGACTGTTGAAGATTTTGAAGATTTAAAATTTTATTTTTTTGTGCTTCAGACAGTCCATCAAGATTAATAGTCATATTTGATCAATTTTTTTTCATTCACAATTTAATTGTATTAATTCTTCTTTTTCCTAAGAAATTTCTACTAGTTGTTTCGTATTATCAACGATTTTCCCAAAAATAATAATCTCATTCATAGTTGCTCGGAAAGCTGTGATATCATTAGCTTTAATCTTAAAGATTATCGTTTGTTTATTTTCTTTTTCTATCATAATTTTAGATCTATTTGTCTGTAAATTCTTAATTTCAGGAATAAAAGAATTATAAGAAATGTCTCTAGTGTAGGAATCATTGAATTTTAATTTTACAGTTGATTCCACTTTAAGATTTTTATTTTGGATCATTATTCTTCAATTATTTCTAATTCTCGCTGTTTACGTTTTGCAATCCTAAAAGATTCAGCACCCCTTGGTGTTTCGATAAAATATGCACCACCTGTAAATCGAGCATTGCATTTTTTACAGTGCCAGATACCAGTGGATATTCTATGTGTAGTACCTTTAGTTTCACACCTTGGGCATTTAATATCTCCTTTCATCTTTTCTAGAATTAAACGAGTTCTTTTCCGCAGCGTACTCCCATAGCGTGCCCCGTATTTTCCAGTTATACCTACTTTCTTAGTCTTTCCCATAGTGATCAAAATTAGTTTTCAATATTGATATTACATTAAAACCATTATAAACTATAAATTTTTCTAAAGAATGAAATGAATCCACATGTTAATTTTTGGAGCAAAGAACAAAAAAACCATAAATTAGAAGAGATTAAGAAAATGTAAAAATAAAAAATTATTTAGAGTATTTATATTGTGAAAGATTTAACTCCTTTCTGAGTTTTTTGCCAAGTTCCAGTGATTTTTTACCAAGCATTTTAATCTCGTCAATTGAAAATGTCGCAACACCACTTTTCTGAATTGATGTTATTTTATTTTCAGTGACAGATATAGAAATTCTTCCCTCAGATACTAATTCTTCAGGTAGATTTGGATCAACAAAAATCATATCGTCAATCTTTCCATATGTTATTGCGATAGGTAACTCATTTATAATATCATCCGCAGTTAAGTAATTTCCTGTCCATTCGAGACCATCTTCGCCCATTTTCCCTTCGGGGAGATGACAAGAAAGTAGAGTTGTTATTGCACTAATCGCTCCTGTATCAATTAAATTTCCAGCATGATTCAATACGTACATATCAACAAATAGAATGTAAACAGCTTCTTTTTCTTTAATACATAATTTTTTAGTCTGAACACAATCTGCATGACGAATTCCTCTGTCTACTACCCGAGCTAATTCAATAGATTCCTCACTTGGTGGACCTCTTTCAAATAATGGTGATGCTAAAGGAAGTAATTCTGCCATTAAAGTACATACACCCGCATCTGGGAGATCTGGAAATGGTACTCCGATTTCATATTTTAACCCAGTCATGATCCTTGTCTCCCCTAATAACACATCAGCAGATCCTTCAGCAGAAGCAATAATATCTGCCTCAATAGTAAAATCACGATAATCCCAAAGGCCTCTACCGTCAATTCTTTCTTCTTTTTTCAAATTTGACTTAATGTAATTTTTTTCAATCCTTGATATAATACGTCTAACGTCCATCATCTTTAATCATCACCCTCTTTTGAGTCTTTTTCTTGAATTGATATATATTTTTTCTTTAGTGAGTCTAATTGCATTTGGTAGATATCTTTCAATGCATTTTTGGCTAAATCAAGGAAGTCATTCAGATCATCGATATCCATGTCTCCATCAAATTGCAGCAGAGAAAGTTCTTCATTATACCAGGTAATTGCGACAGGTAAATCAGCCTCACCAGCTTTATCTTCAATCCCAGAAAGATCAACAACTTTTTTCCCGTCTATCTTTCCTACTGCGATCCCTGTAACTAAACTTTTCATTGGGATTCCTGCATCAGCTAAAGCAAGAGCTGCAACTGTAGTGCCTGCACATCTAGTGCCTCCATCTGCATCCATTACTTCAATATAAATTTCAAAACTAGTTCCTGGGTATAGTTCCAAAAATAGAACTGGTTCTAGACAATCAGATATGACCATAGAAATCTCCTTTTCTCTCCGCCCCGGTGCTGGTCTTTTTCTATCAAAAACAGAATATGTAGCCATTCTATAGAAAACTCTAAGAATCCCTCGATCTGGCTTAGCTAAATGATGTGGGTGGACTTCTCTCGGTCCATAAACAGCAGCGTATATTTTATTGTTACCCCATTCAAGATAGGCTGATCCGTCTGCATTTTTGATAACACCAACTTCCATTTTAATAGGTCTTAATTCATTTACGTCCCTACCATCTAGTCTCTTTCCATCCTCACGAAACAGTTTTTCGTGCTATTCATCTTTAATTATTAGTGGCATTTAATCTATACCTCTTTTTTTTTTTTCATTTTTTCTAAATTCTTGCATTCGGTCTGTTCAACCTTTAGTATGTTCTTTTCTGGCGATTTTTCGAATTGATACTATTAACAATATTTTTTGAATAA
>SDBU01000522.1_pt1 | contig 53338 bp, 124 predicted proteins | sample 2277071 | NCBI WGS metagenome assembly SDBU01 (sample SAMN10397929, study PRJNA504765) | marine sediment metagenome | isolation source: marine sediment core GS08_GC12, 126 cmbsf | place: Arctic Ocean: Gakkel Ridge, Loki's castle | collected 2008 | reverse complement strand
TTGAGAACCATCACCATAAATTAATCCAGTAAAATTAATATCTCCTAAAACATTTAATGTATTTTGTGGGTCTGTTGTATTTATTCCAACAAGAGCATTATTTGTTCCACCCTCTCTTTCTATCCTCATCAATTCTAAAAAGGTATCTCCATAATCTGCAAAAGAATCTTCAGTTCCAAATGCTAAAGCATCATTATCATCCCATGATATTTGTGAAACATCACTTGCAGGATTTCCAAGTTTAATAAATCTATTATTATTGTCTAATCTTAATCCAAAGAATGCTTTTGTTCCAACATTTCCAGAATCTATAACAAATCTTTGTGTAGCTGTAGTTCCACCAATAGAAATATTATTTTCATCTTGATAAATAACTGAATTGTTTAATGATGAAGTATCGTTCCACATAGGAATATACCACGCTGTTCCTTCTCCCGTTAATGTTCCCACATTTACTTGGAAGTTCGTTGAGTTTACATAATCAACATAACCCTTCATTGTTGAATTGACCCAAATAACATAATTATCTCTTGTTGTATTTACAACTCCAATATAATTAACCACAGAATCGTTTTGAGCATCAACATAAGCAGTAGTTGCCATTGTTCCGTTAGTTAGTGTAGCCCAGATAGAATCTACTGAAGCGAATAGATTGGTCACCCAATCTGCTAATGTTGAATTTGTATCTGAGATAGAATTAGTTACTGATTGATTGTTCTCTGTCCAAATAATATAGTTTGCCGCAACAGCATCATGTTCTGCTTGTGGAAGATGATAATATTCTCCTGCGGCTCCCCCTTGTAATCCAGTCAATAAATTGTGAGTTGCTTCTGATTCATTGATTGAATAATTAACATAATTTATTGTTGCTGAAGGTTCTATTGTGTCATAACCAAAACCAGAATCGGCAGTTGCATCATAACCAAAATCTTCTGCTGAAATTAAATTAAAACTAAAAGAAAGCAAGAGAAAAGATACTAATAAAACTGTTACTCCTTTATAGTTGCTTTTCATTTTAATCTTCCCTTGAATTCGTTGATTGTCATTTCGTTTATCTCAAATTCCCACAATCTTAAAACTTTGAATCCCTTACTTAATAATTCTCCAGTTCTTATGTGGTCTATCTCTCTCCCAGTTGGATAAGAATGCCAATACACGCCATCGCACTCGACCACAAGATTTAATTCAGGTATGAAGAAATCACACTGGTAAGAATGATTAATATTCATGTATTTGTGCTGGAAGTATTCAATTTGCAATATGTCTAAGAATTTTCTTACCTTTACTTCAATCTTTGTATCTTTCTTTGGGAATATTTGTTTTGCTCTATTATCTATAAGAAGTTTCTTTAATCGTTTGGCGGTTTCTTTATCATAAAGTTCCTCAAGTGATTTTCCTTTGCGATGAGAGGTTCTTCCTTTCTTTTTGTTATATTGATTTTCTCTATACTCTTGGTTTTTCCAAAGATTTTTTACCATCTTACTATTACTTTTCTTCTGTTCTGGAGAAAGCATTTTACTTCCAACTGGTCTAAGAATATTTAATTTTCTTAATCTACTACAGATTGTTGGCATAGAAACATTAAATTCTTTTGATAAATCGTGTGTATTCTTTCCACTAAGATATTCTTTTTTTAATTTATCTAAATCTAATTTTATTCTTTTAGAATTTGCTCTATTTTTAATATGCTCTTCACTTTGTTTTCTTCCATTTAATCCGTGAGTAGAATTCATTAGAAAAATTCTCCTGAATTATTTAAATTTAAAAAAAAATTAAACAAGGGAAAACTTCCAAACAAATTTCTTGTGTTCATTATCATTTGTGTTTTCCCTTGTTTTTATACTTTACTTTTATTTGTTACTACTCTTACATAAGACCAGAATTTCTCATCCCCGTGGCTGCAATCCCAATCGCAGTACTTGCTATACTGAGGTTGTAAAAGAGTGTCGTAAGTCCAAGTATAGTTGAACTTGCTCCTGTGATGTTTCCATCAAGCTGTGCCAGACCTACTTGCTGAGCAACAGTTGGTGCAAGGGTAACTCCTACAAGAATAACGATAAATCCTCCAATTATATTTCCTAACATTTTTATATTTTATATTTCCCCCTTTCACTTGATGGGTTTACTATGTAGTATCAAGATTGAAAGTGTTTATATATCTGATGTCCCTAAAAAGTTACGAGTAAAGATTACCATCAAATATAAAAAGACAATTAACATACTCAATTTATGGATAAGAAAAAAAGAGTTAAAAAGCCAGAAATAAGATTCATTACTAAGTGGGATATATACAATAAGGTTAAAGAAAAAGCAGAAAAATTAGATGTTCCCTTGGCAAGTTTTTTAAAAGTCAAGTTTGAAGAATGGGTTGGTAAATTATAATGGCGGAAGAAGAGAAGAAGAGTTTGTTAAATAGATTATTAGTTTTATTCATAGTTTTACCAGCACTCAATTCTTTTTTAGCTATAATATGGATGGCAAGTATTATTTTTATTATGACATCTCCAATTTTTACATCACAAATCAATCAAATAAGTGTTAGAATTGGTTTATTCTCTGGGGCAGTTGGTATGATTATCATTTCCATATATTTATGGTTCATCGGATTGGATTATGTTTTTGATATAAAGAAAAAGGAGAATAAATAATGGCGGAAGAAGAGAAAAAAATAAGTAAGTTCTCAAGTGGAATAAATATTCTGATGAGAGTAGACTTTCTTTGGAAGAATTGTCACAATTATAAAAGGAATGGACTGTATAGTAAATGGAATGAGGAACTCGATTCAGTCTGGCTTGAATTAGCCAGAGATTTAAAGCCAGAAGAATTTGAAGATACTGATACAGATGGGAATATTATTTTGGATGGAGAGGATTCTAAGAAGAAGGGTTGGAAAACCAAATTCGAGAAATTCGATGAAGAACTAAAAAGTTTAATGCCCTTTACTGATAGTGGGCAGACAGGATTTGGGAAACCTGATGAGAAGATGATAGAAAACAGAGGTAAGCAATACAAAGTTCTGAAGAACAAACAACTTTTCTTGTCACGACTTGAAAATGAATTAGGAAAGGGAACAAGCTGGGGGGAGAGTGAAGATGATTGGGACTAATACTAAAAAAAGTTATTACTATTTTAGGAATAATAAAGTTAGAACTATTAATCCATGGTATCTTCCTATTATATTATTATTTGCTCCACTTTTCTCTCCTATTGCACTATTTCAATATATATGGTATGATTTATTTGGTAATGGAATAAAATTAACAAAAAAGGAATATTATTTAATGAAGATTAAGGAATTGGAGGATTCTAAATAAATAAAATGGTAAAACAACAAAAAGTTGGAATAGATTTATTCATAATAATATCTTTACCAATTTATATGTTGGGATTTATTATACTCCTAACTGGTTTAATCTTAGGCAAAATAGATACTCTTAATTTTGGTTTAGGATTTGGTCTTTTCTTAGTCGGAGTCATAGTTTCATATTCAGGAGGTAAAAGTTACGATGCTTACAAGAATTGTGGATTTTAAATCACGAATTCTAAAGGAGGATAAGAAGTAATATGGTAAAAAGCAAAGCAGAGATAGTAACCTTGCCTTTCCACAAGAGAAAGAGGGAATTCAAAAAGAGAAGGAAGTTTAGAAAGTCAGAAGCTAAGAGAACATTACCTATAAGAATCAAGGCAGAAGAAGAAAGGAAGAAGAAATTGCAAGAGGAGAATAAAAAATAAAATGGTTAAAAAGAAAAAGCTACAACTTAAAGTAGTAAGTGGACAGAACATAATCGAAGTGGACGGAAAGAGATTCAGACCAAAGTCAGTCAAGTATAAAAAGATAGACGGGGTCGAACACGGAAATTACGAAATCTGGGAAGAGATGGATGATAAAGAATACAAAAAGTATATAGATATTATAAAGAAGAAGATAATAGATAAAATTCCAAAAGAAAGGATTGTTGAAGAAGCGTTGAAGAAATATTCTATTGATGCTCTTAGGAAGATGTCTAAACAAATTACTGATAAGAAAGCAAAAGCTAAAAAACAAGATGGATGTTTAGGAATTAAATTAGATGGGGGTAAATACAATTCTTCATATATAGAGTTGTATGATTAAAAAACAAAATGTGTAAGCATAGTCCAAAAAGTGGATTGAAAAGAATCGACCTTTGTATGAAGAATCTCATTGACTTCATGAAATTGAATGAAATTGAAACTTTAGCTTGTTGTTGCGGACATGGGAAATATCCAATGACTATTGTCTGTAATTGGGGGGAAACAATCTTTGAGATTGTAAGTTATACTGAAATTCCAAGAAAAAACAAATTCTACAAGAAAGATAAAGATGGTTATTATTATATTCCTGAAGTTCCTCAACCATTGGAGGAGAATAAAAAATAAAATGGGGAAAATAATTGTTGAGAATGCTATCAAGAGAAAATCTTGTTGGTTATATTATATAGATAAAGATGGAAACCTCTGTGGTTATGATTTAAAGAAAAGATGGAAGGAAAATCGAACCTCAAAGGTTCGGAATAAATAAAATGAAAGAATGTAATTGTAAAGACTGGAAAGAAAACATTGGAATATTAGAATCGGCTTTGAGTTTACAGCTAAGTCATGGATTTGGAAACGGCTTAAAGAAATCATTTAGTTATTGTCCTTATTGTAATGAAGAACTTGTTGAGGTTAAAGAATAAAATGATTAATGAACTAATAATTATCGCTGTAATGATTTTTGTTACCTTGTTGGGATTCTATTTTGTATATTCAATGAAGAAACAACTAATCAAAATGGGGTTGGCAAGATAAAATGGCAGTAGTTAAAGTTTCTGGAACAACTTATCACATGAACGATAACTTAGTTAAGAAGTGGGATAGTCTTAAAGATGGAAAATTAAGCAAATTGGATGAAGATAGAGTTTATATCACTGACGGAAGAGAAGGTGTTGGTAAAAGTCTGTTCACTATTCAACAAATGGCTTATATTGACCAAAGCATTGTTGAAGATGAAGAAAATGGGAAGACTTTACCAAGAATTCCTTTTGGAAATGCTAAATCGTGGGAAGTTGATTCGGAATGGAGAAGAGAAGTATTGAAAAGATACAAAAGAGGTGTTCTTCTACCGAGAATTACATTTAATTCTAAGGAAACATTGAATGCGATTAGAAAAAATAGAAGTTCTGACAAAAAAACTACTGGAATTTTGTTCGACGAGGCATTTAGGGGTATGTCAAGTAAGGGAGTTCTATCAAAAGAGAACAAAACATTGGTTCAAGTGCTGATGGAGATGCGACAAAACAACTTAGCTCTCTGGATTGTCTCTCCAAGTTTCTTTTTGCTCGAACTTTATCCTGCAATGTTGAGAAGTAACGCACTTTTCCATGTGAAGAAAGATAAAAGGTCTGGAAAAAGGATGGTTCGGATATTCAACTTCAGAAAAAAGGCGGCTTTGTATCAAATTGGTCTTAGAAAAGGTTGGGGATACCCACTTCGGACTAAGCAAGTAGTGAATTTCTACAATATTTACCCTGCTGGGAAAGATTTTGAGTGGAGATATAGGTTAAAAAAGCAGTTATCCTTGCGAGATAGTGATGTTACCATTGAAAAGGAAGAACATAAGTGGAAAAAGCAACGAGATTCAATGATTACGGGTCTTTATTCGGAATATAACTCACTTAGGAAGCTATCTGCCCACTTAAAGGAGTGGAATGTCACTCTATCGCCCCATCAGATAGGGTTTATTGTCAGAAAAGAGGGTAAAGAGAGTCCAGAGGAAGAGATTGATGACTTTGGCAACCTAAACAAGGCGTTTGAAGAAGAAAAGTGAGAGTTATAGTTGTTCGGTAAGCGGAAAAAGTAGTTATTTGTCTTATTGGCACGGCTTTCTTTGAAAAGTTGTATTTTAACTCTCACTTTTCGCTTTTTTGGTTGAATTTTGCCATATTTTCAAGGCGTTCAATGGATTTCGGCGATAAGACAAGGCATTTACACGGCATTGACTTGGTTTTAAACGGAAAAATGGGTGTTTTTGTGTGATGTAAGGTGTATAATATGATAAAATATATATCCTATATATTAAAAAGCCGAAATTTTTTCGGGCTAAGGGGTATTTGAGGGGGTTTTGGCTATTATCAAGGCATAGGTTGGGAAAAGTTGCGGAAAAGGTCACAGAAAGCGTTGTTTAGGTGTTGTTTGGGGGTGTTTTTTGGTCTGTTTTTGGGCGGAATTTTTGGAGGATAAACGGAAAGTGAGAGTTAATATTTAAGGGTTGGATTCTGTTCACGCAAAAAGAGGATAATTAACATGGCGGAAATTCGTTTATTTTGTTGTTCAAGATTTAAACCATTAATGAAAAGTCATTCAATAGTTAATACAAATTCGGTGTCACTCTTTAATGGGAAGTTTATAAATCATATATATTCTACACCACCACAATCCTTATAAATCATATATTCCTTTAATAATTATAAAAATAAGAGGTTGTGGGTTTTCATATTCCCCACAATTTCACAATAAAACAAAATGGAAACAATACAAATTTATAAGCCAAAGAGCAAAATAAAAAGAGCCGTTGGGATTGTCTGCTTAATTATAGCAATCGCCCCAAACGGACTAGCCCCGATATTCTATCCGCTAAGTTTTATGCTGTTAGAGATTGGGATGGAGGATGTTAAAAATAAAATTTACGATATTAAAATAAAGTTGAAGTATAGGATTTAAAATGGAATTAATATGTTTGAAATGTTTAAAAAATTTAATGAAACAATCAAATAAACCAAAATTAGAATTAGAAAGCAACTTTTATTCAATGAGAATTAATGGGAAATGTAATATTTGTTTGATAAAAGATAAATGTTTTAAATTAATTAAATCACCTCAAGAGGTTTCAAAATGATAAATAAAACAATAGACAACGAAATAAACAAAACAAAATTCAAGGTTTTATTTAATTCCTTGATTGTGGAAAGTGAGACTTATTTAAAAATTCAAATTAAGTGGGTTAATGGATTCTGCTTTAATGTTTTCCCGATTGAGAACACACAGATAAACAGATTATTAATAAAAATTTAAAATGATAAAAATAAAAGACGATAGGGTAATAATAGAACAAAGCGAGAAAGAAATAAAACGGCTTCTTGCTGAAGGGATTATTTTTGAAGTAAGAAAAGGAGAGTTTAAGTTTTTAGATAAAGAAGAATATATTTTTATAGAATTGAAAGGAGGTTTAAAAGAATAATGGGACAAAGATTTCAAATAGTTTTTATTTTGCCTTCTGTTTATATGAATGAAGGGAACCCAAATAACAGGAGCGAAAAGATTTTGATTTTTCATAATCAATGGTTATTCGGAAGGGGTGCTTTAAATGTTAATCTTGCTATAATAGAGAGATTAAAAAAAGCTATACTAAAAAGAAAAGATAGAGGAAAATTTGCACAGACAAAACAGGGTTTTATAAACCATTTTTTAGAAGATAGTGTTTTAAATGCTATTACATGGGCGAGTGTTCGAGATTTACACAGCGAAACAAGGTTTTCAAATAGTGGAACTTTGATTTATTCAGAAGAAGAAGAAAAGCCCGAAAGTGAACGAAGCAGTTTAAGTGATTTATTAAAAAATCAAGATAACAACAACGGCTTTTTTATTTGTAGGATTAAAGAAAACCTTGAATTAGAATTTGCTTTTGTGAATGGTTTAGAGGATGCAGAAGAACATAAAGTTTTAACTCCAAAGAGTTATTTAAATTTGTTTTATTCTGATGAAAAACTACAGGCAGAGAGCTTATTTATTCCAATGGTAAAAATAATAAATAAGTTTAAGGAATTCGGGAACATCTCAAAAGAAGAACTTGAGCCGATTTTAGAAGATTTAAATAAATAGTTTAAAATTTGACCCCTTTAATTATAGGGGTTTTTTATACTCAACAGAGAAAGGAAATAACCTTTTAAAAAAATAAGACAAAAAATGTCTATAAAAATAAAGTGGATATGAGGGGAGTTAGTAGTTTATAAGGTACACCACTAATAAAAAAGTCTGTTATGAAACTACAAAAAAGGAGACACCTTTTAAAAAACGATTGAAAGGAGAAGATAAAAATAATAATGGTAAAACAAAAATGGAGTTGTAGCGAATGTGATAAAGTTTATTCAAGTGAAAAAGAAGCGTTAGAATGTGAACAGAAACACGAAATAGAGAACCAAGAAGCAGAAAAAATTAGAAAAGAAAATGCTAAAATGGTTTTTGATAAAGTTGTGAAGGTTACCAAGAGTAATTTTGATACTACTGGAGGCAATGTTGATTTTCAAGTTCCAAAAGGATGCGACTTAATTATTCTTATGGGTAATCGTGGCGGTGGCTTTGTTCCTTATCAATGCTTGTTACCTCACCAAGTATATGTAAATGATTTAAGAAAAGCATTTAAGGAACATGGTTTTGAAGTCATTTATGTTATTGGAGTTAAATCAAAAGATACCTTCCCGATTGTTTATGCAAATGCATACGGATTTGGGAGATGGAAACAAAAATAAAATAAATTCAAACCCCACTTAATTTTAAGGGGTTTTCATAATCAATACGGATGTAAGGAGGAAAAAAAATAAGAATAACATGGAAGATAAAAAAAAGATTAATGTTGAATTTGAAATGGAAAACGAGAAAGACATTTTGTTTTTACATAAACAAATCGGAGAAGGAACATACAAAAATAAAGAGGTGAGAGTCCTTTTAACAAACACAGCAATAATTGTTCAGGTAGTTAACGAAGACAAGAAGAAAGACCAAACAAGAGATAATTGGATTTTGCCTATTGCCCAATTCTCTGAAAAACTGATAAAAACACTTATTGATTAATTTAAAATTTGACCCCTTAATTTTTTGGGGTTTTCATACTCACAAGAGAGCCGAACAAACACGGCTTAAAATGTTTGTAGATTGAAAGGAGAAAATAAAAACAAAATGGAAGAAGAAGAAACCGAACAGGAAGAAAGTAATTTATTCGGCGGTTTTGAAGAAATGGGTATTTAATAAGATGAAAGAAAGAGAATTTAATGCGAAGTTTAGAAAAATGTTTGAAGATTTAAGAGGGCATACAGATATGATGATTTTAAATGTTTATTACTCTCTTGATGAAAAAGGAAATGTCTTAATAGATACCGATACACTTCAGGAAGAGTTTGAGGAAGAACTAAAAAATCTTGTTGAATTGACAAAATGAAATATAAACTAAAAAAAGAAGAACTGAATATCTTAAAAGATATTGAAGGACATTTTCAAGATATTGAAGGGATTTTTAATCAATTAGAACCAGCAACGCAAGAGGCAATAAACAATGAGCATAATGAAGGGACGAGTTTAAATCATTGTTTAAAGTGTGGAAGTAGGGCAGTTGCAGAATTAATTGATAACCCAACATTACAAAATTACTAATTTATATTTTTTAATTTAATTTTTTAACTTTTCGGGGGAAAGGTTGGAGAGCAGGGAACGATAACGCTTTTTAATCTTAATCACATTCCCCCTTAATAGTCGGGGAATTCCACCCGACTTTTTTTATATGGTTATTTTTAACCATATATTTCTTATTAAAATTATATGTAATCTATGTAAAGTATGTAATCTATGTAATTATTCGGTAAGCGGTTCAAGTGCCTTAATTGAATTCTCCACAGGAAATCACTGGGTAGATGCCTTAACTCTCACTTTTCGGTTTTCAAATGCCTTCCATCAAATATAAAAATACCTAATGCCTTGAATTCTAATGAATATGTTTGAAAGTGCTTTTGATAAAGAGAGTAAGGCGTTAGGATTTAAGAGTTTAAGGAAATCTTTAACGAGAAGAAAGACACAAACAGGAACAAGTAATCTTAAAAGAGATAGGGCAAGAAAGGCAATGCCTTCGGGGAAGAGAATCAGTAAGACTGGGAAAATTTATTATGAAGGGAGAAAGAACCGCAGCGATTTGATTGGGGAGTCGGTCTAAACGCCTTAATATTCAAAATGGCAACACAAAACAAATGGCAAAAGCATCTTGCTTCGGAATGGGAAAAAGAAAAGAAGAAAAAGAGCCCATCTTCATTCAAAGATGTGATGAAAAAAGCAAAAGAAAATTATAAAAAATAAATAAAAATTAGATTAAGTGCCTTGACACTAATTTGAATCTTCTTTTTCAGATGATTCTTCAGTTTTTGTTTCTTCAGCTTCTTCTTTTTTTGTTTCGTCTTCTGCCATATTTTTTACCCCCATTTGATTTAATTGAATAAGTCTATTATTCTTTCAATAATCCAAGCAATTATCACTTCACCTTTCCAAATTCCAATTATGATTCCTAAGAATACTAAGAATATCGTTCCTATTAAACCTTTCATTGAGAACAGTTAACCTCCAATAGGTTTGTATAATTATTTTCTCTGAAACAAATACATACATCTAAAATTAATTCTTTGGGTATGCTCCCCTTTTCGTATGAGTTTAAATTCTTTGAAGTCCATTCTCTATTTTCTTTTGAACATTCATCTGAGCAAGTCTTACATCCTTCTCTCATTGGATTTTCCTTACAATAAGGACAAATTGGAACTTCTCTATTTTCTAATTGCTTTGCTATACTTTTCATTTATTGTTCTCTTTTAATTTAGTTAAAACATCTAAAATTAATTCTTTGGGTATGCTCCCCTTTTCGTATGAGTTTAAATTCTTTGAAGTCCATTCTCTATTTGATTTAATTGAACTTGCCTTTTGCTTTCTTCTGAATTCGGGGTCGTTAGTATATTTATCTTTATGGTATTTCCTTTGGTATTCTTTTCTCCTTTGGAAATATTCACTTTTCTTTTCTTTTGATAAACTTCCCCACCACTTCTTATAGTAAATTCTGAATTTGTTTTTGAATTCCTCGTTTGTGTGCCATCTTATAGCTGCACCAGTAACATTGAATTGCTCTGCTATGTCTTTGAGTTTCCTTCCTTCCTTTCTTAGTTTTTTGATTTCTTCAATCTGTTCTTTTGTTAATTTCATGATTATGATTGCCCTTTTTCAGAGAAGGGCAAAACTCCCTTACCTTACCAAACCTTACCTCGCCCAACATTACCTTACAGTTCTCAACCTTACCCGACCAGACCAAACCTGACCATACCATACCTTACCTTACAATACCCCACCCTACCTCGCCCTACCGAGCCAATCCACTATGTCCACAGGACTATGATAAGTGATTTATTTTTTCTCTTTGTATGAGGTTACTTGGAATTTTCCGAATCTTCCTTTCTTTGCAGGTCGCCAATCTCCGATACCGACAAATCTTCCTGCTCTTTCAAAACATTCTTTTAAAACTGATGCAGGTATTTGTTCTTCATCAAATGTTACTTCAAAATCTAATCCCCATTCTTTCAATATTGGTCTGTGTAATAAGTTCCTTCCCCTTGTTGATGGATTAACAGCAAGAACTGAAAATACATCCCATTTCTGTTTCTTATGAACAATCTCAAAAGGATTTATCTCAACAGCATAACCAACTATCTTTGAATAGGTTGATTTTCCTTTTCCAACAACTTTCTGGTCTTTTCCTGCTTCAACTAAACAACCTTTGATATGAGTTTCTGGTGTATATAATTTTCCATCAATCTCATATATTTTCATTTCAGCATTCTCTCTCGGTGTTAATTCAGTTTGCTTTTTATCCTTTATGTTATCTCCGATTAAAGCACTTGGTCTGTTCATCAGTAAAGGACTGATTCCGTTTATTGTTACTTTGTATGTTTTCATCTTTTTTCCTCCTTACATCTGTATTGATTATGAAACCCCTGTAAATCAAAGGGGTCAAATTAAATTTACTTTCCGTTCTTCTTTCCGTTCTTCTCTTCTTTCTTTGCTTCTTTGACTGCCTTCTCTAATTTCTTTTCTGTGTCTTCTCTAATTCTTTCTTTTAATTCTTCTTCAACAACATCATCCAAAGGCATATCTCTTACAAATCCTTTCTTAATCCAAGATAGCATATTCTTTGATTCGTCTTCAAGACTTACATCATCTGTCTTTGCGAATTTCCTAATCTTTCCAGCAACATACATATCAGTAAGGTATTGTCTATATTTCTTTGAAGTTCTTGTTTTGAATAAGTCTCTTATAATAATCACGATTATCAGAAGAGTCACCATTCCCAAACACCAATTAATAATATTTGCAGCAATGGACAATCTTGCTAACTCTAAATAGTTGTACATTTTGTTTTACCTCCTTTCATTTGTTTTACCATAACTTTCCATTTGTTCCAAGTTTAATTATTGTTCTGAATTCATAATCTGTTAATTTTCCTCTATATCCAAAACCTTTCTTACCCCAACTTTTTATAGCACTTTTCCTTCGTTCTATATCTACTTTCATGAGAATAGTTATGAATCCCCCAATTATATTTTTCACCATTTGTTCCCCATCCAACTATTTTTATTTAGTGTTGAAGGTTTATAAACAATTACTTTTTTATTTCTCTCTGGCAGTTTTCCAGTCTCTATTTGTTTTAATAATTCTCTCAAACAATTCACGCAGAGATTTAGTTTTGTCCATCTGTTTTGTTCTAACTTCAAATAACACTCACTTATCTGTTCTTCACATTGAGTACAGAAATCTTTGTCTGTTGGGTATTTTACTTCAAATTTCATTTTATATCCCCTTCTTTTTCTATTTTTGCAAATAGAATAGCTTTTATTATACTAACTAAAATTGTTATAGATACTATAGTTAAAAAGAATCTGATAACTCCATCATTAAAAACATTTGAAAAAACTATAAAACAAACTAATAAAATGCTTATAGGAAATCCTAATAAAATTATTATTATACCATACTGTTCATTAAATTTTTCTTGTAAAAATTCCTTTTTTAACTTTTTTTCTTTATCCTCTTTTTCTTGGACTTTTTTTTGTTCTTTCCTTTTAATATCCCAATCTTTAATTCTTTTATTCATTTTAAATCCCCTTCTGTTATATCTAAATATTCCATCATCCTGAAATTCATTTCTCTTCCAACACCATCTCCATGCTTGAATATATCATCATTAATTCTCTTGATTGCTTCGGCTTTTATTTCATCATAGTCTATTGTTCCATTTGATACTTTTGTTCTCAGATACCTTGTAAAATCCTTCAAAGTTTTTAATTTCATTTCATTTCCTCCTCGTAACCTTTTTCAGCATTCCAGAATTCTAAGAAGAATCCCAAAAGGAATCCAAAAACATAACCAGCAAAAAGTAATGTTTTAACTAAATCAAAGATAAGTCCTGAGACTAATCCAATCACACTAAAAATTACTACGCTAAGAGTCCAAAGTATTCCTAAATCTTTTCTTTTCATATTTCCCCCGCGAGTTTTTCTCTCTTTTGTTTTAATTCAAGTAGAGTAATTTGTCCACAAGCAAATTGATTAATTAATTCTGTATCTATCCGCACGAATTCTTTCTTCCATTTCTTAAAATCCCTTTCTATGCAATAGCAACAACTAAGTTCATCAGAATAGTATTTTTTACTACAAACATTACAATTAAGTTTTCTATTCATCTTCCACCTCTACATGACATAGTGGACAAGAAAGTAATTCTGCCATAAGTATATTTGGACAATCATAACTTACTCGCCATTTAGAATCACATCCTGAACAAGAAATAGTCTTCTCACTCGAACAAAAATCATCATCTTTCATTTTAAGTCTCCAAAAATTTTATCGATTACTTCTTTATTATAATTCTCTGAATCAAATTCTATTGAACCATCTTCATTATGAATTATAAAATCTATATGATTTCTTTCCTTTAATTTCAAAATAGACTTTTGGACATCTTTAAAATAAAAATGCAAACCTGCGTCTGGTTTCTCTTTGTAAAAAAACCCCTTATCCTTCAAACAAAAATCATCATCGCCCGCAGGATTACCCATGTCCCGTTTATTGCTCTTGGACTGTAAGGCGTAATCAATCACATCTTTTGATGTGCCGTCCTTAGTGATTGAATTGCCAGACACTTTATAACCACTAATTTTCGCCCTTTCATCCTGCGAACGACCTTGAGTGCCAAGGGTGGGATTTTCACCCACATTCTCGCGATTTCCACCAGAACCTACCTCCCCAGCATCGCCGTCCTCTGGTTTAGTTTTGCCGCGAGGTGTTACCTTTACACTACCTTGACTTTGAGTGTCCCCCTGACCCAGATTGTCCACACGACTGGAACTGGACGGGTGTTCAAATATTGCCGTGTTCTCCCGAGGGGAACTATGAGCATTGGCACCAGAAGACTTTCGCGGTGCAGTGTCCTCTGGTACTTTATCAGAGCTAGATTCATGCAACTGGTTTGCTTCATCTGGCGAATTAGAGTCTCCAGTCTCCATCTGACTATTTTGAAAATTAATACCTCTTTCAAAAGCTTTTAGTGCTTGAATAGATGAAAAGTCCCCATATTTTGTTTTCAAAATCTTTTTATCCACATCTAAGCTATATTTTATTTTAGTTATCATTTGTTTGCTCCTTCTTCCCTAATCAATCCCTTATCTGAACGAGATTTTCTTTGCTTCTTATCTTTTCCACGATTTCCAATTTTCTTTCCATTTAATCTGGCTCTTTCAAGTCCTTCTTTTGTTAATTTAGAATGATGTATCTTAAACTTTGGATTACAATGGAGATACCAATGACAATAAGAGCAAAGAGTTATAAGATTATTTATAGAATCGTCTCCTCCCAATGTTCTTGGTTTTAGATGATGCTTTTGTAAATCTTCAGTATCTCCACATAGTGTGCATTCTTTTGCTATCACAAATCTTTTGGATATGAAATTATTTTCAATAACTGATTTAACAATTATCTCCTTTAACTCACTTTTGGATTTAGAGATTAATGACTTTCTTATTTGACTTCTAAGTTTGGCTCTTGTTATATTTTTCATTAATTGACTGATTCTTGAATTACTTCAGAACCACTTTCCCCCCCTTTGTTTTCTGCTAATATTTTATGAACATTTATTATTTTCCATATGGCGCCCACAGAGATATGTTTTTGATTCTTGTTCTTATCCCAATAGGTTACTCTGGATGCTATCTCTCGTATTTTAAGCCCTTGTGACGACAATTCCAAAACCTCTTTGATAGTTTTCTTACTTAGAGTTCTTCTACCCCACTTATTTCCTTTGTATGACTTTGTTTTCCCATTCCCTCTTCTTACTGCTAATTTAACTCTTTCAGATTTTTTTGAACTTTCTTCTTCTGCAATCCAACCTAAGAACTGGAGAAAATTATCAGTCATCATGTCTTTTATAAATTCAAAGCCAGTTGGCAGTTTAAGATTCTGCATTTCGTTTATGAATTGCTGTCTGCAACTATATATTTTTGTTGAGTATAATTTACATATCTGAAAGAATTCCAATAACTTCTTCCTATTTCTATACAATCTATCCAAATCCCAGCATATAATGTTTGAAACCCTGCCTTTCTTTATATCATCCAGAATTTTATTGAACTCTGTTCTCTTCTTCTCATCCTTATAAGCAGATTTTTGCTCTTCTATAATTTCTATATCCTTTATGTTTAGACTTTCTGCCAGTCTTTCACATTCAGCAATCTGATTCTTTGGTTCTTGTTCTTCAGTTGAAGTTCTTATGTATATGATTGTTTTCATTCCTGTTCCCCCACAATCTCTAGCATTAATTTAATACCACGATTCTTAGAGATATTTTCCTTTGAACATTCTGTGGAACAAGTTAAACAATTACTTCTCCTTAGAGATTTTACACGACGACCCATTCCAGCTCTATCATAGCATTCAAATTCATTTTTGCAGACCTTACATATTTTCATCATTGTTTTCCTCCGAGGGAATTTCCACGATTAACTTTTCCTGCTCGGATTTCTCAACTATAATCGGTTCTTTTAATCCTTTAAAATAATAATCATACATTTCTTTTCTAATAACCTCTTCTGTTTCAGTGATTGCTTTTTCTAATCTTTTAACAAATCCATCCCAATCTCCTTGTATTTGGTAATACCCCCATTCATCCCTGACTTTTCCTTCTTCAAATATTCTTAAAATCTTATCTTTATCATTGGTGTTCATTTTCCTGCTCCTTTTTATTATAACATTTCTCTGAACAATAATATCTTATTCTTTTTCCTAATTTTCCTCCACATACACTGCAATCACAATCCATATTGTTTGTTGGTTTCTTACAATTAAAACATTTCTTATTATCTTTTGTTCTTTTTCTATCTAATTCTGAAGTCCAAATAGATTTTTTACATCTTGAGCATATTAAATTAATCCAATCTTCTAAAAATCCTTGATGAAGTTCTATTGTTACTCTCTCGCAAGTTTTCTTACAATGATTACAAAATGTAAATGCTCCTTCTTCATCATAAGGCAGATGAAGATAATTCACTTTTCCATTAATAGACATGTGTTCACTCATTTATTTTCTCCTTCTTTTCTTTCTCTTAGATATTCTGAAATTGCTGTCGGATTTCCGTCAATAACTTTTAATCCTTTGTGTTCTTCAGCAAAGAAGATTTCTTTTACTTTTTCTCTTACAAAGTTTTCAAGTTTAATATAATCCTCACTCTTTAGTTTTTTATAGGAATAAACATTCAGATTTGAAATAAATAATCCGACTTGTTGTTCAACTTCTTTCCAAATGGCAAGTTGAACTTCTCTATATTTAATCTCATGTAGTTTTGCTACACCTAAATTCAAACGACCATTTATTTTAACTCCTCTAAACTTTTCAATTTCTTTCTCAAGTTCGGCTATTTTGTTTTTTATGTTCATCTTATTTCCCCCATCAATTCTTTAAGATAAATTATTTTGGAAACATGAAGTCCTTTCCCTAATCCATAGATTCCAATTAAAAGCGATGGGTCGTAACCAGAGTGATAAAGATTTAGACACTGCTCCATGAAATCTATCTCAGTTATTTCTTTGTCGATTTTTATTTTGAATTTTCCTGTTGTCATTTTATATTAAAAACCTCTTTTGCTTTTTTTACAACCATCTTAGATTTCCTAACAAGTTCCCTTGCTTTTTCCTTTTCCTTCTCAGCTCTCTCACTTAAAGTTTCGTCAGTCATTTCATTTCCTCCGCCTTTTGTTTTTGTCCAAACCTTTTATCACACCAACAATTCCAACAGATAGTTCTATCTCCAAAAACTCCTACAGATTCTGACCAAACAAAATAAGCAGACATTGTTAAGATACTATCATTAAAGATTATCATTCCATCTGTTTCATGTTTACATTTTGAATATTTTGTCATTTCATTTCCTCCGCTTTTTGTTTCTTCATTTTTTTATACCCTAATTGTTTCAATTCATTTCTAACTTGCAGTTCTTTCTTTTGAATAAAAACTTTTATATCTAAAATTTCATTAAGTTTTATTAATTCTTCAAGTATTCTTTTATGATTTTTCATTTAATTTCCTCCCCCGAATCTAAAACTTCTTTTAGGTCTGTGATTCTTTTATCTAACCATCTATTTTCAAAGTTTAACATTTCTTTAGCAGTTAGGATTTTGTTATCTTGTTCCACGACAGCTTCATTAAAAATAACTCTACGAGTATCATTAAAATTTCTTCTTTCTGTTAAGTGTGAAAATTCATCTCGGCATCTTTCAATGAAGACTGGGGCTTTCGCTTTGCATTGGTCACATAAATTTTTATCTAATCCACAAATCTTATGAGAACTTCTTCCATGTTCACTACAATAAGCAGAATGGCTTTCGTCTATTCTTCCACAATGTTCAATAGCACAATACATCTTTCCACAACCCTTCAAAAGTTTATCGTAGGCGGTTTTCATTTTATTCATTTGCCCAATCTTCCCATTCTTTAATTATTGTAGCATTACATAATTTACAACTTCTCGTATATCCCCCACTATAAAGACAAACCATTCTTCCATAACAATGTCCAAATAATAAACATATTATATTATTGAAATTCCAATATTTTCTCATTCTTTTTCTCCTTTCCCTTCAACCATTAAGTCAAGCCAACACTCCCAACATCTCTCTCCTCTACAACCATGTCTTTTACATTTGCACATTATAAAGGTATAAGTTCCTTCTATGTGCGCTAACTCTCTTTTAATATATGCGGAAATATATTCTCTACTCTTCTTTTTCATATTCCCCTCAACGATTGTTTTAAATCTTGAATATCAATAACATCTACACTTTCTCTATCTTTGAAAAACTTATCAATCAAATCCTCAAACTTTTTAACATCGGCTCGGTGCTGTTTTAGTTCTGTTTGAAGTTCAGATAATCTTGCTAATACTTTAGACTCCTCTTTTTCTAATCTATCTTCTCCATCATAATAAACCCCTGCACTGATTTCTTTTTCAATTTGTTTAATCTCCTTCTCAAGTCGCCTTTCAGTTATTGTTTTCAATTTTCCACCTCGCAGTTTTCTTTTGACCATTCTTTATAATCATTCCAATTTGTCTTACCTAAACCTTCATTGTAAAGATATACCATTTGACATTTATTAAAACTAATATCCCAAATCTCATATTCATCTCTAAGAGGTTTAACTTTTCCCCATTCAACCCCATCTTTATACCATGAACCATTGCTAAAGACATATCCAGACCATTCTCCGAAATCATGAATCCAAATCATTCCATCTGAAGAAAACCCATAAGAAAAGTTATCAATTTGCTCTTTGAGTTCGGCGTTTTGTTCTTGGAGATTATCTCTTTTATCGTCAATATAAATATTTGAAATTGCAAAGATTATACTTACAAAAACTGCTAATCCAAAAAGCATTTTAAGTTTTATAATAAGTATTTTAAATTTTATAATATCTCCTTCAAGTTCCTTATATTTTTGTTTTTTCATTTGTATGACTTACCTCGTTGATTTCTTTCTTTTAACCATTCTCTAAAGTGGGCTCTGCAGATACTCGAAGACAAAATCTCTTTGTCAACTCTACTTAAATTATATGTCATCCACTCACCTCTATATTTTACTTCATCACAATCTTTCTGAAAACAAGATTTTAATACATCGCACTCCAATCTACCTTGCCTGATTTTTCTTATCGCCTTTGTTATCTCATAATGGGTAGTCATTTCTGCTCCTCATCTTTTTTGTAATACTTCTTGAAGTCAATGGGTGTTGCATAAATATGACCCAAACTGAGGTTTCGGATGATGGGCGTATTGTTGGAAAACTTAACTCCAGTACGAGCATATAGAGTTATGCCAGTTCCTACGGCTAAGTAAATGTCATGCTTCAAAAACGTAGCTCCTTCCTTAAATTCTGTTGCGATATGTTCAAGCTGTTTCATATCCCATAATCCCCCATTGGTCTTTCATTGAACCATAAATAATCTCTCATTATATCTAAAGCAAGTTGTTTTCTTTGAGCTTTTATTTCAGGGAATCCTTTTCCACAAATTACTCTTAAATCATAAGTAACCCTAAATATTTCAAGAGCTTCAGGACAATCGAGTGGTTCTTCCATTTGTCTTCTCTTTCTTGAACAACCTAAGATTTCTTCTACTACTCTATCTACTAATGTTTTTTGTTTTTGTTGTTTCATTTTTTGCCTCAAGAAGTTTAGTTATTTTGAAAGCACCAAACATATTATCAAAGATAATATCATCTCCTGCCTTTATTGTCTGCATCACTTCGATTATATGTTCGATAGTTTTGTAATCTGGTTTATTCATTCTGAATCTTCCTTTGGCTCTTCTGCGGACTCCAATACATTCTTTAATTTCCAAGCACAAGATTTGCAAATGTCTAAATCATTCTCCCAAGTTCCATCTCCTGCTCTTTCTCCATTTTCTGTGAAATATTCATAATCCCATTCTTCTAAAGATGTTTCACAAAATATACATTCATCTGGTTCTTGTTTTCCCATTTTATTTTTTACGAACCTCCAATGCTTGTTTTTCTCTTCTCTCATCTACCATCCTTAAAACATAACCTAATAGAATCCAACCTATTGCAGGTAATACAAACCAAAGGACAAATCTTAATTCATTCAATTCAACCATTATCATTTTTTCTCCTTATGTTCTTTAATTATTCTCCACGCTTCTTTCTTCTTTAAGTTCTTTGTATCAACATCCAAATTGTTCTTATGAATATAATTTAATTGTTCTTTTGTAGCAGGAACATCCCCAGAGCCAGTTCCCACCTGTTTGTTAAAAGAGGTTTTCGGAGGTTGAAATTCAGAAATCCTTTGGGTGTTTTTATTCTGGGGCATATAACAAAATGCTACCCAAGAGCCATCTGCTTTCTGAATTGGTTGGGTTGCAAAAAATTCTCTATCATCCTTACTAAGTTTATCCGCTAATTCAAATTCGTCTTTTGCTTGGATTACTGAAACATTTATTCTCATTCAAATTTCCCCCGCGAGTTTTTTAATCTGTTCTATCTTGAGTTTAATTGCGTATTCAATATCTCTCCAAGAATATTTTAACATTGGTTTTATAAGTTTTCCCCAAGCATCACGCATTGTTTCTACTCGATTAATCACCTTATAGTCAAAATCTTCTGGTTCTTCCTTCAATCTCCGCAGGAATTCATCGTCTTGTTCCTGAATCATATTGATAATCTTTTCAGTAAGTCTTTCATCTATATTACTACGCAGGACGAAATCTACAAACTTCTTTCTTTCCTTTTTTAAATTAAATTTATTCATTCAAATTTCCCCATTAGTTTATTTCTTTTTATCCAAAACTCAGGAATACTAATTACATTTTTAAATAATAAATCAATAAGTCTGTTTTCTCTCCGCAGGAATTCTTCCACATCTTTTACAGGAATTACATTCATCTGCTTTCCAACTAAAAACTCCTTATCCTTCAAACAAAAATCATCATCTTTCATTTCAAATTTCCCCCGCGAGTTTTTTTCTTCTTTTCTTGATACCTTTTTTTAAGATATTCTTTTATTCTTGCTTTGACCTCTGGACGAGAATGATATTCTTTCCAATATTCTTTTCTTTGTTTAATACGTTTAGTTGATGCACACCTTTTTGAACAAGTTACACTTCCAGTTTTTCTAATATCTACCATATGTGTTGTCTTACTTTTCTTCTTTCTTCTAAAAAACCGTCTATTGCAAACAGTACATTTACATTCTTCTACCAATGCTTTTTTAGAATAATCATCATCTTTCATTTCAAATTTCCCCCGCGAGTTTGTTTCTCTTTGCCCAAAACTCAGGAATACTAATTACATTTTTAAATAATAAATCAATAAGTCTATTTTCTTTTAGCAGAAATTCTTTGTCTATCACTTTAAGATTCTCAAATAAAGCTATAAGATGGAACTTTGAAGCCCCATCTAATCCTTTTAAGGTTTGTTTTAGTAATTTCTCTTTCTCTGAACTCAAACAAAAATCATCTGTCTTTTTATCTGTTTCCGATACAGATGAATCATCATCTACTGTTAAATCTACTGTCTTAACGGTAGCTTTACGGTAGGAATCATCATCTTTAGCGGCAAATTGTGGGGAAATTGCCGGTGAATCATCGCCCGCAGGATTTTTTATTTTTATAGGTAAACCTCCCTGCGAACGACTTTGTATGCCCACAGTCGGAGAGCTTTGGGGCTTTACCTGCCTTTCAGACATCTCCTCTAATTTAGGTAAATCCTGTGGACTTTGAACGGGATTTTTTAGTGCTGTCATTCCTCTCTGCCACCATTTTATACATTTATCACAGACTTCATTTAGTGGTTTACCTTCGCACTTCCCGCACTTTTCGTAAACTTGATTTTCGGGCTGACATTTTGGTCTACAAAATACCTTTTCTTTAGAAACTGGATTAACTTCTCCACATTTAACTTCATAATTAGCGTGTCCGTAAAATAAAGATATCATCTTCCCGCAACCCGATTCGGGCTTTCCAGATTCAGTTTCTAACCGACTCAAAGTCTTCCCGCTTTCAATAGATTCGGGCTGGTTTTTATTTTCCATTTTGTTTTTTCCTTTTTTCATCAACATGATAAAGTTTATGACAACTTTTACAGAGTTCTACAAATTTATTTGGCTTATATGATATGTGATGAAAATCTGTTCTTCCTTTATCTCCGCACTTTGAACAAACTCCTTTCTTTTTATCATTGAACTTTCTATATGTGGATTGTCTCACCTTGTTTGTCTCAGGGTCAGCACTTCTTTTTTTCATTTGATATTCTATTAGTCTTTTCTTATTTTTCTTATAGTAATTCCTATCTTTCTCTTCAATCTTTTCCTCATTCTTCTCTCGCTGTCTCCTATCCAAAACTCTAAACTTTTCTGGATTGTTCTTACGATATTCTCTTTGGTAGGCATTTTTCTTTTCTTTTCTTGATTTTATATCATTCAGAGTTTTTAATTTCATTTTGTCCACCACTCCAAAAATATAAAACCAATAAGGAAAGAATTCCCCAATAAAAAGATAAGTGAAACTGCTTCAACTGTCATTTCATCAACACCTTTTTTAAGTCTTTCAAAATAGTTTGAATTCTCCAGAGAACAACTATTAATATTATTCCATATACCATTCCCAAACCCCATCCAACTAATAAAGCGAATCCAACATCAGTCATTCTCCAGCCTCCACCACTTTATTAGCTTCTTCGTCTTCTACTGTCTCATCTTCAAAGATTTCTTCATAGCCTCCAATAGAGTAACCTATTATTTGATAGAACTCTTTTAACTCATCTAATGTAAAGAAATCTCTATCGCACATCTGACTAATTTGATTCATATCAGTAGTATTATCTAAACACCAGCAAACTATTCTATTTTCTTTAAATCTTCTAATTCCGTCTTTAGTTATTATTTCTCTCATAGTGTTTATAGGAATATATGATTTATAAACCTTTGTATTCTTTTTATAATTACAACTTATTGAAAGGCATATAGGAAAAATTGTCCACCATATCTGATTTCTTATCAATTTGTTTGAAGTAGTAATCTTGGATGTAAACTACTTTCTTTTCTATTTTTATCAAGCCCATCTTTTCCATCTCTTTCATTATTGGATACCTCAGATTTTTTGGTATTCTCCATTGGAATAAGCAATTACGGAATTCCTTTTCTTTTACTTTATCTCCCTTCCACTCTTTTATCTTTGAATGGAAATACAAATATATTACTGGCTTCATTGTATTTGGACACATACGCTTTTTAGTGCTTCATATTCTGAAAAGATTTGTGAAAATGCTAATAAAATCATTCCAACTATTCCTAATATTATCAAGAGTTTTATCAAATTCCCTTTCCCTCCAAACAATGTATTAATCCAATTAATCTTTCCGTCTTCATCTAATGGTGGATAAATTCTTGACCAGTCTCCGATGTAAGGTAACTTGGAACGCTTCAATACAATGTCTTCTGTGTGTTTCCCTTCTTTGTCTTCGTAGGATATTTGTGGAATCTTTACTGCATTCTTTTCTATTCTTTCCTGTAATTTTCTTTTGAAATTTTCTAACATCTTTTATATTTTATATTTCCCCCTTTCACTTGATTTTTAATTACCATCTGTTTTATCCTCATTGGTGTTTTTGGTAATTTTTGTTTTACCTAATGAAATTAAATTAAGAACTAATCCTAATGCTAAAATAGGCAAACTTATTACATTTCCGAGAATTCCATACATTAAATAAAAGTCATTAGCAAACATAATTGCACCACCAATCCAGATTAAGAAACAACTTACTATCCATAACCATATTAATTTATTTTCCATTTTATGCTGCGTTTTCAAATCCCTTACCCAAAACATATCCTCCTATAAAGCACCCTGCGTAAGTTGCTATTGTCCAGAATACCTTTGAGGTCGGACTCATGTATTGAGTGAAACTCTGGAGTATCTGCTTTCTTAATAAGAATGTAAATCCTGCTGTTGCTATTCCGAATGCTAATCCATAGACGCTGAATTCTGAAAGTCCTTCAAATGCTGAACCCATTAATTCCCAGACATCACTCAACCACTCGAAGCTGATGGCATAAACTAATGCTTCAGAAATGTATTCCCATATTAATTCATAGAAATCTCTTATTACTTCAATGAAAGCACCTGCTACTAAAAGAGCTACAATTATTAAGATTATTAACCAGTTCATATAACTCTCCCATTTCGGATACCCATTGCTTCAGCTTTGGGAGGAGAAATGCTTTCCGATATATTTAAATAGGTTGAGTTTGTTAAATCTTTACCATGTTGAGAAGTATTCCAATTAAGATTAAGGTTAATGATTTGATTATTAAGACTATTGAACTTTACAAGCAAGGACTTCAGCATTGTGTTGATGTTGCTTGGGGTATGAAGATTAGAAATAATGTTCAACTCCATCCTTTTGTCTATCCCAAATTGAGAGAAACTTTGCCAAGCCAGTTGGCTATTTCCTGTATCAAACAAGCTTGTGGAATGGTTAAGAAGGCAAAGAGCAAACCATTTATCAGTAAGGTTTCTATCGGATACAATCAACCAAGAAGTTTCTCCTTCAAAAATAATATCTTGAGTATTTCTACTATTCAAGGTCGAGTTAAAATTCCTATCAAGATTCCTGACTATGCTTTGAATTATTTTAACTGGGAAATCAGGGAGAGTCTCCTGACTAAGAACAAGGAAAAATATTATTTCACCTTCACATTCCTCAAGGAAGATGTCCAAAGTTCTCAACATGGTAGCAGAATTCTGGGCATTGACCTTGGGGTCAATAAAATCGCTGTTACCTCTGATGGAAAATTCTATGGGAAAAATATTAAACAGTTGAGAGTTAAGCACGACAGATTTGTTTCTATTCTCCAAAGTAAATGCACGAAGGCTTCCAAGAGAAAGTTGAAGAAACTCTCTGGAAGTTGGAGAAGGTTTATGCGATGGAGTAACCATAACATCAGCAAGGACATTGTTGATAGTTTGAATAATGGCGACATAGTCGTCATGGAAGACCTTAAAGGTATTAGGACAACAGCTAAATACAATAAGTGGATTCATAGATGGAGTTTTTATGAGTTGCAGAAGTTCATTGAATACAAAGCTTTGGCTAAGGGAATCAGAGTTGTTTATGTTAATCCAGCTTATACCTCTAAGACTTGTAGCGTTTGTCATAACCTTGAAACCATCAGGCATAGTGGATTTGTTGAATGTAAAGTCTGTGGACATAAGTCTGATTCCGACTTCGGAGCTTCCAAAAATATTGCACAACTCTATCAGAGGAATATGTGCAGGGCTACTGTAACAAAGCCTATTTTCTCGTGTGATGACACAATTCTGCGTGGTTAATTTGTTTTCCATGTTGTTTTTGTTGAGTGTAGGGAAAAGCCCCACCCTTTAGGGTGCGGGATTATGTTACTTGTCTATCCCCTTAATTTTCCACATCCTTGCCACTACTAAACCAAATCCAAATCCGATTAATACTCCTCCAATAGAGCCGATGTATTTTAATTGTTCAGGAACAAAGGTGAAATTCCCGAATGCAAATACTAAAGCACCAACTATTATTGGAGACCAAACAATCAAAGCCCATCTACTTCTTGAAACTTCAATGCTATGTAGTTTTGACATTTCTTAGATTCCTCCAATTTAAGTAAATCATTCTTACCAATAAGAAGATAGTTGAGATTGCAGAGATGAAAGTTATTGCTAATAAAAAACCAACCAGAATTCCATCACTATATGTTTTCCCACCGTAGTTAATTAAGTTGTTAGCATAATAAAAGACTACGCTTCCAAGTATCACAAGAACAAATATTTTGATTTGATTCTTTCCTAACTTTTTTTCTTTCATTTGTCTATCTCTTTTAATTTTTCTATAATCTTTTTTAATTCAAATCCATTTTTCCAAAGTAATATTAAAATACCATATACTACTATTATTGTTGCCCAACCAACAGCTATTGGGAAGTAAAGTAAAAGGATAGATAAGTTTGACAAGTCTGTTCCTAAAAGATAAAAGAAAGTTACAATATTTATCAGATGAGACATGACAAATAAGATAATAAAATATCTCGCTAACTTACTTACTTCTTTCTTGTTTACTTTTTTTATCCCTTTAGGTTCTTTTATAATCTTTGAATAAACTAAAGTATCAAACTTTGAATATAAATAATAACCTGCAACTCCCAAAAAAATCCACGCTACAATCTGCATCCTATCCGTTGAATCTGTTTTAAACATAAGAACTATTCCAGAAACCAACATAAGCAAAAATCCTATAAAATATAAAATTGTTCCTACTTTGTCAATCTTTACCTTATCTACATATAGATTTTTTTCCATCCTACATATACCCTAAAGGATATTTAGTTATTAAATCGTGCAGCATCGTAATGTGGAAATAGTGATTGATTAAAGCGTAACATAAAAATAGGAACAATAAACCGACTACTACATAATGTGCAGAGTTTGCTACTATAAAAATTAAAGTTAAGATAATTATACTCCCCACCAACATCCCGATAACCAGTCCCAGATTGTTCCAAAGGAAAACAAGGAGTGGATTTTGTTCAATCAAATTAAACGATTTCTCGGGCTGCCACGATTTGTAAGTATTAGCGTAATAAAAAGTCGCACCTAAATCTATTAACGACATCACCAATAGTATCACGACTGCGTAGGTTCTCCATGTCATTAGATTATCTCCTCATTTTTCATCCCATTTAATCTATAAATTAGCCATACATTAAAGAACATTCCGCTAATCATTAGATAGATTGTTAATATTGAACTATGGACAAGAGATTGTTTTACCATTATTAAAACTATAATGACTGGCGAAAAAAGAAAGAGGAATAAACCCCCTACAATTAATAAAAGATAAAATATTCTCCAGACCATCATTGTCTTACTTAATTTATTAGTTTTCATCTTAATCCTTCCTCTATCTTTTTAACATGACCTTTACCTAAGAAGATTAATATATTTTTATTAGGATACTTTAATTGTGCCTCCTTAATTCTGCATAGAATAAAATTATCTCTTTCCTCAACTAATATCTTATAAGTTATTGGAATATCTTTTTTCATTCTCTCTATTATTTCTTCCTCATTGATTTCTGTTTTCATTCCTTCTTGTTGGAATTTTACAAGTTCAGTTTGCAAATAAACTTGTTCTTCTTGTGGAATCTTTGACATATCTTCTCTTGTTTTAATTATGTCTTTGTCAAGAAGAAGGAGAGGGATATTATTATTTATAGCATAGAACATTGCTGTTTTCATATCAGAGCCGTAATCCAGATTTTCTTCTTCTGCTTTCTTTTTTGTTTCGTCTGCTATTTTCCCCATTAATGTTTCATCCTTTTGATTTCCTTGTTGAATTTGGTTTGTGAATATCTTAAATCTTGTTTCACATAATTCAACTCCGATTACATCAGGATTTTTGTCTTTTATGATTCCTTCTATTGCTTCTTTGCTATAGATGTGAGTTGTGCCTATTATTTCTGTCATCCTAAGTTTTTTATTTCATCCTCAACTGATTTTAAATTTTTCATTTCCTCATCAATCATTTTTAATCTTTTGTAAGACTGGTATGTTCCTACTAATTGGACTAAAGAGATTATCAAACTACCTGTCAAGATTATCTCTAACCACCACCAAGTGTTCTCCAGTCTGATTAGGAGATTGATTATTATTCCTGCCAGAATTCCTGTTATTACAATCCAAGTTCCTAATAATTGAGTGAATTTTTGCTGCCGAGCAGTAATTCCTTCGATTCCTTGTCCCCATCTCTTGAAGAATTGTTTTAAGGTTAATTGTGCCCCGTCTTTTGCTTTCCAAAAGAATCCTCTTTTCTTGATATTGATTAATATTAATAGGAATAAACCTATTGGAATTGTGAAAGATAAATGAAGATTCCACATTAAACCTTTCTCCAATATACTTCTCTATTGTCCCAGTAATTGTAAAAAGACCTTATGAACCAAGCGAACATGAATCCAGATATAATACTAAGCGTGACTATTGTGGAAGTTTCTTGTGTAAAACGTGAAAAATCTATTAAAATAGGTATTAGCAACATGAGATATATCAAACTAAGCGATGGGAAATCTTTCTCACATTCAACAACCTTCTCAAACTTTTCTTCTTTCATTTTTTATTTTTCATCCTCCCTAATTTTTCTTTAATCCACTCCCATCTTCTTTCTTCAACTATTTTATTCCTGATTATAGTCCACATAAGCAACAACAGTATTGTAGGAACTAAATCAATGCTCCAATAACCCCACTTCCATCTTTCTAATGTATTAAAATAAAAAATAAATTCTATTATAACAATTACTATTACACTCCAATCAACCCAAAAAAGCCAATCTTTTAATTCACTTTTATTCATCTTCACCTTCTGACTCAACACTTTGTTTAATTGTAATTAACACAACAAGCCCTATGCTATAAATTAAAGCAGAAAGGAATATTCCAAATTGTAATGAGGCGCCTAAGGTTACAACTATGTGTGGCATCAATCCTATAAATACAAACGAACAAAGTCCAAGTCCAATTAAATTTCCAATTTGTAGTCCCCTCATCTTTCTTCCTCCGAGTTTTGTTTTTGTTTAATCATTTTATATTAAAAATATCCTAAAAAAAGATATTACTCCTGCTGATATGCCCATTGCTATAAACACTTTGATTATCCAATCTTTCATCTCTCTTCCACAGAATCAGCTTCATTACTTTCTTCTAATACATTCTTGTTTTTAGACATTAATGCGATTATCAAAATTATTAATAACAAGAATATTATCCCAGAAACTATTAACAGAATTTTGTTTTTACTTTCCTTTTCTGGAGATGGCACAATAACTATTTTATCGTCTTCATTCTGAACTTCATCTTCTGTTGGAGTTGGTTCAGTTATTCCTGTTGGAATCGAATCTATTTCAGTTTCTCTTATTGTACTTCTTGAACTCCCACTACTACTTGAACTTGAACTTTGAACAACCACTGGCGTATAATCTAAAGTTATAATTCTTTCAGAGAAATGAGTTGTAAAGATAATCAAATTTCCAACAGTTGAAAAAGTAACTGGAACTCCATCAACAAGAACTCTTCTTGGAACTGCTAGGTTTGTAATGTCTATCCAAACTTCTTGAACTCCTGAAGAACTTACATTTAAAATTATTTTATTTGTTTGTTCAGTAACCTTCATAACCTTCACTTGAGATGTTGAATTAACTTTGATTGTAAAACTCTTTGTTGGACTTATTTTAACCTCTGCAACTGATGGAACAATATTTCTAATCATCTTACAATTTTCAATAATTGGGTTAGGTTCTCGTTGTCCAGAGTTATTTGTATCTTTATAGTATGCCTTCCTTTGAAAGTTGATACAACTTCCGAAGTCTTGTATTACCCAATTTGGAATGTTTTGGATTGTAGTTTCGTTGTCATCAGTTTCATTTACATCAATCTGAATCTCATCTATAGTAATTACATTTCCAAAATCAATAAATGTTTCATCAATTAAAAAGACTCCAACATTATGTGGTTGTGGAATTAAAGTTATTGAACCATTTGTCAATCTTTTGAAACTAAAAGTTCCTAAAACCCCACTTCCATTATGTGATTGTGTTAATGGAAAAAATGTGTGTACTATCCATGATGCCTCTTCATCGCTACCGCCAAAATGTGTTGCACTTCCAAATCCACTAAATATATTATCCTCTGGTACACCTTGATAAACTGGTTCAACCTCATTTGAATTAAATTCATAAGTGACTGTGTATCCCGAAATATTCAAGTTCTCTGAGTTGTCGAATGAGAAAATTATATCAAAGTTTTCTTGATTGTTGTAAACATTTGTTTGAATATCAAAACTTCCTGCGGCTACGAAACTTAGAAGGAAGATTGCAAGGATGGGAATTATTAATTTAGTTTTCATATCTTCTTTTTTATAGATAGTGACTTTTCCAATTCGTCTTGTTTTAAAATTACTTTTCTTAATTTCTTTTCACATCCAATGCAAAGATTCAATTCAAAAGATGGAATTTCATAACTATAAACAGAAGTCTTTTTCGATTTCTCTTTATAGTGTGGGCAATTAATCTGTCTCTTCATTTTATCCATAATTTATGTAGGGAATTTATATTTATAAATGTGTGTCATTCCTTTGTAGGGGTATAATATTCTTTGGGAATTTTGTTGAATAGTTTTCCAATAAGATAAATCCAATCTCATAATCTTCTATATCCCATTTTATTTTATCTCTTAAAAATTTCTTTATGCTTTCCTTGTTTCTAAATAGACCCCACTCTTTTACTGGTTTACCTTTATGACTTATGTAGTAATGCTTTTTTCCGATTATCTTCAAGTAATTATTCATTTCAATTCCTTTTCTATTTCTTTAATATCTTTTAGTCTACACAAAACTAATGGTTCTGAAGAATTAGATTTAAGGAAAACAATTAATGGAATTTTGTTTTCTATCTTTGCTTCAAAGAGTGTTTTGTTTACTAACTTTTCTAATGGATACTTTTTTCTATGCTTAACCTCAACGAAAAGTCTTGGATGAAGCGAGTCCGAACTTGTATGTCTTGAGTTTCCACCACTCAAGGGAGTTCTTTCTGTCTTAAACATTCTTGCTATTCTTCTTTCTCCACCCTTCCATGTATTTTTGTGCATTTTATTTAACAGCAAAGAACCCACTCATCATTAATACTGATACAACAATAACTCCCAAGTAAGCCTTGCCTAATTCTATTGCGTCTTGGTGTTTCTTGTAAAACTTTCTGAATTCTTTTGCTTTCATCTTTATCTGTTGTAAACCTCCATTGGTTTTGAATGTATTACAGACATCTCTTTAAAATATCTTTCTCCCCATTTTTCTAATGAAAGTTCCTTTATTGTTTTCATAGAATTTTTGATTATCTTCTCTTTCTCTTTTCTATTGTTTATAATACTTAGAATTTCTTCAGCATCCTTTTCATCAAATCTTTCAACGATTAGCCCATTTTCTTTATCTTTGATAATTTCTTGTTCTGAGTCTTTTGAACAAACAACAAAGCATCCAGAAGCCATTGCTTCTGAGGTAACTAATGTCGGTGCGCCACCCTCGCATCTTGAAAGACAAAAAAATACTTCTGCCGAGTTATAATAGTCTGGTAATTTATCTCTTGTTTGTGGTGGGAGAAGAATTGTAAATTCTTTTTTTAAGAGATGTTTAACCTTTTCCTCATCTGCTCCAACTACCAACAATCTATAATTTTTATTCTTCTTGTATATTTCCTCTGAAAGATTTATAACACGGTCTAACCCCTTTGTCCAATACCCTCCTCTTCCAACATATAAACCATAAGTTTTAGTTTTATCAAGCCCAAGTCTTTTCTTTGTTTCACTTTTATCTCTTGGTTTAAAGTTTCTTACATCTACTCCAGTCCTCACAACAGCAATATTGTTCTTCTCTCCATATAGTTTCTCAACCTGTCTTTTCACTTTTTCGGAGACACAGATAAACTTATCTACCTTTTTGTTTGGAACTTCTGAGAGCCAACAAACAATTAAAAAAAGAGTTAAGAAGATTTTTTTCATCCAACCAAACCTTCCATAATAGTTTTTATAAAAGGAGAACATTGTTCCGTGATATGCTCTTACTATTCCTTGGTCTCTTTTTTTATAGAAGTAAAGCCAAGGGTCTTCGAGTGTATTAATTATATCGAAAAAGTTTTCCTTAAAGAACCCTGAGAGTGCTAAGTTTTTTCTTAACGAAAATGGAGAGTAGGACTTCGGCGACTTTAATTTAATATACTTTACTCCATCTTTTATGTATTCCTCTTTTTCATCTCCGAAATATAACCATGTAATGTCTATCTCTTTATGATTAGACCTAAGATATGTTACAAGATTCCTATGAAACAAACTACTTCCTCCAAGAAAGTCTGGTGGAGAAGCCGTGTTTATAAAACATATTTTCATTTTAGGTTTGTTTTGGACAACAAATTAGTGAATGTCTTTTCATACTTTTCTAATATTTGTTTTGGAGATGATAGGACTAATTCATCATTTAATTCTTGAATATCATATAATTCAAATCCCTCTTCCTTCAAAAGTTTTAGATAGTCCTCAGCATTGAAACCAATTTCCTCACCAACTTTGTCCAGCATCCTTGGACAGAATTCCGTAATGATTTTCATTCCCTTATTCCTTTTTAGAATGTTAGCCATGCCTTTAACTGCTCTTCCTTCAGAACCTTCGATGTCCATCTTAATGAAATCTATTTTCTTATTCTCATCGAAGTATTCATCAAGTTTAATAGATTCTACTTCATTATATTCTTCTCCATCATTTCCATCAACACTATTCCCTGCAGTATTATTCTCATTGACATAGAACTTGATAGTCCCATTTTTATCCCAGACTGCCTTATTTATTAATACTACATTATGATATTTGTTGATTTCAACATTCTTCTTTAATATTTCAAAGTTATCCTTATCTGCTTCAAAGGCATATACTTTACCTTTGTCTCCAACTAACTTTGCCATAATCAGAGTATAGAATCCAATGTTTGCACCAATGTCTAAAACTATATCTCCTTCTTCAATCTCTTTTTCTATTATCTTTGTTTCCACATCTTCCCAATTCTTGTTCACAGAAAGATACAAACTATCTATCTTATCCAAAAACATTTTATGATTATATTTTTTAGTGAAGATATAGTCTGGTTTCAACTTACTTCTGATAGATATATTAATCCATTCTATAAACTTTATCTTTCTAAGACCAGAATTAGAGAATATCTTTAATGTTTTTCTATACAAACTCATTCCGATATTTTTTATCATTGTTTAACCTCCAACTTTTTGAATAAGGATAAGTAAAACTCCTTTGTTTTTTTACCAATCATATTCCAATTAGTTTCATCCCAATATCTTTGAGAATTTTCTTTCAGTTGTTTTATTTTAGATTCATTATGTAGCAAGTCATTTATTTTCTTAACTAAGTCCTCAACACAGTCCTTATCGTAAGTTTCTATACATCCTATGTTCTTTTTAAAATTTTCAAAGGTTGAAAGATTTGTCACTAAGATGGGAATGTTATAAGCTAATTGCATTGCCATAGTTGCAGAAGTAAAATCTCCAATTGACCTACTGTAAGGAATTATTCCGATATCTGTAGCACTTAACAATGTAGGTATATCTTTTTCTTCCACATGACCTAATAGTTTTACTCTCTCTTTCAATCCCAACTCTTCTACTTTCTTAAGGATATTATCACGAACTATCTCATGTTTCTCCAACTGTATATCTCCCGCAACCAAGAGCACAACATCTTTGTCAAGTTTTCTCGTAGCTTCAATTACCATACTATAATCACGAGCTTCTTTTATGAAGCCGAAAATAATTAATATCTTTTTGTTTGAATATCCTAATTCATTTTTACTTGTCTGTTTATCTAATTTATTTATATCCATTGGAGAACCAAGAGGAATTACTTCAAGTTCTTTTGGATTAAAGTTCCATCCTTTTATAGCAATATCTTTTCCGAATTCTGAGTGGAAAATCATCCTATCTGAAAGGTATTTCAAAAAATAAGAGAGCACTTGATAATAATAATAATATACAAATCCTTTCAGACCTAATTTTTTTGCCTCTTCCTTAATTGAAGAGTCGTGCATTGTGATAACTACTTTTGTTCTTCCGAATATCCTTATCCACATTAGAAAGATGGTTATATAGAATCCTGAAAAGAACTTAAAAATCTTTCCGAAAAGACTCAAGTGAAATTCAATATGTATCACATCTTCTTCGGTTGTATCTTTTATTGCCTCTTGTGCAAGACCAATAAAATAAAATGGGTTAGCAGAGTTAGGATTTTTTATATCAATAACTTCTGGATTGATTCCAGTATTTTCCAAAGCACCTACTAAATGTTTTGCGTGTTCTGCCATTCCACATTTTCTTGGGGGGTATGTTGAAACAATTTTTACTTTCATTTTCTTTCGTATATTGAGATTATATCTCCTGATAGTAGATTTCCCCACAGATTCCTAATTGATTCAAACCTACGAGAAAAGTATTTAGTCTTCACTTTTAAGTTACAATCACTTGCAATCTTCTTATGGAACTTTGTATCTGTCCAAATCATTCCCTTCTTAACTATTGAATCTATAAATCCTGCGAAGTTGCCAGAGAAGAAATTTAGTATTCCAACTCCCCTACAATTTGGTGTGTTGATTATGACTCTTCCCTTACTAACCCTTAACAATTCCTTCATTGCTTTTTCTGGATGTTGGATATATTCAAAGACCCCTAAACAAATTACTTCTTCAAATTCTCCGTCTTGGTAAGGTAAGTTGTAAATGTCAGCGACTCTTACTTCCTTGTAATTCTTTTGTCTCGCTTGTTTTACAAAGTTCTCTGTTACATCACACCCATATAGATTATAGTCAGTTAAATATTTAGCAAGGTTTCCTTTCCCACAACCAGCATCCAAGACTTTTCCTTCATGTGATAGTTTAATTCTCTTAATGATTTTTGGATATAACTCGTATGCTTCTCCCCCATGAAACCGAATCTCATCAGACTCTGTTGTCATTTTATTTTCTCACACATCATGTCATTAATAATTTTTAAACATAATTTTGGAACTTTCTGTTTCATCTCTTTAAAATCTATAAATTTATATTTGTCAAATACTGTTGTAAATTCTTCTTTTAAAATATCTTTAATTACATAAGAAGGAACTTTAGACATTAATTTTAATTCTAATTTGTTTCCTTCATCAATAAAATGTAAAACTGCCTTTCGTACTCTTGCATCTGTGCAAAATTCCTCAACTATCTTACTTGTATCTGAATTTTTATTCCTTACATTTCCGAATACTGCTTTATTATCTTCTTTAAACTCATCTCTTACTAATTTTGCATAAAGTTGATGGTTGTATCTTGGATGCTTTCTACAATAATTTTTAATAACAATTCCTTCTGCAAATCCATCAAAATATTTAGACTTAGGAATTAAATCCCTAATTGCAAGTTTTTTTAAATCATTAACAGTTCCTCTCCAAACCAGAGGAATATTCTCAAGTTTTAGTCTGTTAAATTCTTGTTCTCTTGCTTCTCTTCCAATAAACAATCCTTCTCCTTCTGATTTCTTGCTTCTCTTTAATCTAATATCAAATCCAATTAGAAAAGGTGCAGAAGTATAATTTATTGTATGCTTCGCCATCCATTCTATATAATAAATATAGTCTGGATTAATCTTTATTTCTTCTAATTCTAATTTATTTAGATGTTCTTTTAATCTTAATTGAAATCCTGCAAACATTTTGGTATCATTTTCCAAAGTTAAATCTCTATTTCTACTTCCAAAATGTATTCCATCTTCTTCTTGCCAAAAACTACCATTACCTCCATCTACCTTTTCTTCAATAACTAAAGTATCTTCTCCTGAAAGAAAGATTTCTTTATTATCTTCGTGTCCTAATCTTTCAATATCTGGGTATTTTTTTAATGTCATAGTTTATCATGATACTTATTTATGGTATTGAAGTTTCTCATTTAATTTCCTCCGTCTTTTATATTTACCATCCTAAACTTTTCCAAAATCCTTGATTTGGATATTCGTTTAGTTCTTTGATTTCATTAGGATTACCCCATGCCATTAATTTCCTAAATACAAATAATACTTTATCCATTTTATTTCTCCTCTGAAAGAACATCTTTTAAGTTTCTGCAAACAATATCAATCTCTTCTTTTGTTAGGTTGCTTGAACTTGGAATATAAAATCCTCGTTCACCAATCAACTCTGCGTTTGGGAATTCTCCAGAACAATCTGGTGCGTTCTCTACAGTCTTATTATAATGCATTGGTTGTTTGTGCATTGGAATGAAAAATGTTCTTGTATCAACACCTCTCTCCTTTAGTTTCTGCATCACTTCCTCCCTTGTTAGTTTTACTTCTTTAGATAGAACTACACCAAACATCCAATAAACATTCTTTGCGTATTCTTTTTCTACTGGAAGAATCAATCCCTTCGCGTCCTCAAGTTCTTTTTTATATTGAAGACCAACATTCCTTCTTGCCTCAACTAATCTTTCAGCATTCTCAACTTGAGCACATCCTATTGCCGCTTGTAAATTTGTTATCTTATAATTAAAGCCGACATCATTATGAACAAATCTTATTGGTTCAAATCCATGGTTCTTTAATTTCCTCATCTTCTCTGCTAATTCATTATTGTTTGTAATGCACATTCCACCTTCACCCGTAGTTAATATCTTGTTAGCATAAAAACTAAAGCATCCTATGTCTCCGATAGAACCAACTTTCCTCCCTTTGTATTCTGCTCCATGAGCTTCAGCAGCATCCTCGATTACGAATAAGTTATATTTTGCAGCAAGTTCCAGAATACCGTCCATCTCACAAGGGTGACCATATATATGCACCACCATAATTGCTTTAGTCTTGTCTGTAATCTTCTCTTCTATCTTGTCTACATCTATACAAAATGTTTCTTTATCACAATCTACTAAAACAGGTTTAGCACCAGTTAGAATAATTGCATTAGTTGATGCTGCCATAGTAAATGTTGGAACAATCACTTCATCATCTTTCTTTAATCCTAATGCGACACAGGCAAGATGGAGTGCTCCAAAGCCACTTGAACAACTAACACCATATTTTGCATCACAGAATTTTGAAAAACCCTCTTCAAATTTTTCTATGTATTCTCCTGAACTACTAATCCAATTAGTATTGAGGGCATCATTTACATATTCCTTTTCCTTACCACATAACCATGGTTTACATACTGGTATGCCTTTTACAAAATGTTTATCTAAGACTTCTTTTGTTGGTTTCATCAAATCTAATGTAGGTAATTCTTCTATCTCAAAAAAAGCAAACCCTGCTCCTTCTCCAACTCTTATGTCAGATATTTTTCCCTCAAATTTTAGTGTGAATAAATTCTGATGTATCTTTACCCTGTTTTGATTTAGAACTCCTTCAAACATAAACTCCCCAATTTCTTTTAAATCCTCTCCCCTTATTTCAATTCCTAACTCTTCATTAATTTCTCTTTTCATAGCATCTAACTTTGTTTCTCCCTCTTCAATCCCTCCACCTATTAAACTCCATTTGTTCGGAGCATAATGGTATCCTGAGTCTTTTTTTTGAAGTAGAATTCTACCATCAGAATCTGAAATAATTACTGCACATACTCCCCACTTTTCACGATTATTATTCATTTTTATCTATTGTGAACCTTTGGGGTTCGCTTTTTTAATTCACTATATGCTTTCGCAGATTTATTCAATTTTGATTTGAGTTTCTCCCACTTACATTCTTTTAAAGTCGCTTTTATTATTTCTTCGACAAATACCTCAAATCCCTTTTTTGTATATTCACATTTCTCATTCCCATCTACTATAAATCTTTTCTTAATTTTGTTTGTTAATTCTTTTGAATCCATCTTGTTTTTTCCTCCTATTGTATTCTTTAACAACTTGAGTATATTCTTTTGTAAACATTTCTTTGAACACTCTCCCAAAATCTCCTACAAGTTTAAGTTGAAGATTTCTTTTCTTTATTATTTCGGAAGAGACTCTACATTTCAATTTTAAGTGATTTATTTTCCTATGAAATTTTGAATTCATAATCTGTTCTTTACTTGCTTTCTCCATTTTTTTAGGGTGTTTATATAGTGAATGTTTTGATGTCATTTTATCCCTTACGAACCTTTAGAGTTCGCTTTTTCTATCCTCAATACATTTATTTGAGCAATATCCTTCTCCATCAAAACAAACTCCCTTCTCATCTGTACTCATCTCTTTTTCGCATTGCTTACAATACCAAGAATCCTCTTTGTTTGCCATCCAATCACACCATTTAATAAATCCTACAATGAAAGGAATCCTATTACATCCACTAGCCCATCCGCAGAACCCAATAGTTATAGAATCATCATTTGTCTTTGGATTCCAGAAACTTATTCCCTCTCTTAATTTAAAATAAGAACCACTTGTAATTAGATGCCATCCATATTTATCCTGTTTTACTCTCGATACTTTCAAATCTTTTATCATAGAATAACTTTTGTCCGCTAAGAGAACCTTGCATTCATGGTTAATAAAATCTTGAAGTTTCCACATATCTGTATCTCCTAAATCTTCAAAAGACAATCCTTTTTTGGTAAAATATTCTCTTGCCATTCCAGAGCTTTTATTCTCATGTGCTACTTCAATTATTTGTTTAGTTTCCATTTTATCTAAAGCGAACTTAAAAGTTCGTCTTCCTCCTTTTCACTCAATGGATTTTCTGTTAGCCATTTTCTAACTTTCTCTCTAATTTTCCTTTCTCCTAAATAAGAGAATATAATTGCCCCTAAAATTAGACCAACACAAAGTGCCATTGTTAAATACCCTATCATTATGTTTTCCATTTTATCTTTTACGAACCTTTGGTGTTCGTGATTTTAAGTTTCTTGAATAATCTATTTTTTAGGAATCTACTATTTGGAGTGTCTTTCAATTTTTCAATTTCTTCCAAAGCAAATTCTTTTTTTGTCTTTGCTTTCCCGTGTATTTTAATACATTCATCTCTAATTTCCTTATAGATTTCAGGATATTTCTTTTTTAGTAAATCATAAAACTTTGAGAAATTACCTTCAACCTTTTTATGAACCTTTAGGGAAACGAGAGTTGAGTAATTCTCAAATCTTACTTTGTTAAGTATCTTAGTGTAATGAGAAGTTAGTTCACTTTCTCTTTTTGTGTGGCTCATTGTTTCCTCCTAATATCTATTGTGATTCCAATTCCATCTTCCTCGGTCAATCCTGATTCAAATACTTCAAACCGATTGAGTTCAAATGGAGTTCCTTCCAGTGCATCACTTACTTTCTTGATTGTTTCTATTGTTTCTTTATCTAATTTAACCATCTTATTTTTTATTAACCTCCCCCTTGCAGTGCATACATACTCTTTGAGAATGGACTATCCTTCTCCCCCTCTCCAACTTTCCAGTAAAAAAAAGATTCCCTGTTGCTTCCCCTTTCTCTGTTTGCCTTTTACATTTCTTACACTTTAACATCTTTAAATTTCCCCATTGAAAGTAGGTATTCTCTTACTCCTCCAAACCTTTTGATTAAAACTCTATGCTCTCCTTTTGTCCTTTTTTTAACTTGTATCTTCAATATTTCTCTTTCGAGTATATCCTTACAATTCTTACAAGTTATTTTAAAATAATCATTAGTGATTTTCTTTTCACTAATACCAGTTACCTGATTACACAAATACCTAATCTGCTTCTCTTTCAATATAAAGTAATGTATCTTATTTTCTTTTGCCATCTTCATCTTTTACGAACCTTTATGGTGCGTCTTTTTCCTCCTGTTTAATTTGAGTAGGAGAGGACTTCGGCTTGTCCTCTGGGAAATCTTCTGAAGTTATTTCTCTTTCTGAAAACTCATCATACATTTTTTCAAACATCTCATCTCCTGAATCAACATTTGACTGAACTCTTGCGACATTTTGGATAAAATGGTTCAAGTCATTGAGTTTGGGATACTTCTTTTCAACTAAATCCCAAACCTGTGGAAATTCATATTCTTTTGAACCTTCTGGTGCTAACATACTAACTTGTTCTTCTGCACCTTCACCCAAACCGAAATGGATGTTGTCTAAAAGTTCATCTGGAACATCTTGTAATGCTTCTTTTATATCCTTCAAAGTTGCGATTTTCATTCTTTTTCCTCCTATTTTATTTAATTGAATATATTCTATCCTCTTCAAATCAAGATAACTTCTCATCTCTTTTGATAAGATTTGTCTTTGTGCTTTTCTTGTTATGTGTCCATTAAACCCCTTGAGCCAAGGTTCGTCATATCCTATGTTCTGGTGAGATTTATGGTTTATTACTGATTGTAGTATTTGTAATGTTAATCCCACATTCTTTTTTGAAATCTCTTTTCCATCTAAGATAAAATCTGAATATTCTTTCAGAAGCGTTAGAGCATCTCTCGGAGGTTTTCTTAGTGTGTTAAACATTTTATCCTTTACGAACCTCCGTTTTCAAACTCTCCGTCATTAATTCTTCTATCTTCTTAGAAATATCCCCTTTCTTCTTTACGAATTTCTTTCTGAATCTTCCTTCTATTTTACTATCAATAAGTATATCTAATCTTGTTTTCATAATACATCAACACATAACCACTATTTAAATACTTGTTTTCTCATTTATTTTATTAACTTCCTCCCTCATTTTTGAGTCCATCAAATTATTCTCTGGCTTTGATTTATCAACACCCCATTCAATAATTATTGAATCTTCAAGAGCAACAATTGCATGAGGTTCTCCCTCTTCAAATATACCACTACCACCAGCTTCAAGTTCAAAATCATAACCATCTAAGATAACTTTGACCTTCCCAGAGATTACTGCATAGTATTCGTCTGTACTATGGATACAACCACCAAGAGCTTTCTTATCTTTGAGTATTATGAATGTAAATTCTTTTCCATCTTGAAGTAATCTCTCGACCGAATAAATCTCCCTGCGTTCATCTTCATGAACTTTTTTAAGTTCTATTCCTGATTTCCGTTTGAACTTTTCACAACATCTGTAACGCCAATCTGAACCATATTTTAAAGTGTCTGTGTGTTGTTCTTCAGTATATCCACATTCCCTACATAATTCTTTATTCATTTGTCTGCTCCATTTTTAAAGATTCAACTTCTTTTTTTATTTCATTAACATCTTGTTTTATTTCTACCAATCTCTTTGTTAGGTCTACAAAACATGGATTTAAACCAAACATCATTTCTGCTTCTTTTTCAATTCCTTTTAACTTCACTTCAATCCATCCAATTAGAATAAATGAAACACATCCTATGAATATTATTGGAATAAAAAGTCGTTCTGGATTTGTTGAGATGTATCCAGATTCATACAAGTTCGATAGCAAAAGGAACAGAATAGAACCTGCATTGAACATTCCAATATATCCCATTGACCTTCCGAGATACATTTTTCCCCTCAATATCTTAGACCTTAGCCAATCCCAACTCATTTTCTCCTCCCCTTTCTTCTTATGATTGAACCACCATACTTAGTCCTTCTCACTTTTGTAAAGCTCTTCTTTCTAAACTCAAATATCCCCAATCCAAAATCGCATTCTATTTCCCCATTTAATTCAATGTTCTTAGGTAAATCATCATTGAATTCAATATTCTTATGTAACTCCCCTTCATCATCTACAAATGAGAAGGAAACCAATTCTAAATCCTTGCATTCATCCAAGATAGTTTTTATGTTGAAAACTCTGTGAGCATTGAATTCTATTCTTTGTCTGTTTGATATTGGAACAGAAAGATAGAGAACTCCTCCTTTAGCAGTCATACCTTTCAAATTCTTTATTGCAATCTTATATCCATCTTTGATGACATCATCTCCATATCTTCCCAAGCCCATGTGTTCAATAGTATGGAGGCATGAAACAGAATCGTATTTCTTTATACTCGCTAATTCTTCAATCTGAAATCCACATAGGTCTCCTTTCATGAAATGAATATTATCTACTTTTGATTTCAAAGGTCTGATGTCCATTATGTCTATTTTCATAAAGGTCGCAACATTAGAAACAAAGCCATCTATTCTTGAGCCAACATCAAAATGTTCTTTTGGTTTGTTCTTAAATATCTTTTGAGCAATTAACAAATCTTGGTGGAAGTAATGACCTTCAACACTTCCTGCTTGTTCTTTGTACTCATGAAGGCAAGGATATTTTCTTAACTTCCAATCACCACTATCAAAATTCTTGTAATCACTTAGATATTTTCTAAGTCCTGCAATACTATTAAACATTTTCCTCAAATCAATTCCAAATTGTTTAAGCATTCTTTTTTATCTCCTCGTCTATAAAGACTTTCCATTTCTTCATGAAGTCTTCTTTTTCTTTTTCGTATTCTCCTACGATAGTTCCTTTACCTCTTGCTAAGTTTACTTTTCCATATATCTCAAACAAATCCTTTACTTTGTTTTCATCAAAAGGCATATCGAAATGGTCACAGATTTTTTTAAACTCAGTTAGATATGTTTCTGGATTGATGAAGTTTTCATATTTAATTATGGTCATTTCAGTCTTTCCATGATTCTCTGTGTATTGTTTGTAATGATTCAAACAGTATCTTATCTCATGAAGAATTGATTCTTCACTAAAGACATAATCTTTATCCTTGAATTTTTCTCCAAATAAATATCCATAAGAATCATATTCTTTATACTTCATATCCAAATGAGAGAAAACTATATCTATTGGATTCCTATACAAAAAGAGAATCTTTCTTGGGGACTTTGACTTCTTTAATCTTTCAAGGACTTTTAGATAGAGGTCGTGGTCTGCAATCCACATCCAGTCTCTTCTACTTTTATCCATGAATGTTGCTCTCCCTTTTCTTAATCTCGGTCTATCAAAATATAATTCCATCATTGAATTAATCCAATGAGCCCCCGAACGAGGATATGAAATAACTAATGGATAACGATAGAGGTCTCTGTTCTCAATCGTGTTCTTTACGAATTGTTTAATTTTTCCCATTTTATCTTTTAAGATTTGGTATTCGTGATTTGATTATGAATATATCAGCAACGAAATAACATATCCCCATTCCTGAAAAAAAGGCTAGTAAAGTATCATTTCTAGTGAATCCAAGAATACCCCAAACAATTCCTAAGATTAAATTTGAATAACCTAGTAAAGTAACATTCTTCAGAGTTGGTTTGTTTTCTGTTTGTACCATTTTATCCTTTTACGAACCTTTATAGTTCGCTTACATCCCTCCCTATTTTCTGTTGAATAGCATTAATTTGTTCCTTATGGTATTCCATTGCTTTTTCATAACCTGCTTTGTAAACATCAACAACAAACTTTCCAGTGCCAACAATGTTAGTTGGAACTTGCATCGTTAAATCTTCTTCATCTCCTTCAAAGTCTATCATTCCCTTGTCATAAAGTTCTTGTAAAATATCTCTATCTTCCATTTTATTTTTTACGAACTATTGAGGCTTGTTTTCCCCCATCCAACTTGGATGATTTATTTCAATAACTTTCTCTCCGTCCTCTCTTGTAACAATTAAAGACATCTTTAATTCCCTTGCAACTTCCGAAAGTAGTTTTATATCATTGTTTAAATCCAAATCACCATACCACAATTCAATTTCTTGACCAGCAAACCAGTCTTTTATCTTTTTATCTTGGTGCTTTTCAAAGGTATTTTTATCATAGATTCTTGCATTGAAAATATTTAAGTGATTAGGAAATTCTTTATCATATCCACTTTTGCTTCCTCCAACCATCCTACTGAAACAAAGATTATGCTTAGCGAATGTTTCTCTAATATTTCCTATTGGTATTTTTCCCATTTTATTTGGTTTCCTCCTTAATCTCATTGAACAATGGTAGTGGTTTCTTAGAAGCAGGTCTAACAACATCTGCATAAACATTCATACCCCCCTTATATTTATTGAACTCATACATCATCACTTTGTAAATATCATATCCCTCTCTTACTGTATCAGGCAGTTTTAGAGAATGTATCCCGTAAGAAGCATTATAACTTCCTAAAGATGGAAACATTTCTGAGTGTAATTTTATAAGTGTTTCTTCTGAAGGTCTCCTACTAACTCCATCTTTCCATTTTTCAAAAGAAATATCTTTCAGATTATGAAACTGACCAGCAGACAATCTTGTATACAAATCCAAAGATAACATAATTATGTCTGCCTGACTTTTTGTAATTACTAATTTATATTTTGTCATTTTTTATCTCTTCCTCACTTTCTTAGGTCTGTTTAATTTTTCAGCAAACTCTCTGCTCTTTGGAGAATTTTCTTCCTTAATTTGTTTTCCATGTTGTTTTTGTTGAGTGTAGGGAAAAGCCCCACCCTTTAGGGTGCGGGATTATGTTACTTTATCCAAATATCTCTTTTAATCTTTTTGAGATTCTTTTATCATCAAAGTAAATTGAAGGTTTGTTATCATTAAACCAAGGTTGTTTTAGAATCTCATAATATAGTTCATCGTCTTGGTCTATTTCAATAACTTTTTTCACGACTTCATCAAAAGTTTTGAAGTCATTGCAGTTAATAAAACTCTTTGGATTGAAGTCTCTTAATACAAGAGGATTCCCAAAATAAATTGGTATGCTGTTTGTAAGCATAGCATGATATATCTTTTCAGTAGTGTATCCTAAATTAGATGTGTTTTCAAATGCAATCGTAAACTTATATGGTTTCATGAATTCAACTTTTTCCTCAGCCCAATTACCTTGCTTTCTTGATTGCCTTGCGTCCTTATGATTTCCAACAGGAGACATATTATTCATACATCTTCCAGAAGAATCTATTTTCTTATACTCATTTAACTTTTCAAAGAATTTATTCCTATATTGAATATCTTGTGCATAAATAAAATTACAAAACTTATTCTTCTCTTTTTTAATCTTGTCAAAGTTTGTTCCTTTCTTAATAAGAGAACCTTTCAATTCTTCAAACTTATAATTTGGCAACCTCAGATGTCTGGGATGATTAAACTCTTCATCATAATTAAAAGAGAAAGCCCAATCACACTTATCCATATCTGGTTTTATATTCTCAGGCGTATAGAAAATTTTCACAAAGTCTCCTTGTGGGTGATTAATCTTCTCTGAAGAATATGTTTCCACAAATTTATAGTAACCTCTTTTTCCAATTTCATAAATAAATGGGGGTAGGAATCTTAACTTTTCTCCATATTTTGAACTATCTTTCACTTCATTTTTCTCTGGATAAACAGAATAGAAAACAAAATCTGGTTCGCTACTTATTATAACATCATAATTCTTTTTCAGTAAATTAATAAAAAGATTATCTTCTGGATTGAATGCTTCCCAGAAGTCCTTAAAGTTTATTTTAATTGTTTTTTTCATTTTAGATTAAAACATATTCTTTATGAATTTAGTTATTCGGTAAGGAACAAAACTTGCGAGATAAATAATCAGTAAGTTCCTTTCAAAACCATATCTTTGAGAACAGAGTTTTATATTTCTCCTAACTTCTTTCATTTGATTGTCTTGAAATTTAAGAAGAACCTTGAGTTTTAAATAGTTTCTTTCAAAGTCCATATCTTCTTGTGGTAGTATCTCTTGCCTATCCAGCTCATCATAATCATCTTTCCCTTCTTCAATTCTTTGCCTGTAAAACTCCTTTGCTTTCTCATAAAAGAATTGTTGGTCTGGCTTTGTGGACATGAATGAGTTTCTACTTATTCTATATTTTATCAAGAAGTCTGGGAGGTGAGTTATCTTTCTTCCAGAGCTAAGAATTCTTAAATATAAATCGTAGTCTTCAGAGGTTTTGAATTTCTCTCTATAAAAGAATCCCTCATTTCTAAACATAATTGAAGGGTGTATAACTGAATTGCTTTTCTCTAATTTCTTCTTTACTCTTGATGGATTGTTTTGTTTCTCAAATATTCCAAGTCTGTTTCCAAATTCATCAATAACTATTGCAGAACTTCCTACTAAAAATATGTCTTTATGTTCTTCAAGATATTCAAACTGGATTTTGAATCTGTTTGGCATTGAAATATCATCCGCATCCATCCTCACTATATACTTTCCTTTTGCTACTTCTAATCCTTTATTGAGAGTTTTTTGAAGCCCAAGATTCTTTGGATTATTTATTAAGATTATTCTTTTATCTTTTCTTTCATATCCTTTTATTATCTTCAATGAATTATCTGTTGAACCATCATTGATTATGATAAACTCAAAGTCTTTGAAAGTTTGATTTAGTATTGATTCAATGCTTTCTTTCAAATATTTTTCAGCATTATAAGTTGGCATTACCACAGATATTTCATTTTTCATTTGAATTAAAAAGTGATGAAGATTACTCCTCTTTTCTTTCCCTCCGCTTTTGAATTATAATAATATTTATAGTTAGAATTTATTTCCATTATTGAACCTTCTATGAAAGATAAGTCCAATCTTTGTTTGGATGTTAAATTCATGTTTAGAATATTCCCTAAAAGTCCTACACACTTCTTTAGGAAGAATTCAGCGTTAGAATTAAAGATGTAATAAGAATCAAATCCAAAGTCTTTGTTTGGAACATAAAAATCATGTATGACTATGACACTTTTAGATAAACTATCAACCCTTGATATTTCATTAAGCTCGTCAAGTAAAGGTAAATAACTTTCCCAATGAGCATCCAAGAAAAAAAGAGTATGCCCTTTTAATGTTGGAAGGATTTCTCTCAGGACATCTGGAGAACTTCCAAGGAACATTTTGATATTCGCACAGTCATTTAAGTTTTTTTTAGAACTTAGATAGAAATCATTGTTAGATTCTATTGTATAAACATTATTGACCATTTTAGAAAACTCTTTCGTAGTATCTCCCATGAATGTTCCAGTCTCTACAATGTTTTTTATCTTATGTTCTTCGATTAGTTTTTTGAATTCTTCTTCTAAGTATCTATCTTTTCCAAATGCTTCCTTGGTTTTGTTTTCCATCTTTATCTTTTAACCTTTGGTGGTTCGTTTGTCTTTAACATTTCAAACTTGCCTCCATTAGTTCGTTAATCTTTTTGGAGTAGTCTCCTTTCCTTCTAATAAACTTATCTCGGAATTTCTTGTCCACTTCCTCATCAACCACTATGTGAATTCTTACTTCCATATTAACACATGGCTTTATGTGTTTATAAGTCTTTCCACCTATGGGATTAGTTTTTTATAGACTGTTTTGTATAGTTTTTTATAAGATGTTATTCAATTCAATTCAATTCTTAATATTTTTTATTATATTACTTTTTGTTTATTTTATCATTCCTTTTCGATATAGATGGATTCTGCTCCTAACAGCAAGTTACTATTTCTATATGAGCTGGAAGGCAGAATATGTAATTTTAATATTGATTTCAACTTTAGTATCTTATTTAACTGCTTTACAAATTGGCAGAGTTAAAGAAAAGAAAATAAAAAGAAGATATTTGATAGTAAGTATCTTAGTGAATCTTGGAATTTTATTCTGTTTTAAATACTTTAATTTTTTTAGTGATTCTATAAGATTAATCTTAACAAATTTTTCAATATCTTTTAATGTTCCCTACCTTCAAGTCTTACTTCCAATTGGAATATCTTTTTACACATTCCAAACTTTAAGTTATTCAATTGATGTTTATAATGGAAAAATCAATCCCGAAAAACATTTAGGAATTTTTGCACTTTATGTTTCCTTTTTCCCCCAACTTGTTGCAGGTCCAATTGAAAGGGCTAAAAATTTATTGCCACAATTTTACAAAGAACACAAATTTGATTATGAAAGAATCTGTTATGGTTTGAAATTAATGTTGTGGGGTTTCTTTCTTAAATTAGTTATAGCAGATAGATTAGCAATGGTCGTTGACACTGTTTATAACAATGTTACCAATTTTACAGGAATTCCATTAATTTTAGCAACAGGATTCTTTTCTTTTCAGATATATTGTGATTTTGCAGGATACTCTTTTATTGCAATAGGGGCAGCAAAGATTATGGGATTCAATCTTATGGATAACTTTAGAAGACCTTATTTTTCTAAATCAATATCTGAGTTCTGGAAGAGGTGGCATATTTCTTTATCCACTTGGTTCAAAGATTATCTCTACATCCCACTTGGAGGAAACAGAGTAAAAAAACAAAGATGGTTTTTCAATTTATTTATCGTTTTCCTAATCGCAGGATTGTGGCACGGTGCAAGTTTCACCTTTATTATCTGGGGGGCATTGCATGGTCTTTATTTAATCTTTGCTATAATTACAAAAGATTCAAGGGAAAAATTTGCGAATCTAATAAAACTAACAAAATTTCCAAAGATTTACACTTTAATCAAAGTATTAATAACATTTGTTTTAGTTAGCATTGCTTGGATATTTTTTAGGGCGAATTCTATATCTGATGCGACTTATATATTAACTCACTTATTTTCAGGATGGAGTCTGACTTTTTCAGGGATAGACATTGGGATTGGTTGGGTCGGATTAATAATAGCATTTTCTTCAATATTCCTTATGGAATTTGTACATTTAATTCAGGAACACATTGGAATTAAGCATTTTTTGTCAAAAAAACCTATCTTATTTAGATGGATAGTTTATATAATAACAATATTGATGATTATCCTCTTCGGGATTTTCAGAAATAAAGAATTCATATACTTCCAATTTTAAAATGAAAGAACATAAAATAAGATTCATTAAAAGAATGTCATTGTTCCTATTAATCTTAATCATATTAATCTTAATAATAAATACAATTTATACTAAATCTCTTATTGAAAAAACGATAGTATATAGGCAAGAACAAATTTATCAGCAATATATCAATAGTCTACCCGAATCCAAACTGGACTTTGCCTTTTTTGGTGACTCGCACACGGTGATGGCAATTAATCCACGATACATTCTAAATTCATTCAATTTTGGTGTAGGAGCTGAAAATTATATTGCAACCTATTATAAATTAAGAAAAATCTTAGATGAAAATGTAGAAATTAATAATATTGTTTTAGAAATAGATTTACATACCTTTTCAGGAATTCTAACAAATGAAGAAAATTTATTCCCCAGATTATGGTTTTATTCAGATTTTGTTTCTTATAATGAAATCCAAAAGATACGTGGGAGTTCTATCATAAGTTTATGGATTGAATCAAATTTTCCATTTATCGGGGTAGGGGATGAATTTAGATTCGTAATAAATAAACCCGAATTAGCTAACATGTATCTTGGATGGGTTGAGAATAAAGGAAACTTTTCAAAGGTAGAAAATAAAGTAGAATCAGCAACAAAAGATGTTAGGTATCGTTTTGGAGAACAAGAAAGGATTAGCAATATTTCATTTGAATATTTTATAAAAACAATTGAATTAGCTATGGAAAACAATATTCATATAATTTTTATTAAATATCCACTTACAAAAGAACATGATTCAGTAATAACAAAAAAGAACATAACTAAAGAAGATTATTATGAAACCATATTTGATGGGATAAATAAAACCATTGAAAATTACTCTGTTTTAGATTATTATGATTTATATTTTAATAATCCAGAATATTTTGGAGATTCAGACCATCTGAATTGGAAGGGGGCAGAGGTATTCTCTAAAAGATTATCTCATGATTTAAATTCTTTTAATAATTCTATTATATAAATATTGTAAATCTTTTCAGCACTTATCATTTTATCTATCGTGAACCCCTTCTTAATTTTGTAATCAATGATTGATATATTTTAGATGAGAAGAACTTCTGGTGCATCTTTGAGTATATCATTTTAGGTAAAGATGTTTGGTATACATCTCCTGAAATAAATTTTTGTTTTGATGGGAAAGCAAATCCATGCCTTGGTTTTTTTGAAAGAATGAAGTCTCCATCAAATCCAGTAATCAAATAACAAATCTTATCTCTTGGTATTATCTCATTTAAGTCTGTTTGATATTCACTAAATAAATCAGAATATTCTGACTTTACAAAGATACAATTCATTCTTGTTGCTGAAACTAAAAAGTATCCTTTCTCTTCTGCAAGTTTAGTTAGAGATAATGCTGAACAACCAAAATAGTTTTTAGGTTGCGGAACTAATTCTAATTCTGGTGGAATCGTTGAATTGTATTCACAGACAATTACTCTTGGTTTCAGTTGTTCTAAACTTTTAAGAATATAATAATCATCTCCGTCAATATCTATTGATAGAAGGTCAATCTCCAATGGTATGTTATACCTAATTAAAATATTTTCGATAGTATTCTCGCCACTAATTTCAACAAATTCCCTTATACAAACAACATTAAAACCTGTAGTCTTTTCTTTCAATATTTTGAACCTTTGTTCATTAGATTCTATTAAGACTGTTTTCCATCCCTTCTTCCATAGGTTTGCAGTATTTGAACAATAGATACCATCCCATGCACCAAACTCAACACAAGTATTGTATCTTGGTTTAATTATTTCAAAAATCTTATTAATGATTCCATCCTCTCCTGCTTGGGAATAATTGTTTTCTGCGTAATCTGATAATTTCATTATTTTAATCCTTACCAAAAAACCTTTTATCATGAGGAGTTATCAACTCATAAATTGATTTCTTGATTTTCATTTTGATATTATTCCCTTCATCTATCTTCTTTAAATGTTCTTTCAAATGAGTTTTATCTATTACGATTTCAATTTGAGGTTTACATTCTCCAAAAAACCACGCCATCTCTGTAAAGGAACTTCTGAAGTTACCAAGAATCTTACCAGTTTTAGATAATAATAACATTTCAATTAATGCTTCTTTTACAGAACCTTCTTCTTCTCTTGCAGTAGTCTTCTTTGAATATATTAAGAGTCTATTATTAAAGAGTTCTTTGATTCTTTTTTCAGTTCCAATATCTTCTGTTGCTAAAAAGAATTTAGTTTCTTTATTCTTTGCAATTTCTTCTTTTATCTTTTTAATAAACATTCTTTCTGATGAAACATTCCCAACTCCATTTTCTACAAAAACAAAATCTCCTTTGCGAATATGAACCCCCACAATTCTTCCTCCAAATCTTTTTCCATAAAAGTCTTCTACCTCTTCTTGAATGGATTTCTTTATCTTTAGTGTTCTCAAATATCTAATTATTTTGAGTCTAATCTCTTGTGGTGTTTTATAAAAATGATAATCTTGTTTTTTATCAACGAAGGAAAAAATAGGTAACTCATTTATAATATACTTTTTATCCTCGAGTAGAAAGTTCCCACCTTCTAAAATGACCTTAGAGTCTTTGGACTTTAGTATCTTCCTCAATTCTTCTTTACTTATCCCCGTAATGTTATTCTCAAACAATTCAGAAAATGTGCTATTACAATCTTTATTCTTCGCCCAATAAAGTAAAACACTTCTTCCTGTTCTCTTAGCAATATCTACAGAAGAAATCAAACACTTTATGCGATTGGACAATCCTCCATGTGCTGCAGATACTATATAATTCACATTTCATACTCCTTGGGGAAGATTTGTATGATATTATTCTCTATTATCATTATGAAATCGTATTCAATTATCTCTCTTAACTCTTGTATCGAGGGATAATCTCCTTTGCCAAAGTTATCTGCGTCATCAATTAGAATTATATTTTCACTTGAATGTTTTGTGATTAACTTTAGTTCTTCTAAGATTGGAGTTTCTTTCTTTCCTCTTGATGTTTTTCCTCCACTATAATGTGCGTCTAACCAAAACAAACAAGGTTGAGTTAATTGTTTTAATATCTTTGGAAGTTCTTTAGAACTGTCACCCTCAATGATAGTTACATTATCAAAGAAGAAGAATCTTTTACGGGCTTCTTCTACAAGTGATGGATTCAATTCTATTGAAAAGATTTCTTCAAACTCTTTCTTGAACGCTTCAACCATCTCTCCTTCATAAGTTCCAGTCTCTACTAAAGTATTAAGATTGTATTCTTTTTTGTAGAATCTTACAACTCCTTCCTTTATTGTATGTGGCGGTTTTATTCCTTTTTGAATTCCAACTTTCCAATTAAACAATCTTACTTCTTTCTTTATTGTTTTTATTAATTCTCCCATCTTCATCCCCTACTTAACCTCTTTCCTTTCATTTCTTCACAATCACATTCCCACAAATAAGGACTTATTCTTTTAGTTATTGAATCTATTGCATTTTTCATTTCCTTTCCACAGACAGAACATTTTGGTTTTTCATTCATCTTTATCTTTTAACCTTTGGTGTTCGTGATTTAAACTTTGAAATGATTAAACCGATAGCTAGACCAAGACTAATCATTACAATTGAGTAAAAGATTAATCCATAAATACTTATATTAAATCTTATCATTTTTATTTTTTATGAGCCCCCGATGCTCTTAATTCATTCTTCCAATCAATAAAGGAATTATAACAATCTGGACAAAGGTGCCATTTATCATTATTGATTTCATTCTTTTCTAAGTTTTCTTGCCCTATACCCTTCCATATATTTTTCTTTATCTCAACCTTACATCTATCACAATATATTTTTATCATTTTATTTTTTACGAACCTTCAAGGGTCGCAATCCTCCGTTCAATTTCTTGTAGTCTCTTTTTTATTTCTATTTCTAATTTCATAACCAACTTACAAACAGCTTCAACTGTTGCAGGGATTTCCATAATCTTTTTCTTTTCTATATTTGCTATTTGTTTTTCCATTTCTGGTTCAACCGCATCTACTCCTTTCTTCATAAGTTTTGAAAGGAACTCTGGATTGTCTTCATTCAAAACTGCTACTGATTTTATTTTTATCTTTCCCATTTTATCTTTTACGAACTTTCAATGCTCGTAATCCTCCGTTCTTTTGTTGATAATCTTTTGCTTGTTTCTTGAGTTTTTCTCGTAATATTTTATCTTCTGGTTCTTTCCTAATCTGTTTAATTATTTGCATAGAATTATACATTAAACAATGATTCTCTTTACAAAACTTCAAAAGTCCTTTGAGCTGTTCTCTTAGTTCTTTTTTTGTCATTATGTTAATCATTTTATTTTTTAACCTTTGGTGTTCGCTTTTCTGCCTCCATTTTGGTCTTTGTAGATTAAGGTTCTTGTAATTGCTTTTGTTACAAAATTCATTATTTTTGGTCGTAGATTTATATTCACTCCTGTTTCCTCATAACATTCCAAAACCATTAAATCAATTTCCTTTTCAACCTTATTGTAAATTTCTTTGTTTTCCATTTTATCTTTTACGAATTTTTATAGTTCGCAAAACTCCTGAATGTTAGTTTAATTGCATTAATTTTTCTTCCCAGAAATTTTTTTGCGAACAAACCGTACCCCGAGGTCAGAACCCGAGTTAGACGAATACCCGTAGCAATCCAAGTACGCAAAATCCGAATTCGCACCGAACCTAGCGACGTAACCATTCTTTCTGTTTAAATTAAAAGGTTGCTGAATAAAGAAATCATCTTCACTTGAACTTCCATCCATTTTAAGAGTTGTGGCATATTTAGAATTAGCTAACCAGATACATTGCTCTGCTGTTAATAACTCTTTTTCTCTACTAGATAATTTTAATTCATTCCAAGACTTATCTTTATCATGGACTTCTATTTCTACAGAAATTTTTAATTCAGGAATATCTAACCAACTTTTAGAATCCTCTTTTATATATTTTTCTCCATCAAATTCTATAATGTTTTCACTTATTTTTTTTACTTTGGTTTTAGGCATTTTTATTATCCTCTACTTTATCTCTTAAATTTACTTTCTTTCCACAACTAGGACAATTTACTTTCATCAATTTACTATTACATTCCCATTCATACAAACATTTAGGATTTTGACATTTAGCTTTCATTTTGATTCCTTAGAAATTTTTTTGCGAACAAACCGTACCCCGAGGTCAGAATACGAGT